>JABLTS010010037.1_pt1 | contig 17859 bp, 16 predicted proteins | sample 7160081 | NCBI WGS metagenome assembly JABLTS01 (sample SAMN14651231, study PRJNA627086) | human gut metagenome | isolation source: feces | host: Homo sapiens | reverse complement strand
GTCATCTTGAATTGTTAAGTTTTTAAATTGTTTCATGGGTTTAATTACCTCCTTATATTTGTTATTAGATAAAAAGGCACTAGTTCCCCAAAAAATGCTAAAGAAAAAGTATGCATTTTCTTTATACATACTTAGCAAACTTGGTTTTCGTTAAATAATTATATAATTTCTGCAATAAAAACTGTTAAACAGCAAATAATCGATACTGGAAATAGCCCTAAACCAATCCATGACGAAACGATTCCTGCTAATAGCGCCAGTAACCCTATTACAGTTGAACCTGTAGTATTCATAATTGCAGGAAAAGTCATTACAGATAAAGTTACATATGGTACATAATACAAAAAGGATTGTATAAATTTATTTTTAATTGGTTTACGAATTAAAGTTAATGGTAGTACACGAATAATATATGTAGTTACAGCCATAACAAAAATATAAATATATGTTTTCATTAGTTTTCTCTCTTTACAGGAAATAGCACTGCTACAACACTTGATATAACTACTGTTAATATGAGTACTCTCATTCCTTCTGATAAATTGCTGAATGGTTTAATAATTGAAGCAAAATAGCTTAATGCAAAGCTTACGACTATAGAACCAAGAACAATCTTATTTTTCTTTCCTTCTGGAATAATAATGGCAATAAACATGCCAAATAGCATTACTGAAAAAGCATTAACAGCATAAGCAGGTAATATATCTCCAACTAATATTCCTATTACTGTTCCTATACTCCACATTGGTAAAGCAACACTCATTGCCCCAAGATAATACCAGACATTGAGTTTTCCTGTTTCTGCTATTGCTATACCAAATAGTTCATCAGTTACATCAAATCCTATTAATAATCTCCAGACAAGTGGTGTATCAAATGGTAAATGTTGACTCAATACACAACTCATTAACAAATATCTTGCATTAATAATACACATCATGAGTATGATTGTTATCATTCCAGCATCTTCTGCTATTACTGTTATTCCACCATATTCCCCAGCCGAAGCGTTATTCAAAAAGCTCATCAAGAATCCTTGAAAAGCATTTAAACCCGCATTATGACACGCAATTCCTATCCCAAAACTTACCGTAAGATATCCAAGTCCTATTGGCAGTCCATCTCTTAATCCTTTTACGAATTTCTTTTTATTCATAAAGTCACCTTGGAAAATTATAATACTAAATATTTTAACGAACTATATTTTTACAAAAAATGCGATTCATTTCAAAAGAAAAAGCTTGATTATGTATCAAGAAATACAACTATCAAGCTTCTTCATTTTTTATTTACTTGTCAAAACCGCCAAATTCTTTTAATACAGAAGAACTTAACTTTTCAGCCGCTTCACTTGTTCCGTTAATATAGTCAGCTACGGTTACACCACAAACATAGCCTGATGTTAATGCCCAACCATTATTAGCACCGCCATATGTTACATAAGGTTTCTTTTCACTGAATAATACACCTGCAGAATCACTGCCTACTGCAAACAATCCTTCAATTGCATTTCCATCTTCATTTAATACTTGGAAGTTTGCATTGATATCTAGACCTGCAACAGTGTTATAAGAGTAAGAAGCCATTTTAATAGCATAATAAGGTCCTTCACCTATCTTTTCCAAGAAACTTGCATCTTTACCAAATTCTTCATCTGTTCCTTTTTCACAATAACCATTATATGTTTCTACTGTTTCGTTTAATGCCGCCGCATCTACGCCAATTGCCTTTGCTAAATCTTCGATTGTGTCTGCTTTATAAATAAAGCCCATATCAATACCAGTTTGTAGCACATCAAATGTTTCAGGCAATGGTGTATTTTCTGGGATAGCACCACAATAGCCTAAGAATCCCGAAGCTACTCCATCCATATTGTATTTGAACCCATTATCTTTAATATCATTTAACTGTTCTGTTGACCAGATACTATAGTATGTTGGACCTGCTTTCCAAGGATCAAGCATAGCAATACCTGTTTCACTTGCAAAACGCTTACCAGTAGGCGCAACAGCTAAAGAGTTAGAAGAAATACCTAAATATGTAGGAAGATCTGCTATAGACCAAACTTGTTGAACACCCGTAAAGTTTCCATCAACACCTTCAATTTCATGAATTTCATATCCTGCAGATGGTGCAATTACTTGAGCACTTCCAGACATATGTACTTCTGGTGGCATACCAATATTATAAGTAGCTGCACCATTTTCAATTGCCTGTTCAAGCATAGTTCCATCATTACCTTTAGAACCATAGCAATTCCATGATCCTTTTAGTGGATAATATTCGTCAGATAAATACTTTTCTGTCATTTCTCCACTTCCTAAGAATCCACCTGTAGCTAATACTACAGCTTTAGCATTAATTGTATATTCTGTACCATCAATATTATTTTTAGCTTTTACGCCTTTAACAGATCCATCATCACCCATAATGAGTTCATATGCTGTTGTCTCTAACATATATTTTCCACCAGCTTTTGTATAATCATTAATTAATGAATCAAAATCTGCAGCGATTTCTGCTTTATTAGCACCGAATACTCGAGGGTCACCTTCTTTTTTATTTGGATACCATTGGAATTTAACTTCATACCAGTCAGAAGGAGTAAATCCTGCCTGTGCCTTGTAATCAAATTCAATATTATGATCTAAAGACAGCCAGTCTAATGCTGGTCCACTCTGTTCAAAGAATAAATCTAACATTTCTTCTTTTTCATCGTTTTCAACATATTCTTTCCAGGCAGTTTTCATAGCATCTGCATCTGTGTAATCTTTACCATCATTATATTTTTCTTTAATACGAGGTGGGTTAATTGATTCAATTTCAGAAGTCAATGCAGTTGTTCCACCATATCTTCCCTGCTTTTCAATTGCCAAAACATTTAATCCTTGTTCAGCAGCCTGCAAAGCAGTATATGTTCCTGAACCACCTAAACCAATAACCAATACATCTGTATCCAGTGTTTCTGTCTTAGATTCTTTTTCTGTTGTTTTTTCAAAAGCTGATACTAAAGCTTCATCACTTCCTCCAGCAACCAATGCTTGTTTTAAAGCATCTTTTACAGCACTTTTAACAGCTGTAGATGTTGCTGTAGCACCTGTCACACCATCGACAGCTACTGATTGATTTTCAATGATTCTTGGGAATAAATTTTTCTCAACAGTATCTAACATTGGTGGAGTATCGCCAGAAGTAACATCAGGATTCCATTCAATGCTTACAATTGAGCTTTCATCAACTGTTACTCTAACTTTGTCAGACCAACCCATGAAGAATCCATAGCTTTCTGCATCATATTCTCCTGGTTGCATTTTGACTTCACCACTTACTTCAGCAATCTCTTCTCCTTTTGCTTCAGCAATTGCTTTTTCAGCAGCTTTTTTAACTGCTTCGCTCGTAATTGTTGATCCACTAATTAAATCAACATCACTTGTTTGTTTTTCTAAGATAGCGGATTGCATCTGTTCCATAGCTACTCCACCTTTTTCAGGTGTTTCCTTTTCCCCAGTAATAACTACATCCGTAATCTTAGAAGTATCGGTTGTGATAGTAACAGTTACTTCACCACCAAATCCCTGTTCGCTTGCATTATACGTTCCAGCTTTAAACGTTCCTGTTTCTGAAGGTGTTTTTGATGAACATCCAGCAACAGAAAAAGCCATAAATAGGGCAAGCATGCTTGAAAATAGCTTTCTCATAAATCCCTCCTGCACAATTAAAAACTTGTGACTATTTTCACTATAAACGTTATAATTATTACAAGGTCAAGAAAATTTATGAATATAAAAGATGCAAAAGCTTTAACGGGAATCAGTGAACAAATGATTCGCTTTTATGAAAAGAAAAATATTATTCATCCTCAACGTAATGAAGAAAACAATTATAGAACTTACACAAATTATGATATTTTCTTAATGGTTATGGCTAGATCCTATAACAGTTTAGGAATCCCCTTAGATGAAGTTTTACAATATATTAATTTAACTGATATTAATGATATTTGTGCAAAACTTGAATCTAAAATTTCAGAACTTGAAAATCAAGAAATATGGCTGAAAGAAAAAATAAAATACACTAAAGATATTTCTTCTATATTTCAAAGTATAAAAGAAAAGAAAAAATATGATGTCATTCATTTTGATGAACTATATTTTTATCCAAACTCTTCTCAAACAAGCGAAAAATATCCTGATATTTTTAAGATGATTGGTGTTTCTCGTGCTGTATTACGCGTGGAAAATAATATTATTTTTCAAGATAACTATCCAAATGATATTGGTGTACTCCTCACAAGAAATGTTCCTTCTTTGTCTATTACACCTATTTCTTACAATGATGTTACTTTATTTCGTTTTTATAAAACTACTCCTGTTGCTGAAGTAATCACTCCAAAAGAAGTACATAAACTGGCAAAAAGCATTAACAAATTAGGATATCAAATTATCAGTGATTGTTTTATTTATCAAGTTGCGGAAAATCATACTGAAGAAGAAAATGATTTTATCTGTGTAGAATTCATTGTTAAACACAATTAATTTTTTGAAAACTGTATTTTTTGACCACTAATTTTTATTGAAAAGTGTATATTTTCACTTTCGTTTTTTATTGAAAACTGTAATTTCTGCTATAATATCAGTATTGAAAGGCATTTATTATATGTATAGGAAAATTGAAAAATATATAAAACAGTATTTATTATCCGACGAAAAGAAAATACTATGCTTGAAAGGCGCACGTCAAATCGGCAAAACTTATATTATTTCTAAAGTCATTAAAGAGTGTTATCAAAATTGTATTGAAATTAATTTTGATGAAGATTTTAAAGGTGATCAGCTTTTCAAAAACGTTAAAACTACTACTGATTTTTATATTCAATTAAGTGTCAAATATGGAAATATGATGAATGATGCTACTGATACTATTGTCTTTCTAGATGAAATTCAAATATATCCACAATACTTTTCTATGCTTAAACAATTACGTCAAGAGAATCGTTTTCGCTATATTTGTTCAGGTTCATTACTTGGAGTTGAATTAAAAAATGGAGCATATGGACTAACACCAATGGGATCAATTATTGAAAAAGAAATGTATCCTATGGATTTTGAAGAATTCTTGATAGCTAATGGCTTTGGAAATGAAGCAATTGAACACATAAAAAAATGTTATACAGAACGAAAAAGTATTGAAGAATCATTACACAAAACTGTTTTAAATTACTTTTTAACATATTTATATGTAGGCGGATTACCTGATGCAGTACAAACATATGTAAATGAGAAAAATGTTTATAAAATCAAAGAAATACAAAAAGATATTATTAACTTTTACAAGCAGGATGCCAGTAAATATGACCAGGAAAATAAACTTAAAATTGAAAGAGTTTATGATTCTATTCTTTCCACAATTGATAATAAAGTAAAAAGACTTCAATTTTCAGATATCGAGGATATAAAAAATGCCCGCTTCACTAAATATCAATATGAATTTGAATATTTAACTCATTCAGGTATTGCAATAGAATGTACAGCAATCAGCGAGCCTAAATTTCCACTCGTTCAATCTTCTCAAAAGAATTTAATCAAACTGTACTTTAACGATGTTGGATTATTAACTTATTTTTTATACCAGACAAATATTAATGCCATTCTACAAGAAAGAACAGGCGTTAATTTAGGATCGGTATATGAAACTGTTGTTGCTCAAGAATTAAAAGCACATAATCACAATATTTATTATTATGACAGACGTAAAATAGGTGAAGTCGATTATCTTGTAGATGATTATGACAATTTATGTGTACTACCAATTGAGGTAAAATCAAGCAAAGAAGGATATACGTATCGCGCAATGCCTAAACTTTTAAATGTGGAAAGTTATAATATGAAACAAGGTATAGTACTATCAAACGATAGAGACGTAACTATAAAAGATAAAATCATTCATATGCCCATTTATTATGTAATGTTTATTTAACATATTTATTTAATAAAGATTCAATAGAAGAGCATAAACTGTTTATTATCTCATAATCCGCATGATGATAATTTCTGAGAAGATAGTTAAAATCAATGCCAAAAGCATAAATATTGTCATAATCTTTTACTTTTTCATCTTCTCGCCAGTCAACAAAAGCTTTTCCAAAATAAGCTAAATCACCATCATTATACTTTAAAATATTTTCATCATTTTTAAACATTTGAAGTTCTTTATTGTATGGAAGTATAAAAGCATTTCTCACTTTATCCATACCTTCTTTTTTAGAAACATAATCTCCATAGGTGATTTGTTTTTGTAATGATTGGGTTTCCGGTAAATCTCTTATATCATGTGTAGCACTAAACTGATACATTTTCGCATCTAAAATATATATTGCTTTATTTCTTTTTAAAATTGTATCTGGTCGTAATGAAGACGCCACTTTGGATTCTTTATTATTCAATGGCCAATATCCATTTGGATTATATTGCTTTTTTTGTTTTTCATCGATTCCATCAAAAAGCATATCTACCATCGTTTCAAAATTTATCATTATTTTATACATCTAAAACTTACTTTATTCATTTAGTCAAATTAGAAATTCCAATAATTATATACTTATTAATTAGAAGATTTAAATTGTAAATAGTCATCATAATTAGTAACAGTGCTAAGTTTTCCAAATAACAATTAAATTTATAACTCAACTAACCCAACTTTTAAATATCTGCATATCAATAACCTATACTTCGCAAAAAGCATTATGTGTTAAATATTTATATGTATATGAATATACAACAAGACTATTAAATCTACATATTCATCATTTGATATGTTAACAACCTAGCCATCCCAATATTACGTTCGTACATTTTGTCCCAGATGTTTAAACATTCCATTGCAACTGCTTTATCTTTATTTAATTTTGATGAAGCTGTTACATCATATAATCCAATTATAAGCTTCGACAATTCTTCATCCAATCCCCATATTAAATCAATGTCATTTTGATTTTTTTCCAATATTTCGTTTACAATTTGAATAATCAAATTGGAGTATTCTTTTAAATTACCATTTTTCGAAAGATATTTTACAAATTTCATAAATGTACTACGTTTAATTTTTGAGCATAATATTTTTTTTATCAAATCTACATCTTCTTTGGCATCGAGTAAATTATTTTCAAACAACTTCCCCCAAATCAATTCATTGTCTATGTCGTTTTCTATTTGAATTATATCCATTAGAAGCATCTTTGACTGTTTTTTATAATCATCAATATTGAAATATATTATTAACATTTCCAGCATTGTTTGTCTTAATTTTTTTTCGGAGTTTTTATAAATATTTAGTAAATTCGAATATTCATCAAAAAGCATATGCAACCTTATCATCGCATATCCTGACTCTTTTATTAATCTATCATCATCTGATTTTGCAGCTTTATTAACCGCATCAATAATTATAGTTCTATATTTTGACTGATAACAAAAACAAAGCATTCTATTACTATCCCACATTCCAATCAATTTGAAATTTTTAGCAAATAAATACATCATTTTTTCAATTGCCCATGATTTGTCAATATTGAAAACTGACCATAATATCCATATAACTGCATAATTAATAATAAAATTATCTTCATCAACCAATTTTGAAATACAGTTTTTGAATTTCTGATAGCAATATTCATTATTTTCTAATATCTCAGAAATAGTTAGAATAGCCTTTCCACGAACACAATTTAATGCATTACTTTCTATACTACTGACTTTTTCAATATTCTTATCATTATAATCAGATACAATAAGTTTGTTTAACTCCAAGCTTTTATGATTTAATGCTATATCCTTTATGCATGAATACATATAATCTGACCACGTATCTCTTGCTTTTTTCCTTACAATTTCACATATATACCCAGCACGATCAGATGTATAGTTATACCTATATTTTTTAATCAAACATTCTATTTTATCGTTTGATATCAAATCAATGCTACTGCTTGAAGCAATCCCATCAAATAATCTATCAATAAAACTTTCCCGAATATCTTCCGTTTCATTTATAAACAAATCAATAATTTCAAACGGATTTTCCGCAACAAAATCCTTAAAACTAGTAGCAAATTCTTCTAAAGTATGGTCAATAAATACTCCTTTTTCTTCTATCCATGTTGATTTTGTTGAAATTCCAGTTTTTGGATTTTTTATTATTCCCATCCATTTTTTAGCCGATAATTTCTTGCCTGATACAGGCGAAATTACCGCACCATAGTAATTGTTGAATGAATAATTGTAGATTGTTTTATCACTATTAAATTTCCGCTTCAGCACTTCAAGCAATTGATTAGCTTCTGCACTACGTCTTTTCTCGTCAATAGACGAAAGAATTTCGTATTGAAACGCGCCAAAAAAATTCCAATATACTCTTTCTCCATCATTCTTCTGTTTGTTATAGTTTATTCTTGAACGGAGCATTTCTTTTTCTAATGGTGAAATATAGTGCATAACTGTATATTCTAATTTTCTCAACACAGATTCATCACATACTTTAGAACATTTTTCAATTATCTTTTTCGAATAGTACAGCCCATTTCCTTTCCCACTATAGTTTTCAAAGCAATTTTTAGTTATATCCTGCATTAAATAACTCAAAATATAATCAGCATATTCATTTCCAATATACTCAAATGCATCTAAAATTATTTCATTATAAAGTTCATTTCCTTTCCCCATTCCAAAAGAATAATATTCGAAAAATTTATCAGGTTCTAATTTAATAAATTCCTTATTAGCTGCTTTTATTATACGAACACATGTTCTTTCTAAATTTCTTCTTGAAAAATCTTGTTCTGACCAGGGATCAAAATAATGATTATTATTTTTTGATGGTAAACAAGGAACCAATTGTTCTAATATTGGCATATAGTTTTGAATTAATATCTTCGAGTCATCGAAATCCATGTATCCAAAATCATCGTTATCATTTATATTGCCACTAATCTTTTCATTTTTATATTCAATCATCAAAGCTAAAATTTTTGCAGTGCGCACTTCACAATTTGATAGCATTTCCTTCCAATCGAAATAAGTACTTAACATTTTTGGATGCTTTTTATAAAATTTCATTCTTAATTCAAAAAAATCATCCGTTCCTTCCCAAACATCTCTATAAAAACATCTTTCCCAATTTCCATAATTGTCATTTTCTATTGCATATTTTCTAATAAACGAAACAACCTCGCTATTATAATCCGGTGAAAGAGATTCACATAAACTAATTGCTATTTCTTTTGAATCATTAATAACCCATTTATCTAATATTCCTTTTGAAATCAATGCAGTAATATATTCTTTTTTTCCTCTAATTACAGTGCTAATTACTGGCATTTTCCACTCAGCACTTTCAAGTAATGATAAGACACATTCTATAGTAAGCGGCTCCGGAGAGTTAATTTGAGATAAAACCTCTAGAAAAACATATTTCAAATTATATCGTATATCATTATGTTCCAATATTTGTTTTCCTACTTCCAAAAAATCTTCTTCATGTATTTCTGCTAATTGCTGCAAAAAAATTTGCAATTGATATCTTCTTCCTGGTGTTTGCTTATCAATATCACCTATAATTTCTACCAATAGGTCACCTTTATAATATTTTTCAATCATTTGATCAGCTAAAAAACAATCTAAAATTGATTGGTGTGAAAAAGAAATTGTTTGATTTGCTTCAATCAGAAAATCATTAGAAATTAGAAAATCTATTGAACTTGCATATTTTTCTAGCATTATTTTCGGAACAGAAATTCTTCCTTGTTCATTGCAAAATGCAACCATTTCTTTTTTAAAATCTACAATTACGTTAGTTTCTATATGATTTGCTATTGCTTTATTAATTATTTGATTCCACCATTCTTTCACCAACTGATAAGTTGCACCAATATTTTCACCATTTTGTGTACCATCTAACTTTTCCCAAATATAAAGATTACTAGCAATTTTTAATAATTCTCGTATTTTCCCAAAAAGATTATTGAAAGTTGATCCAACAACCTGATTAATTTCATTTTCATTTAATAATCCAACTTCTATTTTTTTCCATTTAGATTCATTTTTATCATCAAACAATCTCTTAATCCCTGAATCGTTTTCCAAATCATAACTACGACAAACAAAAACCAATGATACCTTATGTTCTCGTTCATAATTAATTGATTCCAACTCATTAATTAATTGAAAACACACATCCAAAGCAAGCCCAGAATGCGCATGTGTCCATCTCAAAGCATCTAACTGGTCTAAAATAATTACTGCATTTCTGTTCTGAGCAACTGATGAAATACAATGTGAAATAGACGCAGGCAGTGACATAGTTTCACTCCATGCTTTTGTATTATCTTTTGGAATTCGTTTATCTAATTTTATCGCCAAATATGGAATATTTTCTTGTTCACAAAAGCTAATTATATTTGCTGTACAACCACTCTTTCCTACGCCAGACCTTCCGTGGATAATAATAGATTGCCCATTTTTTATATATTCCCAACATAGCTTTGATTCTTCTCTATAAATCATTCCACTTGAAAATAAATTAAATGATTTTTTATATTCTTCATTCAATTCTTTAATTTTAGGTAAAATCCGATTATCATTTGCAAGATTTTTAAATGTAATTCCATTAGATTGAAAAAATTCGTTTAATGTATATGCTGTAATTTCTTTTCCATATATATTTTTTGTCGAAATATACTTTAACATTAAAGAATAAATTAATTCTGACGATTCATTAAATAAATACTCCATTTTTCCCAAAATAATATTTTCTAATTCTGAATCTGCCATTTGGCGATAATAAATCCTTCTAAAAAAAGATAATATTTTTCTGCAATCATCATTCTTATTAGGCTCAAGACCAATTACTTTGCATACATTATTGAAGAAGTCTTTAGTGGCTTTTCCAGCATTTTGTATTTGATATTTATAGAAATCACTCGGATTACCATTATTATTTCTAGCACGCATCGTAACATCTTCCAACATGGTAAATGACAATGGTGAAACAAGCGAAACAGTTATATTACTATCTCTATCCAACTGTTGCTTCCATTTTTTCCACAAACCTTTTTCATTAACTGTTGTAAATGACCATTTTTCATCGCTACCACATCTACTTTTACATTGTTGTCCTTCTTTGATTCCATTATTATCAACAACCCAAACATCAACGCCAAATTCTGCTTCACCCAATGCTTCTAAAATTACACAAGCTTTTTTTTTCTTCAATCACATTTAGTAAATTGTAAATAACACAATTATTTTCATATCGATTACCATATTTATCAGCTCTTCCACCTTTTTCATATGCCATAATTTTCACTTCTTACCCCATATTAATTTATATATTGAATAAATTTCCTTAATAATTTAAAAATTTGTAGTAATCATCTTAATTTATCTAATTATGTCCTAAATTCTAATTGTCTGACAAGTTTTGCCATTATAACTAGCTGACATCAATATCTCTCATCAATGTCTTTGCTCTTTAAATCAGGATAATGTATTTTTAGATTATCGTCAAAGTACTTTGTTATGTGTATCTATTGATAAACAAAAACCACATTTCTGTGGCTTATGCTTTTCCTTCAGTTTTCTTGAATAAACTAATGATATAGTCTCGATTAATACAAGGCCAATCTTCATTGTTTACTTTGTATTTATCTATATCTGTATTCATTTCTTCTTCCATCATAGATAGTGGAATAGTAAATGACATACCTTTATCATCTGCACGTACATTAATCTTGATAACACCATTATCTGCACGTTCATATGTAATTGCTGTTATATCTTCTACTGTACCTTTTTTATTATCAATGAATTCGATGAAACAGTCATATTTTGCTAGTTCTACCATTACATCATCTAGTCCATCTTCAAATATCTGAATTTTTTCTGTAAATTCATCTAATGTACTACATCTTCTTAATGTATAACCGCTCCTTGCAATTTCTTTTTTTAATGCATCCATTGATTTAGGCATTTCTTTTGCGCTGAACCAAATAACAAACTTATGAGATGGATCAAAATATAAAACAGGATATAGCAACATGAAATCTTTTTTGCAATGCGGACAACTTACTCTAAATAAATCACCTGATACACACTCATCTCTTAAATCTCTATCTTTATCTGCATTGATAAAATCATATTTTGTAAATTCGAACTCTGTACCACAATATGGGCACTTAATTTTACTAATTAAACTACCTTCCATTTTTAACTCCTTAATATTGGTTTACTAAAGCCAAATATAGCTTCTTTACCTAATTTCATCATTTTGTTGTATTGTTTTCTAGCTTCTTTGGATAATTTTTCTCCAACAAACACCGCAACCAGTCGCGAAGAATCCATATAATATGGTAAAGCCCTAACTAAATCATCTGTATGTACTTTTTTCATATCCTCTGGAACGTCTAATAAATTACCTTCAAGAAATGGACCATGAAATCTTTTTATTTTCATATCTAATTCAACAATAGAAGGTGCTTCTAATATCCCAACAGAAACAATATCTGGATAATATAAATCACGTACATCATCTATTCTGTTATCAAATCTAGTAGCCATCAAATCTTCATCTTCATCTTTTTCAGCATTTTCAATAAAAGCTTTATTTTTCTGTATCATTTCTAATGTTGGTTCAATAATTCTACACTCTAAATCCATAACAAAATCTGCTCCAAATATTGCAAGCATACTTTTTCTTTTTAAACCTTTAGTACACTTATCAAAAGAAGCACCAATAGAAAGTACATTAAAGCTAAGCAGTCCATTTTCTTGATCAACAAAACAAGAACATAGCATATAACAGTCTTTTTCTGTTACCTTAATTCTTTCTTTCATGTAATCCGTTAAATCATCTGCTTCAAAGACGATATATTTGTGGTAATAATCTGTAAATTTATAACTATCTAATTTCATATTCCATATATTAGCAGTTTCTTTGTACCAAATCCACTGAAATATGGGGTATACTAATTCAAAAGTAAAGGGGGATTACATGACAAGGCGATTACAAGAACAATTAAAATTTATCTTGGAAATCGACAAAGAAAAAAATATTTTCAGACAAACACATTTATCTGGAAATGGTCGAAACGAAAATGATGCAGAACACGCTTGGCATATGGCTGTCATGGCATATCTATTAAAAGAATATGCAAATAATGAAATAGATATAGCCAAAACAATGATGATGTGTTTAATACATGACATTGTTGAAATATATGCTGGCGATACTTATGCATATGATCCTGAAGGTAAAAAGACACAAAAAGAAAGAGAAGAGAAAGCCAAAGAAAAAATCTATTCTCTATTACCTGAGGATCAGAAAAAAGAATTAATTGCTTTATTTGATGAATTTGAGGCCCAAGAAACATCAGAATCTCAATTTGCGAGAGCTATGGATAATATTCAGCCAATGTTGTTAAATAATGCAAATAATGGTATCGACTGGAAAAACCACAATGTCAAAGCAGAACAAGTTTATGCTAGACAGACTGGAACGAAAAAAGGATCTGACCCATTATATGAATTAGCAAATTCAATTATTCAAGAAAATATTAGAAAAGGGAATTTAGGGAAATGAAGAATCAAAAAACAAAATACTTAACAAACTTAGCATTTTTATCTGCCGTTGTATTAGTTATGGCATTTACTCCACTTGGGCAATTTAAAACGCCAATGTTAAACGTAAGCTTCTTATGCGTTCCGGTAGCTATTGGTGCAATGACATTAGGTCCTCTAGCAGGTGCTGTACTTGGTGCTATCTTTGGATTAACAAGTTTCTTCCAGGCATTTACTGATGGTGGTATGAAATCTGTTTTATTAGGTATAAATCCATGGGCATGTTTCATCGTAACGGTTATTGCGAGAATCTTATGCGGCTTACTTTGTGGACTTATTTATAAAGCTCTTACAAAGAATGAAAAAAAGAACAGCAGCAGAATCATTGGTTCATTAAGCTGTCCATTCTTCAATACTGTATTCTTTATGGGATTCATCATGCTTTTCTATTACAATACTGACTATATCCAGGGCTTTGCTGAAAAGCTTGGAACTAATGGTCCTATTGCATTAATCCTAGCTATGGTTGGAGTACAGGGTGCAATAGAAATGATTGTATGCTGTATTATCGCTACAGCTGTTTCTAAAGCATTAGATCATATGAATTAAGGCCGCAATTACTTGCGACCTTTTCTTTTTATTAATAGTTTTCTTTCTTAATTTCGAAGAAGCTTTCTTTATATCCACATAATGGGCATACTTTTGGAGCTGTCTTTGATGTTACTGTATAACCACAGATTTCACATTGCCATACAACTGGTTCATCTTTAGCAAATGTCTTTTGTGCTTTTAGATCATCAAGAAGTTTTTGATATCTTTCTTCGTGTTCTTTTTCTACTTTAGCAACCATTTCCATTTGCGCAGCGATTCTTGTAAAGCCTTCATTTCTAGCATCTTCTGCCATTTCTTTGTACATGCTTGTCCATTCTTCGTTTTCACCATCTACACCCATTTGAAGTGCTTCTGCTGTTGTAGGAATTTCACCACCGCATAGTGCTTTGAACCATTGTTTTGCATGTTCTTGTTCATTACGTGCTGTTTCTAAGAAGAAATTAGCGATTTGTTCATAACCTTCTTCTCTAGCTTTTTCTGCAAAATATGTATATTTGTTTCTAGCTTGAGATTCTCCTGCAAATGCTTTTTGTAAATTAGCTTCTGTTTTACTACCTTTTAACTCCATTATTTTTCTCCTTCGTGTATTTTTAAACACTTTTCACATAATCCCTCGTAAGTTATAGAATGTTTAACAATTTTAGCACCTGTCACTATTTCTGCATAACTATCAAGTGCTTGATCATAATCAGAAATAACATCCATAATATCGCCACATTCACTACAGATAAAGTGATCATGTGGTACTGGATTAGCATCATAATAGCTGTAGCCTGTTCCTTCGATTTTCTGAATCTTACCTTGTTGAACAAGAGAATTTAGATTTCGATAAATCGTTGCAAGTCCAATACTGCTATCCATTTGTTTTGCTTCAAGAAGTACATCTTCGGCATGTTTGTGCACTCCTTTTCCCTGCATAATATTTTGGATAATTTCTTTCTGATGTGTATTTCTTGTCTTCATTCCACCTCTTATTGAGAACCATTATCATTATGGTTCATATTTATGATTTTGTCAATGAACTTGACGTAAATTAAATAATTTGTTTTAATATCAACCGAAACAAGACGTTTCTCCACTTTGTGAAAACATCAGAAACCTCAAAGTGCCTTTGTAAAAGAACTGGGAGGTTTTTTATTATGCAAAATAACAAATTAGGAACAATGCCTATGGATAAGCTGCTTTTCAATATGAGTGGTCCTATTATTTTATCTATGGTAATTCAAGCTTTATATAATATTGTCGACAGTATGTTTGTTGCTAGATACAGTGAAGTAGCTCTTAACGCTGTTTCTTTATGTTACCCAATCCAGATGATCATGGTATCTCTATCTGTTGGTGGAGCTATCAGTGTTCAAGCTCTTCTTGCAAGATTTTTAGGCAGTAAAGAATTTGATAAAGCAAACAGTGTTGCAACACATGGCTTACTTATGGCTTTATTCCACGCTTTTTTATTTATATTGTTTGGTATTTTCTGTTCAAAGCAATTCTTGCTGCTATTCTCTAATGATATGGAAATCATTAGAGAAGGCATTTCATATATGCAAATCTGTACAATATTTGGATTTGGTATATTTGTACAAATTGTTTATGAACGTTTCATGCAGGCAACAGGCAATGCCATCTACAACATGATTATTCAGGGTGCTGGTGCTTTATTAAATATTATCTTAGATCCTATCTTTATTTTCGGTTTATGTGGATTACCGGAAATGGGGATTAAAGGTGCAGCTATCGCAACCGTACTTGGTCAACTTTTAAGTACTGCATTAGGTGTCTATATCACAAGACATAAAGTAAAAGAAATTCATACAGATTTCAAGCATTTCCACTTTGATGCATCATTAGTAAGAGAAATGTATAAAATTGCTATTCCTTCAATGTTAATGAATTCAATTATGTCTATTATGACTGTATTTATGAATATGATTCTTTCAGGATTTTCTGCGTTATCTGTTTCTGTTTATAGCATTTATTTTAAACTTCAACAGTTTTTATACATGGCTGTTAGCGGTATGAGTAACGCTGTTATTGCAATTATCAGCTATAACTATGGTGCAAGAAATAAAGAAAGAATAAAATCATGTATTCGTATTTCTCTTATTTCAACAATTATGATCATGATAAGTGGAACTGTTATATTCCAACTTTTCCCTGTCCAATTATTATCTTTATTCAACGCCAGTGATGAAATGTTATCTATCGGTATACCAGCATTAAAAACTATTTCACTATCATTTGTTTTTGGTGGAGTCAATGTACAAGGTTGTGCTATTTTACAGAGTTTAGACAGCAGTAAAGAATCTTTAGTTGTGACTTTACTTCGTCAATTTATCATCATATTACCTTTAGCTTTTGCCTTAAGCAAAATGTTTGGATTAAATCATGTATGGTTTGCTTTCCCTGTTTCTGAATTAGTCGCACTTATTTTATGCATTCGTTTCCTCAAAGAAGTTGATGAAGATTTTATCGAAAACCTAAATTAAAATACCATCACAATGATCTACTTCATGCTGAATAATTTGGGCATTTAGATCTGTAAAAACTTGTTTCTGCTTTTTCCACTTCATGTCATAATACTCAACAATAATCTTTTTATAGCGGATTACTTTCTTTGTACCACTCAAAGATAAGCAACCTTCTTCTGTTTCGTATGGATCACTCTTTTTCAAGATAACAGGATTATTCATTACAACATTCATTCTGCCGATTCTTGCAATAATAATTCTTTTCTTTTTTCCTATCATATTGGCAGCCATACCAATACATTCATGTTCGTGACTTTGCAAAGTATCAATTAAATCCATGCATATATTTAAATCTTCTTTTGTGGCTAAATCACTCTTTTGTGACAAAAAGAAAGTATCTTTTACAATATTACAAATCATCGTGTTATTCACCTTTCATCATTACCATATATCTTATCAAAAAAGAGCCTAATCTTTCGACTAAACTCTTATGTTTATTTCATTTATTTAGTAATGAATTTGAATACATCACCATCTGATACAAATGTTACTGGAATACTTGCATCACCAATTGCTTCAGGTAACCACTTTACTGCATATTCCATACCTGGCTGTTCCAGGTTGAAGTGACCAACAGAAATAATACATCTTGGATGACCCAGTTCAGCACTATCACGAATATATTCATTTACTGTGAAATCTGTTAATTCCATTGTGAATAAGCAATCTACCTGATCTTTATCTGTAGCACGTGTTATTTCATTATCCCCAGGTCCGATAATATGACTTGCAATTCTAGCATGCTTTACGATTGTATCTGGATCACCAACAATACGAATGCCATTCATTCCTAACTTATCTCTTATTTCAATGGCTAAGTCACTCGCTTTAACGTTAGGGAAATGGAACTCACCAAAGCGTTGAATTCTACCTTCATTCATCACAACAAATCTACGCCATTCCAGTTTGTTTAATAGTCCATAGAAGATACCATCATATAATTTTCCATCTACTGGAATACCACTATGAATATAGTCATGATCTCTCCATACAGTAATACCAGTTTCATCTAACAGCGCTTTTTTCTTCTGGAAGATTTCATTATCTTCTAACCAATCTGTGTGATCTCCATGATTCCAAAATAAAGCTTCATGAGAGATGATAAGATTTGC
>JABLTS010118691.1_pt1 | contig 17878 bp, 11 predicted proteins | sample 7160081 | NCBI WGS metagenome assembly JABLTS01 (sample SAMN14651231, study PRJNA627086) | human gut metagenome | isolation source: feces | host: Homo sapiens | reverse complement strand
TTAGAGCATCTGCCTTACAAGCAGAGGGTCGGCGGTTCGAATCCGTCAACGCCCACCAAAAGCAAGACTCGTTATCCATCCGATAGCGAGTTTTTTTTATTCCAAATCCGTTGGACCATAATTATCATTGTAATCATTTGTGTAATTATCTTTGTAATTCGCGGAATTTTGTATCTTTGCATAAGATAAGCTGCACCTCAGCATAACAATCAAGCAAGCTTGTTGTTCTGCATTCGGTTTGCATTATCTTTGCATAAGATAAGCTGCATCTCAGCATAACAATCAAGCAAGCTTGTTGTTCTGCATTCGATTTGCATTATCTTTGCATAAGATAAGCTGCATCTCAGCATAACAATCAAATTAAAAAGAAATGGAAAAGGATAAGATGGACGATAAACGAACTATTACATCAACATCAACGTCAGGCGGTAATGCTGACAACACGAAGGCTATGCAGGGCACAGCCTATGCCATACTTATAATCATAAGCATATCCCATTTCCTCAACGACATGATACAGTCGGTGGTACCATCGATATATCCGATGATAAAAGAAGATTTCTCGCTTTCGTTCGCCCAGATCGGACTCATCACCTTCGTGTTCCAGTTGGCGTCATCCATCTTGCAGCCCTTCACCGGGCTCTATGCCGACCGCCATCCGCGGCCTTATGCCCTCTCGCTGGGCATGTGCTTCACACTGGCCGGACTCCTCCTGCTTGCCTTTGCCGGCAATTTCTGGATGATCATCCTCGCGGTGAGCGTCATCGGCTTCGGTTCCACTGTATTCCATCCCGAAGCCTCCCGAGTGGCGCAGATGGCATCGGGAGGCAAGAAAAGTCTTGCGCAGTCTATCTTCCAGGTGGGCGGCAACGGCGGGTCGGCCGTCGGACCGCTGTTGGCGGCAGTCATAGTGCTCCCTTTCGGACAGTGGGCAATCTCCTGGTTTGCCATCGCTGCAATATTCGCTTCGCTGATAATGCTGAAGGTGGGCAGATGGTATAAGGCGTTGATAGCCTACCGAGAGGATCATTCCATCGCCGCCCCAGCTCCCAACACGAGCATCTCGGAGCGTAGCAAACACATGGCGCTCATTATCCTCGTGGTGCTGGTATTCTCAAAATACTTCTATACGGCATGCATCACCAACTATTTCACATTCTTCCTCATCGACAAATTCCATGTCAGTGTGCAGACCTCACAGCTCTGCCTCTTCGCCTTCCTCGCTGCATTCGCCATCGGCACGGTGGCTGGCGGCATATTCGGCGACCGTTTCGGCAGGAAGTATGTGATATGGTTCTCCATCCTCGGTGCAGCCCCCTTCGCCTTGGCGTTGCCGTTTGTAGATAGCCTGTGGCTCACGGTGGTCATGGCGTTCATGTCAGGACTTGTCATAGCTTCGGCGTTCTCCTCCATCGTGGTGTATGCCACCGACCTCATGCCCGACAAGCTCGGACTCATCGCCGGCATCTTCTTCGGACTGATGTTCGGTCTTGGCGGTCTGGGGGCCGCCTTCTTTGGATGGCTCGCCGACAAGACCAGCGTTGACTATATCTTCCGTGTCAGCGCCTTCCTCCCGCTGCTCGGCATCGTGGCCGGACTGCTTCCGGATACCAGGAAGAAATAGCCGTTAAAGATACCCATAAGATAATATCCAATAGAAAAGCTCTGCTGATGCAAAACCGTATAATACTACTGCCTATGAAAACTCTGAATCCAATACGCTGGATGCTGGCGGCACTGCTCGTCATTGCATTCATATCATGCGGAAAGCGTACTCCCAAATACGTCATCGGCGTGTCGCAGTGCAGCGAAGATATATGGCGCAAAAAAATGAACGACGAACTGCGCATCGCTACCTTCCCCCACGACAACGTGGAACTGCGCATCGTCTCTGCCGACGATGATGTGGATACACAGATAAAGCAGATAGACAAGTTGGTGGAACAGGGCGTAGACCTCTTGATAGTAGCACCGATACAGGGAGATGTGGCTAAAGCAATGGACAGGGCCTACGACAAGGGAATTCCGGTGATAGTGTTCGACCGCCGCACGTCATCCAACAAATACACCGCATATATCGGTGCCGAAAACGAGGAGATGGGACGCAACATCGCAAAGTTCCTCTCCTCTCAGATAAGCGGAAGCGGACGAATTCTTGAGATTTGCGGACTGCAATCGTCGTCGCCGGCACAATCCCGCCAGAAAGGTTTCGACCATGAGGCAGCCCTTCATCCCAATATGGATATCGTGGGCCATCTGATGGCAGACTGGACCCAAGAGAGAGCCTACCATCTGATGGACTCCCTTCTGTCGGGTCCTCACGCCGAGTTCGACTACGTCTTCGCCCATAACGACCGCATGGCAAAAGGAGCGATAGAGGCAGCCAGAAAGCATCATCTGGATCTCGACAAGATAAAGTTTCTCGGCATCGACGCCGTGGCGCTCGAAGGCGGCGGACTGCAGATGGTGAGAGACGGCGAACTGCTGGCTTCGTATATCTATCCCACACGGGGCGACAAGGTGATGGAGCTGGCGTTGGACATATTAGAGAAGAGGAAGTTCAAGAGAGAAAACCTCCTCTCCTCGGCGCTCGTCACCACCGACAACGCCAACGTGCTGCTCATGCAAGACGAAGAAATGAAGCGCCAGAGCGACAATCTGATATCGCTGAGCCGTAGGGTGGAGACCACCACCAATGCCTTCGACACCCAGCGCAGCTATCTCTTCATTCTGCTCATCCTCGTGGCACTGCTCATCCTTGTGTGTGCGCTTGCCCTGAAGGCATATCTGGCAAAGAAGCGATACAATGCCCAGCTGCAGGAGAGCATTCAGAAGCAGAAGAAGATGACCGACGACATGGAGAGGATGACTCAGACGCAGTTGCGCTTTTTCACCAACATCTCACATGAGCTGCGCACTCCGCTCACCCTCATCTCCGGACCTGCCGAACGCTTGGCGGATAGTCCCATCATCAGTGGCGAAATGCGGAAACTCGTTGAGATGATACGTCGCAACGTGGGAATCCTCTCCCAGATGGTGAGTGAGATACTGGAGTTCCGCAAGATACAGAACGAGAAGGCGAAACTCTCTCTCAACCGCTTTGACATCGCCGCCGACCTGAAGGCATGGACAGAGGATTTCAGTGCCGTGGCAGAGAGAAAGGGCATCAGCGTAGGTGTGGAGACAAGCGAGGACCGCAGCATCGTGATTGCCGACCGTGAGAAGATAGCTCATGTGTTCTTCAACCTCATGACCAACGCCCTGAAATATACTCCGGCAAAGGGCACCATCACCGTGAGGCTGGCTCATGCCGGCGGCAAATGCACGGTCAGCGTGGCAGACACCGGAAAGGGAATGTCGGAGGAAGACCAACGCCATATCTTCGAACGCTTCTATCAGACTGCCGACTCCGTGGGTGGAACGGGTATCGGACTCGCCATCGTGAAGGCTTATGTAGACTTACACCATGGAACGGTGCAGGTGGAGAGCCGGCAGGGCAGGGGATCCACCTTCTCCTTCGTCATCCCCGACTCCCAGCCGGGATATGACGCCACGCTTGACAAGCAGACCGAGATACAGGCCGACACGCAGCTCATCGACGATTATTCGGTGAAGGATGTCGTGGCGGAACGAAACCTCTCGCTGGTGACAGGCAGCGAAGACTACGACAGCGACCGCCCTCTCGTACTCGTAATCGACGACAATGCCGGCATGAGGGCATATATACGCTCAATCCTCTCCTCTACATACAATGTGATGGAGGCGCAGAATGGCGAAGAGGGCCTCTCGGTGGCAAAGAAGAACGTGCCGCAGCTGGTGGTATGCGATGTCATGATGCCGGTGATGGACGGACTGGAATTCTGTCGCTGCATGAAGACCGACATCGCCACGAGCCACATCCCCGTGATACTTCTCACGGCAAGAACCTTGGAAGATCAGCGGATAGAGGGCTACAACACAGGAGCCGACTCCTACATCACCAAGCCATTCTCTGTCGACACCCTTATGGCACGTGTCGCCAACCTGCTGAAGAGCCGTTCGCAGCTGAAGCTCATCTTCTCCGGTTCGCAGCAGGAACAGCAGGAACAGGACGCTCTCGGCGAGAAAGACCAGACCTTCGTCTCCCAGTTGCGCGATGCCATAAAGCGCCACATCCCCGATGCCGACTATTCCGTAGAAGACCTTGGCAGCGAGATGGGGCTCAGCCGTGTGCAGCTCTATCGCAAGGTGAAGGCGCTCACCGGATATTCTGTGGTAGACCTCCTTCGCAAAGCCCGTCTGGCAAAGGCAAAGCGCCTGCTCGAAACCACCGACAAGAACATCTCCGAAGTAGCCTACGAAGTAGGTTTCACCACTTCGTCGTATTTCGCCAAGAGATTCAAGGAGGAATACGGAGTGAGACCGGGAGATGTGGAGTGATGGGTATTGGTAGGTTTAACCCAAACCGGTCATTAGACCGTTTGGGGGTTAATGCATCCCGATAGATGGATTCGTGTTGCTACAACGGTTTTTTCATAAATCAACGAAATTTTCAAGAAAACCGTCAACCATCTGGTTGTGTGTGTGGAAGTGTTTGTCAATCAGATACTTGCGTGCTATTTTTAACGAAAAAACCATCTGGTAATTGTCTGGATGGTTCTGGTGAACATAATAGAATGAACTAAAAATGTAAATAATATGAAAAACAAAATTGTCAGGAATTTTACTGAACGAAATTTCAGAATTGCGTTTCTGTTTGTATTTCTCATGGTGACATATCTGCTTTCTTCTTGTAACTCCAAACGAGAAGTGAAAGAAATTCCAGTAGAGATAGAATGGAACACTCTTGAGAATGAATATTTTAGTCTTGAATATCCCAGCAATTATGTTGTAGAGGGAGATTTCGAGGTTGGTGTTGATAATATGAAGTCTTATTCTGTAGACACTACAGCAACAAACGAAATAGATATTCTGCCACGTAATCCATCCAAAGATAAGCCATGGGTACATATCGTTTTGTCAAGATCAAATTTTCAGTTGTCGCTTAGAGACTTTATGCAATTTTCTATAGCCAGCAAAGCTTATTGCGGAGTAGAAGTCTGTCAAATGTCTGATATTGATAGTACATCATTTGCAGGATTGCCTGCATTATCTGTTACTTTCGCTTATCCGCAAGAGGGTGGAGATACATTGGTGCAACGACAGACTATAGTGCAGCTTCCTGATTACAAACTGTACTATATCAATATAAATTGTCATAAAGAAATTGTTAATGATTCTCAGAAATTGGCACCTGCATTCGAAATGTTGGAAACGTTGAAGTTCAAATAGCATCTCAAAGCCGAGATCATAGACTTGCTATTCGTAAAACATAGACTTGTAATTCGTAAAATATTGACCTCGGATTTCCCCCACGCCGTGGGGAACAGAACCCCCTAATGTGGGGATGTCTTCCCCCTGGCGTGGGGGGAAATATGGGATGCCGAAAGGCATGATACTTCTATGATACATCAATGATACTTTTCTGTAAAATATCCAGAAAAGTATCATCGGGTTAAGTCTTTAGTCTATAGAGCTTTAGAGGCTTGGCGATGGCCAAGAATGATACTATGACACTTCGCAGCACATATTGTTTTCATATGCGCACAATAAACGCAGCTATGTTCTATCTAAATAATGAAGACAGTATGGCGCATGTCTTGTCTTTATCCCCTGTATCCTACAGTCTTCAGTCTGTGTACCACCCACAGGAATGCAGGTATGAGGAATATGTCGGCCATGACCCATGCCACAGGGTCGCCGAAGCACACTCCCATCCATGCCAGGACCGGTACGAGCCAGATGCTCACGCCGCAACGGGCAATCATCTCCATCACGCCGCTCAGCATCGAGAGGTTGCTGTAGCCGAGCCCCTGGATGGAATAGCGCAGGATGGTGAGCACGCCGAGCACCGGATAGAAATAGTTGGCTATGCGCATGAACTCCGCTGCATGCTCCACTACCACCTCCTCGCCGCTGTCAACGAAGAGGCGCATCATCCAGTCGGCAAATGGATATATGACGGCAAATGTGAACACGAAATATACGAGCATCAGGCAGAGGGCGTCTTTCACGCCTTTGGTGACGCGGTCCATGCGCTCGGCTCCGAGGTTTTGTCCGCAGTATGTTGCCATTGCCACACCGATATTTTCGAACACGCAGGTGAAGAGGTATTTAATGCGTAAAGAGGCTGTGAATGCTGCCACGTAGGTGGTGCCGAGGGCGTTGTTGGCACTCTGGAGCATCATCAGACCGATGCCCGTGATGGAGAACTGCAGTCCCATCGGCACGCCGTTGTTCAGCAGGATGCTCGTGCGCTTGTTGTCGAAGCGTCGCTCGTCGCCCTGTGGGATGAGAATGCGCATGTGGCGACGGATGTACCATACGCAGAGGCCCACCGACACGGCCTGCGACAGCAGTGTGGCAATGCCGGCACCGCACACTCCCATGCCGCAGCCGAGAATCAGCACCACGTCGAGCAGGATGTTGACGACAGCCGAAATGATGAGAAAATAGAACGGTTGGCGCGAGTTGCCCAGTGCACGTATCTGTCCGGCAAAGAGATTGAAGCCGAATGTGAGCGGTATTGCCGCAAACTGCAGCATTAGGAACGTGTATGAATCCTGGTATATGTCATCGGGGGTGTTGACGAGTTGCAGAATCCTGTGACACAGCATCAGCGACACCAGAGTGACTGCCGTGGCTATCACTGCCGACACCCTCACGGCATTCGCCACGTAGAGTCGCATCTTGCTGTATTCCTTCGCTCCGAAGGCCTGTGCCACCGGTATGGCGAAGCCTGCGCTCGCCCCGTTGCAGAAACCCATCACGAGGAACATCACTGATGTAGACGCCCCCACCGCTGCCAGTGCGCCCACGCCAATCCAGCGGCCCACGATGGCGGCATCGATGATGAGATACATCTGCTGCAGAATGTAGCCCAACACCAGCGGTATGGCAAACTTCACGATATTGCGCATCGGCGACCCTGTGGTCATGTCGCCCGTGGCAACGGCCTTCGCCTCTTGCGAAACCGCCTGCCCTTTCATGTCTTCACTCTTCATCTTGCTTCCTGAAATCTTTTGTTATCCCTGTTAGTTATCCCTGTTTGTTCTCTGCAATCCCGATCGGTCGTTAGGACTTGTTTGGATTGTGTTTTCTGGAACAGCGGATTATTTTTGTCTTTTCGGTGCAAAGGTATATATTTGGGAATAAACAAGAGCAATATTCCATAAACTTATTGTTTTCGTTTGTGCTCATTCCCGCAGAAACTTTCCCACAGTTATGTCTTCTCATAAAAAAACAGTTATCTTTGTAGGCGAAACGGCAATAACGTGCCGTTGCGATGCAACGGGAGAAGATTGTTGACATCTGTCGTGAACTCAAGTAAATATGGTTGAAAAGAATAACAAACCACAACTTGTGAATAGCGAATCCTTCATAGCAGACAAGAACTATGTGATGTGGTTGTCCGACTTGAAGAAACTTATATCAAGCGTTGGCTTGCGTTCTATTCAAGTTAAATCGAAATTGTTTACCAAGCTGGTAAACAATTACAGTAAGTTGATAATGCCAGTACTCCTATCCCGGAAATCCTGCTTTGTATGCCTTGGAGACATCAAACCATTATTACCCCAGTTCGGGATAACCGAGTGTTTTAGAATATCGGTCAAGCAAAGAGTTGTAATCTTTGCTTGGCCGATTCCGGTTTTATGGATTTATCAAGAAATATACTGATTAATCGTAATTATTTTTGCTTGTATGATTAATTATTGTATATTTGTAGCGTTGTTTCGCTTACAGAAAGAAACATTTTTGTCTTACTCTCAACATTTATGCTTATGAAGAGGAACTATCTATTCTTATTTGCATTTCTGCTCGCATTTCTGCCCCAGGTGGTGAATGCCGACACATGGTCGTTTGAGTGGAATACTTCAAAAGCTAATGGCGGACAGGGATTCTATAACTTCGGCACAAACCGTGTGGAAAAGGATTTCTATACCGCAGAGCTGAACGGACTGCAGTGGAACATCTCTGCAGTGGGTACCACAATTTATGCTTATACGGCAAACAAAGGACAGTATGTCGGTTCTGCTTCCGAACCGCCATCAAGCGTCAGGCTCTGGACCGGCGGCATAGTCGGCAAGGTGACGGCAGTGCGCGTCAAAGCCTATCTGCAGAAAGCTGAATATGCCGGAGATGTCTCAGTGAAGGTGAACGGCAGCAGTTATCAGTGCGGCAAGTCGGCTTCGGCAAGTCTCTCTGCCGCAGAGACGGAGTTTGCATTCACCATAGCCGATGCCCGGGAAGGAGAGATAGAGATTACGATAAACCAGACGAGCGAGAACAAGGGACCTGTCTATCTGCGCAAGATAGAAGTGGACTACGAGAAGGAGCAGTCTGCCGTCATGCCGCCGGTATTCACACCAGCCGCCGGAACCTACGACGAGGCGCAGAGCGTGGCGATAACCACAGAGGCGACAACGGCGGCTGACCGTATCATATATTATACCACCGACGGCAGCAATCCTAAACTGGCCGACGGCTCCCGTATGACCTACACCGCTCCTCTGGATATCGCGGAGACCACCGTCGTAAAGGCCGTGGCGCAGGAAGGAGAGGAATACAGTGATGTGGTTGAGGCAAAGTATGTGATACGCAAAGATCCGCAGCTGAGCTTTTATCAGCAGAACATCACGCTCACATCAGGCGATGACGGATATGCCGACCTGCTCAATCCGAACAAGCTGTCACCGATAGAATACAGTTCGTCGCAATGGGACGTATGTTCGGTTGACGACAAGGGATTCCTTGCCACTTCGTATGTGGAGTTCACTCAGACCGTTATCATCACTGCCACCTTTGCCGGCAATGACGAGTTCAAGCCGGGAGAGGCAAAGATGTTTGTCACCGTTGAGGCCAAGCAGCCGCTGAAGACTCCTGTGGTGACTCCGCCGGGCGGCACGTTCGACGCTCCGCAGGAGGTTACGGTGACTACCGATGACGAGAATGCCGTGACGATATGGTATTCCACCGAGGCAAAGGATGCCGAGGAATTCCAGGATGACTATACGAAGAGCACTGTAGTGGAAGGCAAGACCACCTCGTTTACTATCGACAAGAGCTGCACTCTGTATGTCATGACACGTGGATACAACCAGAACAGTGAGGTCGTTACGGCACAGTTCGTCATCAATGAACCGCTGAAGGCCGATTTCACCACCGACAGGGCGGCGACGGCATACTACGACCAGGGGTTTGACTCTGCAGAGGAGATGAATGATTGGACAGCAGACAACGGATGGAATCTTGTAAACAAGAAGTTCAGTTCTATAAAGGCAGACGACGCATATTCCATCGCAATATCCTATAATGCTCAGGAAACGGGCAATGCAAAGCTCACGAGTCCGGAGCTGACAATAGAGGAGGGGAGCAACGTTGAATTCTACGCATACTTCCAGGCGCCATACCTCGTTTTCGGCAAGTGGACATTCAACATCATTGATACAGAAACCAATGAGAGCGCCACTCTGCTGAATGCTTTCGACTGGGCGCAGGATAATTCTTATACAGGACCTGGCTGGAATAAATTCTCGTTCGACCTTGCTGCATACACAGGCAAGAAAGTGAAGTTCGTGTTCGACTATCCGTTTGGAGGTGAGGATCTTGCCCTTGATGGTTTCCGCCTTGTCAAGTCAGACCCTGCCGCAGCAGATGAGATTCATATCTTCGAAGGTGAGAGCATAACGTTCAAGAGTCTTGCCAAGGGCAGTCCGGAGACGCTGCAATGGGAATTCCCTGGTGCTGACACGGAGACCTCTGCAGAGGAGAATCCTGTGGTGAGATACAACGTGGCAGGAACCTATGATGTCACTCTCACCGTGAAGCGTGGTGACGAAAGCGACAAGATGGAGCGCAAGGGTCTGGTGGTGGTTTCACAGAAAGCTCCAACGGCTCTCATTGGATTGCCGGAAGAGGGATATGAGAGTCCGTGGGTTGGCGTGTTCGTGCCTACAGACGTTCCGGTGACGTTCCGCGACCTGTCAACTGGAAATCCTACGGAATGGAACTGGGTGTTCCAGTTTGCCGACAAGGAGACGAGCACGGAGCAGAATCCTACGGTGACGTTCATCAAGAAGGGCACCGTCAGCGTGGGCCTGACTGCGAAGAATGCCGCCGGACAGAGCAACGACGTATTGCAATATGCGGTGCAGGCAGGTGGCGCACAGTATGTGTGGAATATCAGCAGCGAGGAGAACAAGGGTCTTGAGAAGATCACCCTGGGCTGGTATGGCAACTATGCCGGTAGCAACTGGCTCGGCATCAACAAGTTTGCAGAGAAATACAAGGCGCCTCTGGCGGATGCCACCATCTCAGAGGTTGCGGTATACTTCGCTTCGGTAACGGCTCTCGATGCCGATTGTCCTATCGTGCTCACGGTGAATGCCGTGGCAGACAACGGTGAACCGGGAGAGGTGCTCGCCACATCTACGGTAAAGACGGCAGACTTGCAATATAGCGACGACGACTATCTTGCCACCAAGTTCAATCTCGACACTACGGTGGACCTGAAGGCCGGCGAGGAGTTCTTTGTAGTGGTGGGACCATTCCCTAACTCTTCTCTCGAAGAATCGCCGTATACCCGCGACGATATCTCCATCTTCTGTCTGCGCCGTGGTGAAGGCAACAAGAACACGGCATGGCAGCTCGTGGAGGATCAGGACGAAAATGGCAACGGACTCGGCTCCTTCAAGTGGTTTGAGAATACCGACGACCCTACGTCGATGGCTATCGCTCCATGTGTGGAATACAAGGGCAAGGTGGACGGCATAGTGACCGCCGGCTCTGATGTGCAGCAGAATGCCAAGGTGGTATCGGTATATACTGTCAGCGGACAGCTGACTGACGCTCCTCGTCATGGCGGAATGTATATCGTGAGATATTCTGATGGCACTTGCCGCAAGGTGATGTGGAAGTGATTCTTGGCGAGTAGACAAGTAAACAAGTAGACGAGTAGACAAGGAGATTAGTATTGCTTGTGATAGCAAGTTTTCAATACTAATGTTCTTTGTCTACTCGTCTTTTTGTCTCTTGTCCTCTCGTTAACTTGCCTCTTGTCTACTCGTCAACTTGTCAACTCGTCTACTTATAATAATGTGCATAGTTGAAGAAAGGTTCCGTGACGATGTTTTCGGCATCTTCCGTGAATGTGTGGCCGTAGGGGTCGCGGGCTATTATCCTTATCTTGGATTCGGCGCTCTTCGGCTCATAATAATATAGGTGGTTCATGATGAGATAGCTGTTCTGCTTGCTGGTGAAGCGGAAGTTCGTTGCCACGGCATATTTGTGGTGGTAGCCGGTGGCGAAGGCGTCCTGTCCCTTCGAGTTGATGCGGTGCATGGGATATTCCACTCCGTTCTCTTCGGCAGTGATGCGCCAGCGGGAGTCGGCATTGAATACGTTGGCTACTATTATCCTGCGGTCGCGAGGAAGGTCCCAGTCGGCGGCATACGACTCGCCGTTGAAGTCGGTGTCGGCATGAAACAGTGTCATTTGCTTGTGGGCGTCCCAGAAGGTGCCTTTGTAGTAGCAGCTCACCATGCGGCTGCCTCTGAAGGTGTAAACGTAATATCCGTTCGGAGTGCCGCAGATGTTGATGTTCGACTGCCAAATGTTTCCGCAGGCGGCGGCATGGCAGTGTTCTATCACGTGGTGACCGTCAATCTCCGTCTCGTGGTTGATGGCGAAATGCGTGTGTCCGCAGAACAGCTCGTAGCCTCCGCTGAATTCGCTGAGCAGCGAGAGCAATGCCGGCAGGCGCGATGATGAGTAGTGCCCCTTCTCATGAGCGGCACTGAGAGGACGGGCTTTGCCGAAGGGACTGGTGCCGAAGGTGAATGGGATGTGGTAGCATAGCACCACCTTCTTGCTCTTGGGCGTCAGCGCCAGGTCTTGTCGCAGCCATTTCATCTGACTGTCGGAGAGTTCGCCGGGCGAATAGTATGAGGCGTATTTGCCGTGAAACCTCACGTTGTTGAAACACACATAGTGTTCGTTGCCGCGGTCGAACGAATAGTCTGTCGGTCCCCATGCCTCTTCCCATTTGTTCAGATATTCCGGGTTGTTGTCCTGGTCGTGGTTGCCGATGACGGAGAATATCCTCATCTTCGACGAACCGAGCACTTCTCTTATTTGCTTTTCGAGCATAGGGTTGAAACCGCCGTAGTATTGCACGTCGTCGCCCATGCTGAGCCCATAGATCGGTGTTTCTTGTGGCAGCGAACGTATCGTGCGTCTTATGTCTGCCATCGTTTCAGTGGCAAACCTCTCCACATCGCCGATTTCCAGCGGCTTGTCGTCGGGACCGTTGTAATAGGGGTTGAAGTCGTTAGTCACCTGTGGGTCGCCCAGCACAATCATCTTGTAGTATTTCTCCACTCCTCCCTCCAGCTTCTTCAGCGTGAAACTGTATCGCGACACACCTTTGATGATGGGCTTGTAGAAATGTGCGGTGTGGTCTTTGGCAGAGTGTACGGGCACCTCGCAGTCTGCCGGCACGGTGAAGAATACGAAGCGTGCAGTGGAGTCGTTGGGCAATTTGTAGCGTCCCAGCGAGTCGGTGGCGGCGCAGTCGATGCCGTTGCTCACCACTACGCCCGCCATCGGATTGCCTTCCGTGTCGGTCACGGTGCCGTTGATGAACGGTGGGGTGGTGGGTTCCTCCTTCTCCTCAGTCTTTTCCTCTTCCGGTTTCTTTTCCGGTGCCTGCCTTTTCCTTGTCGCTATGCGGCGCACGGCGGTGGGCTTCTGTGGAAGCTTCTCTTCTATTCGCCAGCGCAGGGCATAGACTATTGCCGCTGCGCAGCATACGGCAGCGAGTATGGCGATTATCATATATTTGTTCTTCATTTACAGTATGCTCCTTCCTTGTTCTTCTTTTTGCTTGTCGTTGCGATACAATCCTGCAAATTTATGAAAAATATCGGTTTCTGAATCAAGGTTGTAGATAAAAAGGAAACAAAAAATGCAGGCAACATTGTAAATATACTGATTATGATTACCTTTGCATGAATTTGCAAGTTTTTTTAGAAAAACAATCGATAAAACTCAATCGTAATGAAAAGAAATGAAATCTGCTACATCGTTGTTGTGGCTGTTATCGGCGTGTCGCTGCTGTTGGGATTCGCCGAAGAAGTGTTCGGACTCGACATGGGGTCGCTGTCGTGGATAGCGCATTGGGTGTCGTCGCCGGTGGCTCTTGCCATCGGTTTCGCCTTCGCGTTGCTGCTGGGCAAGGCGTTCCCGGTGTTCAACAAGACGATGTCGAAGAAGCTCCTTCAGTATTCCGTCATCGGACTCGGTTTCGGAATGAATGTGGACAAGGCGCTCGCCTCTGGCAGCGAGGGAATGATATTCACAGTGGTCAGCGTGTTCGGCACGCTCGCCCTGGGATGGCTGTTCGGCAGAAAACTGCTCGGTGTGGACTCGCAGACGAGCTATCTGCTCAGTTCCGGCACGGCGATATGTGGCGGTTCGGCGATAGCTGCCGTCGGTCCTATCATCAAGGCTAAGGCTGAGAGCATGTCGGTGGCGCTTGGCGTGGTGTTCGTGCTCAATGGCATAGCGCTCTTCATCTTCCCATCCATCGGCGATGCCTTGGGGATGACGATGAAGCAGTTCGGAATGTGGGCGGCGATTGCCATCCACGACACCTCTTCTGTAGTGGGAGCCGGTGCGGCATACGACCAGATGCATCCCGACCTGGTGGCGAGCCAGGGCGTGAGCGCATTGGAGGTGGCTACCACCATCAAACTGACGCGGGCACTGTGGATAGTTGTTCTCGCTCTGGTCACTCCGTTCTTCTTCCGCCGTTCGCTGGCTCAGGCAGATGGGGCTTCGAAACCATGGTATAGCTGTGTGCCTCGCTTCATCATCTGGTTTGTGGTGGCGATAATCTTCAATACCTACATCCTGAGCAATGCCTCGCTGATTGGTGATGCTGCGGCGTTGGTGGGTGGTGAGTTCAGCGGTGCCGTGGCGAAACTCGCCAAACATCTCATCACTCTCTCGCTGTTCTTCATCGGAGCGTCGCTCACCAGGGAGACGCTGCGCAGCGTTGGCATCAAGCCGCTCATACAGGGCGTGCTGCTTTGGGTGAGCATCAGCTGTGTCAGTCTTGCCTATATCTTCTGGGTGGGATGAGGCTTGTTATCACTGACGGCATAATGACCGTCTGAAACTGAAAAAAAATGGGGGGATGACCGGTCGCATTGACTGGTCATCCCCCTTGTCGATATTACATTGAACGGCCTAATGACCGATTTGGGTTTATTGTTTGTCCGCTATGTCTTTTCTGCGGCACGATACCAGATGGCGTCTACAGCGTTTACAGACTTCCCACCACGGTCCTGGCATCGTTGCCCTCGAAAACGCAAACGCTGCTCACTGGCTGGTAACTCATGTGTGAGTATTGGAACAACTGCAGGGCAGCAAACTCGCTGTCGGCAGAATGACACTCCTCAAGGAGATAGTTGCCGAGCGTGGTGGTGGGCAGCTTGCCGATGGCAGCCAGCAGTGATGCCTGCTTGTCGGCAGAGGCTTTGAGCGCACGCTCTATCTTGCCTCCGGCTTCGGCGGTGTATTCGCGCTTTGAACCGCTGATGAGGCTGCCTGTGGCGTCATACTTTGTCTTGGAACAGAGTCCGAAAAATGATTTTGTCGTTGATATACGGTTGTCTTTGGCAAGGTCTTTCGACATTGCCAGATTGTTGAATCTTGCCATTTTGTTGTTTCTTTTGATTTCTGGTTTGTTATGTTTGTTCCCATACGGTCATCGGCAGTAATCCCTTGTTTCATTACTGCTTGCTGTGTGTCTGACGACCGGTCCGGATTTTTCCTTTTTCTCCCTCTTGTGGCTATGACAACGGTCATTGAGCCACCCATGCCAACCGGCATGGTGGGAGCTAACAAATCAGATGCCGCAGCGTCAGCACATAATACGCTGACGAGGGCGCTGCCGTTATCCGCCGGGATGTGCGAATGCCAAGTCCGCGGTAGTGGCAGAAAGAATTCTTTTGGATATGAAACAATGTGTTTGGCCTGGCTGGGGAGTGCAGCGTGTTGTAGAAATTAGATGACGACGGCACCACGCGCTCCGGCCTTGAGCAGCAGAGGTGGGCGAGTTCGTTGGCATTGCTGAGCACCGCCTGCTGGTTGCTTGTCTGTTCCACGAGCATGTCGGTCTCTTTCCGCTTCCCGTCATCATCATGATGACCGGAGGCGAAAGCCGGCGTCATGCCACTCATTGCGAGTGTCGCGACGATAAACAATATTTTCAACCATCTCTGCATTCTGCCTGCAAAGATAATGCAAACCGAGCGCAATACAAAATGAAAGGCCAAAAGACTTTCATTTTTATTGCCGAGACGCCGCTTCTCTTGTCTAAAGATAATGCAAAAATCCGATTAAGTGAGAGAAATGGGAATTTATTCACATTTCCGAGCGTGAGGATTTTATCTAAACCGAGCGGAGAATACGATTGATAATGAAATTTTCGGATGATGCGCATGAGAGGGTGGGGAGTGTTGTATCTATGGGGCATGAAATAATGTCGCAGAAAGGGCGACAGAAGTGGGAATTGCCGCTTCCTGTCTGACAAGATGTCATATCTTTGGCATAATGTGACATTGGCACAGGCTTTGCAAAATGATTGACAGATTGCGAAAGCAGTCTGAGAAATCAGTTAACATAGAAATAATAAAAAATAGATACAATTATGGGAAAGATTATTGGAATCGACTTGGGTACAACAAACTCATGTGTTGCAGTGTTCGAAGGTAATGAACCGGTAGTAATCGCTAACAGCGAAGGTAAACGCACCACTCCATCAGTGGTAGGTTTCGTAAAAGACGGTGAGCGTAAGGTTGGTGACCCGGCAAAGCGTCAGGCCATCACAAACCCTAAGAATACGGTTTATTCTATCAAGCGTTTCATGGGTGAGACCTACGCACAGTGTGAAAAGGAAACAGGACGTGTGCCATTCACCGTTGTTAACGAGGGTGGTTACCCCCGTGTAGACATCGAAGGACGTAAATATACTCCACAGGAAATCTCAGCCATGGTGTTGCAGAAGATGAAGAAGACTGCCGAGGACTATCTCGGACAGGAGGTGACAGACGCTGTCATCACAGTGCCTGCATACTTCTCTGACTCTCAGCGTCAGGCAACCAAGGAGGCTGGACAGATCGCAGGATTGAACGTTCGCCGTATCGTGAACGAGCCAACGGCTGCCGCTCTGGCATACGGAGTGGACAAGGCTAACAAGGACATGAAGATCGCTGTGTTCGACCTCGGTGGCGGTACATTCGATATCTCTATCCTTGAGTTTGGTGGCGGAGTGTTCGAGGTGCTCTCTACAAATGGTGACACACACCTCGGTGGTGATGACTTCGACCAGGTGATCATCGACTGGCTCGTGAACGGATTCAAGGCTGACGAGGGCATCGACCTCTCTAAGGATCCTATGGCTATGCAGCGTCTGAAAGAGGCTGCCGAGAAGGCAAAGATCGAGTTGTCAAGCTCTTCGTCTACAGAAATCAACCTGCCATACATCACGGCAGAAGGCGGTGTGCCAAAGCATTTGGTAAAGACTCTCACACGTTCACAGTTTGAGCAGCTGGCCCACAACCTGATCCAGGCTTGTCTCGTGCCATGCCAGAACGCTATCCGTGACGCAAAGCTCCAGACTTCAGATATCGACGAGGTAATCCTCGTAGGTGGTTCAAGCCGTATACCAGCAGTGCAGACTCTCGTGAAGAACTACTTCGGCAAAGAACCTTCAAAGGGCGTTAACCCAGACGAGGTGGTTGCAGTGGGTGCTGCTATCCAGGGTGCCATCCTCAACAAGGAAGAGGGTGTGGGCGACATCGTATTGCTCGACGTTACTCCTCTGACTCTCGGTATTGAGACAATGGGTGGCGTGATGACAAAGCTTATCGACGCAAACACCACAATCCCTTGCAAGAAGAGCGAGACATTCTCTACAGCGGCCGACAACCAGACTGCCGTGACCATCCACGTGCTGCAGGGTGAGCGTCCGATGGCTGCCCAGAACAAGAGTATCGGTCAGTTCAACCTCGAGGGAATCGCACCGGCTCGTCGTGGCGTGCCACAGATTGAGGTGACATTCGATATCGATGCTAACGGTATCCTCAACGTTTCTGCAAAGGACAAGGCCACCGGTAAGGAGCAGGCAATACGTATCGAGGCTTCGTCAGGACTGAGCGAGGATGAGATCAACCGCATGAAGGCTGAGGCTGAGGCTAACGCCGCTGCCGACAAGGCTGAGCGCGAGAAGATCGACAAGATGAACCAGGCTGACTCTATGATATTCACCACAGAGAACTTCCTGAAGGACAATGGCGACAAGATCCCTGCCGACCAGAAGCCAGGCATCGAGCAGGCTCTCCAGCAGCTCAAGGATGCTCACAAGAGTGGTGACGTGGCTGCCATCGACACTGCCATCAACAACCTCAACACCGTTATGCAGGCTGCCTCACAGCAGATGTATCAGGGTGCCCAGGGCGCTCAGCCAGGTGCTGACGCAGGTGCCGGCTTCAACGGAGCCAACGCCGGCTCACAGAGCAACGGTGCCGACGACGTTCAAGACGCTGACTTCGAGGAGGTCAAGTAAGTACTTTGAAATTGTGACGTAGAACTGATAAATTCTAAATGAGGCATGATTAATTATAATTGTGCCTCATTTTTTAGTACGCTCGGCATGAGCATTGTCTAACGGGTGAAAGTCCCGAGCAAGCCCTAATAGCGGGAATTGCATAGCCAAGAGCAAGGGTGTTCATCG
>JABLTS010006825.1_pt1 | contig 17951 bp, 17 predicted proteins | sample 7160081 | NCBI WGS metagenome assembly JABLTS01 (sample SAMN14651231, study PRJNA627086) | human gut metagenome | isolation source: feces | host: Homo sapiens | reverse complement strand
TGTTTCTTAGTTTGAATCTAATGTTTACAGGTTGTAAATCACAACCTAATGAAGAGGTATATATTTCAGATTTCTACAATATTCATGAAGAATATAAGGATGCATGGGGAAATGTTGGTAAGTACGACATTTCCTTACCTTATATTCATTGTGATTCAAAGAGCGTAAAGAAATTGAATCAGACAATCAAAAATGAATACAAGGATTTGGTAGATTCATTAGATGAGGCAAAAGAAGAAGGGTACACGTTGCCGGACACAAAGGTTAGTTATGATGTGTATACACATTCAAATCTATTGAGTTTAGTTATTAAGGAAGAAGTAGAGACGGAATATCCTAGGTATAAGGTGTATCATTTTGATTCTAAAACGAAGAAGCGTGTTTCGAATAAAAAGTTATATAAGAAATATAAAATCAGTCAAAAAGATATGAAGGTATGGGCTGCACAGGCTTTTGATCAGGAATATGCCAATGAATATTATGACAATGTAAAGGAGTTAAGAGCTCAAACAATTGGTTTGTTGCCTTCAAATCTGGATGTGTTTTACCACAAAGGAAAATTGAATGTATTGATTCCTGTCGCCACAAATTTTGGCTCTGGAACAAAGATGGTTTTGTATAGGCCAAGTCGCAAGAAGTCTTATAAGATAGAAGATTCTTCCATGTTTGATCAGATGACTTTGACATTAAAGAATAATAAACTATCGCTTTACTATAGTGGAACGGATAAAACGTATGAGGTGCATGGTTGTTTTAATGAGTATAAACAAGTTCATGTGTATGAAATAGGTCCTGGTGTCACTTATGGTTTTGCGCTAACGACAAATGGTTTGGTGGAAGTGATTGCGATTGAGGATGGTTTGCCGATTGAGCGTGTTTGTAGTCAAGGACCATTATATGGGTTAGATAAAGTAAAAAGCCTTCGTAGTGGGCAGGCACTGACAGAAAAGGATCAGTTGATTGATTTATTTGATGCATTGAGAAATCAGCCGTTTAAAAATCTTGAGGGTACGTATACAAATGAGAGTGTAACACTTCAAATCGATGAGAATGGTTTGTATGCAATGCAGGATCAAGAGAATTCGCATTCTGGCCTATTGTTTAGTGTAGGTATGGAAGAAGATGGATTTGTGTATGGATATGATGACTATAATCAACAAGTCTTATCGTATTGTAAAGTAATGCCGTTATATGAAAAATTAGAGATCAAAAATTTGTTTGATCATGACAAATTAGAATTGGAGTATCAATATGAATAATAAAAAATTGTTTGCGAGTGCACTAGCACTAAGTATGTTTTTTGGATTAACAGCTTGTTCAAGTGAAAAGCCGGAAGATACAAAGGTTGTAGAAAAGAAGGAAGAGAAAAAAGAAGAGAAGAAAGAAGAAAAGAAGGAAGAAAGTACGGATGCTGTATTAGTAAGAGAAATTTCGAGTAAGACATATACAGTCACAATTCCACAGCTTACTTCATTCTATACACCAAGTAGAGATGGTTTAGAAGTTAAAACAGAAGTAAATGAGCAACAAATCTCATATACGCTTGAAGATGAATTTGGTGATTTTAAAATGGCTATTTATGTAAAGCCAATCAGTGCTGAGAGTGCAGAAGCCTATGCGAATCGTATTAATGAAGGATTCAAGGATGATGAATCGAAACAATATAAGCCTAGCACGGTGGGTGAATTCAGTGGCTTTAGACAAGTGACTACAAGTGAAAATCCTAGTTTCAAATGTAAAGATAACTTGTTGTTGGATTTTGAAAATGTGGTGATGTCTGTAACGGTAGAACAATTCAATGATTCGGATACTGCGGATATGGAAGTAGCGATGAAAGCTATTTTGGGCAATATGAAAGTTGAGGTTAAGTAGTCATGAACACAAACTTTGTGAAGAGCTTATTAGTAATCGGAATGGGCTTGAGTTTAGCTGCTTGTTCATCGAATGATCCAGAGCCTAAAAAGGAAGATACAAAGGTTGTCGAAGCTAAAAAGGAAGAAAAGAAGGAAAAGAAGGCAACGGATTTTGTGGTGAGTAAAAACTACAATAAGAAGTATGAAATCATCATCACAATGCCTCAAGATTTCACAACGATTTATACGCCAGCTGATGGTGTAAAGGTTACAGGAGAGATTGTGGATGATTCCTTTATTCGCTATAGCTTTGAAAATAAAGAAGCCGATACGAAAAAGATTGCGGCTATTGAAGCAAATGCAGATGCGACAGCGGATGAAGTGGCTGAAATCTTCAATAAAGGTGAGGAAGATGAGAGTAAGCTTTATAAGCCTTATCAGGTTGGAAACTATACAGGTGTAAATAAGATTTCGGATTATTCTTATGATGATTATGTAACGTACAATATGTATTTCAATTTGGATCGAGATGGTTTTAAAGGAACAATTAAGGTTGTTGTTGAAAAACTAAAAGCGGAAGCGGATGATTCGGATACAGAAGCTATTATTACTGCAATTTTAGATAATGTAAAAGTTGAAAAGAAGAAATGTGAGTAAGTCTATGAATCATAAGCTAGCTAAGATCTTGCTTGCGCTAGGTATAGGCATAAGCCTAGTTTCTTGTGCAAAAAAGCCAGAAGAACCAAGGTATTCACAAGTGAAAAAAGAAGAGAAGGTAAAGATTGGCGAAATGACTGGAGTCGCACAAATGAATGGCTATTTCATTAAGATGACAATGCCAGATTTATTGTCGGTTTATACACCGAAACAAGAGGGTTTAGATATTTCGGGTAAGCTAGAGGGTGGTCGTATCCTTAAATATGATTTACATTCGGATGATCGTACGTATATCACGCGAATTTCAATTGATTGCGATTATCGTAAGGCGGCCAAGGAAACGGCGGATGTCTTGAATGCGAGTTTTGAAGATGAGGCAGATCAATATAAGGCATTTACGATTGGTAAGTATTCGGGTTATAAGAAAACAACGGTATATGATTCGTCGGATAAAACCTATTCTAAGATGTTGATCGATTATCCGGTTGGTGAAGATAATGTTGTTTTACAAATTTATGTAGAACAAGAAGGAGTCAATGATTTGGATGAGGTAACAAGAGCGATTTTGGATAATATCGTTGTGGAAATTTGTATGGAAGAGTAGGTGATCAGAGTGAAAAGGAATAAGTTATTAACTGGTTTCTTAGTCTTGGGGTTAGGACTTAGTTTAGTGGCTTGTTCATCTAATGAGCCAGAAGAAAAGGTAGAAGAAAATAAAATAGAAGAGACTAAGGCGGCTGAAGAAAAAGAAGAAAAATTAAAAGAAGAGAAGAAGGAAGAAGAAAAGGCTAAGGCAGCTGAGGAAGAAAAAGAAAAGGATAGTACGATTATTAGTTATGCGAATAAAAAGGTAAGAGTTACTTTACCTAAAGATTTAACTTCTTTCCATACACCCGCTAGAGAACTTTCTCGATATAGCTATATGGAAGAGTCGAATGTATTGGGGTATTCGTTATATGCGAAAGATCGTACGTTCACCATTCATTTCTCAATTGGAACGGATGGCTGGGATTCAGCAGAGGCTGCCAGTATTTCTCACAACAAGGTTTGTAAGGATGAATCAAAAATGTATGAGCCATGTACTGTAGGTGAATATTCTGGATATAAGTATGTGGTGTCAAGTGATAAATCGATTGAATATCATTATGTGCTTGATTATCTAGTGGATGGTCAAGATGTCGTACTAACCATTCGTGAAGAATTACGTGATGATGACGATACTTCCTTGTTAGAGCCATTGTTGCTGGATGTGGTACATAATTTAAAGATTGAATTAATAGGAGAATAATATGAATGGGAATAAGTTATTAACTATCTTCTTGGCTTTGGGTATGGGACTTAGTTTAGTGGCTTGTTCAAGTGATAAGCCCGAGTCTAAAAAAGAAGAGGCTAAGGTAGCAGAAAAGAAAATAGAAGAAAAACGAATGGATACGCAGGATCGAACGGCTAAATTGAGTGTTCCTAAAGATCTATCTCCTTATTTTACTTCATCTAGAGAGGGTGTAGGTAAAATGGAGAGTATGTTAAAGGATAATGGTTCGATTGTCTATAAGTGTTTAAATGAAGAGAATAAGTATGAGTTGAATGCTGAAATTAAATTATTGTCGTCTAGCTCTGCTGAAAAGAGTGCGGATCTACAGAATTCAATGTATGGTGAAAATGACGAGGATAAAAAGTATAAGCCTTGTACGTTTGAGGGCTTTGATGCGTATAGTCACACCATCAATCTGGGTACAGTTGAAAATACTAGACTTCACTATTATGTAGATTATCCAGTCGAAGATATCAATAAGGTCGTTTCTATTGAGATCAACCAGAAGAATGATAAAGAAAAGGATACTTCTGATTTAGAACCTTTTGCGAAGGCTATCATTAAGAATATGAAGCTAGAAAAGGTGAAGGAAGAAAAGAAAGAGGAAGTAAAGCAGGAAGTTAAAGAAGAGAAGGTGGATGAAAACAGCAAGGAAATTGTTGGTGAATCGTCTCGTGCAAAATTAACTTTACCAAGGGATTTGACTTCGTTCTATACGCCAAGTGAAAAGTATGACACGATCAAGGGTGAGCAAGATAAGGGAAACATTGGTTATACATTAAGTCGAAAAGATCCAGATCGTTCAATATACGTAAACATATGTACGGATTCAAGTGATACGCTTGAAGAGGCTATCGTCTTCCATAACGAGCATTTAAGTAAAGGAGAAGAGCCATTCACAGAGTATACATTGGGTGAATATTCTGGATATCGTTCTATGAGCTACCACAATTATTGGAATAGTGCCAATGATACAACGTATAGGTATAAGTTAAATTATCCAGTGGGCGATAAAAATGTAATATTATCATGTTCTGTAACACTTCGTGATAATTCGGATTATACGACAGGATTAGAAGATATATTATTGGCGGCTTTGCAGCAATTGAAGGTAGAAATTAAATAATAATAGGAGAACATAATATGAAAAATAATAAGTTATTAACAAGTCTGTTTGTGCTTGGTATGGGCTTGAGTCTAGTTGCGTGTGGTTCAAGTGATGGTGGTACGACTACAAAGACGGATGGTACAAAAACGGTAGAGAAGAAAGAGGAGCAGAAGTTTGCGGATCGAAAAGAGTATGAAACGGAGGGTCTAGCTTGTAATTTTAAATTGCCAAACTTGGATTCTTTCTATTTGGTGAAGGGTTTAGAAAAGCCTGTTTATAATACGGAATTATCGCTTGGAAACACAAAATATGAAGTTTATGATGATTATCTTCCGGTTCTTTTAGTATATGTAGGAGATGATGCATTCGCAGAATGGAGTGATGGATATACTATTGAGGAACTTGCAACAAAAGATTTGAATGGGGAAGCTGAATATACAGAGACAAAAGTCGGTGGTTATAGAGCTTTAGTTGCAGATTTATCGGATGAGGATAGTTTAAAGAAACAATACTATATTGAACATCCAGATCTTCCAAATGGAATCGTTTGTATTGAAGTCTGTGAATATGATGATAATGATATTTCAGATGAACTTGCAGAAGCAATCATTAAAGAGTTCAAAGTTGTTGAACTTTTAGATGTTGAATAATTGTACTTTATGTCGAATCCAAATGATGGATATGCCAAAAGAAAAGAGATGAGTGTACAAGGATTGGCTTGTACATTCACTCTTCCGAATGTGGATGCGTATTATCTTGTGAATGATGAGCCTGTTTTGTATAAAAGTAAAGTGGTTGCTTCAGGTGTGATGTATCGCATTCTAGGTGAGAATAAAGATATTGTAGTATTTGTGGATACGATTCCTTATATTGAACATAATGCGATGTCTTATGATGAAGTGGTTCGTGTTGAGTTTGAAAATCTAGATTATAAAGATTTAGAGATACTTGCTTATAAGACATGTATATATGAGGAAGAGGATGGTAATTATATAAAACGTACATATCTTGTGGACTATCCAGATATATCAAGTGGTGTATTGAGAATCGAAATTCTGAGTAAATCGAATGAATTTGATTCTTTAGTAAGAGCGATTGTAAAAGAAATACAAGTAAAAACAATAGAAGAATGGTAGGTAAATAATATGGGATTAATTAAAGCGGGTGCTGGAGCTGTTGGTTCAGTTTTTAGTGATCAATGGAAGGAGTACTTTTATTGTGATGCATTAGAGCAGGATGTTTTAGTTCGTAAGGGTTCTAAAAAAACAGGTAAAAAATCCAGCAATAAAGGAAATGATAATATCATTTCAAATGGTAGTGTGATTGCGGTTGCGGATGGGCAATGTATGTTGATCGTTGATCAGGGTCGTGTTGTTGAGCTTTGTGCAACGCCAGGAGAATTCGTTTATGATTCATCAAGTGAACCATCCATCTTTGCGGGAAGTTTAGGTCAGAGTATTAAGGATTCTTTCTCTACAATGGCTAAGCGTTTCACTTTTGGTGGGGATACGGCTAAGGATCAAAGAGTGTATTATGTGAACACAAAGGAAATGGGTGAAGTTCTTTATGGAACGGCAACACCAATTCCATTTAGAGTAGTTGTCAATGAAGAGTTAGGGTTTAAGTTGTCTGTAAAATTACGTTGTAACGGTAACTTTACATATCGTGTTGCCGATCCAATCTTATTCTATACAAATGTTTGTGGAAATGTGGCAGAGGATTTTGAGTCTGAAACCATTGAGGGCAAGTTAAAAGGTGAATTGATGACGGCTTTGCAGCCTGCCTTGGCAAAATTGAGTGCGGATCGTGTGATGTATTATGAGATTCCAGCTCACACAATGGATGTTGCGGCAGCTTTAAATGATGAGTTGAGTGATATTTGGCGTGCTAAGCGTGGCTTGGAAGTTGTATCTTTCAATATTAACTCTTTGAGTATTCCTGAAGATCAAGAAAAGAAGATCACAGAGTGGGAAGAAAATGCGATGACGATGAATCAAACGGTTGCGGCAAGTCGTTTGGTTGGTGCCCAGGCTACAGCTATGAAGGATGCTGCAAATAATGCGTCTGGTGCAATGACTGGATTTATGGGTATGGGTATGGCCATGAATCAGGGTGGTATTAATGCGCAAAACTTATATGCGGCTGGTGCCCAAGCACAACCTGCACCAACACCAACGCCTGCTCCTGCTGTAGAGCCTGAGATAAAGGCTGATGGTTGGACTTGTCCAAATTGTCACAATGTTGCTACGGGTAAATTCTGTCCTGAGTGTGGAACGCCTAAGCCTAGTGTTGAAGGTTGGACTTGTCCGACTTGTGGAACGGTAAATAAGGGTAAATTCTGTACGGAGTGTGGTGCTAAAAAGCCAGCACACTATAAATGATAATCTAAATATGTACATAAATGATCATTTAAGAATGTACACTTCTGATTACGCTTTGATATAATCCTTGAGGTTTACAAGGAGGTATATAAGTGTTAATCAACATAGAAGTAAACAACAATGTAGAAATACGTTCCTTAAATGATCTTTTTATATTGGGACGATTACAGGAGGCAGGCAGTATTAAAGTGAATAAATCAGAAATTGCAAGAGAACTTGGTGTCGATCGTAGAACTGTCAGCAAATATATTGATGGTTATTCGAAACGTGATACTCGAAAAAGAGGTAGTAAAATAGATGAATATCATGATGTTATTGATTACTTGCTCAATCAACAAGATGTTCAGGTGTTCTTCTATAAACGTGTGTTATGGCAGTACTTAGTCGACAACCATGGCTTAAATTGCGCTCAATCTTCTTTTAGAAGATGGATATCACAAAGAAATGAATTTCAATCGTATTTTGATGGCAAGACAAACAGAACCGTAAATGGAGTAAAGAGAGATTGTAAAAGCAAAGCACATATAATCACATATCAAACGGGAATGGGTGAAGAAGCGCAGCTCGATTGGAAAGAAGAATTAACTATTACATTAAAGACTGGTGAGCTAGTAACATTGAATGTTTTTGCCTTAGTTTATTCGTTTTCTAGATTTAAGATATATTTCTTATCCATGAGCAAAACTCAGACAGTCTTGTTTCATCATCTGGATACAGCTTTTGAAATAGCTGGTGGTGTTCCTAAAACGTTAAGAACCGACAACATGAAAACTGTCATGGATGATCCAAGGACTGAGTATTCTAAGGGTAAGATCAACAACAAATTCGCACAATTCGCAAAAGATTATGGTTTTGAAGTGAAGCCATGTATCGCAGGTGAACCTGAAGTTAAAGCTAAGGTTGAAGCTCCGATGAAATTACTTGATGAATTATACGCATACAATGGTTTATTGGATTTAGTTGGATTACGAAATCAGGTCACTAAGATATGTGACAGAGAAAACAATAAACTTCATTCCGAAACTGGTAAGATACCGATCTTACACTTACAAAAAGAAAAAGACTTCTTATCACCTTTACCACAAGACAATATAAGAAGCCTTTATAAAATCAAAGAATTGTCACTTAAAGCCGACTCGCAAGGATTTGTGAGTTATAGTGGCAAGAAGTATTCTACCCCAATCAAATATTGTGGCAAAGTACTTAATGCCCAGGCTTTCGATGACTATCTTTACGTGTATGATAACACAGAATTAATCGTAATACATCAAATAAGCAAAGATAACGTAAAGAAAATAGAACTAGCAGAACATGCGCTTGAGAAGGCTGAATACTCTTTAATGAGAAGTGGTCAAAGCATCAAGGAATTTGCAGAAAACAATTTAAAAGAACTTGGAGAGATGTATAAATGATTAGTACGTATCAAAGATTAAAAGATAATCTAGAATATCTAAAACTTAAAAAAGCAAGTGAAAGCTTGGATGAAGTAATAGATTTTATAACAGCTAATGAATTAAGTTTTACGGAAGGATTATTAAGACTTACAGATGTTGAAATGGACCATCGTAAAACGAATCTAATCAAAGCAATGGTCAAAGTTGGAGCATTCCCTTTTATTAAAGAAATTAAAGATTTTGACTTTGATTTCCAACCATCAGTAAACAAAGCACAAATATTAGAATTCGAATCATTGGGATTTATAGATAAAAAGGAAAACATTGTATTTCTAGGACCATCTGGTGTAGGTAAAACACATTTGGCGACAGCTATAGGTATTGCCTCTGCCAAGAAAAGAAATGCGACATATTTTATTAAATGTCATGATTTGATTATGCAGCTAAAAAAAGCAAAATTAGAAAATAGATTAGACGATCGATTAAAGCATTTCAATAAATATAAATTATTGATTATAGACGAACTTGGGTATCTTCCTATTGATAAAGAAGACTCTAAGCTATTTTTTCAATTGATTGACAGAAGATATGAGAACAAAAGTACCATCATCACAACAAACATAAACTTTGGTGAATGGGATGATATATTTGGTGATCCAGTTATCGCAAATGCGATTGTAGATAGAATCTTACATCACGCTAAGGTAATCTCAATCAGCGGCAGATCTTACAGGTTGAAAGATCATTTAATTAAAAAGGAGAACAATGATTAATGAACAGTAAACTAATTGAATATTTGAACAAAACAAGAAACGGTAAAAAAGACAATATTAGAGCAATTCTATTCAGCGAAGATACATTAACTTATTATTATCTATTCGACATCAATATGGAAAACAAAGATTGTGTTATGATGTGTGAACCAATAAATGTATCAAGACCATATTGTGAACTATATCATGTTTATCTAGATGAAATACAATATTATATTGGTCCTTATCGAATAGTTGATGGACAAAGTCTAGGAATGCCATATAAACAGGTTTTAAAAAGGTTACAAAAAATAGAAGAAAGATTACTTTCGATGTCTTATTAGATAAAAGACCACATCTTTACCATCTACTACAACAGGTATTGATGTGGTCAATATTGTACATTCTTAAATGATCAAAACTGTACATTTTTAAGTTGACATTTATAGCACACGAACCATTGTATCGTTGTGATAAGTGTGGTTGGCAACCTGAGGATCCACATCATCCACCAAAATTCTGTACGGAGTGTGGAGACCCATTTGATGATAATGATATAGAAAAGTAGGGGTATTGTTATGAGTACTTTACAAGAGTTTAAGTGTCCTTGTTGTAATGGTGCCATTTCATTTGATACAAAGCTTCAGAAGATGAAGTGTCCTTATTGTGATACAGAATTTTCTCTGGAAACACTTCAGCAATATGATTCTGTAAAGATTGAGGAAGAAGATCAATTTGAGTGGGATGTGAAGCCAGGTCAAGAATGGGCAGAAAATGAAACTGATGGATTATTGACATATGTTTGTAATTCGTGTGGTGGTGAAATTGTTGCGGATGAAAATATGGCGGCTGCATCTTGTCCGTTTTGTGGAAGTCCGATTGTCGTAAAGGAAAAATTGGGTGGTGTCTTAAAGCCAGATTTAGTGATTCCGTTTAAATTGGATAAAAAGGCGGCTAAGGAAGGTTTGAAGCAGCACTATAAGGGTAAGACTTTATTGCCTAAAGAATTCAAATCAGAAAATCATATTGAAGAAATCAAAGGTGTATATGTTCCTTTCTGGTTGTTTGATGCGGATGCCGATGGTGAGGTTCGTTATAATGCGACAAAGGTTCGTATGTGGTCAGACTCAGAATATGATTATACGGAAACCAAATACTATCGTTTATATCGTAAGGGGCATGTTAGATTTGAAAACATTCCTGTGGATGGTTCGAGCAAGATGCCAGATGATATGATGGAGTCTATTGAGCCTTATGACTTAAAAGATGCGGTAGACTTCCAGACGGCTTATTTAGCTGGCTTTTTAGCTGATAAATATGATGTGGATGCCGATTCAAGTATTGATCGTGCCAATACCCGTGTAAAGAAGTCTACGGAAGATGCGTTTATGACCAATTGCGGTAAGTATGACACGGTTACTTGTGAGGACAGTGCAGTTCAGATTCAGAATGGTACGGCAAAATATGCGTTGTATCCAGTGTGGATTTTAAATACGAAGTGGAAAGGTGAAAACTACAGTTTTGCGATGAATGGTCAAACGGGTAAATTTGTTGGGAATCTTCCAGAAAATAAGAGCCTAGTTTACTTATACTATGTCGTGATTACGCTTCTTGGAAGTGTTTTAGCTTATATCGTAATATTGATTTTGAGTTGGGGAAAGTAGGAGGTTGTTTATGAAAAAACTTAGTATTTTATGTTCATCTCTTCTACTTGCACTTATGATGTGCTTCCCGGTTTTTGCGAGTGAAGATCTAAGATATGTAGAGGATAATGCAGACTTATTAACTGTAAGTGAACAGCAGGAATTAAATGATACTTTAACTGAAATCAGTGAAAGACAAGGTGTAGATGTTGCCATAATCACTACAGATGATATGGGTGATCAATCCATAGAAGATTACGCAAAAGCGAAATATAATGAGCGTGGTTATGGTGATGATGGGGCTTTATTGGTTGTCAATATGGAAGTTCGCAAGTGGTGGATGTCTACTTATGGAAAAGGTACTACAGCTATTTCGTCAGAAGACATTAGTACGATTGGTAGTGAGTTTGCGCCTTATTTAAGTAGTGGAAAATATGCGGATGCATTTGAAACATACGCAAGACTTTGCGATGACTATATTACTAGAGCACCTAATCTTGACGAAGAGTATGCGCAAGCTTTAAGTGGTCTTACTTCATTACAGGATGGACTAAGATTTGTGAATGATGATGCGCGTTTATTAACTGAGGATGAAAGAAAAGAGTTAAATGATACTTTAACCCAAATTGGTAAGCGTCAAGGTTTAGATGTTGCGATATTGACTACAAAAGATACGGGTGGTAAGGCACTTCTTGATTATGCGATGACGATGTATGAAGCGCTTGAGTATGGTCAGGGTAAAAATAAAGATGGAATTCTTTTAGTGGTCAACATGGAAACACGTAAGTTCTGGATGGCTACTCATGGTTATGGTATTACAGCATTTACGGATGCCGGAATTAGTTATATTAGTGAAAAGCTAGGCCCTTCTTTTAAAAAAGAGAAGTACATGAAGGCTTTTACAACGTTTGGTAGTCTTTGTGAAAAGTTTGTAGAAAAGGCACATAATGGTAAGCCTTATGATGTTGGAAATATGCCGTTTAAATGGCTTCCATGGTACTGCGTTCCAATAAGTCTTTTAGTAGGTTTTATTTGTGCAGTCTTTGTGGTTAGTAAAAAGCGTGAACAACTTCATTCTGTTAGTTTTGAAGACAAGGCACATAACTATATGAAGAAAAATACGTTGAAGATGAAAGAGTCTCATGACTACTTCTTGTATCACACGATAACTCGAAATCGAATTAAATCTGACGATGATGATAGTTCGAGCGGAGGAAGTAGCACATTCACTAGTAGTAGTGGCGACACGTATGGTGGTGGTGGCGGTAGCTTCTAATGCCGCAAAATTCAGAATCAAACCCCTGCATTTTCCACTTTTAATAATATAGGGAATACGCTTATTCAGACAATATGAATCAATGGTTGAGTTTACTATTGATGAGTGGATTTGTGTTGGCTTTGGGTATGAAGAAAAGATTAAATAAGATCAAGGCTCCTTTTAAGGAGGGAGCCTTATCTCTTAAAATCAGTATAATTGAAGTCTTATAGTGATTTTAAGGGGTATGTTTTGTCTACCTTAAATAATTAAAGGAGAGAGGAGGTTTTGAGACAATTCCGTTACCTATTCGGGAATAATAAGTAAATGGGTGATATGAAAAATGGAATAGGAGTTGATAATCTATGAAAAAGAGTTGGGCGAGTGTGGGGCTTAGTTTATGTATGGTTTTGACTTTAACTCCGGTTACGGCAATCTATGCGGATGAGTTCGATACTCATGAGGGTGTGATGGATCAAGAAATAGTTGAAGAAAAGGATTTAGATCTTGTTGAAAAAGAAGAACCCATTGTTGAGGGTGAATCTGAAGAAGTGGTAGAAATAGTTGAATCTGAACCAGAAGAGGTTGTAAAGGAGATTGGTGAAGAAGAAATTATTGAAGAAGAGGTATTAGAAGCTTTACCGATGATGTTGACGGCTCCTGCACCTGTATCGAGTGGATTAGCAATTGATGAAATAAACTTTCCAGATGCGAACTTTAGAAGCTATGTTTTAGCATCATTCGATTCGAATGGAGATGAAAAGTTGGATGATGAGGAGATTGCGAATGTCAAATATATTTATGCACCGGCAAAAACGATTTCGAGTTTAAAGGGTATTGAGTATTTTACTGAGCTTTTAGAATTGAATTGTGATAATAATCAATTGACTTCATTAGATGTCAGTAAAAATACAAAGCTTGTTAAATTGATTTGTAAAGAAAATGCATTAACTTCTTTAAATACGAGTCATAATCCGATGTTAAAGAAGCTTGATATTTATAATAATAAGATTACTTCAATTGATGTAAGTCAGAATACAGAGTTAGAGACTTTGTATATTGGGCGTAATCCGATTGAAACTTTAAATGTTAAAAACAATGTGAAGTTAATGGAGTTACAGAGCGAATTGAACAACTTAACATCAATTGATTTGAGTAATAATTCGCCATCTATGATTGTATATTTGGCAAATAATGTATATCCAATAACGGTTGGTAAGGGAAGAAGATTCGATTTATCAAAGCTTCCGGCTGGTTTTGATGTGAGTAAAGCTTCGAATTGGCAAAATGCGACTGTGAGTTCGGGTGTGTTGATTGTTAAGAGTGTGAATGATTTTGTTACGTATGATTATGATTGTGGAAATGGACATAAAGTGAAGTTTAAATTTAGAGTGTATTCTAGCATTAAACAAGTATCTGTGCCTTGGGCTAAATATAAATATTTATATATGAATTTCTACACTTATAATGGGAAAGAACAAGTAGGTGTAGATGCACGTGAAGGATATACACTTAGTGGTGTATATAAGGCAACGAATGCTGGAAAGTATAAAGCGAAAGTGAATTTACTTGAAGGTTATGAATGGGAAGATGGTTCGACGGATGAAAAAACGATTGAATGGGAAATTCGTGAGGCTCAGCAGGATACGCCTGGTGGTTTACAGGGAGTAGCTCCTTCGAGTTCAAGTGCTAAGGATGGTAAGATTACGGGTACAACATCTGCAATGCGTTACAAGAAATTAGATGGTTTGCCTAATAATTGTGATGATGGAGAAACCACGGGTTTAGAACCGGGCGAGTATGTAGTTTGGTATGATAAAAAAACAAATTATTATGCAAGTCCTTATACGCATGTTATAGTTCCTAACTATGGAGATACAACAAGTAAGATTATTGTTCGTAATGGAACTGTGAATGGTAGTGGTTCTTTAATTGTTTCCAAGAGTGATGTTGCAACGCTTGTAGCCAAAACGTCTGCTTCTTATGATAAAGAATTTGATAAATGGGTAGTAAAGGCTGGTAAAGCAACAATTAAAGATGTATATAATCCAACTACAACAATTACAAATGTTGGTGGCCCAGTTACAGTGGAAGCTGTTTATAAGGATAAGTTCTTTAAACTTAATGTTGTCAATGGTACGGGTTCTGGAAATTTTACACAGGGTACTGTTGTAACAATCAAAGCAGATGCTCCACCTGCAGGAAAAGTATTCTGGAAATGGGAAGTAAAAGAGGGAAATCCGTATATTCAAAATCGGTTAGAAGATACTACCGAAGTGATTATTAAACAAGCTGATGTAAAGATTGAAGCAGTCTATAAGGATGCAACTCCAATTACGCCACCGGGACCTGCAAAATATGCATTAAAGGTTGATGGTGGAATTGGTTCTGGAGAATATGGTGAAAATAGTGAGGTCATTATTAAGGCATATGCGCCGGAGTTAGGTAAAGAATTTGATAAGTGGGAACTTGTTTCTGGTGATGCAGTCATTGAAGATGTAAATAGTGTAATCACAAAAGTTACAACGAAGGCAATGGCCGCAAATATTAGGGCTGTATATAAGGAAAATTCTATTCCTGCACCTACTTTGAAATTTGATTTAATAGTGAAGAATGGTACGGGTTCTGGAACGTATGAAGAAAATGAAGTTGTAAGTATTAAAGCAGATCCGGCACCAACTGGTGAAGAGTTCGATCGTTGGATAATTAATTCAGGAACGGCTGTTTTTGGCAATTATAAGAGTCCAAATACTACAATCACGATCAAAGATTCGAATGTAAAAATTGAAGCATTATACAAAAAAATTGTTCCAGTTCATACGCATACGTATGGTGCATGGGTAAGTGATGATACAAATCATTGGCATGAATGTACGGATGCTTCTTGTAGCAGTATAAAAGACAAAGCAGTTCATGTATATGAAAATGATATGGATGATACTTGTAATGTTTGTGGCTATAAGAGAGTACTTCCTATGCCTGTAGTAACTTACAAGTTTATTGAAGGAGCTAATGGTTCTTGGGCAAAGAATGGTGGTAAGAATCTTAGCTTCAAAGTGAATGGTGAATTCTCTAGATTTACAGGTGTTAAGGTTGATGGTACTTTAATTGGTAATGACAAATATACAGCTGTTTCAGGTTCAACTGTTGTTACATTGAAGAAGGATTATCTTGAAACGTTGTCTGTTGGTAAACATACATTGACTGTGGTTTATACAGATGGTGAGTGTACAACTGAATTTGAGATTAAGGCAGCAAGTGCTACAGAAGATACTAAGCCGGGTACTGAAAAGCCAGCACCTTCAAAGGTAGATAAGAAAAAAGATGTTAAATCTGAAAAGAAGAAGTCTTTGAATACGGCATACTCAGAAAATATGGGGCAATGGATGGCTTTATTATTGATGAGTGGATTTGTGTTGGTATTAAGTGTGTTTAAGAAAAAGAGAGATTAATGAGGAAGGCCAATAATTGGCCTTCTTTATCGTTATTGTGGTAAATTTAGGGGATTATTTGAGATGAATGAGTGTGCTTGTTAAGATAAAGAAAATAGGGGGATAGTGTTATGGGCAAAAAGATATTATCTATGTTAGGTCTTGGAATAGTGTTAATTGGTATTGTGTTTGGGGGCAATCTTGTATTGATTCTTGTTGGAGCTATTCTTCTTGGGTTAGGTCAAGTGTCAAAGGAAAACGGTAATAATTCAAAGAATAAACAAGTATTTCATGAGTTCTTTGATGATGTTGAGGTAGATCCTGTTTCCCATTTGTTGGATGTATCAGATACGAATATTCCTTTGCCTAAACATGACTCTTGTAGTGGCAGTGGATATGTACAAGGTAAATATAAAGGTCTAGATGTAGAGTTATGTACTATTAAACTTACAGATGTGACAGAAGTTTTGCGTGAAGAGACTGGTTTGTGGGAGAAGAATGAGAATCAAATTTATGAAGGTCAATGGATGTTGTGCAATCTGGATTGCAAGTTTAGTACTTGGCTAACTATATATCCTCATAGTTTATTGGATGAACAAACCATTAAAACAGGTAATGATGCTTTTGATAAGAAGTTTAATTTAAGTTGTGGGAATCAAGAAGAGGCTCTTAAAATATTGGATTCGAGTTGTTTAAAGAAAATCATGACTTTGACAAATGGTCCGTTTCGTAAATTTGCCCTTAATCTAAATATGGATGGTAAGTTGTATATTGCAGCTCATAGTGGACATGGTTTTGAGAATGCGAGTAGGGATGAGTTGAAATGGTTTATGGATTTGATGGATGTATTTAAAATATATTTCATTTTTTAGTATTCTATAGATGTCAAAGGAAAATGAATGAAAATTTAATATCAGAAAAGAAAAAATGGGTAGCCTCATTATTGGCATTATTCTTAGGAATGATGGGTATTCACAGATTCTATTTAGGCAGAAATGCGTCTGGTGCAGTGATGTTAGTTGTGTTTGTTTTAGGTGTTTTGTTTCCTATTGTAGGATGGGCATTCTTAATTGTTGAAGTCATTATTGTATGGATCGATTTCTTTAGAATCTTATGTGACAGTCTAAAGGATGCGTATAATTTAAAGCTTCGTTGATGATCAATGGCATAGGCAAATTATTTGTTTATGCTTTTTTTATTTTTTTTGAACCAGATTAAAAACTTTTACGTTTCCATAGTGAAGGGAAGATAAGAAAGCTTATCTAAGGGTAAAAAAATATGGAACAATTAAGAGAATAAAATGATGAATCAAAAGTCAATGGCAGGTGTACAAAAGTATATGCATCAGTTTAATAAGGGGACTCGTAAGGACAAAATGGTAAGGGAACAGGAAATCATAAAAATGATATTGTGTTCAAGGAAGTGGAGAACAGCTTTGGAAATATTGATCGTTGTTTAAAGGTATTGTCTCGTTATGTATATACGCAGATTGAAAATGAAAAAGTCATGAGCGTATATGATGTGTAACATGTAGAGGAAAAGAGAAGTGGAACAAATCTTAAACACTGCCAGCTATATGGGAATGCGGTATATGAATATCATGAAAGAACCAAGAAAAAGAATTGTCGTTACCCAGTTTATGAGCTCATGCAGAAGGATATTCATAATCTAAAAAAATTAGATGTAGCTACATGTACATATAGAGGCCGGTATTGAAGAAATCAAGGATTTTTGTAGAAGCTTAAGAAATACGTTTGAAACCTATTGTTTAAATTGTTTTATGGGCAAAGACAGAGTTGTATAGGTGGATTGGAATACAAATGTGGAAATGCCAGAAGATTATAGCTATCGAAATACAGATTACGGATTTTATAGAAGTGTATTAAATCAAATTGAAGAAATTGAAAAGAAGATTGCGTAATGGCGATTTTTAAAACAGAGAAAGAAATAGATTTAGTATTGTATACGTGTCAAAGGAAGGTAAATGAAAATGAATGAAGAACAAAAAGTATAATTTTAAAAGTATTGGGATTTAGATTTAAAGCAGTATGGTTTATTTTGAAGTGTGTTGTTAGATATGGGATTTACTTTATTGCGTATCTTGGATATGCTTGTATGCCATAAGAAAAGGAGGCAGGAAATTTGTAAATTTCCTGCCCTTAAAT
>JABLTS010021441.1_pt1 | contig 18006 bp, 10 predicted proteins | sample 7160081 | NCBI WGS metagenome assembly JABLTS01 (sample SAMN14651231, study PRJNA627086) | human gut metagenome | isolation source: feces | host: Homo sapiens | reverse complement strand
TACACATAGAAAAAATCCTAATAAGGATCAGTATGAAAATAGATAATCTAAAGTATATAAATTTTTGTAAGTTAAAATTCATATAAGTAAATATTTAATAATAATAGAAGAAAAGTTAATATTATAAAAAAAGGCATATAAAATTTCTTTGGAATATATTGATAAAAGAAGCGAAAAAGTATATATATAAAAGTAGAAGCAAGGGTGGTTCTATAGTAGAAATACTAGAATCAACTTGCTTTTTTATTTAAAAAAAAGTGTAATGACGATAAAGCTGTGTATGATTCCTTTTGCATGAGGACATATAAATGATTTTATGCAGTACAGAAACACTTAGTTTATATAGTAAATTTTATAGGGGTTTATAAGAAGATAATTTTTAGGTATGCATTATAAAAGGATTAGGGGGGAAAGGTATGGATAGTATAATTATGAATTATATTGAAGAAAAATTAACTGATAATTTGAAGAAAGATTTTGTAGTTGCAGCAATACACTTTATAGTTGATGAAGAATTATGTAGTGAAGAAGATATTAAAAAAATAGAAAATAGAAAAAAAGATAAAAGAGATGAAAAAGTCGATGATTGCTTAAAGCTTTCAGCTATTTATGGATATATTGTTTATAGAGCAGTTACATCAGGAAAGTTAGATGAAGAAACTGATATGAAGTGTTGTAAGATATTAATGGAATTAAGTAGAACGGTAAGTAATTATATAACTGCAGAAATAGGAGGAAAAGAATTAGTGGATTATTTTAAAGAATTTACTTCAAAATTAAGAATAAGTAATGAGTGTAATAAATTTGTTCTAAATAAAATTAATAATATGGAAGAATATGATATTCAGTGGGAAGCAACTCATGAGAATTAATAATTTAAAAGAATGTAATATTAATTTAGAAGCTAGTTATGAACTTTAAAGATTAAGATATAAAAAAAGCCCGAAAATATCAAGAAATAAGATTTTTTGGGCTTTATATTATATTTAAAATTAATTATTTACCTTCAAAAGATGATTCATCAAATTTAATGAAAAAGCCTTGTGGATGAGCGCATACAGGACATTTAGCAGGAGCTACTTGACCTTCATAAATAAATCCGCAATTTGTACACATCCAAGCTGATGTTGCAGTATCTTTAAATAATGATCCGTTTTCAAGTCTATCTGCATATTTCTTAAATCTTTTACTGTGAACATTTTCTACAGAAGCAACATTACTAAATAATATTGCTATATCAGGGAAACCTTCATCTTTAGCTATTCTAGAAAATTCAGGATAAACATTTACGCCTTCGTTATTTTCATCACGTTCTGCTAATCTTAATAATTTTAAAGTACTAGTTTCAACTTCAACAGGATAAGAAGCAGTAATTTCTATTTCTTGTCCGGAGAATTCTTTTAATTTATCCATAAATTGTTTGGCATGAGCAATTTCTTGATTAGCAGTATAAAGGAATAAATCTTGTAAGATAGAATAGCCTTCCTTTTTAGCAGCAGAAGCAGCAAATGTATATCTATTTCTTGCTTGGCTTTCACCAGCAAAAGCTTTAAGTAAATTTTCTTTTGTCTTACTTGAATTAAAATCAGTCATTATAAATTACCATCCTTTCATCTCGTTTATTTTATATTCTATGCAATTTACCAAATTTTATTCAATAGGGCAATATTCTTTAAAAACTCAAAAAAATTTCAGAAAATAACCTAATTAATTTACCTCAAATTTCCAATAGTGTATTGAAAGCTATTATGGAAGAGTGATAAAATATGTAGATAGAGATAGGGGTTGATAAAATATGAATTGTTCAAAACATCATGATAGAGAAGCAAAAGGAATGTGTGTCAGATGTAATAGGCTTATTTGTGAAGAGTGTGCAGTAAAAATTAATAATAAATATTATTGCAAAGAGTGTGTTTCTGAAATGTATTCAACAGATAATGAAAATGATAATACTTATAATAATAATTCAAATAATATGAATTATACTAATGATAGTAATTTAGGTAATAATATAAATGAAATAAATAACCCAAATAATAATCAAGAACAATTAGATTTAGGGAAAGTCAATTCATATACAAATGTGAATGTAAGCGATAGTTTATATAGGAATTCAAATAATAATTCACAAGAAAATTTATATTCAAATTATCAAACTAATCAATATGGAAATACAGGTGTTAAAATAGATAGAAAGTATAAAGAAGCAAGTTATGTTTTATCAATAATAGCAATTGCACTTTTGATTCCTAAGGTGGTTTTGGCTATTGGTGGTTTTGCAGATTGCTTTGAAAATATGTATCTTTCAATAAGGTATGATGAAGGGGTTAGAGCATTATTTTTCTTTATAAATTCTTTATTAACATTAATTGAACCATTAATAATTATTGCATTAGCAGCATTATCATTTAAGAACTTTATGAAATTGAAAAAGGTTGTTAGGATTATAGCCCCAATAGCTGTAGTTGCGATATTTACATTATTAATATTTATTACTGGAAATATTGCATTAAGATTTATATACATTAGTCCATTTATAAGCATGTTATCTTACATTATTCCTGTTGCTTTAATTGTAATAGCAAATTGTTTAGATAAGGAATAAGTTTAATTAAATACAAGATTATTAAGCAAGTTGATGTTAAGATTAAAATCAATCTTTTGAATAGAGTTTTAATCTTAACATTTTTATTTGTAAAAGGTTTTATTAGTATACTTAATAATGTAAAATAGGATTAATGAAATAAATTAAGGAGATAAATTCAATATAGGAGGTAAGGATATTGAGTAAGATAAAGGTTTTAAGCGTATTTGGAACGAGGCCTGAAGCAATAAAAATGTGTCCATTAGTTAAAACGTTAGAAAAGGATGAAAGAATAGAATCAATAGTATGCGCAACAGGTCAGCATAGAGAAATGTTAGATGCAGTTTTAGAAATATTTAATGTAAAGCCACAATACGACTTAAATGTAATGTCACATGGACAAACAATTGTAGATGTTTCAAATAAGGTTTTAACTGGAGTAGATAAGGTAATTAAAGAATGTAATCCAGATATAGTATTAGTTCATGGAGATACTTCAACTACATTAAATGGAGCATTAGCAGCTTTTTATAATCAAAAACCAATTGGGCATGTAGAAGCAGGGCTTAGAACTGGAGATATATATTCACCATTTCCAGAAGAAGCAAATAGGAAGCTTACTGGAGCAATTGCAACATTACATTTCGCTGCAACAAAGAGTAATAAGGAAAATTTAGAAAGAGAAAATATACATAATAATATATATATAACAGGTAACACTGTAATTGATGCACTTTTAAGTGTAATAGATGAAAATCATAAGTTTGAAGATGAAAGTTTAAATAAGATAGATTTTGAAAATAAGAAATTAATTTTATTAACTGCGCATAGAAGAGAAAATTGGGGAGAACCAATGAAGGGAATCTTTGCAGCGGTTAGAGAAATGGTTGCTAGAAATGAAGATGTTAATGTTATATTCCCTATGCATAAAAATCCACTAATAAGGGAACTTGCAACTGAAGGGTTCAGAGGAATTGAAGATAAAGTACATTTAATTGAACCTTTAGAGTATGTTGATTTTGCTAATTTAATGGCTAAATGTTATCTTATAATGACTGATTCAGGAGGAATTCAAGAGGAAGCTCCTGCACTGGGTAAACCAGTTATGGTTTTAAGAACTGAAACTGAAAGACCAGAAGCTATTGAGGCTGGCACAGTTAAATTAGCTGGTATAAATAAGGATGATATTTTTAATATAGCAAATGAACTTATTAATGATAAAGAAGCTTATGAAAAAATGGCACATGCAGCTAATCCATATGGAGATGGAAAAGCTTGTGAAAGAATAGTAAATAATATAATTGAATATTTTAAGTAACAAAATCCTCCTAAGAGTAATACTGAAGTATTACTTACTTGGGAGTATTTTTATTTTTTAAATTTGGCAAAAAGATATATAATTAATAAATTAATTTATGAAAAATTACTATTATTTTTGTGATATGTTATACTTGAACATAAAAAGAAAATAATGTAAAGTTAAATGTGCAAGAAAAAATTTGCTTTTAGAATTAGAACTAGGGGATAAGAGTGTGTTTAATTTAGGTAAGGAAGAAGTAGTGAAAAAGAATAATCAAATAATAGTATTACTTATATTAGCTTCATTATTAGTTATTGGCTTTTTTGTTTACTTATTTATAGATTATGAAGTTGGATATAAATATATAGTGGGGCAAGGTTTTATAGCATCTACAAATGATATTGTTACTTGTATATTTTTAAACATAATGGCCTATTTAGGGTGCTTAATTTATTACATAGGAAATGAAAAAGATGAGTATTTTATTATTTCATTGATATATTTAAATTTATTAATAGGTATAATATATGAAAGAATATTTGGAATTGAAAATTTGGGAATAATTAATGCGATTTTAAGAGCGCTAATATTAATATCAATTTTATATATAAATCGTATAAAAAGCCTTATTGCAAGTGGTAAAAAAATAATAGTATCAAATTTAGTTATAGGATTTACCATTATTAATATTTCTATAGAAAGATATCTAATAAATAGATATAGAGCTATGGGATATCGGAATTTAATAATAATTGCAATTATTCTATCAGTTATTATTAGTTTCATAGCAATTATAATTTTAGCTAGAAATGCTATTAAGAACTTAGATGTATTATATTCTTATGTGCTTACAAGCATTTCATTATTAGTTAGTAGAAAGTTTATTATTATATATGGAATATTTAATTTTCCAACAGAAAATAATTTAGGAATACTTAAGCTATACATGGGTTTAACTAAGTTTTCATTTTTATTTATAGTATGTGGAGTTTTTATGCAAGTTCTTTTGAAAACAAAAGAAAATGTACAATTAAGCTCTGAGTTAAAAATATTTTATAAATTAGCAGAGTTTAATTATAGTGAACAAATAGCACTATTTGATAGCAATGGAGAGTTATGTTATGCAAATAAAAAATTTAGGGAATCAATAAGTAAATCACAGGATGAACTAAAGCAGTATGATGATATAAGAAGAAGTTTATATGAAGGTGGATATAGTGTTTTAGGATTGATTAAGCTTTTAAATGAAAACACTGATATAAAGAAGGTTTTAGAAGTAGAAAATATTGATAGAGTTTTTGAAGTTTATGGTCAAAAAATATATACACCTAATAATAAGATTTATTATGCCTTTAAATTTAATGATATAACTGAAGAGTATCGTAAAAATCAAGAAACTAAAAATAATGAAAAAATATTATCGGATATAATAGATGATATACAAGAGATGATAATAGCTCTTGATAAGGATGGAAATATTATATTTTTAAATCTAACAGCTAAAAAGTACATTGGAGATATTGATTTTAAACAAAAGAAAATAAATTATGCTAGTTTAGTAAGTAATCCTGATCAAAGAGAAAATTTTGAAGCAAAAATAAATGAAAAAATAAGATATTCTATAAGTATAGATGAAGGAAAAACTATAGAAATTGAATCTATAACTTTAAAGATAAAGGATAAAGAAATATCTAAAGTGGACAAGATAATTTTAGCAAGAAATCCAGGTGAAAGTAATAAATATAACAACCTACTTTTAGAATATGATAAATTTAAAGAACATGAAAGAATAAAAAATAATTTCATTATAAATTTATCTCATGAATTTATAACACCTATAAATGTTATTTTTTCAGTAATTCAATTATTAGAGAATGTAGATATTTCTGATAAAGATCAATTAGTAAGCATATATAGTAAATATAAAAAGCCTGTAAAGGTAAATTGTTTGAGGATATATAGAACTATTAATAATATAATTGACACATTAAGACTAGATTATGAAAATATTGAGATGAATTTCAAAAATATAAATATAGTTGAATTGGTAGAAGAAATTGTAACCTATATTGCAAAGTATTCAAATAATATTAATATAATATTTGATACAGAATTTGAGGAAAAGATAGTAAGTTGTGATCCAAGTAAAATAGTTAAAGTAATTACTAATATATTAGCTAATGCTATTAAATTTAGCCCAAATAATAGTGAAATACATATTAATATTAAATGTGAAGATTCTATGATAATTATTGAATGTATTGATAATGGAATAGGTATAAGTGAAGAGATGATTGAAAATATATTTGAGCCATTTTTACAAGTTGATAATTCATTGAGAAGAGCGAGTGAAGGTAGTGGAATGGGATTAAGTATTGCTAAGAAGCTAATAGAGCTACATAATGGAAGTATTTCTGTTGAAAGTAAATTAGGAATAGGAAGTATCTTTAGAATAATTTTACCGGATAATTGTTTAGAAAGTTCACATGATAATATTAGTAAAATTTACGAAGTGAACAGTAAAGAAATAGATGCAGAATTATCCGATATATATAATTTGTATTAATTTAAACACCATCTTAAAATGTTAATAATTTTAAGATGGTGTTTCTTTATTATAAGTTGTGAAAAGTAATAAGAAAAAGTAGGAGAAAAATAAACAAATAGTAAATGAATAATTAACAAATTGCTAATTATATAAAAGTTATATTTTTAAATTTATAAAAAATAAAAATTGAATTATAAATTTAATTTAATTCAAAAAACAATTACAAAAATGAACGTAAAGAGTTTAAAAAACGAAAAAAATAGAGTAAAATATAAAAAGATAAGTACTAAGTAAGGCAATTATCTATATTTGGCGAAAAAAGGAGAGGTGTAAATGAAAAAGATAGTATCGTGTACTATTGCAACTGCTTTAGCTACTACAAATTTAACTACTGTATCTGCAGATACTATAAAATCTGTAACAAAAATAGATGATTCTATTAATGCTAATATTAATGAAGAAGCTAATAGCTCAGTAGATGTTACCATAGAAGATATAGAGAAAATTGAAGGTTCATCTGAGGAAGGAATGGTAACAGAAAATAATAATGATTCGACAGATTTAGGAGATGAAGTTGTAGAAACAGAAGGTACTGAAAAGGAAACAACTTCTAATAATGAAGCTGATGAAATGATGAATGAAGGTATATTAAATTCAGAACAATCTTCAGAATTAAATTCAGAGGCTAGCGAAGTAGATAGCAAAGAGAGTGAGCAACAAGAACTTTCAAAATCTAATGATTCTACATATTTACAATCAGCTAAAAGATATGGGAAATTAGAATTTGATATGAATTTTGCAATGCCAATATCAAATACAGATTCTATGAAGCTTAAAATAAGTAAAGAGAATCAAGAGATTGGAGTAATAACTGATTTATCTGTTGAAGAAGGAACTTTCAGCAATGGTGCAACTTATAAAATTGAAACGTTAAATTCAAAGAAGTTACCGTTAGAAAGTGGAGATAATGATATTTACTTCTTACATATAACAATAGAAAAATTAGAACTTGGAACATATAGTGCAGAAATTACTGCTGAAAGTTATGTAGATACTACGGTTGAAAATATAGAAATAATGGATTTCTCAAAGAGAGTTATTTTAGGAAATAGTAGTAATGAAGCTTTAAAATATAATGGAGTATTTTTAGCTGGTGATGTAAATGGTGATGGAAAAATCGATATGGGTGACTATGAACTTATATTTGAAAATATCGGATCATCATATAACTCAAAATATGATGTAAATAAAGACGGAAAAATTGACATTGCTGATTTAACTTATGTTAATGAAAATATTGGATTAAGCCAAGGTCAAGTAGTAATTGAAAATACTGATGCAATCCTTGATGTTAATAATGTTAACGTAGATGAAAGTAAATTTGAGTTAGAATTTGGAGATAACTTAAAAGATATATTCTTAGATAATGAGAAATCAATAGGAATTGCGAAAAATGATGGACAGGCTCCTAGTAAAGAATCACCATTAGTTATTGATATTGATTTATCAAGTGCTATGAGGAAAAATGGAGTAGCTAGAACTGGAAATGGCAATGAAGCTGTAGAAATGGAGAAAATAGTATTAAAGGCTCCTGAAAACTCTATTAATGCAAATGCGGGAATGCCAGAGGCAGGAAGTATAACTTATACTGATGAAAATGGTGTTCAACAAACAATTGAATTTAATAGCAATTCAAGTGATGTTTCAACAGCATCAGTATATTCAAGAAGCGTGGATGGGGATATAGTTATTGATTTAGGAACTCAAGTTGCTGTTAAACAGATTTCTATAAATGTAACAGCAAATAGAGGAAATAAAAATATTTCTGAAATAGCAAAAATTGAGTTTTTAAATAATGTATATAAGGAAGTTCCAGCTCCAAATATGAACATTCCTACAATAAAAACTTTAGAAACATCAACAAAATTGCATGATGAAAGAATAACAATATCATGGGAAGCGCAACCAAATGTAACATCATATGAAGTAATGTATCAAAAACTTGATGCTAATGGAAAAGTTGTTAGTACAAAGAAGCTTCAAACAAACGAAACAAATATAAATATATTAGATAAGGATATTAAGCCTTACGACTTATATAGAGTAAGTATTCAATCATTAAATGGTGAATGGAGCAGTGGTTACTTAAGTGAAGATGATGTACCATCAGCTTTTGATGGAAAGGCAGATAACGTAGATGCTGACTTTAATCCAATTGATAGTTACTACAATGGTGATAAGGGAAGTGTATCAGAAATACAAGTTGTTCCATTAAATTCACCAGAGCCACCAAGAAACTTAACAACAGAGCAAGGATATAAGTCATTTACAGTAAGCTGGGAAGAGCATTCTGAAGCAAGAGACTTTGATATTTACTATAGAAAAATTGGTGATGAAAATAAAAATTGGATAAAAGCAAATGATAATAATAAAGAAGTTGCTGAAGGTAGCCAAGATATTACTAATCCAGATAAGAGTAAATTAGTAAGAAGTCATAGCTATACAGTTAATGGACTTGAAGATAATGTTTCTTATGAAGTAAGACTTACAGCAACTAACCATTTAGGTACAAGTGAAATGTCTAAGACATATATAGCAAGTACAACATCAGTTAATCCACCAGTAATGCAAGAGTACAAGCTTATAAATAGACCAACAGATGAAAATGAAATTGGTACTACACATATCATTGATGTACGTAATAAGCTAGATGCTGATGGATGGGCAACTCAAGATGATTACTTACATTATGACTCTGAATATGCATTAGTTGATGGGGACTTTACTACTGAATGGAAGGTTGATAACTGGGATACAGGAGCTAGTTATGGAGCTGATAGAGGTTCAGAGATTACATTTGATGATACTTATACAATAGGCTCAATAGGAATTGGACAAACTTTAGAAAAAGGAAATTATATGGGCTTATATAAAGTTAAGGTTACTTATTGGGATGAAAATGGTGATAAACAAGTAGTTTATACAGAATCAATAACTGAAAAGTCTTCTAATGGACATAATTATTATATTGTAAAATTACAAGAACCAATAACTACAAATAAAATAAAGGTAGATACATCTGGATATGGTGGAAGTATACAAAGAATATCAGAGCTTAAATTCTATGAGTATGATAGCTTAGCAGATGATATAAAAGATTTATATGAAGATGATTTAAGATTAGTTCTTAAAGATACAGTAACTCAAGATATGTTAGATGAGTTAGCAGAGAGATTAAATACTCCAGATCCTATTTGTGGTGAATATCATCCAGAAAAGTCTGTTTTAGAAAAGGAATTAGATATTGCACAAAAGTTATTTAATGATAAGGAAGTTTCAGAAAAAATAACAACTCTTGATGCTAGTATCAGAACTGATAATGAAGGACCATCTTTAGGAATGGAAAATAGTTATCAATCATTAGGAAGTGTTGCAAGACCTTCAGTTGATGATGATGGAACAGCTAAGCAAATAGCTGTATATATGGGTTCATCTGATCCTAATACAAAGGTTGATATAGTATTCTTACAAAATTATGGACAACCAGGAGAATATATAAGTAAGGTTTATACAATATCACCTGGTAGAACTGAAATAACTATTCCAACAATTATTTCTGCCGATGTAGAAAAGGGTGGTCAAGTTATGGCTAGAGTTACTCAAGGTTCTACAACTGCAAATGTACAAATACGTTTAAGTGGAGTTACAGAAATTCCTCATTTAAATGTTAATAATTTAATAAATGATGATTCTAAGGAAAGTGAAGTTAAAGATAAGATTAGAACTTACATATCAGAATTAAGAACATATATGTCTGATATTAAGACACTTTACCCAACTCAAGTTAGTGATAAGGATAAGATAAATAATATATATCTTTATGATGAACAAACATCACCTTTAAATACAACAGATATTGAAGGAGATAGATTTACTCTTACATTACCTGCATCAGAAATACTAAGAGGTATAGAAAGTGGGTTAGAAGGTGATACAGAAGCTCAAGTAAATAGAGTTTATGATGCACTTTTAGCTTGGGAGCAAGAAGTACAAGTTGGTTTTGCTAAGAAAGGTGTATTTGAAGAAGTTCAAGACTTTAATGGAAATGGTCAAATTGATGAAGAAGACCAAGCATATTTCAAAAAGCATAGAGCACCACTTACAAGATTAAATATTAAGTATCAAAGAATGATGATGGGAGCAGCGGCTTATGCATCAAGTCACCATATAGGTGTTGGATTTGGTTCAGCACAATATATTCAAGGTGTTCCTTATAAATTTGATGATGCTGGAAATGTTATAAATGCAAGTGAAGCACACCTTTATGGAGGTTTAATAGGCCATGAAATGGGTCACTGTATGGATATTGGAGATAGACTTTATCCAGAAACAAGTAATAACTTAATGACTGCAATAACTGGAACTATGTTAGATGAAGATAGTCCATATGCATCAGCAATGAAAGATTTATATAAGAAGGTAACTTCAAATACTATAGGATTATCTACTGATAGAACTGTTGTAGTAAACATGCTATGGCAACCATACCTAGCATATGAAGATGACAGTACTTATAAGATGTTATTTACAGATAATGATGCAGATTTAAGTAATGATTCATTCTATGCAAAATTAAATAGAGCATATAGAGAAATGACAGAAGAAGAAAGAGCTGATGGAGATAGAGATCAATGGTTAATAAGAATGACTTCAAAAGTTGCAGAAAAAGATTTAACTGATTTCTATGAAGCTCATGGAATAGTGGCAAATGCTACAACTTTAAAATATGTATCTCAATTCCCTAAAGAAACTAGAAAGATTCAATATATAAATGATGAAGCTAGAAGAAGAAGAATGGAAGGAACTGCAGATATGGAAGCAGGAACTACACTTTCAGCTAGTTTTGGCGTTGATTCTAAGGGAAATCAAATTGTAAGTGGTTCTTATGTAAATGATAAAAATGTTACTATTAATTTATCTGTAGATAAGAGCAATGATAATATCTTAGGATATGAAATTTATAGAAATGGTAAACCTTGTGGATTTATTGAAAGAGATAAGGCTTCTGCAGATACAGTTTATACTGATGTTGTTGATAATATGAATAACAGAGTAGTAACTTATTCAGCAGTTGCATATGATTATAATTTAAATCCTACAAATACAGTTGAATTAGGAACTGTTAAGGTTAGACATGATGGTGGAGTTGCTAAGTCTAGTACGATTTTAACTACAAATACTATAAGTGTTGATGAAGGGCATAACGATATTCATTCATGTAATGAAAATGAAGATTTAAAACTTGCATTAGATGATGACAATACTACTGCTTACGAAGGTAGAATGTTAACTAAGGATGAGTTTAATAGTTCAGTTCATTTAACTGAAATGAATCCAAATAACGATCCATATGTAGTATTAGATACAACTGAAATGAAAACTTTAGTTGGTATTAAGTATACTGCACCAGTACAAACTTCAGGATTCATATTTAAGAAACAATCTGTAGTAAGTACAGCTCTTAAGAAATATAAAATTGAAGTAAGTAAAGATGGTTCTAATTGGACAACTGTTAAGGAAGGAACATTAGATTTAACAGCAGATAATCCTACAGCTACAATTTACTTTGATAAAGAAGGGGTTACTGGAGGAAATCAATTAAATTCATATAATGCAAGATATGTTAAGGTTACAGCTCTTGGAACTAAGAGTATTTCGGCAGCAGAATTAGAAGTATTAACTCCTCCAGGAGATAATATTGAAATAGGTGTATCTGATGACAATATTAATTACAAAAATGGTATTGGAATATTAAAGGATAAATTTGTTTATCAAGTTGACAACCCTGATACTGCTGAAAATGAAGAAAAATCAATACCAGCAGGTTCAATAGTTATAACTGGGGAATATAGAGGAAATCCTGCATTCAATGTGCCTTTAGTATTAAATCAAAATGAAGAGCATATTGCAGATAAGTATAATGGAATACTTATGGCTGAAATTCCTGATAATGGAGATTTAGAAGAAATATCAGAAGGTAACTGGATTTATTGGGTTGAACCACAAGATGCAGCAAATTTCATGACTGATAACACTGAGATTTTTGCAGAATTATATAGAACAGATAGTGCTGATGCCTTAACTGGTGGTCAAAGACTTGTAAGTGATACATTTAAAATTGCAGTACCAGATAAATTACCAGAAATAGTATTATCTTCAGGTACTACTACAACAAGAAGCAAATCAAATGTTAAGACTTTTGAAATTAAGGAAAATGTAATTGAAAAAATTACTGAAACAAGATAAAGCTTAGCAAGCTTAGAGAGTGACAAGTTTTAAGTGGCAAGTCACAAGGTTAGCAAGTGACAAGTTATGGTTTAAATTCAGCTTAGCTGAATTTGAAAAAGTGTATTTGGAAGAAACTCCGCAAGGAGTTTCTACTTAAACCACTAACTATTAGCTACTAACTCAAAACTAAAGTAATGGGGGGATAAAATGAAACCAGATAATTTTGAAAAAAAATCTGTTAGAAAAGCTAACAATAATAAATATAATAAAAGAATTGTAAGTTTAATTGCATTATCTGCAGTTGTTGTAAGTACATGTGCAGTGACAAAAAATATTTCAGCAGATAATAAAGAAAAGAGTAGCAATGTCTCTGTTGAATTGAATGTTGAAAAGTTAGAAAGAGATAAAGTGAAGATAGAATTAGAAAACTTTACTCCTGTAATAAAATCATTACAATTAAGCTTAAAGATTGATGGTAATGCAAAGTTTAGAGAAGACAGCATTAAATGGCTTGTAGAATCATATGCAGATGAAAGTTCAAGTGATTTAAAAACTCATGTAAAAATGGGTAATGATAAAAAATCTATGGAGATATTCATAGTTTCAAGTGAACCTTTAGTTAAAAATGGTGGAACAATAGAAATTTGTGAAATAAATGTTGAAAAAGATTCAGTAGGAAAATCAGCATATAGTATTGAAGCTAATGTTAATGCTGAAGGGGAATCTTATAGCTATGTAATTAACGATACAAATAGACAAGTTAGTGGAATTGATATGGCTAACTTAAGTGAAGAAAAATTAACTATAAATTCACTACCAGTAATAAGCTTAAAAAATTCTCCTGCAACAGCTGATGGAAGTATAATAGTATCTAAAGGTGACACTTTTGATGCAAAAAGTTATATTGAAGTTAATGATGAAGAAGATGGAGAAATTTCAGTTGATGAGGTTACTGTAACTGGTAAAGTTGATACTAAGAAGGTTGGTACATATAGTATTAAATATTCAGTTAATGATAGTGAAGGTGATGAGGTAACTTTAGTACAAACTGTTATGGTTGAAGAGGTCAATGCTAATAATGCAACTCCTCCAACAATTACTATTAACAATAATGGACAAGGAGATGGAAAATTAGTTGTTACTGAAGGTAAGGTAGGAAATTTACTTGATTTAATAACTGCAGTTGACTATTTAGGAAGAACTATTAATGTTAATATAGAAGGAAATTATGACTTAAATGTAGCTGGAGAGTACAAGATTACATTAGTAGCTACTGATAGATTAGGAAATGAATCTAGAAAAGATATTGTATTAACTGTTGAGAAGGCACCAGTAGTTCCAGATCAACCAGATCAACCAGATCAACCGACTCAACCAGATCAACCGACTCAACCGGATCAACCAGAACAGCCAGGTCAACCAGATGCTCCAAGTGATGGAAATACTGGAGATGATGAAAGTAATCAAGATTCTAATAAACCAGGAATACCAGATGGATCAGGATCAGCAAATAATAATGAAAATAATGGTACAAATAATAGTACAGATAATAATGGTACAAATAACAATACAACAAGTAATAATATAACAAATACTGATAGTGAGAAGAAAAATGAACTTCCTAAGACAGGGCAAGGAGTATTCTATGGAGTAATAGTAGCTATAGCAGCTGCTATTATAGGAAGTGGAATATACTTAGTTACAAAAAAGAAAAAGAAATAAATAGTTTTAAGTGATTTAAATAGCTCTTTAGGATGCAGCATAATGTTGCATCCTAGAGGGCTACTTATTTTTATAACAAGGTAAATAATATAAGGAGTAATAAACTGAACTATTTGAATAATATGGAGTTTTAACTGGAAATTAACCTCATGTTAACCAATTTAATCAAAATAATGGTTATTATATTTTTAGTAGGGAAAAACTAAAATCGTTAAATTATTAAATTGTTAAAAGTATGAGGGAGGAAATTAACAATGCATAGGTTTAAAAAAATAGGGATAATAGCATCATTAGTGGCAACTATGACTTTTAGTATGGTGGCATGTTCTAGCAATAATCTAGAAGAGGGGAATGAAACAATAGATACAGCAGAAGCTAGTAATGAAGCATCACAAGAAACATCTACGGCAAAGTATATATTTATGTTTATTGGGGATGGAATGTCTTATCCACAAGTAAATGGTGCACAAATATATAACGGAACAGTTGATAATGAGGATTCAGTTGAATTAACAAGATTAGGATTTACTGAATTCCCAGTTACAGGCTCAGCATCAACTCAAGACTCAACATCATTTGCACCAGACTCAGCTTCAACAGCTACATCAATAGCTTAAGGAGTTAAAACACATAGTGGAGTTATAGGGTTAGAAGCTGATAAAACTACAGAAGTAACAACAATAGCTGAACAATTAAAAGAAAAGGGATATAAGGTTGGGATAGTTTCAACAGTTACATTAAACCATGCTACTCCAGCGGCGTTTTATGCTAATGTAGAATCGAGAAATAGTTATTATGATATAGCACTTCAAATGGCAGATAGTGATTTTGATTACTTTGCAGGTGGGGAATTGGGGCAACCTACAGGTAAAGATAAAGATCAAAGAGATATTTATGAAATATTAGAGGAAAAGGGATATACAGTAACTAGAGATAAAGATGAAATATTATCTCTTGACAACGAAAGTGGAAAGGTGTATGCAATTAATCCAGAGTTAGTTGGTGGAGCTATGGAATATAGCATTGACATGGATGAAGATTCGTTAAAATTAAGTGATTTAGTTAGCACTGGAATAAATGTTTTAGATAATGAAGAAGGATTCTTTATGATGGTTGAATCAGGTAAGGTTGACTGGGCCGGGCATGCTAATGATGCTATGAGTAATATTCAAGATGTAGTAGCATTTGATGAAGCAATTTCAGAAGCTGTTAAGTTTTACAATGAACATCCAGATGAAACTTTAATTATCGTTACGGGTGACCATGAAACAGGGGGTATGACTTTAGGTCAAGCAACAACTGGCTATGATACTGCTTTTGATTTACTTTCAAATCAAAAAATGTCTTATGAGGCTTTTGATGAAGTGTTAAAAACTTACTTAGAAGCTAATCCAAATGCATCTTTTGATGATACTTTTTCTTTAGTTACAGAAAACTTTGGATTACTTAAAGAAGGGGAAGATAATAATCTTTTAGTTTTAACTGAATATGAACTTAATAAAGTAAAAACTGCTTACGAAGAGACATTAAAACCAGCAGAGAAAAGAGCTACTGGTGAAGAAGCTACTATATTATATGGTGGATATGAGCCATTAACAGTAACTTTAACTCACATATTAAATAATAAGGCTGGTATTGGATGGACATCTTATTCACATACAGGATTGCCAGTTCCAGTTTATGCAATAGGTGCAGGAGCTGAAGAATTTAATGGATTCTATGATAATAATTTCTTTTTGCAAACTTAGTGGATCATTATAGGTTACATTTAGAAGTTTTATTAATAGGATTTTTTGTTGTATTGCTTATTACATTTTCAGGTAGTACAGGGGTTAGAACTATAATATCATTTGTATTTACATTGATATGTATATTAAAGGTATTTGTTCCAATGCTCCTTAAAGGATATAATCCCATATATTTAGCATTAATTATAGGTGTTGTGATATCTACAGTAACTCTTATATTAGTAGGAGGATTTACTAAAAAAGCTTATAGTGCAATCTTTGGGTCAATAGCATCATCACTTATAACTTGTGTACTTGCTATTTTCTTTGGTAATTTATTTAATATTCATGGATCAATATTGCAGTGGTCAGAATCTCTTATTTATTCTGGATATCAAAATTTAAATTTAACTTTAATATATCAAGCTGGTATTTATTTATTTATTTATTTATCATGTTCAGGAGCTATACTTGATTTAGCAATTGATATATCAGCAGCCGTAGAAGAGGTAGTTGATAAAAAACCTGATATATCTAGGAAGGAAATATTATTATCAGGCCTTAATGTAGGTAGGTCAGTTGTTGGCTCTCAAACTACAACTTTACTTTTAGCTTATATGGGGAGTTTTATTGGAGTAATGATGGTTTATATGGCACAAGGGACTCCGCTTATGAGTATATTAAATACAAAATTTATTTCATCTGAAATAGTACAAACATTTGTAGGATGTATAGGTCTTGTTATAGTATCACCTTTAACATCTCTAATCTGTAGTATAATTTATACAAAAAAACATAAGCTTTAAAATTTAGACCCAAATGGTGAAGAAGTTTGACTATTTGGGTCTAAATTTATTGTAATATATAGTTTTCAATATTCATTTAACAATAATTATATAAATATTACAATAAGAAGTAGGAATATATCAATAATAGCAATAGTTATTGTAACTATAGTTATGGATTTTTTAGTATCGTTTAGTGCGATAGTGCATGATAGAGATAATCCATTATTTAAAGAGTTTGTATTTATAAGTTTTTCTGTCTTTATTGTTCTACTTACTTTATATTTCTTTAATATAGAAAAGAAAGCAAAAGAAATATTAAATGTAAACTTTGCTTTAGAAGAAATGAATAACGAATTAAAAAAAGTTAAACATGATTATGGAGCACAGATATCATATTTATATGGACTACACTTAATGGGACAACATGAAAGATTAGGGTCTGCTTTAAAAGATATAATCAATAACAATAGTAATGTAGCATCAGAAATTGAAATAATAAATGGTTCTGATTCTGTTATGGCGGCTATTGTTAATGGGATAGAACATAAAGGAATAAATATTATATTAGATGATCAAATTGATTTTGAAGATATTTGTATTTCAGAAGTAGAGTTTCAAAGAGTAATTTCTAATATATTAAGAAATGCTGTTAATGTAATGAATGGAACTGGAGTAATACAAATTAAGTCATATTATAATATGAATCATATAATTGTAAAAATAAAAAATAATGGCCCAAAGATAAAAGAAGATATAATAGATAAGATATTTGATGTTGGTTTTTCAACAAAAGAGAATAGCAAAAAAGAAAATGGATTTGGACTTTCAATTGTAAAAGAAATTATTGAAGGGGCTAATGGAACTATAGGTGTATCAAGTGATGATGATTTTACCGAATTCACTATAAATATACCTAAACTTTAGACGAGCATATTTTAATACATATTGCCATTAATTCAAGGTTTTAATATTGACTTTACTTAATTATTGGCATTCAAAAAATGTTCTAAATAAAAGTATAAATTAATTATTAAATAATGAGGACTCTC
>JABLTS010093797.1_pt1 | contig 18076 bp, 20 predicted proteins | sample 7160081 | NCBI WGS metagenome assembly JABLTS01 (sample SAMN14651231, study PRJNA627086) | human gut metagenome | isolation source: feces | host: Homo sapiens | reverse complement strand
GGGCCGCAGCAGGCGGCGGAAGAAGTCCGGCCGCAGCAGCACCGCCGCTGCCGACAGCAGTACCGCCGCCGGCCAGATCATGCCGAAGTGCAGGATGCCGCCAAAGACCGGCATCAGGAAGAACGCCGCCAGCGCGATGCACAGTACGGCGGCGATACGGAAAAGGGCACGCTTCATGTCAGCTCTCCGCGATGTGGTTGGCGATGCGCTGCATGATCATGTCCAGCGCCACCAGATTGTGGCCGCCCTCCAGCACGATGATGTCCGCGAACTTGCGGGTGGGCTCCACGAACTGCTCGTGCATGGGCTTCACCGTGGTGAGATACTGGTTCACCACCGATTCCAGCGACCGGCCCCGCTCCTCCACGTCCCGCAGGGCGCGGCGCAGGATGCGGACGTCGGCGTCCGTCTCCACGAAAATTTTGATGTCCAGCAGGTCCCGCAGCTCCTTGTTCTGGAAGATAAGGATGCCCTCCACGATCACCACCTTGGTGGGCTTCACCTCCACCGTCTCTGCGGTGCGGTTGTGGATGGCGTAGTCGTACACGGGGCAGTGGATGGTCTCGCCCCGCTTCAGCGCCTTCAGGTCCGCGATCATCAGATCGGTGTCGAAGGCGTCCGGGTGATCGTAGTTCTGCTGGCAGCGCTCCTCAAAGGGGCGGTCCTGCCGCTTGTAGTAGTTGTCGTGGTGTACCACACTGATGTCACTGCCGAAGCGGGCGGCCAGATGCTCCGTCAGCGTGGTCTTGCCGCTGCCGGTGCCGCCTGCGATGCCGATGAAAATGGTGTTCATGTCACGGGCCCTCCCAAGTGATCTCTGCCGCCATTATAGAAAATGTGACGGAGAAAAGCAAGCGGCGCAGGGCGCATCATGTAAAAAAAGAATGAATTTCGGCGATAGACGGTTGACGTGAGGGGGTGAAATGGGTATTATGTAAAATAGATTTTTTTCTCGGAGGTATCCACATGAGTCTCATCAAGTGCAAGAAATGCGGAGAGATGTTCTCCGATAGCTATAAGACCTGCCCGTTCTGCGAAGAAGACGATGCTTATTACGGCGGCCGTGCCACCAAGCGCCGCCGCAGAGCGGAGACCCCCCGCCGCAAGGCGCCCAGCATCCTGGGCCCCGTGGTGGTGCTGGTGCTGATCCTGCTGGTGCTGCTGGTGGTATGGCTGCTGTTCGGCGACCAGATCAAAACCGCCATCGGCGGCCAGAAGCCGCCTGTGGAGGACGTGATCCCCGAGCCTACCCCCACACCGGATCCCGACCCTGTGAAGCCCGCCGATACCATCACCCTGAACCGCGCGGTGCTGGCGCTGGATGTGGGCGGCAAGGAGACGCTGAAGGTCAATGAGGAGACCACGGAGACCTGCGCCTGGAGCAGCAGCGATCCCGCCGTCGTCACCGTCAGCGATACCGGCGAGGTCACGGCTGTGGCCGCGGGCAGCGCTGTTATCACCGCCAAGGTGGGCAGCGCCGAGGCCACGTGCAGCGTCACCGTCAAGGCCGCCGAGGGCAGCGACACCACCGGAAGCACCACCGGCGGCACTACCGGCAGCACCACCGGCAGCACCACCGGCAATACTACCGCCACGGTGGATATCAGCAAGCTGACCATCACCGCCACGTCTGAGGGCGGCTACGAGGGCGATCTGGCCTCCACCAGCGAGACCGGCGTATTCGAGATGAGCGCCAAGGCCGGCGAGGTCTGGACCCTGGGGCTCAAGGGCACCGACGCTTCCGTGACTTGGGCCTTGGACGGCGACAGCAACGGCGTCTGCAAGCTGGAGGGCGCCAAGGTCACCGTCACCGGCACCAGCAGCGGCCGCTACGCCACCATCGTGGGCACCGTGGGCGGCGGCACGGTGAAGGCCATCATCCGCATCCGCTGACGCGGCACATCCCCCGCCATCTCTGTACGGACCGCTGAAAGGCGGTCCGTACTTTGCGTTTTCCGCAGGAAAACGCAAAAAAGCACTACCAAAACGCCGCGCCCTGTGGTATGATATAGAATGCAATTATAGGCGAACGGAGGGACCGCTGTGAAGCATACCGCGAAAAAGTGTATCCTGCTGCTGGCAGGACTGGCGCTGGCCGCCGTGCTGTCCGGCTGCACCTTCTTCGACTCCTCCGTGGAGCAGCTGTTCACCCTGCCCCGTATGGCAGAGGAGTATACCGGCCTGTCCCAGCAGATCGACAGTCTCATCGATCAGGGCTACGAGTACGCCTCGCCCTCCGGCGGCCGGAACATCCAGTCTGTCCAGATGGTGGATCTGGAGGATGACGGCATCCAGGAGGCGCTGGTGTTCCTGCGCCGCAGCAGCGATGAAAAGCCCCTGAAGATCATGGTGTTCCGGCTGGAGGGCGACACCTACCGCTGTTTCTGCACCATTGAGAGCAGCGGCTCCGCCGTGGACAGCGTCTATTATCAGGACCTCAACGGCGACGGATGCCGCGAGATCATCGTGGGCTGGCGCATCAGCGCCGATGTGCAGACTCTGGCCGCCTACACCGTGGAGTCGGAGCCGGTAGCCCTGATGTCCAGCGGCTACACCCAGTTCAGCGTCCAGGACCTCAACGGCGACGGCGTGCCCAGCCTGCTGGTGCTCCGCAGCGACGGCGAGCTGGGTCCCGTGGCGGAGTTTTACGGCTGGCAGGAGGAACAGATGGGCGTGTCCTACCGCTGCCGTCTGTCCACCTCCATGGCTGCCCTGAACCGCGGCAGCGTCGTCACCGGCATGGTGGATAAGGATACCCCCGCCGTGTTCATCACCGGCGTGGATATCACAAGCATGGCCGTCACCGACATCCTTATCTACCGTCAGGAAGCGGGCCTTGTCAACGTGGCGCTGGATAAAAACAGCGGCGTGTCCGCCGCCGTCTACCCCTACCGCCAGCTCTCCCCCCAGGACATCGACGGCGACGGCATCATCGAGCTGCCCTGCCCCGACGCCGACAGCGCCGCCGAGCAGACCGACGGCTTCGTGGCCTGGATGAGCTGGAAGTCCGACGGCCGTTTTGAGCAGTCCGTCAAGACCTACCACTGTCTTTCCGCCGGATGGTACTTCACCATCCCTCTGAGCTGGTGGAACTGGGACGTGGACGCTCTTGTCACCGCCATCTCCAACGAGAACCAGATGACCCTCTGCATCAACGGCGACTCCGTGCTGTCCATCTACACCATCACCGGTGAGAACCGTGATTCCCGCAGCCGCATGGGCCGCCGGCTGGTCCTCCGCCGACAGACTGCCACAGTCTACGCCGGCGAGGTCTTTGAGATCGCCCCCTATTACGGCATGGATGAGGACCTGCTGCGCCGCAGCTTCAGTCTCATCCAGGGTACCTGGAACAATTCCTGACGTCAGAAAGGAGCGCACTATGAAAAAAGTACTGGTCCTGGAGGACGAATCCAGCATCCGCAGCTTTATCGTCATCAATCTCCGCCGCGCCGGCTACGAGGTAATTGAGGCGGAGACCGGCGAGGAGGCGCTGGAGAAGCTGAAGGAGCACGCCGATGTCCGCGTGGCCCTTCTGGACATCATGCTCCCCGGCATCGATGGCTTCGAGGTCTGCCGCCGCATCCGCGCCACCAATGCGACTATCGGCATCATCATGCTCACCGCCCGCTCCCAGGAGATGGATAAGGTCACCGGCCTTATGACCGGCGCCGACGACTATGTCACCAAACCCTTCTCACCCGCCGAGCTTACCGCCCGCGTGGATGCCCTGATGCGCCGCTCCGGCGGCGCCGCCGTGGATGCCGGTGAGATCGACCAGCCGCCCTTCCTGCTGAACACCCGCAACCGCACCCTGGAGAAGAACGGCCAGCGCATCAAGCTCACCCAGGTGGAGTACTCCATCATGAAGATGTTTATGGAGAACCCCGGCAAGGCCCTCTCCCGCGAGGAGATCCTGGATATGGTCTGGGGCCACGACTACTTTGGCGAGCTGAAGATCGTGGATGTCAACATCCGCCGCCTCCGTCTCAAGATCGAGGACAACGCCACGAATCCAACGTACATTACCACGATCTGGGGCTACGGCTACAAGTGGGGTTTCTGATGGCGGATCTTTTCCGCTGATACTGCGTTGCAAAGCCCGGCTGTACACAAAGTACAGCGGTGGCTTTGCGCCTTGCCTCGACGAAAAATCTCTTGCCATCAGTGTCCTATTGACAACGCCGCGCCGCTTATTTTGACTTTACCACGAAAGGAGCTGAGGAACATGTCCCCCAAGCTGCCGCGGGTACAGGGCCTGCGCCGCCGCTGGCTGGCCGGAAGCATCGGCCCCGTGGCCGCCATATTGCTGCTGGTGGGCGCCCTCATCTCTGTGGGCTTCGCCAGCAACTACTACAACAGCGCCCGCTCCACCCTGCGGGCCAAGGCGGCCGCCGGCGCCGACTACTTCAATACCTATGTCATGATCGGCTACAAGGAGTATTACCGCAGCGCCACACTGTACGCCGCCACCTTTGACGACAGAGACCACATCGAGCTGCAATTTCTCAACAGCTCAGGCCGCGTGGAGGTCACCACCCGCGGCCTGACGGCGGGCACCTATCCCAGCACACCGGAGGTGGCCCGCGCCGTGGAGAGCGGCACGGTGCAGGATTACGTGGGCCGCGATGAGACCACCGGCGAGCGGATCATCGCCGCCTCCAGCCTGCTGAAGTTCAACGGGCAGGTGGTAGGCGTCATGCGCTATGTCACCGCCATCGGGAACCTGGACCGTCAGGTGGTTCTGACGGTGCTGGTAGTCTGCGGCGTCATGACCGCGGTGATCTGCCTGATTTTCCTGTCCAGCTCCATCTTCATCAACAACGTGGTGGCCCCTGTCTCCGCCGTGTCGGAGACGGCCAAGCGCATCTCCGCCGGCAGCTACGGCATCCAGATCCCCAACAAATACACCGATGAGATGGGTGTGCTGGTGGACAACATCAACGACATGTCCCTGAAGATCAGCCAGAGCGAGAAGATGGAGTCGGAGTTCATCTCCTCCGTGTCCCACGAGCTGCGAACGCCCCTGACGGCCATCAACGGCTGGGGTGAGACGCTGCTGGAGGACGAGTCCGGCGACGTGCAGCAGCTGCGCCGCGGCGTGCAGATCATCCTCAAGGAGTCCCGCCGCCTGACCAATATGGTGGAGGAGCTGCTGGACTTCTCCAAGATGACCGATGGCCGCTTCACCCTGCAGGTAGAGGACACCGACATACAGGCGGAGCTGGAGGACGCGGTCTACACCTACCGCGAGCTGTTCCGCCAGGACGGCATCTCCCTGGAGTACGGCAGCGACAAGGCTCTGTACGACGAGCCTATCACCGGCGACCCTGAGCGGCTGAAGCAGGTGTTCTGCAACGTGCTGGACAACGCCGCCAAGCACGGCGGCTCCGGCAAGCGCATCGTGGTCCACCTCACCCAGCAGGAGGGGGAGTATATCATCTCCATCCGCGACTTCGGCCCCGGCATCCCCGAGGCGGAGCTGCCCTACGTGAAGCAGAAATTCTACAAGGGCTCCTCCCGCGCCCGCGGCAGCGGCATCGGCCTGGCGGTCTGCGATGAGATCGTCCACCTCCACGGCGGCCAGTTTGACATCGCCAATGCCGCCGGAGGCGGCGCTGTGGTGACTATCCGACTGCCGCTGAAGCGGGAGACAGAAAAAGAATTGTAAATAATCGAACAACTGTTGCATTTTTCGGCAAGCTGTGATATGCTTGCTTTCAGAAAGGATCATTCAGGCATATGGAAAAGAAACAGGGCGCGTTCCGCACCACTATCGGCGGGCAGGCGCTGATCGAAGGTATCCTCATGCGCGGACCGGAGAAGGACGCCATCGTGGTCCGCTCTCCGGAGGGACTGGTCACCAAGGTCACAGAGCGGAAGTTCATCAGGAGCAAGTACCCCATTCTGGGCGTGCCTATCCTCCGCGGCGCCGTGACGTTCATCAGCTCCATGATCACCGGCGTCAAGGCGCTGATGTTTTCGGCGGACTATTTCCCCGATGAGGAGGATGCCCAGCCCGGCAAATTCGACCAGTGGCTGGAAAAGCACATCCCCGCAGAAAAGCTGCAATCCCTGGTGGTGGCGTTCTCCGTGATTTTGAGCCTGGCCCTGACACTGGTGCTGTTCATGCTGCTGCCCACGTTCATCGCCGGACTGTTTCACGCTAAGAGCGCCGCGGTCCACAACATCATCGAGGGCGTGGTGAAGGTGGCCATCTTCCTGGGCTATCTGATCCTCTGCTCCAGGCAGAAGGACGTTCACCGCGTGTTTTGCTACCACGGCGCGGAGCATAAGACCATTTTCTGCTATGAGGCGGGCCTGCCCCTGACGGTGGAGAACGTCCGTCCCCAGCCCAAGCACCATCCCCGCTGCGGCACCAGCTTTCTGTTTGTGGTGATCATGGTGTCCATTCTGGTGTCCAGCCTGGTGTTCCCCTACATCAACTGGCAGAACATCTGGGTCCGCATCGGCGTCAAGCTGCTGCTGCTGATTCCCGTGGTGGGTGTGACCTACGAGTTCAACCGCTTCGTGGGAGCCCATGACAACGCCGTGACCCGCATCCTGTCCGCCCCGGGCATGTGGATGCAGAACTTCACCACCAACGAGCCCGACGACTCCATGATCGAGGTAGCCATCGAGGCCATGAAGCTGGTGATCCCTGCCGAAAAAGGCAAGGATCAGTGGTAAAAGGGGATAACGCGTCGTATTATGGCAATTACATATAACAATCTGTATTTGAATATTCGCCAGCAGCTCCACCAGGCTGGCCTGCCCGCCGCCACGCTGGAGGCCCGTGAACTGGTGTGCTGCGCCGCCGGTAAGAGCAGGGAGGAACTGAGCCGCGCCAGCCGTCTCTACGTCCCCGACGCCGTGGAGCAGCAGGCCAGAGCGCTGGTGCAGCGCCATCTGGAGGGCGAGCCGGTGGCCTATCTCATCGGCGAGTGGGAGTTTTACGGCCTGCCGCTGGACATCTCGGAGCGGGTGCTGATCCCCCGCCCGGACACGGAGGTGCTGGCCGCCGCCGCCATCGAGGGCCTGCAGGGCGTTGAGTCGCCCCGTGTACTGGATCTGTGCGCCGGTTCCGGCTGCGTTGGTCTTGCCGTGGCCAAGCACGTCTCCGGTAGCCATATGGTGCTGGGGGAGATCGACGAGGGCGCGCTGCGCGTCTGCCGCCAGAACATCCGCCGTACCGGTCTGTCCGGTCAGGTGGTGTCCATGCAGCTCAACGCGCTGGAGAAGGCGCCTCCGCGTCTGGGGGAGTTCGACTGCATCGTGTCCAACCCACCCTATATCCCTGACGGCGACATCGCGGGGCTGGACCCCTCGGTACGGGACTATGAGCCCCATCTGGCGCTGAAGGGCGGCACCGACGGCCTGGACTTCTACCGCGCCATCTGCGAGAACTGGCGCGGCGCCCTGCGTCCCGGCGGACGGCTGTACTTCGAGGTGGGTATCGGCCAGGCCGATGACGTGCTGCGCATTATGCGTGCCGTGGGCTTCGGCGACATCGAGGTGATCCCCGATCTCAACGGCATCCCCCGTGTGGTCTGGGGCATTCTGCATACGGAGATCTGAACTGTCCGTTTTTCGGGACAGCAGTTCCAATAAAATAGGTATAAACCAACAGAGGAGGACGGAACAATGGCAGCGAAGAAAGAATCTGCGGTCCAGCCCGCGGCGGCGTCCGACAAGAAAAAGGCGCTGGAAACCGCCATGCAGCAGATCGAGAAGATGTACGGCAAGGGCTCCATCATGCGCTACGGCGCGGAGAGCGCCCTGAACGTGGAGGCTATCCCCACCGGATCTCTGTCGCTGGATCTGGCGCTGGGCATCGGCGGCCTGCCCCGGGGCCGTATCGTGGAGATCTACGGACCGGAGTCCTCCGGTAAGACCACGCTGGCCCTCCATGTGCTGGCGGAGGCTCAGAAGATGGGCGGCGAGGTGGCCTTTGTAGACGCCGAGCACGCGCTGGACCCCACCTATGCCAAAGCGCTGGGGGTCAACGTGGAGGATATGCTCATCTCCCAGCCCGACACCGGCGAGCAGGCGCTGGAGATCACAGAGGCGCTGGTGCGCTCCGGCGCCATCGACGTGGTGGTGGTGGACTCCGTGGCCGCGCTGGTGCCCCGTGCTGAGATCGAGGGCGAGATGGGCGACAGCTTTGTGGGCCTTCACGCACGCCTGATGAGTCAGGCGCTGCGCAAGCTCACCGGCGTCATCAACAAGACCAACTCCATCGTTATCTTCATCAACCAGCTCCGTGAGAAGGTGGGCGTCATGTACGGCAACCCCGAGGTCACCACCGGCGGCCGCGCCCTGAAGTTCTACGCCTCCGTCCGCATCGACGTGCGCCGCATCGAGACGCTGAAGTCCGGCGGCGAGGTCATCGGCAACCGCACCCGCGCCAAGGTGGTGAAGAACAAGGTGGCTCCCCCGTTCCGCGAGGCGGAGTTCGACATCATGTACGGCGAGGGCATCAGCAAGCTGGGCGACCTGCTGGATCTGGCGGTGAAGCTGGATCTGGTGCAGAAGAGCGGCTCGTGGTTCAACATGGGCGAGGTCCGTCTGGGACAGGGCCGCGACGCCGCCAAGCAGTACTTCCGCGACCATCCGGAGGAGGCGGACAAGCTGGAGACTGCTGTCCGGGAGAACTTCCACAAGCTGATGGGCGCCCAGTCCCGCACCGCCGCCAAAGCTGCGGGCCGTGCGGTGGACGTGTCCGCCGACGACTTCGACGACGCCGACTGATGCGCATCGAGCGACTGGAAAATTCCAAACACAAGCAGGAGCGCGTGCTGGTGTATCTGGAGGATGGAACGCTCCTCCGGATCACCGGCGCGGAGCTTCTGCAATTTGGCTTATATCAGGGCCTTGACCTGCCGCCGGAGACGCTGGAGGAATTGCGGGCCGCGGCCCGCCGCTCCGACACCAGACGCCGCGGCGCCAGCATGGCCTCCGGACGCATGCTGTCCAAAAAGGAACTGACGGAGCGCCTGACGAAAAAGGGTGCTTCACCGGATGACGCCGCCGAGACGGCGGACTGGCTGGAGGATCTGGGGGCGGTGGATGACACCGCCTACGCAGGGGTCATCGTCCGGCACTACGGCGCCATGGGCTGCGGCGCTGCCCGCGTCCGGCAGGAGCTGCACCGCCGCGGCGTTCCCAAAGAGCTATGGGACGAGGCGCTGGAGCAGCTGCCCCCGCCGCAGGAAGCCATTGAAAAATTCCTCTGCGCCAAGCTGCGGGGTCGCCCGCTGACACCCGAGGACAGCCGCCGCCTGGCCGCCGCCCTCCAGCGCCGCGGCTTTTCGTGGCAGGACATCCGCCCCATCCTCAACGGGCTGGGGCAAGAGATCGATGAAACATGAGGTAGCAAGACGTGAAAGTTTCCTTTATTTCCCTTGGCTGTGCCAAGAATCTGGTGAATACCGAGCAGATGATGGCCCTGTGCCGCGACGCGGGCCACACCCTGCAGGAGGAGCCTGCCGGCGCCGATGTGGTGGTCATCAACACCTGCGGCTTCATCGACAGCGCCAAGGAGGAGGCCATTGACACGATCCTCTCCGTGGCGGCGCTGAAGGCGGAGGGCCAGGTGCAGAAAATTCTGGTCACCGGCTGTCTCACCCAGCGCTACCAGCAGGAGATCCTGACGGAGCTGCCGGAGGTGGACGGTATCATGGGCACCGGCAGCTACGGCGAGATCGTACCGGCGCTGGCGGAGCTGATGGCCGGCGGCCGCCCCTGCCGCTTTGCCGACATCCATGGCATGATCGACGAGTTCGATCGCGTCCTCACCACCCCGGGGCACTATGCCTACCTGCGTATTGCCGAGGGCTGCGACAACCGCTGCGCCTACTGTGTCATTCCGTCCCTCCGGGGCCGCTACCGCAGCCGCCGCATGGAGGACGTGCTGGCCGAGGCCCGGAAGCTGTCGGACGCCGGCGTCAGGGAGTGCATCGTCATCGCTCAGGACATCACCCGTTACGGCATCGACCTGTACGGAGAGCGGAAGCTGGCGGCGCTGCTGCGGGAGCTGTGCAAGATGGATTTCCGCTGGATCCGCCTGCACTATCTGTACCCCGACGAGTTCACCGATGAGCTGATCGACACCATCGCCGCCGAGGACAAGGTGCTTCCCTATCTGGACATCCCCATCCAGCACTGCAACGACAAGGTGCTGAAAGCCATGAACCGCCGCGGCGACAAGGCGGAGCTGCTGGCTCTGTTCCGGAAGCTGCGCGGCCGCATTCCCGGTCTGGTGCTGCGCACCAGTCTCATCACCGGCCTGCCCTACGAGGACGAGGCCGCCTTCGAGGAGCTGTGCGAATTTTTACAGGAGGTCCGGATCGAGCGGGCCGGCGTGTTCCCCTACTCCCCCGAGGAGGGTACCCCCGCCGCCAGGATGCTCAACCGCGTGGACACCGATGAGGCCGAGCGCCGCGCCGACCTGATCGTGGATGTCCAGTCCCGCATTATGGACGACTTCAACGACAGCCGCATGGGAACGGTGGCGGAGGTGCTGTGCGACGGGTTTGACAGCCAGTCCATGATGTTCGTGGGCCGCAGCTATGCCGAGAGCCCTGACATCGACGGCCGGATCTACTTCACCGCCGACCACGAGGTGGAGGCGGGCGAGTTCGTGCCGGTGCGCATCACCGGAGCCATGGACGGCGAGCTCACCGGCGAGGTCGCGGAGTAAAAAAACACTTTTCATTTCCTGCCGCCCGTGCTACAATACGGAAAGAATACAACGAAAGGCTGATACATACCATGACGACCGCGAACAAACTGACGATCCTGCGGGTGCTGATGATCCCCGTTTTCCTGGTGGTGCTGTACTGGGGCTTCCCCGGCTGCCGCTATGTGGCGCTGGGCATCTACATCGTCGCCTGCCTCACCGACCTGCTGGACGGCTACATTGCCCGTCACTACGACCAGATCTCCGATTTCGGCAAGTTCATGGACCCGCTGGCGGACAAGTGCCTGGTGATGGCGGCACTGTGCTGGTTCGTAGAGGAGGGAACCTTCGCCGCGTGGGTACTGGCTATCGTGCTGCTGCGGGAGTTTGCCGTATCCGGCATGCGCCTTGTGGCTGTGGAGAAGGGGCGCGTCATCGCCGCCGGTTGGTCCGGCAAGATCAAGACCGCCAGCACCATGGTGTGCATCTGCCTGATCCTGTTCGGCATCCCCCAGTGGCTGAACTATGTGTGCCAGGGCGTGATCCTGGTCACCACCGTCTATTCCGGCATCGAGTATTTCGCCAAGAACGCCGACGTGTTCAAGGTCATCAAATAACTTGACACCGGACGAAAATCCTGCTACCATAGGATGCAACCGAATAGCGCGTTGATCGGAAAGAGTATGTCCACCCCACGGGGCAAGAGAGAGAGGGCCGCCGGCTGTAAGCCCACTCACCCGCTGCGGACAGAAAGTGCGTCTGGGAGCGCGGGGGCTGTGGATGCCCTCCGCATGGCCTGCGTCATGGGCCGCACCTGAGTGATAAACGAGAGTGGAACCGCGAAGCCTTTATTCGCCTCTCATGCCTGCGGGCATGGGAGGCGTTCTGCTTTCTGCGCATACTATTATAATGTAGATCATAGGAGGATCGTCATGTATCTGTATAATTCCGCCACCCATAAGAAAGAGGAGTTCAAGACCCACACCCCCGGCCATGTGGAGATGTACACCTGCGGCCCCACGGTGTACCACTTTGCCCACATCGGCAACCTGCGCTCCTACATCATGGAGGACGTGCTGGAGAAGTACCTGCGCTACGTGGGCTATGACGTGAACCGCGTCATGAACATCACCGACGTGGGACACCTGACCTCCGACGCCGACGAGGGCGAGGATAAGATGCTCAAGGGCGCTCGGCGCGAGCATAAGACCGTTATGGAGATCGCCCAGTACTACACCGACGCGTTTTTCTCCGACTGCCGGAAGCTGAACATCAAGCGCCCCGACGTGGTGCAGCCCGCTACCGGTCTCATCGACGACTATATCAAGATCATCTCCCGCCTGCTGGAGAAGGGCTATGCCTATGTGGCCGGCGGCAACGTGTACTTCGACACCTCCAAGCTGGAGCGGTACTACATCTTCAACGACCACAACGAGGAGGATCTGGCGGTGGGCGTCCGCGAGGGCGTGGAGGAGGACACCAACAAGCGCAACAGGAACGACTTTGTCCTGTGGTTCACCAAGTCCAAGTTCGAGGATCAGGCCCTGAAATGGGACTCCCCGTGGGGCGTGGGCTATCCCGGCTGGCACATTGAGTGCTCCGGCATCTCCATGAAGTACAACGGAGAGTATCTGGATCTTCACTGCGGCGGTGTGGACAACGCCTTCCCCCACCACACCAACGAGATCGCCCAGTCCGAGAGCTATCTGGGCCATCCCTGGTGCCCTCACTGGTGCCATGTGGCCCATCTGAACACCGACCACGGCAAGATGTCCAAGTCCAAGGGCGAGTTCCTCACCGTCTCTCTGCTGGAGGAGAAGGGCTACGACCCCCTGGCCTACCGTTTCTTCTGCCTCCAGAGCCACTACCGTAAGAGCCTGGTGTTCACCTGGGAGAATCTGGACAACGCCACTGTGGCCTACAACAAGCTGCTGACCCGCATCGCCGCCCTGAAGGACGAGGGCGAGGTAGATCAGGCCGCCTTCGACGAGTACAAGGCCAAGTTCACCGCCGCCATGGACAACGACCTGAACACCTCCATGGCCGTCACCGTGCTGTACGATGTACTGAAGGCCAAAACCAACGATAAGACCAAGCTGGCCCTGCTGGACAGCTTCGACACCGTACTGGGCCTGAAGCTGCTGGAGAAGGCGGCGCAGCTGCGCAGCAAGCAGGCCGCGGCGGCTCCTGCCGCCGGTGAGTTCACCGTCATCAGCGAGTCCGGCGAGGCCGATGCCGCCGTGGAGGCGCTGATCCGCGCCCGGGCCGACGCCAAGAAGGCCAAGAATTTTGCCGAGGCCGACCGCATCCGCGATGAGCTGAAGGCCCAGGGCATCGAGCTCGCTGACATCCCCAACGGCGCAAAGTGGAAGCGGGTGTAAGACCGCGCTCCCCAAAAACCGCCAAAAGAGCCGCCTTACGGCGGCTCTTTTCCTGCCTTGACCCCAGCAGGGGAGGGAGCGGCACGGCCCGCCGCACCCCATATCAAAACTTTGTCAGAACTGCCGAAAACGCTTCGAAAATTTTGTAAACAAAATAGAAAAATCCCCTTGACACCGGCTGCATTTTCCTATATGATATACCGGTACGCGCGCAATGGGCATAACACGCCCGGAGGCGTTTACAAATGCGATGAACCGGGAGATTGCTCCGAAAGGAGGTAACTTCCGGGGAGTATGTCCGATAATCGGGCGGCTGAGAGATTTCTGTTCGTCGGCGTAGATCGCCGCGCCAGAAGGACACCGGCCCAAAGCCGGTGTTTCTTATGAGCCGGAATGATACGCACGGAACGGTGAACAAGAAATTTCCCGCCGTACGGCAGTAGGTCACGCAGAAAAAACCGTACGAAAACATGGAGGAAAAGACCAAATGGCAAAAGAAATGATTCGCATCCGTCTGAAGGCCTATGACCATCAGGTCATCGACCAGTCCGCAGAGAAGATCGTCGAGACCGCCAAGCGCACCGGCGCCACTGTTTCCGGCCCCATCCCTCTGCCCACCAAGAAAGAGATCGTCACCATCCTGCGCGCTACCCACAAGTATAAGGACAGCCGTGAGCAGTTCGAGCGCCGCACCCACAAGAGACTGATCGACATCACCAACTCCACCCCCAAGACCGTGGAGGCGCTGATGACGCTGGATCTGCCCGCCGGTGTGGAGATCGAGATCAAGCTGTAACCCACCTTATATAATTCCCCCGCAAACAATTTGCTTGCTACCCGACTGTCCGCCGACTTGCGTGAGGCGGGCGGGGGTTACGTCGGCAGAGCAAGCGATCTGATCCCAATGCAGATTGAATCTATGCCGACCAATAACCTTTAAGGAGGATCATACATGAAGGCAATCATTGGCAAGAAAGTCGGTATGTCTCAGATCTTCGACGAAAACGGCAAGGTGATCCCCGTCACCGTGATCGAGGCGGGCCCCTGCACTGTCGTCCAGAAAAAGACTGCCGAGAAGGAAGGCTACGCCGCCGTCCAGCTGGGCTACGAGGATATCCCCGAGCGCAAGCTGACCAAGCCCGAGATGGGCCACCTGAACAAGGCCGGCGTCGCCCCCAAGAAGTACCTGCGCGAGTTCGATCTGGAGAATGCCGCCGAGCTGAACGTGGGCGACATCGTGAAGGCCGACACCTTTAAGGAAGGCGACTTCGTGGATGTCACCGGCACCAGCAAGGGCCACGGCTACCAGGGCGTCGTGAAGCGCTGGAACGCCGGCCGTACTCCCATGAGCCACGGCGGCGGCCCCGTGCACCGTCACGCCGGCTCCATGGGCTCCACCACCGATCCCAGCCGCATTTTCAAGGGCAAGATCGGCGCTGGCCAGATGGGCTGCGATCAGGTCACCATCCAGAACCTGGACATCGTCAAGGTCGATCCCGAGCTGAATCTCATCGCTGTGCGCGGCGCCGTTCCCGGCCCCAAGGGTGGTCTGGTCCTCATCAAGAGCACCGTCAAGACCCACCGCATCAAGCACGCTGACAGCGGCATCAGCAACAACCCGCAGAAGGCTTCCGGTCGTAACCCGCAGAAGGCTTCCGCCCGTACTAAGTAAGGAAAGGAGTGCTTAAGGATATGTCTACCATCAAAGTTTTGAACATGGCCGGCGCTGAGGTCGGTACTGTTGAACTGAACGACGGCATTTTCGGCATCGAGCCGAACACCGCTGTTGTCCATGAAGTGGTGAAGAACCATCTGGCCAACTGCCGTCAGGGCACCCAGAGCGCTCTGACCCGCGCCGAGGTTTCCGGCGGCGGCAAGAAGCCCTGGCGTCAGAAGGGCACCGGTCACGCCCGTCAGGGCAGCACCCGTGCTCCCCAGTGGACCCACGGCGGCATCGTGTTTGCCCCCAAGCCCCGCAGCTACTCTTACGTTCTGAACAAGAAGGTCAAGAGACTGGCTATGAAATCCGCTCTGTCCGCCAAGGCTGCTGCCGGCGAGATCATCGTCATCGACAGCATCAAGATGGACAGCATCAAGACCAAGGACTTCCGCGCTTTCCTGACCGCCGTCAAGGCTGACGGCAAGTCTCTGGTGGTCACCCCCGCCAAGGACGAGGTCATCGTCAAGAGCGCCCGCAACATCCCCGGCGTCGTTACTTCCATGGCAAACCTGATCAATGTCTATGACATTCTGAACGCCAAGTATCTGGTGCTGGATAAGGAAGCCCTCGCAGTAATCGAGGAGGTGTTCGCATAATGGCTAACGTATACGACATCATCATCCGTCCGGTCATTACCGAGCGCTCCATGGCCGCTACTTCCGAAAAGAAGTACGTCTTTGAAGTGGCTCCCACCGCCGGCAAGATCGAGATCAAGAACGCTGTGGAGAAGATCTTCGGCGTGAAGGTCGCCAAGGTCAACACCATCAACTACGATGGCAAGACCAAGCGCATGGGCGCCGGCCGTCCCGGCCAGCGCAAGAGCTGGAAAAAGGCTTATGTCCAGCTGACTGACGATTCCAAGACCATCGAGTTCTTCGAGGGTATGGTGTAAGAGAAGGGAGTGTAGAGAATGTCTATCAAAACTTTTAAGCCGACCACCCCTTCCCGCCGGCACATGACTGTCTCCGGCTTCGACGGCATCGATAAGCACGCCAAGCCCGAGTCCAGCCTGACCGAGGTGCTGAAGAAGAACGCTGGTCGCAACAGCTACGGCCGCATCACCGTCCGCCATCGCGGCGGCGGCGAGAAGCGCAAGTACCGCGTCATCGACTTCAAGCGCGACAAGGTGGATATGGAAGCCACTGTCCTGCGTCTGGAGTACGATCCCAACCGCAGCGCCAACATCGCGCTGGTGCAGTATGAGGATGGCGAGAAGCGCTACATCATCGCTCCCGTCGGCCTGACCGCCGGTGACAAGGTGCTGTCCAGCGCCGCTGCCGACATCAAGCCCGGCAACTGCCTGCCCATCGCCAACATCCCCGTTGGTACTGTGATCCACAACATCGAGATGCACCCCGGCAAGGGCGCCCAGCTGGTTCGTTCCGCCGGCGCCTATGCGCAGCTGATGGCTAAGGAGGGCGCCAACGCCCAGATCCGTATGCCCTCCGGCGAGGTCCGCATCATCCGCACCAACTGCACCGCCTGCATTGGCCAGGTCGGCAATCTGGAGCATGAGAACATCCAGATCGGTAAGGCCGGCCGCAAGCGTCACATGGGTTGGCGTCCCACCGTCCGCGGTTCCGTCATGAACCCCTGCGACCACCCCCACGGCGGTGGTGAAGGCAAGTCCCCCGTGGGCCGTCCCGGCCCTGTCACTCCTTGGGGCAAGCCGGCTCTGGGTTACAAGACCCGCAAGAAGAAGAATCCCACCGACAAGTTCATTGTCAAGCGTCGCAACGTGAAGTAAAGGAGGCAAAAGAAATATGAGCAGATCTATCAAAAAAGGCCCGTATGTTGCCCCTGAGCTGCTGAAGCGGGTCGAAGAAATGAACGCCAAGGGCGAGAAGAATGTGCTGAAGACCTGGAGCCGCAGCTCCACCATCTTCCCCGCCTTCGTCGGCCATACCATCGCTGTCCACGACGGCCGCCGTCATGTGCCTGTCTACGTGCAGGAGGACATGGTGGGTCACAAGCTGGGCGAGTTCGCGCCCACTCGTACCTTCCGCGGCCACACCAAGAAAGCGTAAAAGGAGGATGCAGAGTAATATGGAAGCGAAAGCATATCTGAGATACGTCCGCATCTCTCCCCGCAAGGTCCAGATCGTCTGCGATCTGATCCGCGGCAAGGATGCCAAGACTGCTATGGCCATCCTGATGAACACCCCCAAGTCCGCCTCCGAGCCGCTGGTGAAGCTGCTTAAGAGCGCCTGCGCCAATGCTGAGAACAACTTCAGCATGGACCCGGACAAGCTGGTGGTCACTCAGGTGTTCGCCACCCCCGGCCCCATCCTCAAGCGCATGATGCCTCGGGCACAGGGCCGCGCCTACCGCATCAACAAGAGAACCTCTCACGTGACGCTGGCCGTCGCTGAGAGAGACTAAGAAAGGGAGGAACAGTTAAATGGGTCAGAAAGTCAATCCCCATGGCATGCGCGTGGGCGTCATCAAAGACTGGGATTCCCGCTGGTATGCCAGTAACGAGAAGGTCGGCGACCTGCTGGTCGAGGACCACAAGATCCGTGTGTACCTGAAGAAGCTGCTGTTCGCTGCCGGCGTCTCCAAGATCGAGATCGAGCGCAGCAACGAGGTCGTCACCATCTACCTGCACGTGGCCCGTCCCGGCGTGGTCATCGGCAAGGGCGGTGAGCAGATCGAGCAGTACCGCAAGGACGTGGAGAAGCTGATCGGCAAGACCGTGAAGCTGAACATCGTCGAGGTCCGCAACCCCGATATGGACGCTCAGCTGGTGGCCGAGAATATCGCCGCCCAGCTGGAGAAGCGTATTTCCCACCGCCGCGCCATGAAGAACGCCATGGGCCGCGCCATGCGCGCCGGTGCCAAGGGCATCAAGTGCAACTGCGGCGGCCGTCTGGGCGGCCGTGAGATCGCCGGCTCCGAGCATTATCACGAGGGCACCATCCCCCTGCAGACCCTGCGCGCCGACATCGACTACGGCTTTGCTGAGGCTGCCACCACCTTCGGCCGCATCGGCGTGAAGGTGTGGATCTACAAGGGCGAGATCCTGTCCCAGGCGCTGCGCACCACCCCGCGTACCCTGGACACCAGCAAGCCCTATCAGGAGCGTCGTGAGCGTCGCGGCAACCGTCGTGACGGCGACCGCCGCGGCGGCTTCCGCCGCGATGGCCAGAACGGCGGCTTCAACCGTGACCGCCAGAACGGCGGCTTCAACCGCGGTCCCCGTCCTGAGGGCGGCTTCCGCAAGCCCGCAGAAAAGAAAGAAGGAGGCGCTCAGTAATGCTTCTGCCCAAGAGAGTTAAGTACCGCAGAGTACACCGT
>JABLTS010020368.1_pt1 | contig 18085 bp, 10 predicted proteins | sample 7160081 | NCBI WGS metagenome assembly JABLTS01 (sample SAMN14651231, study PRJNA627086) | human gut metagenome | isolation source: feces | host: Homo sapiens | reverse complement strand
GATTGATGACCTGCCTGTACAGCCTACTGAAAAATAATCATACAATCTAGATCAAAAGCCGCTTCCCAGCGTATCTATAAGATACGGGGAGGCGGTTTTTTCTATGCGGAAAAATTTTTGTTGTTTTCCCTCAAAAGTAAATGCGGTTGTCGTGGGAAATATGTTGCGTGCGATTGACAATTTCAACGCCAGAAAAATCAACTTAAAATCCAATTTTATTTAATTTCACAGAAGCACGATTTAAATCAATATTTTCATCATCCAGATAGTCCTGAACATCACTAAGAATTAACAGATTATCCTTTTGGTTCTCTTCGTCTTCCCTTAAATTTTGATTCATAATCACCTGTTCCAAGATATTGCGAACTGTTCTTGCATTTGCAAAATTGGGTTTTGTCCTGTAATACTCTGTAATATCCAGCAACAGCTGCATTGCTGAGGAATCCATTTCATATCCTTTTCGTTTCAGAAAATGCAATGCAATTTCTTCCAGTTCCTCTCTTGTGTAGTCTTGAAAATGCAATGTAAATTGAACTCTGGAAGCCAGTCCGGGATTTACACGAATGAGTTCTTCCATTTCAGACGGATAACCTGCTAAGATGACACAAAACTGTCCACGCTGATCTTCCATTTGCTTCAAAAGAACTGCAATTGCTTCTTCACCATAGGTTGCAGCATTGTCGTCATCGCTTCTGATTAAACTATACGCTTCATCAATGAAAAGGATACCGCCCATGGCATCGTTGATTTTTGCAAGCGTTTTGGAAGCTGTTCCGCCTACATATTTACTAATAAGTCCTTGGGCATCTGTTTCCGTCAGTTTTGCTTCTGGCAGCACGCCTGCCTCATATAGAATACGGGACAAAATGCGGGCAACTTCTGTTTTTCCTGTTCCGGGATTGCCACAGAAACACATATGCAAATTCATGTCAGAATCATTTTTGTTGCGTTTTGCATACGCTTTGATTTTCTTTATCATTCGCTTTACAGAACGCAACCCAACCAGCTGTTCCAGTTCCTCTTCAGCAGTTAGAATTTTCTTTACGATGCCTTCGCCGGATGTCGGAACATAGATGTGATTTTCCCTGATATAGGCGTTTACATCTGCAAGTTCAATTGTTTTGTCTTCTGTTCCGGCACAGCGTACATTCTGGCACATCACAACCTGCTCAATGATATTTCGCATTTCACGGGCGTTTGCGAAATTTGGCTCTTTTCTAATATGGTCTGTAATAGCAAGGATTCTATCCTTTGCCTCGTCACTGATGATATATCCTCTGTTTTTCAGCATCCATGCAGCGATTTGCCCCAACTCATCTCGGTTGTAATTGGGAAAATTCAATGTAAACTGGATTCTTGATTGAAAGCCTGGATTCGATGCCAGCATTTTCGTCATCTGATTTTGATACCCTGCAAGAATCACACAAAATTCCCCACGGTGGTCTTCCATCGCTTTGATTAAGGTAGAAACTGCTTCGTGACCATAGTCATTACTGGAATCCCCTTGTACAAGGGAATAGGCTTCATCAATAAACAACACACCGCCCATTGCTTCTTCAATCACCGCAGCCGTTTTCAACGCTGTCTGTCCAACATAACCAGCAACAAGACCGCTGCGGTCTGTTTCAACGACTTTGTTTGTTTGGAGAAGTCCGTTTTCATGGAGAATTCCGGCAATGATTCGGGCAACTTCTGTTTTTCCTGTTCCGGGATTTCCAAGAAAACACATATGTAAATTTGGCTGGCCGTGACCTTTATTCGCAAGTGCATAGGCTTTTATTTTTCGGACATTGGATTTCACTGCATCCAATCCAATGAGTGCATTCAGTTTCTTTTCCCATTTTCCGATTTTAAAATTGCCTTTTGTCCCTGACATATAGTGATGTTTGTCAAGGTCAAGCATGTTTTGATAAAGTTCAAAGAGTTGTTCTTCAGACTGGTCTTTTAGAAAATTCTCTGCCTGTACCAATTCCATAACTGCATGGAATGAATCGGAGAAAATTTCCATCAGTCGGTTGCTGCACTGTTCCGCAGATAATTCCTCGTGATCAAATGCATAGACCAATGTACGTTTCTTTATGGGTGCGGACAAAAGAACAAAGATGGCATCCCATGCCACTTTCAGCATGGCGGTCAGTTCCGTGCTGCCATCTTCAAAAATATCGATCACATATTTCTTTTTCAGAATGCTGTCACAGGCGGAAATATGTTTGGAAAGCACTTCTTGCCAATTGATTTCTGTATGATTCTTTTGCATCTTGGGCGGTTCGATTTCCTGATCATAGGCACATCCATAGATGTTGTTTGCCTTTATAAATTGATTTATTTTATCTGATAGCTGAACGATTCGGTCGAGTAACTGGTCAGCGAGATGAATGTAATCTTGATGAGGAACTTCTGTATACTGTACTGTGACAGTTGGAAAAACTGCTTTTTTCCATTGAATTTCGATACCAAGCTTCAAAAGCACGCTCTGTAGAAGGGCAGAAGTACGGTCTGACAGCATATCTAACGTGTCATTTTTGGAGGAATAGCGTTTGCAAAAAGTTTCATGAAAATACTGCTGTGTTTGTTCCAAGCTGGTCTTTAAGCGATGATAAAAAATTTCTGTTTTTTCTGCTCTTGAAACATAGGTTTTGATTTTTGAAAAACTGGGGAAGCGATGCATGTCTTCTTTCAGCTTTCCAAACGGCAATGACTGCACATCAATCTTTTGAGCAACAATTCTTTCTACAAAACGCCGTATTTCGCTGATGATTACTTCGCTGCGGTCATATGGTTGCGGAAACATCATATATCCGCAGATCGGACACATACAACTTTTCTCGCAATCTTTTACAGTGCCGCAAGCAATACATTGATATTTTTTCATCACCAGTCAACTCCCAATGCAAGCCTTGCTGCTTCCAGCGGTGTGTTATAGAAATCAACAGCAATTTCTTTTTTCAGCTTGTCCGAAAGCAGCAGATAATGATTCCGGCTGCTCTCTGGCAACAATATTTTTTTTGCACCTGCGTTTGCTGCTGAAACAAAAATTTCATCTAACATTGTAATCACAGGCATGGTTTCACCAGACATGACGACTCTTCCGCATATTACCAGTGAGGGTAATACCGGACGGTTTGACAGTGCAGAATACAGTCCAACCACTTCCGCTACAGATACTTCATCGCTGACATTTTGATTCTGTAAGTCGTTATAATATAAACTATAGTCAAAATCCAAAGGACTGCGTGTAATCAGCTTTCCGCTATTCTGCATAAAGTAGTTAAATGCTGCTGTAATGCTATCCCGAACACTTTTTGAAGCACCTGCAAGTCCTTCCACATTGCGGAAACTAAGCTTTCCTGCACCTGCCATCAGCTTGTTTTCAAAACGATATATGCCAACACGGCCATCAACGGAACGTCCAATTGCATAGACATAGCCTGATTTTTCAAAGCGTTCCGGAATCAAAGAACCGCTTGCGATTTCCGGCAAATCCACATAAAATTCTTCTTCTGTGTCAAGGTCAATGTAACCCAGCATCACATCGCTAAATTCCGCAGGATTCATTTTTCGAAGCTGTTCTTTGACTCTGCGGCGGCATTCAATGGCATATTCGAGTAATTCCCGTGCTTCTTCTTTTTCAATCTGTTCATTTGGATAGATAAGCTTTGCAAGTCCCGAAAACGTCCGTCTGACTGCGGTATCATCACGGGTGTTAAAGTTATCATTCAAAGCGAAATACTCACCGAAGGAATTGGTGAAGTCATATTTCCGCATTGCATGGCAGAACTCAGAAAAGCAATCAGAAATCAGTCCATATTTGTTTGTGAAAAGGCTTGCTCGCAGTTTTGGCGTTTCCCATCCCGGCAAATAGGCATGGATTCGATCGAAAAATGCAGAATCGTTGTTAAAGCCTTCCGGAAACGGTTCAAATAAATTGGTGGTTCGCAGCATATCTGCAACACTGCGAAACGTATTTCCTTCAAAGGCAATGGAAGCATCCGAACTAATGGAATCGCTGCCTCTTGCAAAGCTGCCGTTTGCCATATAGTTTTTCATGATCTGTATCATATCGCCGGAAGTGTTGGTAATACCGCCAACTTCATCGAATGCAACGCAGTCCCAATTTCCAACAAGTCCCACACGGTGGGAAGCCATGTTGTAAAACATATTGGATACCGTTGTATGACCGCTGCTCATCAGAATGGAGTAGGGGGAAAGTTCGCTGTAAGCGTGGGATTTTCCTGTTCCTCTTGGCCCCAGTTCAACAAGATTATAGTTTTTCTGAATAAACGGCACAAACCGGAGCAGGTAGTGCAGTTTTTGTTTTTCATTCAGGGCATCCGGTTCATAACCAGCGGAACGCAGCAGCAGTGTGATCCATTCCTCTTTCGTAAACTGGTTTCTTGTTTCAAATATCTCATCAAGGTCGAGATTTGCCATTTGGATTGGCTTTAAAGCAGCGATTGAAAAAGGGGAGTCGTATCTGGATTTTTTCTTTTTCTGTTTCTGATTCCGTTTCTTTTTATTGCCGTCAAAAATATCTTCTTCGTAATCATCTTCGTCAAAATCTCGTTCCAGTCCCACATATTCGATTTTAATGATACACCAGATCCCACCGACTAACAGCTTTTCATTATGGGTGACCAAATCAGAATTGACCTCGAAATCTTTCAAGTCCAGATTCGTGAAGCTTGCAATATACTTATCTTCTTTTTCATCCAGTCTGACGGTTACTTTGTCAATTACGGTATACTGTCCATTTTCCTTTATTTTTGATTTTACATAGTCACTTTGGTCGGGGCGAACATAATTCTCGCTGAGAATTCTCTTGATTTTTTCCAAACCGACCTTAATCGTTTCTTCGTCATCGGTTGCACAGTACATTCCCAGCAAGTATTCCAGTACATAAGTAGGAACATTTGCCCCCTTTTTCATGAGTGCAGTCAAATCTTTCCGAACGGATTTGCCGGGAAATGCTGCAATTACCTTTCTATCAAATTCATCCATAATGATCCCTCCAAATTGCTTTAAAAATCAAAATCGTTGGAAAATGCAATCTTCACTGAAAATTCCGTACGTTCAATTAAATCGCCTGTTTCCTTGTCCACGATGTTGAAATAATACACCGCATTGCCGTCGAATGCAACATTTTTCAAGGTAAAACGAATATGGAATACCCGTTCCTGTGGTTCTCCGGTTTTATCAGCAACTAATGTTTGTATATTGCTGACTGGATTTGAAAACTTATCACATAAGTAAATCTCATAGGTTGCAGGAACAGTTTTTCCACCGACAGCATCCATCTGCATAAAATCAAGGGTAAAAATATTGTTGCTGATTTTTCTGGTCATGCTGATGAGTTTCACAGGAACTTTCTTGATCTCTACAAATTTCTTTGATGTTTTTGAGATGTTCTTGAATGTGATCACTGGCACACAGCATTCCTGCAACGATACGCCGCCATGGACAAAATGACTGCCGCCACCTTGCTTTTGAAAGCGAATCGCTTCAAATGGTGTGAATCCAACCAATCCATTCGCATATTTTTCCATCGAAATACGCATGAGGGATTCTGATTGGCAGGCATTGTTTGCGAGGAGATACCGTCTTCCGCTTTCAAGGACATTTCCGGAAACAAGACTTGTGCTGACTTTTTCACTTTCTGTAAGGGGTTCATGAGCATACAAGAAACCATGGTCAGCAGTGATGAGAATTTTCGAACCACTCATAGAATTGACAATCAGACGAACTAAATTCTTGAGTTCTTCCAGTGCATCGGCACAAGCTTCAAAGACTTGATGTTCTGTATTTGCCTTATCTCCAACAGCATCAATGGTATTGTGATAGATATACACCACATCTGCACCGCTGACAAGTTCTCTTCGCTGGGCTTGCTTCATTGTGAGCAGAGTTTCATATGTTACGGCACAGTTTTTCGGATTGGTTTTCTTTAAGATTTTATCTCTGTTTTCTGTGCCATCCGTTGGCATTTCATCACAGAACATCTTCATGGAATCAGTAATCGTTAATGCTTTGTGGGGGAGTAGTGCTGCCATGCCGAATTTGGTGATACTCGGAAAGACAGATTGCATAGCGGATTGTTTTGCTGTGCCGTTTGTTTCCCGCAAAAGTTTTTCAGTCAGTTCTGTCGCTACCTCATACCGCAAAGCGTCAGAGATAATGACAAATACTCTGCTTTCTCTGGCGATGGGCTGAACAACACGCCGATAAAAATCATCCTGTTGGAGAATCCCATTCTGTGAAAATCCATCTGCAACCGATTCTTTAATCAGGGAATTCCAGCTGCCGTTCAATTCTGAAAGATACCAATTCTGGTAGAGATGTTCCGCAGTGACTACAGCACTTTTGAATAAGTCATCCAGCGTTCCCAATGTATTGAAAAGGCTTTTCCGGAAGTCCATATGCAGCCGTCTGTAGTACGTATCCATCCAATACAATTCTTTGCAGTAGGAATCCCACAATTCTTTCTCTGTTCCAAAGTGGAAACCTGTAATATGAGCATAGTGAAATTCCTGCATTTTTGCGATATAATACAGACCATCATACAAATAGGCATAGCGGTTATACCACTTTGAAGTACGGCGGCTTTCTGTAACTTTTAGAATCTCTTCTGTTTTGATCACATTTTCTGCAATTTCCTGTAGGAATCTTTCAATGATGACAGCATCAATACAGGGCAGACTGTCCGACTGCATCAGAATTGCTGTATCCACTTTTTCCAGACGCTCTGTAAGCCGCATCCGCTCTGTAATATCGTCTGCAATTTCAAACAGCTTTTCCTGTTCTACAGAAGCATTCCACTCATCAATGAAAGCATAGCATGCCGGCTGGTGTTCCGGAGAGAGATACTTCTCTAAGCCGGATAATACCGTTTCATCGCCAACCGCAGAAAATGCCGTGAGCAGGATATGTGCTGCAAGGTCGTACAAATCATATTTTTCATCGGCATAGCCTGTATAACGTGCTGTCATCTCTCGCAATGCCTGCATACTGCCGAACTTTTCGATTTGTTCCAGACAATTGTTATCCTCATGATACAGCGAATCGCAGAGAATTGCACGCAAAACGCCATGTACGGTATTCTGCTTGGTATTGCAGAGCACCGCCATAATGTCAATATGTAGCTGTCCAGCATTCTGGTATTGCGTGCCGAAATCTTTGAGTTTTGCTGCTCGTTCCTTGCTGTCGAAAAACTTGACATAGTGTCGCATTGCTCGCCGCAGCTGTGTCGTCTGCGGAATATGCAGTTCTTCCATCTGCATGGAAACCAAATCGGCACGAAATTCCTCGCTGTAAAGCTGAATATCTCGCAGCCAGTTGTCTTCCCGATGGGAATAGGTTAGGGGGTCGTATACCAGATAATTGCTCTGGGTATCTGTTTCAGACAAGAGCATTTTTGCTGCAAAGAAGTTATCTCCAGTCAGTTTCAGGAGTTTCACATCGGGAAGCTTCAGTTCGTCCAGCATTGTTTCAAACTCTCGGTCGGAGTCGAACCAGAAAATAATTCTACGCTGGTAACAATCGGGCAATTCCGCAGCAAACCGCTCCTGCAAAGTACGGTTAATGGTATCGATCGTCATTTTATCTTCTCCAAAATCTCTGCAAATTTCGCATAGTTCACCTTTACGCCGTCGTCAAGGTCAATGTCCATCATGCGGTCGGCGAGGTGGTGTACCTTTTCTTCATAGGCGTTGATTTCGTCCAGCTGTGCAGTCAGTTTCTCTTGCCGCTTTTTCAGCTTCACACGCTCGGACTGTGCTGTGTGTTCCATCTGGTCGCCCAGCATGGAAAGTTGTGTTCGGTAGCGTTCCTGCAACTCGTGGACATAATCGGTGCGGACGGTAGCGACGGTGGTCTTCTCCCAGCGATGCATATAAACCAGAGCCTTGAAGGCGTTCTTCTTGCCGGAGCTGAACAGCCAGTAAATCGGGCGTTTCTGATAAATTTTGCAGTGGTCGGCATAGAAGCCGTTGAGCAGGTAGTTCCGGATGGCTTCCCGTGGGGTTGCACCCTTTGTGCCGAGGGCATCAGCGATGAACTTGAGGTTCTCCTCCAGCGTGTCTTCGCCGTAGACGATTTTCACAAACTCCACGATTTTTCCGGTGAGGTCGCTCTCTAAGTAGTCATCATCGCAAATCGGAAGCACATTGTCTTTCACGGGGCGGATGGTCTTGTACTTGCTTGCATCCCATTCACCGCCGGCATAGCACAGCCCTTTTTCATCCAGCGAATACCGCCCGAACAGACAGCCCACGGCATAGGAGAGCAGCGACTTGATCTCCCGCTGCAAATCCGCCCGGCGAACGGTCACGTCCTTGTCCTCGACTTCTGGTGTCAGCTCGTCCTGTAAGCCGTAGATGTCGATGAAGATGCGGTTCAGTTCTTCTTCGTTGGATTTTAGTTTTTGGAAACGGGCTTCGCATTCTTTTGCCCATTGGGTGTATTTGTCACTGATTAGTTTAGCCATCTTTATCTTCCTTTTGATTTTTTTATTTTTAAGTCCTTTCTCATTAAATCAGAAACTTCATCTAAATAATCTATAAGCCACTTTGAATCAATTATATTCCTATTTTTAGATTCTTCTTTTTCTGATTCTTCTAACTCAATTCCATTTTCTCCATACGGATAATGTTCCCCATAATCTCCATAATTATCAGGATTATATTTTTTCTCTATATCATATTCCTCTCTCTTATACTCTTTGTAGTGGATTGATATTTTAGAATAAAACTCTGATATTTTTTCTAATAATGACGGACAGACGTAAATTTTCAATTCTGCTCTAATTAACAAGCATTTCTCAAAAAAATCTTTATCAAATAATTTTTTGGGTGATGATTTCAATTCATATAAAATTTCTATAAATTTTATATACACTTTCTTTTTCTCACTATGTATACTTGATTTTAAAGCATATCTATAAGAGAAAACTGCTGATATAAATACACTAAGCACACTAACTGCTATAGTAATAATATCAATTATATTAACATCTAATTTTATATTCATTTTTATTCTCTTTCACACCAGCGGATGCTCCTCAAAGTCCCAAGAAGTTTCAAACGAATCCCAGTCAGCTTTGCTCAGGTCAATGCATTCTTTTACGATATTGTCTATATACTCTTTTTTATCAGTGATGATAATTGGTATCTTCTTCAAATGATCAAGCTCATAGTTCATAGTAGGACTTAATACTTCTGCAAGTTTTGCAGTGATAATAGAGTTAGATAGCCCTAAAAAATAATAAAAATTATTACCTGCATTAAAAACACAACAACCAGCTACATCAAAAGCAAATCCAGTAGGATAAAATCTAAATGCAATTGAACCGCTTGAAATTTTTGACCAACTATAGCATTCCTTAAAATAGTACTCACGACTTTTTAATCTCACATTCATTCCTTGTGTGAGAGTTGATGTGAAATCTTTCATCTCCTTACCATCATTTTCCCAGTTAACAACATATTCTTGATTACCATACCACTTTCTATAAATGCCACCTTTATTGTACGGAAACCATTTCATCAAACTTGTTTTTGCAGAATCTAAATCTATGGCAGTATAACACATTTTGATTTGTGAGACTTCATACCATAATCTTAAAAATCTATTATTATCTGACGTTGCCATTCCCTGTCTAAAAAGCACATAATTTTCAATAGATTTGTTTGTAAAGATGTTTAATATTTTCTCACTCACCCAATAAGCAACCGGAGAACCAGGGATTTTGGAGAAATTGGTGGAAGACACTTGTGCAAATCTATTGCTCATAACAGGAAATATGGTTGGCTCTCCATTTTCAACATCTTGCAATTTGATTTGATTATAAGTTCCCTTATAACCTCTGAGAAAGTTTTTTCTAAAAATAGAAACTGCTGTACCAAATGCAATTCCCATAACCATATTTTCCATGTGCATCAGATTAGTTATTGTATATTGTGCAAGCATCTTTTCTCGCATTTTTTCAAAACTTGAAAGGAACATCCAAGATTGCATAGTTACCATACAATTGTAGCCACCTGCTTTAGACAAATGAATACCCTTTTCTATAAAGCATGCAAACAAATCGCTCTTGCTATCCGGAAAGTTCTTCTTCACATAGGTTGACAGCGTTGTATTCATGCCAGAGCCGCCCATATATGGCGGATTGGTGCAGACCACATCATATTTCTGCGTCAGAATCCGAGCCACTCGCATCATCATTTCCAGCTGCTCTGCCTGCATCCCGAACGTCGGCAGGAACGCAGAAACCGCTTCGTCCAGCCCTGCCGGTTTCGTCACCGTCATCAGCGAGCCGTAGGTGTCAGCGAACTGGAACTGCTCTGCAAACTTTCGCAGGCTGCCGCTCAGCAGGGGAGTGTCTACATGCATCACATCCGCAAAATTCGCAAGATTTGGCTGATTTTCTGCAGAGAGAATGCGGCGGTTGTATTGCCGTGCTTTCATCATCACCGCAAAATATGCCAGCTGATAGGCACGGCGGTCGATGTCCAGCCCGTAGAGGTTATTTCGCAGAATAGACTTTGCTGCATCTCGCTCCGACCAACCGCAAGCAGTGTAGATGTCCATCAGCACATCGAACGCATAGACGAGAATGTGACCGCTGCCCATGCACGGATCGATGATTTTGATTTGTTCCGGCTGAATCTCCCGATACGCAGCACGCAGTTTCTCCAGTTCTGATTTTACGGAGTCTTCCTGCTCTGCCTCTTCCAGATAGTATTTCCAGTTAGCGTTTTCCGGCTTGCCGTGACCCTCTGTCCAGAGTCTGCCCAGCGAGTTTTCCACCATGTACCGCACAATCCAATCCGGCGTGAAAAGCTGCGTAGCTGCTGGAATATCCGCTGCACTGATTTTGACATTTTTCTTGAGATTGGCAAAAACCTTATCTTTCGGCTCAGAATTATAATATTGATACAACCAGCCGATAATCTGCACCTGGTCGTTCCAGTCCGATTCCGGAATATCTTTCACCATATGGGCAATGACGCTATCTTCCCGCAGCAAGTTCTTCGGGAATAGCAGTTCTGTCCATCCGCCGATTCGCTCGAACATCTCCGGCAAGCCCTCGTTCAGGGCGTTGCACTGCGTGATGACGATGTATTGGTATAGCTGTTCGTTCTTCTGCTGCTCCAGAAGTTCCAGTACGAGTTCTTTGTCTAGCCCGTCGATTTCCAGATTCACCGCATCGGTCAGCACTTCCGGCTTGAAATTGCCGTCTTCATCCGAGAAAATGCGAGTGTGCGATGGGAGGTAATTGTTCACCTCCATGAATCGCAAAGCAATGAATCGGTTAAACCATGTATAGGCAGCTTCTTCCATGGTGGAAGCGAAGCCTTTCGCCTGAATTTGTGCGATGAGCTGGGCGCGCTGGCTCTGCTCTGATGGGGTTAACGACTGTCCGTTGACGGCTGCCTGTGATGGGTCATTTTTACCGTCCTCTGTAACTTCATATTCAAATGCCTTTTGTGTAACTGCCTGAATCAGCAGGATTCTTGCCGAAACAGCGAAATTTTTAATGGCGTTCTTGTTCATATTCTCACCTCAAATGATATGGAGGACATCATGTCCGTTGAGTTTTTGCAGCAGTGACTTCTTGATTTCCGCAACATATCGATCAATATCCGCTTCGCTTTTCAGCTGCATCGTGTGACAAATCGTGCTGCGGTTGATGGTTACCATGTCGATGTCCGGTTCTGCAACAACAAGCAATTTTTGCAGATACTGTTGCCGAATGTTCCCGATTTGAATTTTCATCGCATCGAGGCTGGTCAATTTTTCTGCATGTTCGGCAGCGGTTCGCTTTTCGATGAACACTGCATCTGCACGCTGAACAATATCGCCCTGTTTCACGTCAGCAGTCTGATGAATTTCACCCATTGCCGCTTGAATCTCGCCGATTACTTCTTCCCGTTTCTGTACAAGCAGTTTTTCATATACGTTCTGAATCGTCTGCACCAATTCTGGCAGTTCGCTGATTCGTTTGTACGGCTTTGGCATTGCAAGGATTTCCTTGATTTTGGAAATTGCAGCGATGGCATCGCTTTCCGTCTGGAAATATTCTTTTTCTGTGTCCAATTGTTCTGTCTGTGCTTTTGCACGGTCGAAAATCTCTCTTTGTACTCGGAAGAAAGTGTCCACATCGGAAATATCTTCTGAAAAGTCCAGGAAATCATCTTGCAGTTCCACCGCTTTTTTCAGCAATGCAATGCTGTCATTTTTCTGTGCAAGCAGTTTCTCACAGAGTTTGATGCCATTTTCAACGACATTTTTTCCGGGATATGCGGAGAAAGCGTATTCTTTTGCAATTCGTCCCTGAAGGGCTGCACACTCTGTATCAAATTTTTCCGTGATATAGCGGAGCAGTCCTGTTTCATCATCTGGAATTGCTCCCAGTGTGCAGTTATGATATTCGCTGAGAAATTCCCTGCATTTCTTGATCAGTGCTGTTGGTGGAGCAACTTTGAACGCAATGATTGCCTTATCAATTTCTGTTTTTTTCCGCAGGTAATCTATGATTTTTTTATCACTCGGCGAGATAATAACACCGCCGTATTTTAACACCAACTTTTGTGCTGCAATCAATTCTGCAACAATTGCTGCAATGTCAATTTCACGCCAGCCATAGGGGATTGCCTGATAGCGTTTTTGCAGGTCGCCCATAGAGGTTGGGAGCTGTCGTTCTTTCTGAATTTCCAGATATTGCAGCAGTTCTTTGCTTGCTTCAGCGTTTAGCGATTCTGTTCCTGCAAGAGCCATTTGTCTGCTGCCGTTCAGGATTTGCAGAAGATCCGCATCACTGTCGTAATTTTTCCGGATATATCCCAGCTTCGTATAAACGCTTTCTACAAGAACGCTCATTGCCCGTTCCACGCAGTCTTTCACTGAAGAAACTTTCATCATCAGCTTATCGCCTGCAACATAAATTCGACCTGCAACGATGGCAGCAGAAATCAATTCCTCTGCACGCTTTTCATGTGCGGAAGCCTGATTTTGTCTTGCTCGGATAATATTTTGAATCATTTCCGGAAGCTGTGTCACATTTTTGCTCTTGACATAGCGACGAATCTTCATGGCATCTTCCAGTTCTTTGAAATAAGGCTGACTCTCTGCCAGAACAATGACAACTTCATTGTCAGCAGCGGATTTCATTCGGAAAACGGAATCATCCATGGTATAAATTTCTGAAGCAACGGTGATGAAATGCAATGCGATAGAGCCGGTCAGCTGACCAATGACGGTTTCATCAATTCGTTCATCATAAGAAAAGTCGTATTTTCCATACCGAAATTTTTTGCTGACAAACAGTTTTCCGAAGATAATATCCGAAATTGCTTTTGTAATAATGGCACTATCTACAGGGGTGTTCCGAATTTCACGGGCAATATCCTGTTCATCGTCTGTCAGAAAAGTATAAGTATCACCTGTTCTGGAAACATAGTTTTGCGATACCAGTCTATCCAAGGACTGTTGTATTTCAAGGCGGGTGGAAATCTTATCTGTACGAATATCTTCTGCCATGAGAATACTGATATTGTCCACATTTGCCTTGATATCGTCTACATAGCGTACAAGATACAAGAGTTTCAAGATATTGACATCATATTGTTCAATGCCATCATGATGATCTGCTGCATCTTGGCAACGGTCAATGACATGGCGAATGGAACTGTCCAAGAATGTGTGAAGGGTATCATAAAACAGATAGAACGGAACAAGTGCATATTCATCTTTGTTTTGGATTGCCTGAGCTGCTTCCTGAAAGCCGGAAAGCATGGAGCGTTCGCCGCCGGAGAGATGCTTTCCAGAGTTTCCATGCTTTCTGATTTCCGCAAGAACATTCTGCATCAAGCGGAACTGATAGGGAACAAACGGATAAGTTTCTACAAATTCGCCCTCGCCAGCGTAGCCCTTTAAATCAAGTATCGCATGACTGAACGTAAACAGGTTTTTCAGCACCTGATGATTCTTTTCATATTGCTGCTGGAGCAGTTGTTCTGCAATTTCTGTTTTAGTAAGAATTCGCTTTTTGATGACTTCGTCCACGGAAGAAGAACTCAAACTTAACCGTGTATTGAATCGTCCCTGAATCTTAGAAAAATCATCGCCGCTGATTTTGGTAATGCTGTCAATTGCCTCTTGAGAAGTTACCATGACCCAAACTCTGCCGCCGCATTTCGTCCCGATTTCTTCCACAATGGTTTGCAAGTTCAACATAAGGTCAGAATCCGAGCCGATATATTGACCAACTTCGTCAATCATAAACAACAGGCGGTTGTCTTTTCCTTTGCTTTCCACGTATTCTTTGATTTCACTCACAAGTTGTTCAATGCTCAGTTCAATTTCTTCTTCGCCATTGAACCAATTGCGGGCAGCGGTTTCACTCATGCCAAGTGCTTCACACATTGCCGCTACAATGTCATCTTCAAAGAAAGAAAAAGAATTCCGTGAACTTTCCCACGAGCCGCCATTGATACGTTCAAAACTCTTTTGGAATGGTTCTGTCTTTCCGGATTTTGCAATAAACTGTTCCAATTTAGCAATTTTCAAATCGTTGCCGTAAAATCCCTGATGTTCATAAAATACCTTTGCAAAAATCCGCAAAATGGCTGTTTTATCCTTTGTCAAAGGACTTTTCGAATCGATATTGAAAAGAATTGTTTCCGTCGGAACTTTTACACAGTTTTCCAGTTGTGCATACATCATCGGGTCGTCAAATTTGTCGGCAAAATACGCCACTGCTTTTTTTCCGCCAACAGTTCGATTGGAAAGCAAGTACGAGAGCATCTTCAAAAAATGAGATTTACCGCTTCCAAAGAAACCAGAAATCCAGACACCAATTTTATCTGTTGGCTGTTCCAGAGAGCGTTCATAGTGATTCAAAAAAGTGTTAAAGTGACGACGCAGTTCTTTTGTAATCACATATTCCGACAGTTCCTGAACGATGGAATATTCATCATCTTGTGCGACTTTAATGACCCCGTTGATGTCACGGTTAATATCTGATTTGTACATGTCTCGTAATTGCATAAAAAAGTCCTCCCTTAAATCATGTTGAATGCACGGTAATAGTTCCCATCTTGAAATTCATCAAAAAGGGAAAGCGCTTGTCCATTGTATGTGCCAGGATAAAGCATCACCACTGGAATATCCGAAAAGATATGCTGAAGATTGTCCAGGATGTTATGAGAACGCATGAACGGATAAACTTTTCCGACGCCCGTTATCAGCAAAATATCTCCGTGTGTATGCGGTTCATATTCCATTTTTTCTACAAAGTCTTCTGGTGAAATTGCCTTTTGCAGTTGCTTCAAAAGATAATCCGAACCCTTCTTTTTTTCCATAGCTGGAATGCTTTTCAAGATTCGTTTTTCCTCACAAATCTGTAAGAAAATTCGGTATAGGTCGCATTCTTTCAGATGAAACGCTTGATTTTCAGATTGGATTAAATCAGAAAAGAAACTGGAAACAAGCATCTCTTCTCTTGGGTCATAACAGAATACATGAATGCCAACTTCGTTCGATAATCCTTTATTGCTTAAAAAGATATCATCCGAAAATCGTTTCTTTACTTCGTTCAATTGATCTATAATATTACTCATGGTTTCTCCCTCAATTAAAACAATTAAATGCTGGAAGTGCATCCAGATCGTTTTTTTGCCGAATCACTTCTTCTAATTCTGGATAGAGATACACCGGCAACAGATTCTGCGATCTGGTGTTTTCCAGATAATCACACTCGATTAAAAAGCGTACCAGAACTTGTTTCAGCTTCTTTAGTGTAGAAGCACTCCATGTATGGACAGCAGGCACTTTTTCAGAAAGTTCCATGAAAAAGATTGCGACATCCTTGGAGGAAAACGTAAAATCCTGTGACCGATATTTTTCACCAATTACCTCCGTCAGGAAGTCATATACAATGCGATTTTCGCACATAATCGCATAAAGATTGATTTGCTTGGCAACGTCAAGCGAAGCGTTGGCAAGGTGGTATACCAGTTCTGGTGCATGGAGGGCATCGATTCGTTTCAAACAGGTTTTTGTAATATTTTTAATCATTTTTTCTGTTGGAAATTGAAATAGATTTTCAGAGAAAATCTCTTGCTCGATTTCATTCCGGCTCTTTCCTTGCAGCACTAGGGAAGAAACAATCCGAATTTCAAAAAATAGGAATTGCTCTCTGGTTAAGCCGCCATTGTAATGCTTTTCGATCACGTTTTTACTCCTTTGAAAAGTAGCAAGTTTCTCAAAATGGATTCTTTTGAGAAATGAGAAAAAAATCCCTTTTTACGCATATATTTTATTTTCAAGTTTCTAATTTGACACGAAAATACACAAAAACATGAGAGAAACAACACATTCTAAAATAACAATGAAAGTTGATTCATAAGCTTTTGTTCATGTACATGATCAGGGTGAATATATCTGTTAAGAGTCATATTAACAGTTTTATGTCCGAGAATAACAGACAATGTCTTGATATCAAAGCCATTTTGGATACAGTTTGTGGCAAAGGTATGCCGCAACTGATGATAATTGTGGCTTTTAATGCCTACTTGAGAAAGAATCTTTTTGTAACGATACTGATACGTGCGTGGTTCAATCAGCCTTTCCTTTCCGGATAGAAAATAACAATGATTATCTTTTTGAAACATTTGAAGATATCTCACCAGAAAATTTGGGATTGGAATTTCTCTAAAAGAGGTGTCACTCTTAGGCGTGGAAACAATGATTTTTGTCTTTTGTATACCATTATTATAGGACTTCACACGCTGAACTGTTCTTCGGATAGACAGAATTTTCGCATTCAAATCAATATCTGCCCATGTAAGACCACATAATTCACCAATTCTAAGCCCCATGTACAAGGAGAGTAGAATTCCTAATGTAGTAGGATTTAAGTGACCTTTCAAATATTTTACGAGGTTTTTCTGTTCTTCGATATTCATTCTTTTTATTTTATTTTTATCTGGTTTTGGCAGTACTACATTTTTCAAAGAAAGGCAAAAGTGATATTCCTCCTGCCCATACAAAAGCATGGATTTAAAAACGGAAAATAAATCTCTTACATAGTTCGCAGATAATCCTTCTGCAAGTTTTTTCCTAATGTACGTATTTACTTTGGCAGATGTTATAGTGGAACATGGTAGAGCTCCAAATTCCGGAATGATATGCTTTTCAAACTTTGTACGATAATTCGCATAGGAAGATTCTTTGACACGATTTGCAACAGCAACAATCCATTCTTGATAGACTTCCAACACAGTTATATGTTTTCTATGTCTATATTGCGATTCGATTTCCATTCCAATTTGAACTTTTTGTAATGCCTCTTCATAAGTTTTTCCATAAACATACTGATAAATCTTTTTTCCACCTTTCTTCTGACCAATAACAAATCTTCCCATAAAACGTCCATCTTTTCTTTCAGTAATATGCATCATCATAAATATACTTTTCCTCCATTGGTATATGCATTTTGACTGTACAGATGAAATCACAGCAGTCAAGTATTGTGCATTTTTGACAAATGCGTAGAAGCGTTATTGAAAAATGCTGTTTCTTATGGTATAATAAAATTGATTATATCACCTTAAAAAATCAAGAATTAAATGTGAATAGAAAAAATAAATCGCATCATTTCTCAAAAGAATCCATTTTGAGAAAAATAAGTTTTATGCGAAGTAAATGCAATTAAGAGGGTAAGTATATTTTTTGCAGATAATAGAATCTCATTTAAGTCCTAAAAATCTGAAATATGAATGTGTTTTAGACGAAATACTGCTGTTTTAGGCATGGTCATTAATGTGTTTTTCAATTAGTATTTTTGTTTAGCATCTCCTTAATAAAAACGGCAGCTTTGATGATAAGCTGCCGTTTTTGTAATAAGAAAACCCCCGGCTAGGCCGGGGGTTCAAAAAAGCTTATAGCGATGGGTCTTGAAAAAAGAACTCCTTTTGATTATAATAAGATTGCGGCTACCAACTGCAAAAATAATCAAAAGGAGGTCATCACAAAGTGAATGACATACATAGTTTATCACATTCGAAGTGAAATTGCAAGTACCACATTG
>JABLTS010022888.1_pt1 | contig 18202 bp, 17 predicted proteins | sample 7160081 | NCBI WGS metagenome assembly JABLTS01 (sample SAMN14651231, study PRJNA627086) | human gut metagenome | isolation source: feces | host: Homo sapiens | reverse complement strand
GCTGCACCGAAAAACTTTTAGTTGCCTGCGGCTCGTTTTTTTGAAACGATGTTCTTAGAAAAACCAATTGCGTACGGGTCGGCAAGGCTGGGGCATATCCCCAGCTTGCCTGGAAATCGCAATTGCTCCTGAAACCTTGTATTCTCATTACAACCTCTCTATTTTTAAGGCAATTGCGATTTGCGGTTCTCTCCTAGATTTTCGTTTCATCTCATTGTACAGTTTCATTTGCTTCGCAAACGTGGGCTGCTCGCCCACACCTCGGCAGCATTTTTGAAAAACTGCTGCACCGAAAAACTTTTAGTTGCCTGCGGCTCGTTTTTTGAAACGATACTCTTAGAAAAACCTCCCGAATCCGGTTCGGCAAGGCTGGGGCACATCCCCAGCTTGCCTTGGAAATCGCAATTGCCCCTGAAACCTTGTATTCTCATTACAACCTCTCGATTTTTAAGGCAATTGCGATTCTTTGCGGTTCTCTCCTAGATTTTTGTTCCATCTCATTGTACAATTTCATTTGCTTCGCAAACGTGGGCTGCTCGCCCACACCTCGGCAGCATTTTTGTAAAATTGCTGCACCAAAAAACTTTTTCGTTGCCTGCGGCTCGTTTTTTAATGCGTAATATCATTTATTTTATGGTGATATGATTGCTGGGGTGATGTCCGCTTTGTAAGTACGACTGAATTGCCTGCTCTACTTCTTTCAACTCTTTCTCAAATTCTGCGGCAGATACCCGACATGCTCCATTTCCTAAAATAATTCGCTGCTCCAATCCATCAGAAGTTACAACCCGCACCCGCCGTTCTTTCGCCAAATCATAGGTTGTTCGCTCAATATAGGCATCTGCGGTTTCTGCTTCCTTGGTATAGACAATATGAATGTTATGATATTGCTCCACATGTTCCCGTCCGCCCTTTACCTGATATGCATCAAAAACCAAAATTACTTGACACTGCCGAAAACCCTGATAATTACAGAGCCAATCACTTAATTGTTTTCGTGCTAGTTCCAGATGGTCGGGCAGATACTGTTTCAAGGAATCCCATGCATGAATGACATTATAACCATCTACCAACAAATAGACATCTCCGGTTTTTAGTGGCTGCAAAGGAGCAGTTTTTGCAGTTTCCGTCACATCATCCGGAAGCCTGTCCAATGCCTGACGAGGATCTCTCTGAATCTTCCCATAAGTTCGCTCAAACCAACCCAGCAACGCTTGATCTTCTTCGAGTCGGCTACGGTATCGCTCCGCCTGTCGGGCAAGCTGTACTGGCGGTGTCAATTCTGCTTTCTGTTCTGGCACATAGGCATAGGGCAAATGCATATGCTTCGGCACATCATCCCACTTTACCAACACACCTGCTCCGTGGGAACAGAAAATGGAATCTCCAGAGTTTTCCGGATCGTTCGCTCCGTCATAAGAAACCTGTTCCAGCACTTCTTCTGTATTGTGGCAGGGGAAATATCCTTTCATCTGACAGAACAGCCGACCTTTCCCTTTGGTATAGGCGACAACGGTTTCAGAATAGGTTCGCAGTTCAGAAACCGGAGCTGTTCCCTGCAAAACCTGTGTCGTTGGCGTTGCCTGCTCTGGAGCGGAAAAAGTTGCAGACATATGCTGTAAATCTGCAATCGCTCTGCCAACACATTCCGTTGGAATCGTCAAACGAAACTGATACCACGGCTCTAATAAAACACTTTCTGTAGAAAGCAAGCCCTGCCGGAGAGCACGATAGGTTGCCTGCCGAAAGTCACCGCCCTCGGTATGCTTGACGTGTGCTTTTCCAGCAATCAATGTGATTTTCATATCGGTAATCGGAGCATTCATCAGCACACCGCCGTGTGTTTTTTCCTGTAAATGTGTCAGAACAAGCCGTTGCCAGTTGCGATCTAAATCATCTTCTTTGCAAGCTGCTGCAAACTGCAAACCGCTGCCTGTTGGCAATGGCTCTAATAATAGATGCACCTCTGCATAATGCCGAAGTGGTTCGTAGTGTCCAACGCCTTCTACTGGTTTTTGAATGGTTTCCCGATAAGCAATGCTACCGCTATCAAAAGAAATCGGCATGGAAAACCGCTCTAACATCAACCGTTGCAAGACAGCAAGTTGAATTTCTCCCATCAGGCGAACGGATATTTCTTGCAACTGTTCGTTCCATCGTACTTGCAGCTGCGGATCTTCCTGTTCCAGTTTCCGCATATTTTCCAATACTTTATGAACATCCAAAGACGGCGGTATCTGCACCCGATAGGACAACACGGGGGCAAGGGTCGGCGGTGCGGTATCATGTTCTTTTCCCAGCCCCTGCCCAGCATAAGTTTTTGACAATCCAGTAATGGCACACACCATACCACTGGTGACAGCATCGACGGTTTGAAACTTTACACCATTATAAAGACGAATTTGCGTGATTTTTTCGCCACTCGGCAATTTATCCCGAACGTGCAGCGTTCCGCCAGTGATTTTTAGATGCGTCAGACGGTTGCCAGATTCGTCTTCGGTAATCTTATATACTTTTGCTCCAAATGCAGACTGCTCCGGAACAGTTGGAGCGTATTTGTCCAGCAGATTTAAAAAGTCTGCAATGCCTTGCTGTTTCAGAGCAGAGCCAAACCAACAGGGGAACAAGGTGCGGTTTGCAATGGCAGTGCGAAGCAGGTCATCCGAAATCTGCTCTGTTTCCAGATATTGTTGCAAACAGGCTTCCTCTGCAAGAGCAGCAGCTTCATAAAAGGCTGCATCTTTCTGTGTGAAAGAAAGGCAGTGCGGCGATAATTTTTCCTGTAGCTGTGTGAGCAGTTCTGCTTCGGAATAGGGGGACAAGTCCATTTTATTGAGAAATAAAAAGGTTGGGATGTGATACTGCTGCAACAGTTGCCAGAGCGTTTCGGTGTGGCTCTGTACGCCATCCAGACCGCTGATGACCAAAATGGCAGCATCTAATACCTGCAAGGTTCGTTCAGTTTCAGCAGAAAAATCGACATGCCCCGGCGTGTCCAGCAAGGTGATGGCCTTTTCCGGCAGGGGCAGGATGGCTTGCTTGGAAAAGATGGTAATGCCTCGCTCCCGTTCCAGTGGGTTGGTATCTAGAAAGGCATCTTTATGGTCGACTCTACCCTGTTTTCGGATAACGCCAGCTTGAAAAAGCAATGCCTCCGAAAGCGTTGTTTTTCCGGCATCTACATGGGCGAGAATGCCAATGACGGTATATTGATTCATATTGATTCAAATCCTATCTGTTTCGTTGTTTCCTTCATTCTTTGTGTGAAAAAAGGTTGATTCTATTATAGCATATTTTATGCGGTGCGACAATGCTGTGCGGTGTATTTTGTTGGGACTGCTCACTGGAATGATGATAAGATATTTGTTTATTGCTTTGACTTCAGAAGATGCATTGCATTATTTTTCTTAGAGAAAACGATTTTCAGCGTCCGGCAAAAGGGGGTTCCACCCCTGCTTTTGCCTGCCAGCATGCTGCAAATATAATTTGCTTCGCAAACGTGGGCTACTCGCCCACACCTCGGCAGCATTTTTGAAAAACTGCTGCACCGAAAAACTTTTTGGTTGCCTGCGGCTTGTTTTTTGCAACGATTATTAAAATATTTTTTATAAAAATGTATCTCGTAAAATAGTGTTATTCTGCACAAAAATCGAAGTCTTGTTTTTGTGATTCTTACAAAAAATATGTACAAATTGTAAAACCGTGTTGCAACTTGTACGTTTGCGTACAAGTTTTTCCCGAAAATCGCTGTATAGTGAAAGGGCTTTTTCCTCTGAATCCATTCAAGCCCTCTCCAAAGCAAAAAAGGAGTGATGATGTATTATGGCAAAACGAACGATTCGACCGCAGGAACGCTGCTTCTGTATCTGGTATGCAATGCTTTGTAATGTCCAAGAAGCAGCCCTGCACGCCGGCTACCCACAAGAAGAGGCATTAGAACGAGGTGTCTTACTGTTACAGCGGGAGGACTGCCGGGAACTGATTCAAAGTGTGCTGAAATCCCTTTCCCTCCGCAGTCCCATTCCGCAGGTTTTAGCAGGACTTGAACGGCTGGCATTCGGCAGCTGCAACGATGCTGCAAAGCTGATTTTCTCCGCAGATAACCTCTCTCCGGAGGAACTCGCCAAGTTGGACTTGTTCAATGTCACCGAAATCAAACGGGATAAAAATGGCGGGGTCGAAATCAAACTCTGTGACCGACAAAAGGCAATGGAACAGATGCTGACCTATGCCAGCCGGACAGAAACCCAATCTCAAGCAGATGCCCTGCTCACCGCCTTGACGGGAGGAACTGCCCATGCAGACAACGTTTAAGCCGTTCTCCCCCAAGCAAAAGCTGGCTTTACGCTGGTGGGCACTGCCACAGTATCGGGATTATGATGCGATTATCTGTGATGGGGCTGTCCGAAGTGGGAAAACCGTCTGTATGTCGCTGGGATTTGTCTGCTGGGCAACCACTTGCTTTCAAGGCACTGCCTTTGCTCTCTGCGGAAAAACCATTACTGCCTTACGGCGAAATGTAGTAACACCGCTATTGCAGACCCTGCAAACACTCGGATTTTCCTGCACAGAAAAGAGCAGCCGCAACTATGTGGAAATTGCTCTCGGCAACCGCAGCAATCGGTTTTATCTGTTCGGCGGAAAAGATGAAAGCAGTGCCGCCCTGATTCAGGGAATCACCCTAGGCGGTGTTTTTCTGGATGAAGTGGCACTGATGCCGAGAACCTTTGTGGAACAGGCGTTGGCACGATGCAGTTTGCACACTGCAAAGATGTGGTTTAACTGCAATCCCGACCATCCTTACCATTGGTTTTATCGGGAATGGATTCAAAAGGCAGCACAGAAACGGACGTTGTATCTGCACTTCACCATGGCAGACAATCCGGGACTAAGCGAACGGGTTCGGCAACGATACAAACGGCTTTACAGCGGTATTTTTTACGACCGCTTTGTGTTGGGAAAATGGACGGTTTCCAGCGGTGTGGTTTATCCGATGTTCTCCAAAGAACGGCATGTGGTTGCAAATGCACCAGAATGCGAACAGTTCTATATTTCGTGCGATTATGGAACGGTCAACCCCTCCTCTTTCGGGCTTTGGGGCTACTGCAAAACAGACCAAATCTGGTATCGTTTGCAGGAATATTATTACGATGCCCGAAAAGAAGGCTGTTCCCGTACGGATGAAGCCCATTATACAGCATTGGAATCCCTTGCTGGAAATCGAACCATTGAAGCGGTTATCATTGACCCGTCCGCTGCCAGCATGATTGCGTGCATTGCCCAACACGGACGATTTCGAGTGATTCGGGCAGACAATGACGTTTTGGCTGGAATTCAGCGAGTCAGCACAGCTTTGCAGCAGGAACAAATTCGTTTTTCTGCTGCCTGTACCGACACGCTGCGAGAGTTCGGAATGTATTGCTGGGAAGATGCTCGGCATGGGGATGCTCCGAAAAAAGAGTTTGACCATGCGATGGATGATGTCCGGTATTTCGTTTCTACGGTACTTCGCCGGAAAGCAGAAGATGATTTCTTTACGGCTGCCATTGGAAGGAGATGAGGAATGGATGCAGTTTCAGCGAGATTCTCCGTTAGCATGACATTTGAAAAATACTATTCTTAGGGAAAACGGTCTTTCCCGTCCGGCAAAAGGGGGTTCCACCCCTGCTTTTGCCTGCCAGCATGCTGCAATCGCCCCGTTGCCTTACTCGAATTTGCAACCTTGATTCTTATGATTCAACTTTGTTTGAATTGGAACGTTTCAAAAAATGCGATTGCAGCAGGAAAACCAAATTGCAAAATACAATTTGCTTCGCAAATGTGGGCTACTCGCCCACACCTCGGCAGCATTTTTGAAAAACTGCTGCACCGAAAAACCTTTTAGTTCAAAAAGGAGGTGTTTCCCCTGTCACTTTTTCATCGAAAAAAACCTGCCGCTGCTCCCTCTGTTCTTATCTCTGCGGAACGGCAACAGCATCGGGATTTCTCCCTGCTCCGACAGGACGAAACTGCACAGCAACTCTATCGGCAGCTTCGCTATGCTGTTCCGATTATTGACGCTGCTCTGAGCAAAATCATTCGGCTAACAGGCAGCTACTCTGTCATTGCTTCTGACCCGTCTGTTCAAAAGCAGTTGGATGCGTTTGTTCAACAGATTCCCTGCGATTTCAGCAGTCAGGGCTTACAGAGTTTTACCGACCGCTTTCTCGACAGCCTGCTCACCTGCGGCAATGCCCTCGGAGAGTTGCTCGTTGACAGCCGCCGCAGATGCATTACCGGACTACACTGTGCAGAACCCGATCTGGTCTGCCTCAAGCCCGGAAAATCCGGCAGAGCCTTCTTTCTGCGAATGACAGACGGCTCGCCTGAAGAACGACCGTTGCTCCATCCGGAACGACTACTGTTCTGTGCGTTGCATCCGCCAGCTGGGCAGATTTATGGCGTTTCTGTTCTGCATGGCATTCCGGCTCTTTGCAGCATCCTGCTCCGCATTTATGAATGCATCGGACAGAATTATGACCGCATCGGCAATATCCGCTATGCAGTCACCTATCACCCCTCGAATGACCCGACTGAACGGGCATATACCACAGAACGAGTGAAAGCCATTGCAAAGGAATGGGCTGCCGGCATGCGGGACAGTTCCAGCGGCGAAGTACGGGATTTTATCTGTGCTGGTGATGTGGACATCAAAGTCATTGGGGCAGAAAATCCCCTGCTGGACACGGAAATCCCCGTTCGGCAGCTGTTGGAACAGATTGTTTCCAAGCTTTCGATTCCGCCCTTTCTGCTCGGGCTGAACTGGTCCTCCACAGAACGAATGAGTACGCAGCAGGCAGATATTTTGACTTCCGAACTGGAATATTACCGCCGGCTATTGACTCCCGTTATTCAGCAGATTTGCACCGCTTTTCTGCGTACCATCGGCTCTACAGCAGAGATTTCCGTGGAATGGGATACCATCAACTTACAGGATGAAACCGAACAGGCTCTCGCTCGTCTGCATACGGCACAAGCCATGCAGATTGAACAGAACCTGCAAAAAAATTAAATCAAAAAAGGAGATTGTTTTATGTATCAGAATTTGAAATTGGAAAAGGGTTTGTATCATCTGACCAACAAGAGCTTTGTACAGGCTCTGGAAGCACTCGACCCGTCTGCACAGTATGCAGATACCCCCCTCGCTGGGTTGGATGCCTACGAACGGCAGCTGAAGCGGTTTGATATCCGCATCAGCGGTGCACAGTGCGACCGGGTGGAAAAGTTCTTCACCAGTACGGAAAGTGCAGTGCTGTTCCCGGAATTTGTCCGCCGTGCTGTACAGCAGGGCATTGATGCTTCTATGCTGTCTGATTTGACCGCTGTGGAAACCCACACAGACAGCAGTCAGTATCTGGGCTGTACCATCACGGAAACCGATGCATACGGAACAGTTGCACAGGGGGCAGCAATGACCAGCTCCACCATTCTGGAGGCAACCACTGCCCTGACTTTGAACAAGTACGGCAGACTGGTAAAGGCTTCTTATGAAGCCGTTCGCCGGCAGCGGTTGGATGTGTTCGCTGTACTCTTGAAGAGTGTCGGCATGCAGCTGGGACAGGCTTTGATGCAGCAGGCAATTACAACGCTGACCACTACGGTTGGTTCTACCACTGCAAAGGCTGGCAGTGCGTTGGCTTACAGCGACCTCGCCACCCTCTACGGAAAATTCAGTACTTATGATATGAATCTGCTGCTGGTTTCCCCGAAGAATGCCGCTGCCATCCTCGCCATGAGCGAAATGGAAGATGTTGTACCAGTGGAACAGGGACAGGTTCGGCTGCCATTCGGCACAATTCTGTGCAAAGTTCCGCAGATGAGCGACACTGTCATTTTGGGCGTAGATAAGAATTTCGCCCTCGAAATGGTGACTGGCTCGAACTTGATTCTGGAAACAGATCGTCTGATTGAAAATCAGCTGGAAGCCATCTCGGTTTCGCTCCAGTGCGGTTTCCGCGTTCTGACAAAAAATGCGGTTCATAAGATGACGGTTTAATTCTTTTACTGTATGGGTTGGGTGGGTGGGTATTTTTCATGGAGAATGTTTTTAAGGCAATATAGAAAGCAATGAGAAAATGCTCTTCGGGAAAGCGGTCTGAACCGTCCGGCAAAAGGGGGTTCTACCCCTGCTTTTGCCTGCCAGCGTGCTGCAATCGCCCCGTTGCCTTGCTTGAATTTTTGCCTTTGTTTCTCCCTGATTTTCCAAATTCGAACGGGAAAGTTTAAAAATGTGCGATTGCAACAGGGAAAACAAATTGCAAATTGGATACCAATAAAATTTGCTTCGCAAATGTGGGCTACTCGCCCACACCTCGCCAACATTTTTGAAAAATTGTTGGATCAAAAAACTTTTCATTTGCCTGCGGCTTGGTATGAAACCAAAACTTTTTAGGAGGTTGTTTATATGGATTTTACACAACAGAATCAGGATGCTTTGTTACAGGAACTGAACCAGTTCACTCGCAGAACCCATACTTTGGATGAAGTCTATTTGCTGGACGTTCTGCTCTGTGATAATGAAGTTGACCGAGATTTTGAACGGTTTTCAGATTCCGCTCTGGAAACACTGAAAACGCTGTTTGTCGGAAAAACAGGCATCTTTGACCACGACCCATCTGGAAAAAACCAGACTGCCCGTATTTTTTCCACTCGTCTGGAAACACATCCGGAACAGCTGACCAGCACAGGCGTTCCCTATACCTGTCTGAAAGCAAATGCCTATATGGTACGAACTGCTGGAAATGCAGATTTCATTCGGGAAATTGATGCTGGCATCAAAAAAGAAGTCAGCATTTCTTGCAGTGCCCGTTCCCACACCTGCTCCATCTGCGGAAAAGACCGCCGATTGACGGGCTGCCCTCATGTACAAGGGGAACTTTATCAGGGTATGCTCTGCCACACGATTTTATCTGATATTACGGATGCCTATGAATGGAGTTTTGTTGCTGTTCCGGCTCAGCGAAACGCAGGCGTAACGAAACAGTATGGCGGCTCTGCCGACCATGACCGGATCACCGTTCTTCAGAAGCAGCTACAGAGCCAGCAGGCTCAGCTTTCCGCTGCGGAAGAAGATCTTCGCAAAGAACTGGTGACGCTCTGTTATCTCAGCGGGCAGCCTTTGCAGAAAAGCTTGTTACAGGCAGCAGAACGGATGACATTTCCAGAACTGCTGGATTTGCGGCAGCAGCTGCGGAATGAAGTGCGTTCCACAGGCAATTCGCAGTTACAGCCAGCAGAAGAAAAAGCAAAAACTGCTGCCAGCTTACAGCAGTTTCAAATGAAATAATGGGGGTGGGAACGAATGAAATTGGAACAGGTTCGATGCTTTTTTCAGATGTTGACGCAGCTGGAGGATGTACAGCCCTATGAGGCACTCATTTCCACAGCGGTGACCACTGTCACGGATGCTTTAAAGCCCAATGTAGACCCAACTTTACAGCCGCTGCAATTGCTAGCAGCGGCAATTGCCAATGAATCCTATCAAATTTTACTGGCAACCAAAGAGCAGACTGCCTGCACCTATGCCGGAACAACTCCACAGCAAGCCGACCACAGTCAGCAGGTTACAGCTGCCCGAAAGCTGCGGGAACAGTACCAGCAGATGTGCAGTCCGATGCTGCTTGACCGACAGTTTTATTTTCAACGAACCCATCTCAACAGAGAGGAGCAAAGCGAAGAAGATGCTGCAAATTCTAAACCATCTACAGAACCAGCTACAGGCACTGCCGATGCCGGTTTATCTGGCATATGATCACATACCAGCTGCTCAGAAAGCCACTCCATTCGTCGTGCTGAATTTACAGGCTTGCCAGACAGAAGCACCTGTTTTTCGCAGCGAACAGGAAACTGTTCCCTTTTCTGCAACGGTTACAGTTACGCTGCTGATGCCGATCGAAACGCATGCTGCGGAATTGTCTGGAACGTTCACGGCAGAGATTTTGCCAGTGCTCATGCAGCAACAGAATCTGCAAACGGTTCAACTCTCTGCACCCAAACCAGACCGCCTACTCAATCGGCAGACTATCACGGCAACCTGTCAGCTATTTGGGTATTTTCAGTCTGAAATGAAACAGACTGCTATAAAGGAGGATGTTTGATGGCATATACTTGCACCGTTCAAGAAAAACGAACGTTTCCGGTTTCAATCGGTTCGCATATTTTTTATGTAGAGCAATATCAACTCACGGGTATCCGGAAATTTGCAGAACAAACCACCACTGCTGGAATGTCGGTCTTTACCAATCAGGCGATTCGTTCTAGAGTGCTACACATGGAGGGGCGATTTCTCCGGACAGACCCACCAGCGGAACTGTTGCTGGCTCTGGAAATAGCGTTGCAGGAACAGACCTCGTTTACAGCGGTATTGGATGGCGTGCGGTATCGGATGTGTCGGCTGTCCCAGTATCGAATTCAGGAGGATGGGCACTCGGGGACAGTCGTCTGCCAGCTGGATTGCTTGGTAAGTCAGCTGGAAGCGGTGGAGGAAAAGGTAGAATAATTGCTTATTTGGGGCAATGGTTGCTATAAAACATGAGGCTTGGGGAAACGAGCTGCGTATGATTCGGCAAGGCTGAAGCACATCCCCAGCTGGTCAAGTCATACACAAATAGCTTGTTCTTCTTAGAGAAAACGGTCTTTCCCGTCCGGCAAAAGGGGGTTCCACCCCTGCTTTTGCCTACCAGCATGCTGCAATCGCCCCGTTGCCTTGTCTGAATTTGTAACCTTGATTCTCGTCATTTAACTTTATTTGAATTGGATGGTTTCAAAAATGCGATTGCAGCAGGAAAGCCAAATCTCAAAAACAAATTTGCTCCGCAAATGTGGGCTGCTCGCCCACACCTCGGCAGCATTTTTAAAAAACTGCTGCACCGAAAAACTTTTTAGTTGCCTGCGGCTCGTTCCCAGCAACCAATCTCAAATATCAGAAAGGAGTGTGTTTCTATGGCGTTGACCATTACGCTTTCTAATACCAGTGGGGCTTCTTATATATTTTCAAAAATCTTGCAATTTCAGCTGAAAAAAGAGGTTTACACCCCTTATACCACATTTTCCGCACAATTTCAGACAGATGGTTTGAAAAAGTTCGGAACGATTTGCAAAGTTATCGTACAGAACGGCAGTCAAGTCGTTCATGAAGGAACAGTTGAAACCCTCACGGTACAGACAAATGCATCTGTTACAACGATTTCACTGTTATCCTATGGCTTTACCAAACTGCTTTTACACAGCGAACTTGCACCCGGACTTTATCCAAATCTTTCTATCAACAGTTTATTGTCCGGCTATTATCAGTTTCCACCAGAAATCACTTGGGAATCCAACAGCGATTCCACCAACTATGTCTATTTCAACGAGCATATTCCTGTCTGGGATGGCGTTGTGACGCTATGCTATAAGCTGCTGGAACGGTATCCGTATATTCGGACTGCCAACCAAGTTTGTTTACACCTGCCAGAAAAGGCGAAAAGTCTGCACATTCAGACTGGACAGACGCTTTCTTATGGAACAAAACGCCGATACAGCCGCCTGATAAGCCATTTTCATATGCAGGATGTCGATGGGAATTATGATAAATTCTCTCTGACCAATCCGCAGGCGGTTGCAGTTTATCAGCTGCGGCACAAACAAATTGCATTCGACCGCTCCTATTTGTACAATCCACAAAAAGCGTTGGAATTTCGCTCAGCAGCTTCTCAAAATGGCTGGATGCAGCAGTTTTTCACGCTGGCTGGTTGGATTTCCTGCGACTTGAATGACTGTCTGAGCGTAACAGATGAAATTGAAAACGCTCGGATTTCTGCAATTGTCTGGAAAGGCTCACAGACAGGCATTTCCACAACCATTTCGCTTTATTCGGATGTGTTTCAACAGAAGGGGACTTAACCGACTATTTTCCATTTTTGCCCTGATTCCAACAGACTTTCAACTGTTGAAATCAGGGCTTTTTCTGTTTCTGTTTTTCAAAATGTGTTATGTATCAGATGCCGCAGGCAAAACAAAAGTTTTTTGATCCAACAATTTTTCAAAAATGTTGGCGAGGTGTGGGCGAGCAGCCCACATTTGCGGAGCAAATCAAACTGCATGATAAATTGCAACAAAAATCTAAGAGAGGATCGAAAGAATCGCAATTGCCTTCAAAAATCAAAAGGCTATAATGATAGAACAAGGTTTCAGGGGCAATTGCGATTCCCAAGGCAAGCTGGGGATGTGCCCCAGCCTTGCCGAACCGGATTCAGGTGGTATTTCTAAGAACAATATTTTGCATAAAACAATGCAAAAATAACTCTTAGGTAAAACGATTTTCAACGTCCGGCAAAAGGGGGTTCCACCCCTGCTTTTGCCTGCCAGCGTGCTGCAATTGCCCCGTTGCCTTGTCCGAATTTATAACCTTAATACTCATTGTTCAACTTTGTTTGAATTGGAAAGTTTCAAAAAATGCAATTGCAGCAGGGAAAACAGACTGCAAAATTGAATTTGCTTCGCAAACGTGGGCTGCTCGCCCACACCTCGGCAGCATTTTTGAAAAACTGCTGCACCGAAAAACTTTTCAGTTGCCTGCGGCTCGTTGTTTGCAGTCATAGTTCTAAAAATTTTACATTTTTTTCTTGACAACAGAAAAAAAGTGTGCTATACTGTTCGTAAACCAAAAATAAAATAAAAAGTTTACGAAATGAGGTTTGATTCTATGTCATCATCTTCCATCCGCAGTCTTTGTCAGATTGCCCTGTTCGCTGCAATCATTGCAGTGTGCTCGCAAATTCAAATTCCGCTGACTGTACCCTTTACCATGCAGACCTTTGCCGTGTTCAGTGCACTTGCCATTCTGGGCGGCAAAAACGGAACAATTTCCATCTTGATTTACATCGCTCTCGGTGCAATCGGTATTCCTGTATTTGCAGGTTTCTCCGGCGGTATCGGGGTTCTATTCGGAACGACTGGCGGCTATATCTTAGGTTTCCTGTTCTCCGGTCTGCTCTATTGGCTGATTACGCATTTCCTCGGAACAAAATTGCCGGTTATGATTGCAGCAATGGCTCTTGGTTTGATTGTCTGCTATACATTCGGAACAGTTTGGTTCATTCAAGTTTATACCAGCAAGGTGGAATCCATTGGACTGATGGCTGCTCTGGGCTGGTGTGTATTCCCGTTTATCCTGCCGGACTGCGTAAAGATTGCACTGGCAATTCTCATTGCAAAGCGGTTGCCAAAACGGTTCGTTTATCAGGGCGTTGCTACAAAAAAAGATGCAGCTGTATAAACTCCGCCCCCATCATGGGCTTTGTTCCAGCTTTTTTTGCGGACATGGTTACAGTGCCGACTTCACCGAACATATGACAAAAACGCTGCTGCATTTTCAGCAGCACAATCCACAAATTTTGTTGACGGTTGGAGCAGACTGTATTTGTGCAGCTTGTCCGCACTGCTGCCACGACTGCTGTTCTTCGGCAGAACAAGTAGAACGGTATGACCGAGCAGTTCTGAACAGCTGCGGACTTCGAGAAGGCGATGTGCTTGACTGGAACGTCTTTCGCCGACAGGTACAAGAACAGATTCTGCATACAGAAATCTTTCCGTATATCTGCGGAACGTGTTCTTGGTATTCCATTTGCAGCCGGAAAGATGCTGCTGCTATCAGTCAGGCATTTTTACAAAAACAGATTCTCCCTTAAATTTACAATCCGATCAAAGAAAAAACGGAAAGCAAGTTTCATTCTGCTTTCCGTTTTTCTTTATTTGTGCAACTTGTCTGCACTGCTGCCACAGCTGTGGATCGCAAGAAAGTGACATACTTGACTGGAATGCCTTTCGTCAACAGGTACAGGAACAGATTCTATATACAGAAGTCTTTCCGCATATCTGCGGAACGTGTTCTTGGTATTCCATTTGCAGCCGGAAAGAGGCTGCTGCTATCAGTCAGGCATTTTTACAAAAACAGATTCTCCCTTAAATTTACAATCCGATCAAAGAAAAAACGGAAAGTAAGTTTCATTCTGCTTTCCGTTTTTCTTTTGTCTTATTGATCTATAGAGGAATTCTCTGCAAATGATAGTTATTTTTCTTTCTTCTGCATCCGTTCCCGCAAGTCTTTCAACCGCTGCTTTACACTTGGTGTATCTAAATACCGTTCCAGATGTTCTTTCAACGGGATTCCTGAGCGAAATGCAAACAAAAACCGTCGCTTTTCGCCGTTTCGTTCTTTGCTTGCCAGAATGTTCGCCTTGAGTTCTTCCAATCGTACCACAATCTGATGTTCTGCTGCAAACAATCGAATTCGCCGCACCAGTCGCAACGAATAAACCAAATCCAATACAAAAATTCCGAAGAAAAATCCAATAATAAAGGAAAAAGCAAGGTTCTGTGCCAGCCAATCCAGACTGTTTAAAATATATGGGTGAATGAAGAAATAATACGTTGCACTCAGCAGCAACCAGAAAAACGAAAACAATGGGCAAATAATCCCTTGCACATTGCCCCACCGGTCACTATAATCCCAGAGTTTGATGTTCATGCCTTTGATGAAAATCAAACCAGCAATATATTCAATCGCTGTAATGCAAATCGCCATAATCACAAACAGCACCAATTTTTTCAAAATATAATTCTGAATCGGTATGTACGGTTCTAATCGTGCAAGTGCATACAGCATACATAAGCTGAATCCGTATAGTGGCAAATAAGGTCCAATCAGAAAACCTGGATTGATCCACTTATGCGTGACAAAATGGCGAAAGACAACTTCCAGACACCAGCCCAGAAAACTGCCCACCGCAAAGAGAAATGCGAGTGTTAGGAGTGTGTTCATAAAATAGCGTCCCTTCTGTTCTTGTTATACCAACAATTATACAGGAATTTCATCATTTTTGCAAGTCGAACCACTCAGTTTCGATGAAAAAAAGACGCTTTTTCTGGATTTGTCGCTTGTATTTACCGCAAATATCCCAAAATCAGCCAAACAGCTGCACCAACCGCCAACAATGCCCCAACAACGCTGACAATTATATAAATTTTCCGAGATTCAGAATCATGCTTTTCCTGATGCAGATAGTAGATTCCTGTTCCCAATACCAAAACTCCAATTAAAATTCCAATGATACAAACCATCATTTTTCGTTCCTTCGTTTCCATTTTAACAGCCATGCAGAATTCAAAATAACCAATACAGACCCTGCGTTATGTACCAAAGCCCCTACGACTAGATTCAAAATCCCTGTCATTGCAAGAATGATTGCCAAGAAGTTCAGGCTCATGGAAAAGGTGAGGTTGCATTTGATGGTCACCATCATCCGTTTGGAAAGCCCTAACAAGTGTGGCAATTCTTTCACTTCGTCATCGACCAAGGCAATATCTGCGGCATCTACGGCAATATCGCTGCCGATTCCGCCCATAGCAATTCCGACATTTGCCTTTTTCAATGCAGGAGCATCGTTCACACCATCTCCCATCATGCAGACAGATTCTTGTTTCTGCTGCTCGTCTGCAATCCACCGCATTTTATCTTCTGGCAAGCAGTTTGCGTGCACTTCTGTCATTTGCAGTTGCGAGGCAATGGCTGCGGCTGCGTTCTCGTGGTCGCCTGTCAGCAACACTGGCTGCACGTTCAAGTCTTTCAACTGTGCAATCATTCCTGCACTCTCTGTTCGCACGGTATCCGAAAGCACCAGATAACCGGCAAACTTTCCATCTGCAACAATATGAATCACGGTACAGCCCTTCTGCAAGGCAGCTTGTATATCGGCTTGTGCAGCTTTTGGAACGGAAATCTGCTGTTCTTCCAATAGCTTTTGATTTCCGGCAAGCACAGAAACACCGGAAACCTGTGCAGAAACGCCTCTGCCCGTCCACATTTGAAATTGTTCTGCCTTTTGAGAAATCGCTCCATGCATCTGCTGGTAGCTCTGAACAATTGCCTTTCCAAGCGGATGCTCAGAAAACTGCTCCACTGCTGCACAGAGGGCATAGAGTTCCGTGTCGCTCCGCTCCGGCAGCAGGCTCTTTTGTGCAATGACTTTCGGTGTTCCGTAGGTTAATGTTCCGGTCTTGTCAAACATGATTTTCGTAACGCCTACAAGCCGCTCCAAGGCATCGCCCTCTCGCACCAAGAAACCATGTTTGGTTGCGTTTCCGATGGCTGCCATAATTGCGGTTGGGGTTGCCAACACCAAGGCACACGGACAAAATACAACCAAGATGGTAACGGCTCGAATAATCTGCCCACTCAGTAACCATGTAAGTGCCGCAGCGGTCAGAGCAATTGCAACAATCCATGTTGCCCAGCGATCTGCCAAGCCGACAATCTTCGCTTTTCCAGCGTCGGCAGACTGCACCAGCTGAATCATTCGCTGGATGGAACTGTCTGCTCCAACTTTGGTTGCTCGCATTTCAAATGCACCAAATTGATTGACTGTACCACTGGAAACCGCATCGCCCACTGTTTTATCCACTGGCAGGGATTCTCCGGTCATTACTGCCTGATTGATGGAAGTTTGTCCATCTGTAATCACGCCGTCTACAGGAATCGTTTCCCCCGGCAATACTCGCAGCAAATCTTGCACCTGTACTTGTTCCGCTGGTATGATTTTCTCTGTACCGTTTCGCAGTACACGTGCGGTTTGCGGTGTCAGATGCACCAGTTTTTCAATGCCTGCACGGGCTTTTGCAACGGTCAAATCTTCTAGCAATGCCCCCAGCTGCATGATAAAAGCGATTTCTCCGGCTGCAAAATGCTCCCCGATGCAGATAGATGCAACCAGTGCCAGAGAAACAAGGACATCGGCTTTGATGTCAAACGCTGTGACTAGCCCGATGATGGCTTCTAAAATAATCGGCACACCACACAAAATAATCGCAACACATGCAATCGAAAACGGCAGTGGAATGTGAAACAGGCTCAGCAGCAAGGAAATTCCGGAAATCACCAGCAGGATGATTTCTTTTTTCAAACCGCTCCATTCCAACAGGGTTTCCAACTTTTCTATGATTCGTTTCATCGAACCCCTCCTCTATTCTTATACCTATATGGGTATTAGTATGCGTATGGCATACCATAGGGGGTATGGTTCGTCAAGAGAAAAATAAAAAAATACTGCCAGAAATTTTTCTGACAGTATTTTTATTCTTAGCACATATTGGAAAACCGTTCGACTGCTTTGGTAAAGCTTTCAATGGTTTTATCTGCATCGCCGTGCTGAATCCCGTCCCGCACACAATGCTTGATATGTCCTTCTAACACAACCTTACCGCAGCCATGCAAGGCGGATTTTGCAGCGTTAATCTGTGCCAAGACATCTTCACAGGGCACATCTTCATCAATCATACGGTCAATCGCCTGCACCTGACCAATGATTTTCTTTAAGCGACGGTGTAAGTTGTCTGCATCCATGCATTGTTCATTGGATCTCCTCCGTTCTTTCGAAATTGATTATCTCTATTGTAACGAAACAGCAGAAATTTGTCAAGCAAGTTGCAAGAAAATCTCTGCTGCAAATTTCTCCGGATAAAAGAAAAAAGCCCGAATATTCGGACTTTTTTCTCAAATATGGCTCCCCAAGTTGGACTCGAACCAACGACCCTGCGGTTAACAGCCGCATGCTCTACCGACTGAGCTATTGAGGAATTTCTGCGGAACAAATTTGTTCCGCTTTGTATCGGCATTTTCCAATTTTCCCAGGTCGTCACCGACCAAGTATCTTAGGCGTAAAGGAGCTTAACTTCCGTGTTCGGAATGGGAACGGGTGGAACCTCCTTGCTATCAACACCGATTATGATAAGAAAAATGGTGACCCGTACCAGAATCGAACTGGTGATGCCGCCGTGAGAGGGCGGAGTCTTAACCGCTTGACCAACGGGCCGCCCATGATTGGTGCACCATCGGGGACTCGAACCCAGGACCCACTGATTAAGAGTCAGTTGCTCTACCAACTGAGCTAATGGTGCATTTGCTATAATTAAATTATAGCAGATTGGATGGCGTTTGTCAAGAGGTAAAACGCATTTTTCTTATTTTTTTAACAATTAAGAAGTTTGAATTCAGAATTGAAATACTCACTGATGAAGTTTTTAGAGAACTGAAAAAGACCAATCACAAAAGGAAAAGCAATCGACCGATTAGTACTTGCAAGCTAAACATGTCACCATGCTTACACTTTAAGCCTATCAACCTCGT
>JABLTS010000754.1_pt1 | contig 18275 bp, 10 predicted proteins | sample 7160081 | NCBI WGS metagenome assembly JABLTS01 (sample SAMN14651231, study PRJNA627086) | human gut metagenome | isolation source: feces | host: Homo sapiens | reverse complement strand
CCAAAGCAGTGATAGGTAAATGGATGATGATGTTGGTTTTAACTGTATGTAGTTTTGAAAGTATATAAAATAGAAGATAGTTTTGTAGGGAAGCAGTACTCTGGTGAGTATTGCTTTTTTATTTTTTCCTTATCTGATCAGGTAGATGGCAAGTTTTAAATTCACATCTATGGATTTATAAAAAATTATAATAAAAAAATCCGAAAATGACAAAAAATATACAGTTTGAAGCGGAAAGTACAAAAAAATGGTATAAAAGTGCAAATACAATTAGCAAAGAAGCATATAAAATACTGAATTGTAACAAAAGTTTTATTAGAAAGTTACAAGGAGGAAAAAGATGAAAAGAAAATTAGTAACAAAGTTGTTGTGCCTGGTACTTGCATCAACTGTTGTTGCTACAATGGCTCCTGTGAATTTCTACACAGTTAGTGCAGAGACTCAGGATCAAAGTGAGGATCTTGCAGTACAGGCAGAACCAAGAGTTGTATTGCAGGATGGGATCAATGATCAGTGGACGCAGGAAGCAAGCAGTGTAGTCGGCAGTGATGCAGTGTGTGCTGTGGAGGATGGATGGCTTCATATTAAGTCAGGTTCAGGAAATGGAAATAATCCGGGAACAAAACCGGCTATGTTCGTGAACCCGAATGAATTTAATTTTGATGAAGCAGGATATTTTGAATTTACCATGAAATCGGCAAATGTAAATACCAGTACAGCAGGTGACCGATTTGGTGTCTATCTTGGTTATGATGGCGATAGCAAAGGCATGATGATCGGATATGACAATAATGGATGGTTCTGGCAGAAATATGGAGCATCGGGAGATCCATGGTATTCAGGAACCAGAGTAGCAGCTCCGGCACAGAATACAGAAGTAAAGGTAAAACTTTCCTGGACGGCTGATAAAAAGGTGACTGTTGAGATTAATGGAGCTACTGTCTTTACGGCAGAAGATTTCAGTGGAATTGCAGATCTTGGAAATAAGATTGCGATCAAAGGCGGAAGTTATGCAAATGCATCCGCAGTGACGAATGTATATCTGAAGAACATTCATTATACAGGACAGGCTGCGGCAGAGACTTATGCAGTCAGCGGAGTTGTTAAAGATGCTGAAGGAAATGCAATCGCAGGTGTAAAAGTAGAGGTTGATGATCAGCAGGTAACAACAGATGCGAGTGGAAATTATACGCTGAATCTTACAAGTGGTACATATAATATGTCTATTATGAAGGGCGGTTATAATACGGTTCAGAAGACTGTTACAGTAGGAACAGAAGCTGTTAATGTAGAAGATATTGTCCTTGAGGCCGAGGCAGAAGTTGCTACAAAGAAGCTTTCTACATCTGATATGGATGTTTATGCTTCAACAACATTCCCAAGTGTTGTTAAGTATGAAATGAAAAAAGGGAGTCTGAAAGGTAAGACATTTTACGGACAGACTGATAAGATCAATACAGTCAAGATCAATGGAACTGCAGTTGAATTATCAGATGATGATGTAAAGGCCACATTTGCAGATAATAAGGCAACTTATGTTATGACTGTAAAAGGCACTGATATTGATGCAGTAATCACTGCAGAGTTAGTTGCAAAAGATAATACGTTGGCTTTTAATATCACTAGAATTGAAAATAAGCTGGAGGATACAGCGACAGGACATCCGATCCAGACGATCGAAATTCCGAATCAGAGCCTGATTTCTGTAAGAAGTAATCAGAGCGGTGCTAATTTCAAAGGTGCGGCAATGTCTTCCAATACAAGAGTCAGTGGAGATGAATATGTAGAAGTTACAGACGCTGCTTCTCTGAATCAGGATTATATGTATGGATTTGTTTCCAATGATGAGATGAGTGCCGGTCTGTGGAGTAACTCTGAGAATGATGGACGTTCTGTAGCGACAACTGTTACAGGTGGTTCAAGAAATACACGTGTTCAGGCAGTTACGACACAGAAAGGAGATTATGTATCGCTGGGACTTGGAAGTACTGCATGGTATTACCATCGTGTAGTGACTGATTCACAGAACAGAAGCTATGTAGTAGACGAGACAGAGATGCCAAAGGCAAAAGTAATCATTGCCGGAGATATGAATGATGACGATCAGATCGACTGGCAGGATGGTGCAGTTGCATTCCGTTCTATTATGAACAATCCATATAAGAGTGAAGAAGTACCGGAACTGGTTGCTTACCGTATTGCAATGAACTTTGGTGGACAGGCTCAGAATCCATTCCTGACAACACTTGATAATGTCAAGCGAGTTGCATTAAATACAGATGGACTCGGACAGTCTGTTCTGTTAAAGGGATATGCAAATGAAGGTCATGATTCCGCACATCCGGACTATGCTGATATCGGTAAGAGAATCGGTGGAGCAGATGATATGAATACACTGATGACAGAGGGTGCAAAGTATGGAGCCAAGTTTGGTATTCATGTCAATGCAGGAGAAATGTATCCGGAAGCAAAAGCATTTAAGGATGATAATGTACGCCGCTATGCAGATGGCAGTCTCAGATACGGCTGGAACTGGCTGGATCAGGCAGTTGGCCTGGACAGTATCTATGATCTTGCAACAGGTGAACGTGAGGCAAGATTTGATGCACTGGAAAAACTGGTCGGAACTAATCTGGATTTCGTATATGTAGATATCTGGGGAAATAATACAGGAAGCAGTAATGATGATTCCTGGCAGACACGTAAGCTTTCCAAAGAGATCAATGATAACGGATGGCGTATGGCAAATGAATGGGGAGTTGCAAATGAATATGATGCAACATTTCAGCACTGGGCAACAGACCTTACCTATGGTGGATATAACCAGAAAGGTGAGAACAGTGAGGTTATGAGATTCCTCCGTAACCATCAGAAAGATTCATGGGTTGCTGATTATCCGTCTTATGGCGGTGCAGCAATGATGCCATTGCTTGGCGGTTATAATATGAAAGATTTTGAAGGATGGCAGGGACGTAATGATTACGATACTTACATCACGAATCTTTATACTCATGACCTGACAACCAAATTTATCCAGCATTACAAGATTGTAAAATGGGTAGATGGAGATCCGGTTACAGCAGGAGCTGCAACAAACTGGGTACCGGATATGGAGATCACTCTGAAGGATAATGATGGAGATACACTGGTACTGACCAGAGGATCTAATGATTTCAGCAGTGATGCCTACCGAGAAAGAACAATGACCCTGAACGGAAAAGTGATCGCACAGGGAGCACCTTCCAGAGGAGACAGATCCGATTCTGATATTCAGAATGGAAGAAATAAAGGAACAGAAAGTTATCTGCTTCCATGGATCTGGGATTCAGAGAGCGGTGAAAAAGTTGCAGCATCCAAAGAAAAGCTGTATCACTGGAATACAGCCGGAGGAACAACAACATGGGAAGTTCCGGACGGATGGGAGAACCTGAAAAATGTTAAGGTTTATAAGCTGACAGATCTTGGAAAGACAGATGAGAAGACAGTTGCAGTAAAGAATGGAAGAATTACACTGGAAGCAGAATCTGAAACTCCATACGTAGTATGCAAAGGTGAAGAAAATAACCTGAAAATCACATGGAGTGAAGGAATGCATATTGTAGATGCAGGCTTTAACGGCGGATCAGATTCACTGGAAAAGAACTGGAAGAAATCCGGTGATGGTGAAGCAACTATTGCAAAGAGCCAGTACAGCAATCCAATGCTGAAACTGAGTGGAAAAGTATCCATGACACAGGAACTGACAGACTTAAAGGCAGGTCAGCAGTATGCGGTTTTAGTTGGTATTGATAACCGCAGTGATGCGAAAGCGGCAATGACAGTCAAAAACGGTGACGATGTACTTGCAACAAATTACACGACACGTTCTATTGCGAAAAACTATGTAAAAGCCTATACGCACAGCAATTCCAGTGCAACAGTAGATGGAAGCAGTTATTTCCAGAATATGTATGTATTCTTTACAGCACCGGAAAGCGGTAAGGTTACACTGACACTTTCAAAAGAAGCAGGAAAGGGAGATTCCTATTTTGATGATGTACGTGTAGTAGAAAATGATTCTCATAATATTACAACGAACGATAAAGGTGAAGTTGTAAGATTTGAGCAGGATTTTGAGACAAATGTACAGGGAATTTATCCATTTGTTGTTGGCGGAATTGAAGGTGTTGAAGATAACAGAATCCATTTATCTGAAAGACATGATAAATATACTCAGGCCGGATGGGATGTAAAACTGATGGATGATGTCCTGGACGGTGACTGGTCAGTGAAGATTAATGGACTGACGCAGAGAAGCAAACTGGCATACCAGACGATTCCTCAGAACTTCCGTTTTGAGCCAGGTGTTACATACAAAGTAAGCTTTGATTATCAGGCAGGAAGTGACGATACTTACGGTGTTGTTGTAGGTGCAGGTGAGTATACAGGAGCAACCAATCTGGAAACATTGAAAAAATCACTGGGAACAACTGCTCATTATGAGAGAGAAATCGTTGGTGATATTACAGGTCAGACATGGTTTGGTATTTACTCAACAAGCACAGCACCAGATCTGCAGGGCGTAAATTCAAGTTCTGCACAGGCCAACTTTGGTGGATACAAAGAACTGGTTCTTGACAATCTTGTGATTGAAAAAGTTGAGCAGAATATAACGATTGATACACTGAAAGATCTGATTGCGACGGCAGAAGGATACAATAAAGAAGATTATACTGCTGCTGACTGGAAGAAGCTGGATGATGCTCTTACCAAGGCAAAGGTTGCAGTGAACAGAGATAAGACATCAGCAGATGAAATCGAAAGTGCATATTATGCACTGAATGGTGCAATTAATTATATTGCTTCGATTGATACAAATGAAGAAAGCAGTACGAAGAATGATATTTCTGTTGAAGGCGTGATCGCAACAGCAGGAAGCGAAGACGGTGGAACATACGGAAGTAATATTGGAAAAGCAGAATATGTTCTTGATAATGATGTGACAACTGCATGGATGACAGCTTATTCAGGATATGCTACAACAATCAAGAATGGAGAGGGATGGATTGACCTTCAGTTCCCGGAGGCACATACAGTTGACGGACTTCGTTATCTGCCAGGACCGGTTACAGCTGGAGCCTTGGTTACAATTGCTGATTATGAGATTTATGTTAAGACAGCAGATTCAGCGGATTATGTAAAGGTAAGCGATGGAACATGGGAGAATACTTCTTCCTGGAAGATGGCAAAATTTGATCCGATTGAAAATGTAACAAATGTGAAACTGCTTGCTAAATCTGCCAAGGTATATAACTGGTGGGCAATGGCAGCAGAAATCCGTATCACCAGTGCAGCAGAAGCAACGACAGATACAGAAGTAGTAGATAAGAGCGGACTGACAGATGCACTTGCTGAAGCAAAAGCATTAAATGAAGCTGATTATACTGCAGAGAGCTGGGCTGTTCTTCAGACAAAGATTGAAGCAGCAGAGGCAGTTGTAAATAATGCAGATGCGACTAACTATGATGTTCAGCTTGCACTTGCAAATCTGGTAGATGCAATCAGTGGGCTGGAAGCAGCGGAGACTCCTGAACCGACACCGGCTGATAAGGACAAACTTACAGAAGTTGTCAATAATTGTGCAGGATTAGAAGAGAAAAACTTTACAGCAGACAGTTGGAAAGTTTACAAAGCTGCTTATGAAAAGGCAATGGCAGTTCTTGCTGATGAAAATGCATCTCAGGCAGATGTAGATGCAGCAGTTGCAGCACTTAAAGCAGCTTATGCAGGTCTTGTAAAAGCAGATGATGGAAATGGTGGAAACAATAACCAGGGCAATAATAACCAGGGAAATAATAATAAGGGTGATAATGTAAATAAGCCTGGAACACCGAACAATACAAATGCAGCAGGTAAGAACAATACGACAAATAAAGGTACAGTGAAGACTGGAGATACCGCACCATTTATGGCAATGATCGTAACAATTCTTGCAGCAGCAGGAGTGATCTTCGGAACAGTTGCTCAGAAGACCAGAAGACGCAGAAATCGTAAATAAATAATGAAACTGACAGATATCTGAAGTTAATAGAACAGATGGTCAGATGAAAATGAAGAAGAGTCAGAACACCGGAGAGTGTGATGACTCTTCTTTAATTTTATCATTTTTAGCAGAATGATAAAATTAAATTGACAATGATAAAATTAAAAGATATACTATACCTGTGTCAGATTAAGGACGATTTGGAAAGATCAGATTATAGTTTGTTGTGGGTGATGAGCCAATAATAAGAAAAAGAGCAGGATAATGGAGAGCGTGCATGAGAAAATTTGATTATCGTGAGGAATGGAAAGCATTACTCACACCGGAAATAGTATCTTATCTATCACAGATACATGAATTTAAAGGAGAACAGACACTATTTATTGAATCCAAAGCAGACACGTTAACGCAGTTGGTTGAGATTGCAAAAATTCAAAGTACCGAAGCATCGAATAAGATCGAAGGAATTTATACGTCAGATGAAAGGCTAAGAGCATTAGTTAAAGATACAACGAGACCAAAGACCAGAAGTGAACGTGAAATAGCCGGATACAGAGATGTGTTGAATACAATTCATGAAAATCATGATTATATTCCACCGAAATCGACCATCATTTTGCAGTTACATAGAGATTTATATAAATTTGAAGGGGCAGATACAGGCGGAAAATATAAAGTGGTTGACAATATTATAGAGGAAGAGGATTCTACAGGAAATAAATCAATCCGATTTAACCCAGTTCCGGCATGGGAGACACCAGAAGCAGTTGAAGAATTGTGCAGATCATTTGAAGAAGCACTTTATATGGAGCAGATAGATCCACTTATTTTGATCCCGATGTTTATTCTTGATTTTTTGTGTATTCATCCTTTTAGTGATGGGAATGGGAGGATGAGTCGTCTACTTACTTTATTATTATTATATAGAGCCGGATATATTGTCGGTAAATATATCAGTATTGAAAAACTGATAGAAGATACAAAAGAAGTTTATTATGATTCTTTACAGAAAAGTTCCATAAAGTGGCATGAAAATGCGAATGATTATGAACCGTTTGTAAAGTATATGCTGGGGGTGATTGTGGCGGCATACAGAGATTTCTCGTCGAGAGTGAAATGGCTGACGACAGAAAACTTATCCAAACCTGAAAGAATAAGAGAAATAATACGGACTACCATGGGGACGATTACAAAATCAGAACTTTTAAAAAGATGTCCTGATATCAGTCAGGTAACAGTGCAGAGAACCCTTGCAGAATTGATGGAAACCGATGAAATAACCAAAATTGGTGGTGGAAGATATACAAAGTATACCTGGAATAATAAATAATTGATTGGAGAAATGATATGATTACAGGAGAATTAAAAAATAAAATTGACGCATTATGGGATATTTTTGCAGCAGGAGGACTGGTGAATCCATTGGAAGTAATTGAACAGATTACCTATCTGATGTTTATTCATGATTTAGATGAGGCTGATAATACACGGGCAAAAGAAAGTGCCATGCTGGGATTGCCTTATCAGAGTATTTTTTCAGAAGAAGTGAAGATTGGAGAAAGAACAATCAGTGGGAATCAGTTAAAATGGTCGGTATTTCATGATTTCCCGGCTGACAGAATGTATTCTGTGATGCAGGAATGGGTCTTTCCTTTTATTAAAACGCTGCACAGTGATAAGAACAGTGCTTATTCTAAATATATGGATGATGCAATCTTTAAATTGCCTACACCATTAGTATTATCAAAGGTAGTAGATTCTCTGGATGAGATTTATGCGGTGATGAATGAAATTCAGACGACTGATGTGCGAGGAGATGTCTATGAGTATCTTCTTTCCAAGATTGCACAGTCCGGGCGGAATGGACAGTTCAGGACACCAAGACATATTATTCGTATGATGGTAGAGTTGATGGATCCGTCCAGTGACGAGATCATCTGTGACCCGGCATGTGGAACATCGGGATTTTTGGTAGTGGCTGGTGAGTATTTGAAAGAAAAGAAAAAAGAAGAAATTTTCTATGATAAGAAGAAAAAAGATCACTACATGAATCATATGTTCCATGGGTATGACATGGATCGTACCATGCTTCGTATCGGAGCGATGAACATGATGACGCATGGGATTGACAATCCTTTTATTGAGTACAGAGACAGTTTGTCGGATCAGAATCAGGATAAAGAACAGTATTCTCTTGTACTGGCAAATCCACCTTTTAAGGGAAGTCTTGATGCGGAATCAGTGTCGGGAGATTTGCTGAAAGTATGTAAGACAAAGAAGACGGAACTTCTTTTCTTAACTTTATTTTTGCGTATATTAAAAATTGGTGGACGTTGTGCATGTATTGTACCGGATGGAGTGTTATTTGGTTCATCCAAAGCACATAAATCTATTCGAAAAGAAATTGTAGAAAATCAGCGTTTAGAGGCAGTAATTTCCATGCCATCCGGTGTATTCAAACCATATGCAGGAGTATCCACTGCAATTTTGATATTTACAAAGACAGAACATGGTGGAACAGATCATGTATGGTTCTATGATATGAAAGCTGATGGATTTAGCTTGGATGATAAGCGGACTCCTGTTGCGGAAAATGATATCCCGGACATTATAGAAAGATTCAAAAATCGTGAAAAAGAAGTGGACAGAAAGCGTACAGAGCAATCTTTCATGGTTCCGAAAAAAGATATTGTAGAAAATGAGTATGATCTCAGTATTAATAAATATAAAGAGGTAGAATACATCCCGGTAGAGTATCCACCGACTTCTGAAATTATGGCGAATATTCGGGAACTTGAAAATGAAATCGGAAAAGAAATGGATGAACTTGAAAAGTTATTGAAAATGTAGAGGGAATTAATTTCAACACAGCCTCAATATAGTTATTCTCAACAGGCAATAGATTTTATTTATGATGAAATAAAAAAGCACCGAGTACGATACTCAATGACTGGAAGAATAAATTATCAAAAAAATAGCCAACTCCAGGAGCAAAGGATTTTAAGTATTGTATATACCTACTCCCATTCGGAAACCCAGCTTTATTCCTTCACAAGTTGACTATTAATTGTATTATCATAATAATTACATTTGTCAAGACTTATGATGAAGTAGGCTGATACAGTGTGGGAAGTTTAAGGTTTTATGGTGGATAATAAAAATAAGAAAGGAAAAGCAAATTGTAATTTGCTGAAAAAAATATATGGTTAGGGTAAAACTTGAAGATGTTTGTGAACGAGGAACATCAAATTTGAAAATGTCAGATGTTACAGATTTATCAGGAAACTATCCCATATATGGAGCGGCTGGATATATAGGGAATGTCGATTTCTATCATCAGATAAATCCATATGTAGCTATTGTAAAGGATGGTGCAGGAATTGGAAGAGCAATGTTATGCCCAGCTCAATCATCGATTATTGGAACAATGCAATATTTATTGCCGAAAAAAAATATTCTTCCTCGATATCTTTATTACGTTGTAAAATATATGCATTTAGAAAAATATTTTACAGGTGCAACAATACCACATATTTATTTTAAAGATTACAAAAATGAAACATTTAATTTAAAGGCTCTCGAAAGACAAAAAGAAATTGTTACGGTGCTTGAAAAATGTGAAAAAGTAATAGAATACAGAAAACGTGAATTAAATGAGTTGGATAGTTTAATTAAAGCCCGATTTGTCGAGTTGTTCGGAGATATTAATATCAATGATAAAAATTGGAAATATGAGCCTTTAGGAGAACTTTGTACCATTGTTAGAGGCGGTTCACCAAGACCAATAGAACAATTTTTAGGTGGTGATGTGCCTTGGATAAAAATAGGTGATGCAACGGATGGAGATAGTATTTATTTAAACTCGACTAAGGAACACATCATTCAAGAAGGTATAAAGAAGAGTAGGCTCGTAAAGGAAGGAAGCTTGATATTTGCAAACTGTGGAGTTTCGTTAGGGTTTGCGAGGATTATTACTTTTGATGGTTGCATTCATGATGGCTGGCTTGCGATGGAAGATATAGACGAAAGACTTGATAAAGTATTCCTGCTGCAAGCATTAAATCAAATGACAGAGCATTTTAGAGCAATTGCACCAGCAGGAACACAACCTAATCTAAATACAGCCATAATGAAGGCATACAAACAGGTAATACCACCTATAGAATTACAAAGAGAATTCATAAATTTTGCTAAACAAGTCACCAAATCAAAAGTTGCAGTGCAGAAAGCATTGGATGAAACACAGATATTATTTGATTCATTAATGCAGGAGTATTTTGGATAAAATTTCTTGATTGTATATGAGAGGAAGATGTTATGCAAGAAAGTGATAAAATTCAAGTATATGATAATCAACCAATTAGAACAGCGTGGGATGAACAGAATGAAGAATGGTATTTTTCGATCGTAGATGTCGTAAGTGTATTAACAGATCAACCGGACAGAAGGCGTGCAGGAAAGTACTGGAGTGTTTTAAAGACTCGACTTAAAAAGGAAGGAAGTCAGTTGCCTACAAATTGTAGTCAACTGAAACTAAAAGCAGATGATGGGAAACGTTATAAAACTGATGTGGCAAATACTGAGCAATTATTGCGTATAATTCAATCTATTCCATCTAAAAAAGCGGAACCCTTTAAACTCTGGCTGGCACAGATTGGACGAGAAAGAATAGAGGAAACCATTGATCCTGAATTAACCATTGATCGGGCATTAGATACATATTCTAAAAAGGGTTATCCTGCAGATTGGATTAATCAGAGGTTACAAACTATCCGAGCTAGAAAAGAATTGACAGATCAATGGCAGACTCATGGAGTTGAAAAGGGAAAGGAATATGCAATTCTGACAGATGAGGTAACGAGAGCCTGGTCGGGAATGAATACTAGACAGTATAAAAATCTAAAGGGATTAAAAAAAGAAAATCTCCGTGATAATATGAGTACACTTGAACTTGCATTAAATATGTTGGCAGAAGCAACGACAACAGAACTTACAAAAGTGCAGAATCCACAGGGATTGGAAGAAAATAGAATTGTTGCCAAGACCGGCGGAAAAATTGCTGGAGACGCAAGAAGACGAATAGAACAAGAAACTGGAACACCCGTAATAACAAGCCAAAATGCAAATAATTTAAGTTCGATCGTGACAGGAATGATCGAAGGGGTTATAGAAAAAGAAGATAAGTAAATAAAGTATTGCAAATGTGGTGAAGGATGCTGGTATCTTGAGAGGAGATAGTAGCATGGAAGAAAAAGTTGTAATTATATTAAATGAAATGTCAGAGTATCTTTCAATTTCTCAAATGAAAAAATTACAGGAAGTAATTTTGAAAACATTTTCAGAAAATGAAGCAAAAAAGCAGGAAATATCTAATCATGATTTTTTGAAAATGTTTTTAGACGCTAAGAAAATCGAAGGATGCTCTGAAAGAACAATACAATATTACAAGGTTACTGTGGAACATTTACTATCCAAGATAGAAGAAAGTGTAAGAAAGATTACAACAGAAGAAATACGTGCATATTTAGCAGATTATCAGAAATGGAATAATTGTTCAAATGTTACGATCGATAATATTAGGAGAAATATTTCAAGCTTCTTTTCATGGTTGGAGGAAGAGGACTATATTCTTAAAAGTCCAATGAGAAGGATTCATAAAATTAAAACAAAAACGGTAGTTAAAAGCGTAATTACCGACGAAGGAATAGAAAGGCTTCGAGATAATTGTATGGAGAAGCGAGACCTGGCGATAATAGATTTATTGTATTCTACTGGAATCCGAGTCGGTGAACTTGTGAATCTTAATATAGATGATATTGATTTGGAAGGGCGAGAATGTATTGTTTATGGAAAAGGTGATAAAGAAAGACGAGTATATTTTGATGCAAAAGCAAAAGTACATTTGCAGGAATATATTGAAAGGAGACAGGATAATAATCAAGCACTTTTTGTAACATTGGACGCACCTCATGATCGGTTAAAGATAAGCGGAGTGGAAATTAGACTACGACAGTTGGGAAGAAGACTTGATTTGGAACGAATACATCCACATAAGTTCCGAAGAACAATGGCTACAAGAGCGATTGATAAAGGGATGCCAATTGAGCAGGTACAAAAAATACTGGGACATTCGCAAATAGATACAACGATGCAATACGCGATGGTAAATCAGAATAATGTAAAGTCGTCACATCAAAAATATATGTCATAAAAAATGCAAAAACGTTTTCAAATTGTAATTTGTGGGGATGATAGATGGATTCGATGAAGTTAGAAGATTGTTGTGAAATACTTGATTCGCAACGAGTTCCAATAACTGGTAGTGATAGAACCTCTGGAGATTATCCATATTATGGAGCAAATGGAATACAGGATTATGTTGATGATTTTATTTTTGATGATGAACTTGTATTGCTTGCTGAAGATGGTGGAAACTTCGGATCAAAAACACGACCAATTGCTTATAGAGTTTCAGGAAAATGTTGGGTAAATAATCATGCTCATGTTTTGAAACCTAAAGCTGGATTGGATGTAGATTACTTATGCTATTCACTGATGTTCTATGATGTTGGTGGAATGGTAAATGGTGCAACAAGACAGAAACTTACGCAGGCTGCGATGAGGCAGATGATTATTCCTAAGAGAAGTCTAGATGAGCAAATTGAGATTGTTAACATCATTAAGAAGGTTCAGGGGGTGATTGCTTCAAGGAAGGAAGAACTTGAGCAATTAGACCTCTTAATCAAAGCCCGATTTGTAGAGATGTTTTATGAAAAAGGGTATCCTGTTCTAAAATGGAATGATGTTTTTATTACTACTACAGGAAAATTAGATTCAAATGCTTCAGTTGAAAAAGGAGCATATCCATTTTTTACTTGTTCAAAAGAGCTATTGAGAATTGATACATATGCATTTGATCAGGAGGCTTTACTTTTGGCAGGAAATAATGCAGCAGGAAAGTATGACGTTAAATATTATGCTGGCAAGTTCAATGCTTATCAGCGTACATATGTACTTAGTTTAAAAGAAAATTGGTCATATAGGTTATTTCAATATCAGTTAGAGGACAAGCTGGAATATTTACAACAACAATCTTTAGGTGGGTTGACGAAGTATCTTACTCTTAAAATACTGGGAGAATTGGAGTTTGTGATTCCACCAGAAGAACTGCAAAGTGAATTTGAGATATTCGTCACCCAAGTCACCAAATCAAAAGTTGTTTAACCAAAAGCATTTTAAAACTCCTACTTTAGTGGTATCATTATAGTAATTATTATCAAGGAAGCGAGTACCAGATCATCTTTCAAATGAAAGTAAAGTCAACGGAGGGGCGAAGTATGGTTACAAATTTCGATTATCTAAAAAATGAGTCAAAATTTTCTGCTTTTGCGGACATTGCGATATCTGCTGAAAGAATTATTCTTATTGATCCGGAAGCTTGTATCCTGAACTGTCGTCGTGCCATGGAATTTGCAGTTAAGTGGATGTATTCAGTAGATGTAGAGCTTGAAATGCCTTATCAGGATAATCTTCAGAGTTTGATGAATGTAGGGGAATACAGACAGATTGTAGGTTCTGATATTTGGAAAAGAATGGATTATATCCGCAGATGTGGAAATAATGTAGCACATAGCAACAGAAAGTTAGGAAAAGATGAGGCGATGCTTTGTCTTGAAAATTTATATATTTTTCTTGATTATGTGGCGTATTGTTATGCAAAGGAATATGAAGAACGTGATTTTAATCCAACATTGATCACGTTGAGAGCTAAAAAAGCAAAGGAATCCAAAGAAGCTGCTGATGCGATAAAAGAAGAATTAGTAAAAGAGCAGGAAAAGACAGCTCAGCAGGGACTTGATCTGCAGAAGTTACTGAAAGAAAATGCTTCATTGAAGGAAGAACTTTCAGCAAGAAGACAGGAGCAGCAGCAGACCTATACACCAAAGCCGCTTGATCTGTCAGAATATGATACAAGAAAGCTCTATATAGATGCTATGCTTACAGATGCCGGATGGACAGAAGGAAAGGACTGGATAAATGAAGTCCCTCTTTCAGGAATGGCAAATAAATCAGGAACAGGTTATGCAGATTATGTTCTTTATGATGATATGCACCGACCGCTGGCAATTATTGAAGCGAAGAGAACGTGTGCAGATGTGGCTGTGGGACGGCAGCAGGCAAAGTTATATGCAGATATTATAGAAAAAGAGTGTGGAAGAAGACCGGTTATTTTCCTTACGAATGGATTTGAAACGCATATTATAGACGGACAATATCCTGAAAGAAAATGCTCTTTCATTTATTCAAAAAGAGATCTGGAAAAGTGGTTTAATCTGCTGGCGATGAGGACAAGCCTTAAGAATGTTACGGTGGATAAAAATATCGCAGGACGCTATTATCAGGAGGCGGCAATTAAGGCAGTATGTAGCAGTTTAGATGAAAAGAACCGCAGAAAAGCATTGCTTGTTATGGCAACAGGATCAGGTAAGACAAGAACGGTGATTGCTTTATGTAAGATTCTGTTGGATGCCGGGTGGGTAAAGAATATTTTATTCCTTGCAGACCGTAATTCTCTTGTTACGCAGGCAAAGAGAAGTTTTGTTAATCTGCTTCCCAGTCTTTCCTGCACAAATCTTGTAGAAGAGAAAGATAATTATAATGCACATTGCGTCTTTTCTACGTATCAGACGATGATCAACTGCATTGATGTTGTAAACGATAAAGAGGGGAAGCTTTTTACCTGTGGTCACTTTGATCTTGTGATTTGCGATGAGGCACACCGGTCGATCTATAATAAATATAAGGATATTTTCCATTATTTTGATGCTCCATTGATAGGATTGACAGCAACCCCCAAGTCTGAAATTGACAAGAATACCTATGAGGTGTTTGAATTAGAAGATGGGGTGCCGACTTATGGATATGATCTTGCTCAGGCGGTAAAAGATGAGTATCTTGTAGATTATATTTCGATTGAATCAAAGTTAAAATTTATTGATCAGGGAATTGTCTATGATGAATTGTCGGAAGAAGAAAAAGAAGAATATGAAAGAACCTTTGTGGATGAAGAGGGCAAGATTCCTGAAGTTATTTCTTCCTCTGAATTAAATACCTGGATTTTTAATGAAGATACGATCAGGCAGGCATTAAATATTTTAATGACAGAAGGAATTAAGATTGAGTATGGTCAAAAATTAGGTAAGACAATTATTTTTGCGAAGAATCATAATCATGCAGAAAAGATACTGGAAGTATTTAATAAAGAGTATCCATATCTTCCAGATTATGCACGAGTAATTGATAATCGAATGACCTATGCACAAAGTGCGATTGATGAGTTTGCGGATCCGAAAAAGATGCCACAGATTGCAATTTCAGTTGATATGTTGGATACAGGGATTGATGTACCGGAGATTTTGAATTTGGTCTTTTTCAAAAAAGTCATGAGTAAGGCAAAATTTTGGCAAATGATCGGACGCGGTACAAGACTTTGTCCGGAGCAGTTGGATGGTGAGGATAAGCAGAAATTTTACATTTTTGATTTCTGTGGGAATTTTGAATTTTTCCGTTTAAATAAGGGACGGGCATCGGCGAAGATGATCGCTCTTCAAAGTGCAGTTTTTAATTTGAAGTTTGAAATTACATATCAGCTTCAGTCGGCAGAATATCAGACAGATCGTCTGATTGCATACAGAAATGCTCTGGTCAGGGAAATGAGCGAAAGAGTACAGAAATTACCAAGAGATAATTTTGCAGTACGGCAGCACCTGAAATACGTTGAAATGTATTCTGATGAGACGAATTATCAGGCTCTTACTTATGGAGATACCGTGACTGTAAAAGAGGAAGTTTCTCCACTGATTCAGCCGGAAGAGGATGAGGCAAATGCAGTCAGATTTGATGCATTGATGTATAGGATAGAGCTTGCATATCTGATGGGAAAAAAGGATATAAAAGCAAGAGGAGATCTGCGAAAGAAAGTAAAAGGAGTAGCAGGTGTGGCTAATATTCCTGAGATCCAGGCACAGACAGATCTGATCCAACAGATTCTTACTACGGATTATGTTGAAGAGGCCGGAGTGGATGAATTTGAAGAAATCAGAGAAAAGTTGCGTAATCTGATGAAATATATCCCAGGACAGAAAAGACGCTATGATACGAATTTTGAAGATGATGTATTGTCAATCGAGTGGAAAGAAGCGGAACTTGAGAATGACGAGCTGAAGAATTATAAGGCAAAAGCAGAGTTTTATATCCGACAGCATCAGGATAATATTGCTATTGCAAAGCTTAAGACGAATCAGCCACTGACTAGTACAGATATAGAGAGTCTGGAAGAAATTTTGTGGAAAGAAGTTGGAACAAGGTCTGATTACGAACAGGAAATAGGGGAAAAGCCATTGGGCGAATTTGTTCGTGAGATTGTCGGACTTGATATGAATGCTGCAAAGGAAGCATTTTCAGAATATCTGACGGATACGAATCTTGATAGCAGACAGATTTATTTTGTGAACCAGATTGTAGAATATATCGTGCATAATGGAATGCTGAAAGATTTTTCAGTTCTTCAGGAAGCACCATTTACTGATCAGGGAAGTGTTGTTGAGATTTTTAAGGATATAACAGTATGGATGGGAATTAAAAGAGTAATAGACAGTATCAATGCAAATGCTGCTGCATAATATGAAGTGGACGGTGTTGATGAAACTTCTACAAAGGCATAATAAAGAATAAAAGTGTTGTAAATAGAAGGAAAAACAGACGGGATTCGGAACGTAAGTGATACGGTTCTGATCCCGTCTGTTTTGTCAGTAAGTCAACTGTTTTGTTAGTGAGTGAACTACTGATTTATATAATAAATAGTGGATTTATTTCACCAGGTTATTTATGGATCATTCCAAGAAATGCTTCATGGATCTTTGTATCCTGATCCAGTTCCGGATGAAATGCAAATGCCATCTGATTGTGATATTTTACTCCGACGATCCGATCCTGTACGACACTTAAAACTTCCGGTTTTTCTCCGGCTGCATCAGCATGAACGCTTTCCACATAAGGTGCACGGATGAAAGTCATAGAAATTTCACCAATTCCGTTGGCGTTGGCAGTAGTATGGAAACTGCCGAGCTGACGTCCATAGGCATTTCGTCTGACTGTCATGGGAAGAGTCCCGAAGTAGGATTCCTCCTGACCGGCAATATCCGAAGCAAGCAGGATCATTCCTGCACAGGTTGCGAGAACCGGCATACCGGAGCAGATTTTTTCTTTTAAAGGTTCAAACATATCAAGATCATGCAGAAGTTTTCCCTGGACGGTGCTTTCACCACCGGGAAGAATGAGACCGTCGAAGTCTTTTTGCAGATCACCAGCTTTTCTGAGTTCGATGGTATCTGCACCGAGCTTCTGGAGCATATGCTCATGTTCTATGAATGCCCCCTGCAGGGCAAGAACTGCAATCGTCATAGTCTTATTTACCCCTTTCAGCCATAAGAAGTGCGATTTCCTGCTCATTGATACCGACCATGGCTTCTCCGAGATCTGCGGAAAGTTCAGCGATCAGTTTTGCATCAGTATAATTTGTTACAGCCTGAACGATGGCAGCGGCACGTTTTGCCGGATTACCGGACTTGAAGATACCGGAGCCGACGAAGACACCTTCTGCTCCCAACTGCATCATCAGGGCTGCATCTGCAGGAGTTGCGACACCGCCGGCTGCGAAGTTTACGACCGGAAGTTTTCCGTTTTCATGGACATAGAGAACAAGGTCAAATGGAACCTGAAGCTGCTTTGCTGCCTCAAAGAGCTCATCTTCACGCATTCCTTTGATCCGGGCAATTTCACTGTTCATCATTCTCATATGACGGACAGCCTGGACGATATCACCGGTTCCCGGCTCTCCCTTTGTACGGATCATAGAAGCACCTTCATTAATTCTTCTTAAAGCTTCTCCGAGGTCTTTTGCACCGCAGACGAAAGGAACGTCAAAGTCACGCTTGTTGATATGGTATACATCATCAGCAGGGGAAAGAACTTCACTTTCATCGATATAATCAATCTCAATGGCCTGAAGCACCTGTGCTTCTGCGAAATGCCCGATTCTGCATTTTGCCATAACCGGAATGGACACTGCCTCCTGAATTCCACGGATCATTTTCGGGTCACTCATACGGGAAACACCACCTGCTGCACGGATATCTGCCGGAATCCGTTCAAGAGCCATAACTGCACATGCAACTGCTGCTTCTGCAATTTT
>JABLTS010027241.1_pt1 | contig 18357 bp, 30 predicted proteins | sample 7160081 | NCBI WGS metagenome assembly JABLTS01 (sample SAMN14651231, study PRJNA627086) | human gut metagenome | isolation source: feces | host: Homo sapiens | reverse complement strand
TATTTGATGTATTCATAATAATTTACTCCTTTGAGTATATTTAAACACATTTAATCACATTTGACAATATATTCAATTACTTATTTTTTCCTCCTTTGCACATTGGTTTTCAGACGTTTGTCTTTAACCTCCTTTCTTAAAAGATTTGCCTGATATCTATAGTGTGTAAAAATGTTAAAAAAACAAAAGCCAGGATAATTCCCAGCTCCTGTCATTAGATTGCTACCTGGCCAAAAAATCACTTTCTCATACACGGTAAAATCATTCGGAGTTCTGCATCGTAATGGAAGACATCGTTGGAAAGAAATTCATTCTCATCAGTGATCTGTCGGTTTCCATCGTGCAATGTACGTTCAATAACATCCGGATCCAGCCCTCCATCATCAAGAAAAGCCATCATCTCATGGATCGATGTGGGGTAAAGGTAAAAGCTTCCACCCAGTTTTTTCGCCACCTTCTCCAGTGTATCTGGATAAAAGACAACTGCTGCACCATTACATATACAACGGTTGGTCAGAACCGACATTTTACTTTCATTAGAAAGCTCCCGGAATAATTCCAGTCCATGCGCGATTTCTTCTTCCGTTGCACCACGCTCCCGCAGTTCTCTTGTTATCTGGTCTTTTGTCAATTCGAAAGTCGTGGTAATCCACAGCGGGAACAGCCTTTCGCTGTTGGCAATTGCATCCGCAAACAGCTGTTCTTCGGAAACACCGTACATAGCAAGTAACTTATTGTCCAGCTTCACGGAATATTCTTGCGTCTTCCCATCGCAGATATGGCAGGTGAGAGCAATTCCCTCCACGATCTTATGAGGAACATCCTTTAACAGCTCTGCATTTCTTTCGGCGGAAGAGACACGGATGAACAGTTTTTCTTTTATCTTGTCGTACTTGGTAAAATCGTTCGGATCCATGCCAAGGATTGATTCCGGTGGAGTCTGGACGATCCGGGACACTTCCCAGTAAAGTCCTTCCATGGTCCGGCCATGATCCAGCAGTTCGTGCAGATCCTCTAATGAGATGCACGCAGCGTAAACCTGATCTTTCTTGTGGACATTCAGGCCGGTATAGGTCCGGTTGATATTCTGGACTTTACGGATCAGAATTTCTGCATCCTGATAATCTTCTGGCAAGTAATTTTTGATGTTATTTTTCATATTTTCAACAAATTTTTCAAATGTCATGATTTTTTCCTCTCAGTTCTTCTATGTTTTCTCCCACCCGTTCGACGCAGACCACGATTCCGTTCTCAAAATGGAAAAAGAATTCATCTACATCGCCGGTTTCCGTAATAGCAGTGCTGCAGAATGTAACAGTTCCCAGTGTTCTGCGTTCTTCTGGTGGAATGGTGCCGAATAAGCTATTTTTTTTACCAGCAATATCGGAACTGCATTTTCAAACTTCCGGTAGTAAGACAGGGAAAAGATGTGTTTTCTATCTGCCTTATCAACAATTTGCTGCTCCAACAGATAGCTATCTGTCAGAGCAATGCTAACTATTCGTACTCCTCAGAGAACAATTTGTCTAAGAAGGTTTTCTTGTTTAGGTATATCTTTTTATTTTTAGTGTTGACACGTATAAAATAGTCATCTTGTTTTATTCCAAAAGCATCAAAATTTTCCGGTACCTTATTCCCGTCAATATATACAGTATATTCATCAGTATTTTCGCTCAACAAGGTCCACTCTTCTTCTATTGCTATTTTATTTTCCTTAATCGTATCAAAATAATCCGGCGCACACAGAAGAAATAAAATAATTATTGCTGAGAATAAAATCGGCGCTACTGAATCTAAAAAATCATCCATTTGTCGTTCTCCTATATTGTCTTTCATTAATATTTCATATTGCCATATTCCCCAATACCGGCAATTGGTATATCCCGTTTATCGTACAGTAAGTGTTGCAACGCCAGCAAAACACTCTGCAGCTAATGCAAATGGAATGAATTCCTGTACATCAGACCATGAACTGCAATGCATGATTGCAACGACCAGTAAAATCACGGTAGTAATAAGAATAAACGCTCCTCTTCCTGTAAAGAAATTCATCATTCTTTCAAAATTTTTCATATCTTGTCCTCCTGTTTTTTCATTAGTTCGTCCAAAGTATTCCCGTAAATATACTCTGTTTTTTGATCCATAAGTTTCCTTTTGGCTGACTTCTTAAGGTCCGTTCTTTTTGCAACTTCCACAGGATCCGTCCGAAATGGATCTTTAGGATGCAAGGCCTGTACTACTTCACTGTCTATTTCTACTTCCAATCTCTTTTGTTCGTAATGAGAATCTAAAAGATCCTGCGTTTTCCGGAGCAATGGAATGATCATCTCATTGATGTTCTTTTCCAGGGAGTGTTGCAAATCCTCAGATACTTCATCCGGAAGATCAAAGAATGTTTGTAATGCATTGATCAACATTGGAAGTTCTTGTGTCTGAAATGTATGCGGTAATGGAATTTCCTTCTCTTCGACTATCCAGAAACGCTCCAAAAGTATTCCGGCTTCTTCCAGATCTGTTTTAGCTTCATATTTGCGAAGAAGATCTCTTACAACGGATATCGTGCATGAACTTGGTATTCTAACAGTTTGTGGTGGATCTATTTGAATATTTTCTTGATGATCCGATTCTATATTTGTTTCTCCAGAAAAATCGAAAATCTGAAAAAATAACGAGAAACCACAGACAAGAAACCCAGATACAAAACAAACCGTATTTAAAAAGCCCGATGTTATTATGATGGATATCATCCATACAAACACTTTTACTCCCAGAGAAAATATCTTGTCTTCCCATTCAGATTGTTGGAAGAAATCTGACACTATAATTTTTATTTTTTTCATCCTATTTATCTCCATACGACAATCTTTTATCTTTACTTTACTCTTTTTCACACTTTTCCCACGTTTCATTTTCTTTTGACCTTTCTTTTAAATAAATTTTCCACTTCTTCATTGATTTCTTTACGGTTACGTTCATACACATTCGAACAATCAGCAAAAAACTTAATTACAATAAACGATTCAACTATTAACCCCACAGATGCTATAGGATCAAAATATTCGACAAGTATGAAAAATGGAATAGGTAGTATTGGATAACAAACCCTAAGAACGTCAATTGCATCATCTATGGATTCTTCACTTACAAAATATTTGAAAGATTTAATCAAAAGGAAGCAACTAAAAGCTATTCTTTTCTTCAGTTTTATGTAAAATTGCTTCATAACATATCCCTCCTATTCTTTTCTCACATTTGCAATTTTCAAAACATAATATGATCTGCCCGTTTCTGCACCCCATTCTTCCTTTCCTGTCCCCAGAGTCAAGACACAATCTGCCAAAAATGATGGCGCATTGGCAGCATACCCATTTCTGAATTTTACAGTACCGAGTGGCAAATCTTCTTTCTCGATTTTTTCAAAATGTCCACCATTATGCAAAACAACATTGCAAAATCTGGATGTATAATATGGTTTGATTTCTCGATATTCTTCTTTCTTTTCTCCCAAACGGATCATATCAAACCATTTCTTTTGAAGTGTTAATATTAGCAATATATACTCATTCTCCTTTTCTTTTGATATTTTTGTTTCTGATTATAGTATGGAGAATTTTTTTAATTTTGGATTTTTCCGGACAGAAAAAAGGCCTTTACAAAAGCCGAAGTCCAAGATTATCCTTTTTCCTTCACCTTCACCACATATTCATTTTCTTGTTTAAGATAATTTCTTTTTTTTCTTCATCTATGCGGATTTTGTAGTCATCCGGATCCAGTCGACGAATACTAATTTCATTATTTTTTAATCCATCCATATAAATCTCATAACCACTATTTTGTAACTCGCAGGCTTGGTTATACTGATTTGTTTTGATTTTGGAATCTACTAATCCAATACCCATTATTATAGTACAGCAAACAGCCACAACTATGATGACAAAATCTTCTTCACGCAAATCTCGCATTTTCGTCCTCCTTCTATTCTTTATATTTTTGGTTCTAATTATAGTATGCAGGATTTTTTTTATTTTTGTTTTTTTCGGACACAAAAAGGAACAGTACCGTTCCATACTGTTCCCAACATTTCCTCATTATCATAACTATCCTTTCTTCTTCACGAAAATGCAGGACGGTGTACAAAAGGTAAAAAAATAAAGCATACAGTTTTTCCTGTACGCCCTATTTCTTATCGTTCAATACAACGGTAGCCAGTTCGATTATCTTAGGTGAACGGTTGTTTCTGCGCCATATGAATTACCCCTCCCATGCGGTGCAGTAGCTCCTATGGGAGGGGCTTCTGACGACCGTGACAGTCTCCTGTTTCCAACCAGCAAGCTGGCTGTCCGTGCCATCAGGGCGCATCCATATGCGCCGCTACCCCTTTAACGGGAATACGTTTACGGGTTTAATTGGTGGAACCCGACCACCGCTGGTGTGGCTAAAAAACCAAAGTCTGTTGTATCTTTTCAGATATCCGGGAAAGCTTTCCGCAGGATGTTCGCTGCGCCATTACAATCGGCATTGATCAGTCTTCCATCATGACAGCGGTATAACCCGCGTCCCTGACGATTTCCGGAAAAGACAGCTTTTTCATCATCCACCCCGTAAGTCGGGATGGTATCCCCTGCAGTCACATCTGCCTTGGAAGTATAACTTTCTTCCTGCTCCACAATCTTGATGCCGGCATTCAGCGCTTTATAGGTAATCAGTCCCCGCAGCAGGGCGATGGGCATGGAAACGAAACTCTGGTTGTTTTGTTTTCCCATTTCCGTTTTCTGCTTCCAGAGCTTGTTCACCCCAAGGACTAACGTACCGATCTTATGTTCCAGGCAGTAGTGGATGATACCCCTGCTGATTTTGTGACACTGGTCTTTGACAAAGTTTGCATGATGGTATGACAGGTTTTTCAACTGCCGGGAAGAAACGTACTTATCCGTATGTCCCTTTGTCAGGATCCCGGCAAGCTTTGCCCGCCGCTTATGGAACCACTGGCAGGAGGATAAGACAGCCCCGCCCTTGTAGATCACGGAGGAATAGTCCTCCCCTACGATGGCTGCGAAGTTGTCTACCCCAAAGTCAATGGCACAGGTATAGGGCAGATCGTCTGCCGGTACCGGGTCTGCTTCCTGGAACGTCAGAAGCAGCAGGTATCTGCCGTAATAAGGTTTTACTTTTACTTCTTTCAAAAAAACATCCTCAGAGATGTTGGAAAAAGACAGCCGGGTTTTCGTCATAGGCAGCTTTACCTGTACACCGGTCTCCTGCGGGTATAACACCACATCCTGGTTGCTGAAGGCAAACGTACAGAGATCTGATTTTTTATACCCAGGCATTTTCGGCTTCCCGAGGAACTTTTCCGGATGCTTTTTATACGCTTTCAGGGAAGCAAGCCAGTTCTTAAAATCTGTCACTGCAGACTTTACCACGGCTTGGGCGGTCTGCATGGGCAGCCCGGCAAAGAAGTCCTGGTTCTCTGTCACACGAAACAGCTTTTCCAGCTGATAGTATGTGATCACCCTGCGGACAGTCTTTCCCGGATAAGCAGTCTGTAATAGCTGGACTTCTGCAAAGACCCCGGACTCATTTTCTGTCCGGTGGTCTTTCCTGTAACCGGTAAAGATGTTCCGGATACGGAACAGGGCTGCATTATACAAAAGCTTTGCTTTTCTGGCGAAGATGTCCAGATATCCATAAACCCATTCATCTGGTGTGACCACACGCTGTACAACGGTATATCCCATAAACTTGTCTCCTTCCTGAAAAATATCTCTCTTCTATAGTATGGTTAATTTTTGTCAGATCGGACCACTTATTGGGAAAAAATTTTCAAAAGATACGCATTCACCCCCGCCCATGCGGTGCTGTAGCTCCTATGAACGGGGTACTCTGCTTAGTGTTATAGAAATCTCGATCAAAACAAAAACCAGGGAAGACCCTGGCTTTTGTATAAAAACTTATTTTTTCTATATTTGCAGTAATTTGTCCCGTAACTCTATTTCCATTCTGCGTAGTTCTTCTTCTGCTTCCTGGCGTTTCTGTCTACCATCTGCCTGAATTTGCATTACTTCATCCAGTGTGGATATTAGGGTTGTATTAGTATATTGCAAAGTCTCGATATCGACTACGCCTCTTTCTGATTCCTTTGCAGCTTCTATAGAAGCCATTTTCAGAACTTCTGCATTTTTTTTCAAAAGATTATTGGTCATGCTTGTAACTTCTCGTTGTGCTTTTGCTGCCTGAGAAGCATGTTCGATTCCCAAGGACAAAACCATCTGGCTTTTCCATAATGGAACCGTATTAACGACAGTAGTCTGGATTTTCTCCACCATCATAGTATCATTACTCTGGATCATCCGAATCTGGGCTGCGGTCTGTATAGAGATCATTCTGGTCAGTTCCAGATCATGAATCTTTTTTTAAATCGCTCACATAGTCCGACCAAATCTTTAACCATTTGAGCGTCTTCCATTTTCCCGCTCATTTGTGCTCTTTCCTTTATTTGTGCCAGTTCATTTTTTTCTACCTCGATCAGTTTCTTTCTTCCTGCAAGAATGTACATAGAAAGTTCTTTAAAGTAGATTAAATTCTGCTCATACATTTGATCCAGCATCGTAGCATCCTTGAGGAGTTGTTCTTGATGTTTCTGCAGCATACTGCAAATCTTTTCCACGTTATTTTCTACTTTGTCGTATTTGATCTTCATATTAGAAAGCTTATTCACTTTCCTTTTAAAGAATGGTAAAAATCCTTTTTTTTCTTCCAGTGCATTAAAACTTTTTAATTCTACTACAACATTTTCTAACATTTCCCCTACAGGGCCGAGATCCTTTGTACTTACATTTTCCAATGCTTTTTCAGAAAATGCAGCCATTTTTTTCTGACTTCCCAGACCATACTGTAGGATTCCATTTGTATTATGAAGATCAATCTGCTTTGTAAAATTATCTACCGCCTGTCGTTCTTCCGAGGTTAATACGCTGTCGTCCAGTTCTGTTACCTGTTCTGGTGCTTTTTTCTTTTCGAAACTGATAGGTGCATCAAAGGTAAGTGTCATTTCTTTTTGTAATTCATCATAAGTATTCATGTTTATCTCCTTGAAAAAATGTATTTCAGACGTATTTGTTTTTTCTCCTTTCGTAATAAATTTGTCTGATACTGATAGAATGGTAAAAAGAACGGCAAACAAAAAGACAGCACCCGGAGGTACTGTCCTTTTCTCAGTTTTTGTTGTGTTTGTCCGTAAAAGCATCCGGTGCTGCCAGGGCTTCCAAAACGTCCCGGTTCACAGCCAGATTTGTTCCTTTTTCCTGATAATATGTGTGAATGATATCCTGCCCCTGTTTTAAGGTAGCAGAAACAATCCTTTTCATGTCTTCTTGTATTTTTCTGTACTCGTCTGCCGGAAGTTCCCTCCAGGATGTTCCAAGATAAGTCTCCAGTGATTCCTTCAACAGGGAAAGATATTGTGTTTTCCAGCCGCTTGGGGTCTTGATCTCATATTGATTGATCAGATCCAGAATCTTAATGAGCTGTCTGCTCTCTGCAATATTGTCACACCGTCCCAGTAAAGACCGGATCGGATCCGATGCTTTCTGAACATTGGGATATTCCATCGTACAGGTTTCTGACGCATGAAACTCTGCAGGTTTTTTATCCTCATCCTCTTCATCCCACTCGATCTTTTCTTCTTTTCCAAAGATTGCCCAGAATATCTCCACAATGATCCAGTACAATACGCCCCACAAGATCAGAAGATTCCTGGTCAAACGACAATGGAAAAAGATAAACGTAGGGACCAGAATAATGAACCCCAGGATCCAGAAAAAGATAAATATGGAATGATCTGGACAGCCACTTCTTCCTTCTCTTTTCCGGTCGATGCAGGATAAGATCTGTGGAACCAGGAAAGTAACAACTCCAAAGAATCCAAAGACCCAGATACAGGTCAGTACGAGGATCACTCTTGCAAGGGTCGCAAGTTCAAACCAGACATCTGCAGCATAGCAGGAAACCGTAGCAACAAACAGTCCCATAAGCCATATAAAGACAAGATTACCACCATGTTCTTCTATCCATTTGTTATATTCTTCTGCCATAATTTTCTCCTTTTGCAAATTGTATTTCAGACCTTTTTTATTTTTCTCCTTTCTTTTACGTTTTGTCTGATATTTACAGTATGGTAAAAAATAGAAAAAACAAATTGTTTGGGTTCAAAAAAGCCCCGGAAATCCGAGGCCATCAAAGATCTATTTGTGACGACTTAAAAACAAAATTTTAAAAAAAGCTTGAAGGATCGTAACACCCCAGTACAATACCCAGCCGATCACTATGAGATTTACTACAAACCGTGTGGCGGGAAATAGATCCCTTATTGCAACCAAGATGATACATGCCACTAGCCATCCGGTCGAAGTGAAAATTAATTTCCAATCTCTAGGTTTCCTGACTCCCATTTCCACCAATTCTGTATTGATTTCCCGGTCGATATCCACTTCATGTAAAACGATAGGAACCAAAGAATATGCTATTACAAAATAGCCAACTGACCAGATACCGAGTAAAATTGCAGCTGTCAGCGGTGTAATCGTTGCACTCAAAACCGTTAACGCACACAATCCCACACTTCCAAGAATCCACCCGGACGGTATGAACCATTTGTGAGTTCCTATCCATTCGATGTACTGATTCTCTAATTTTTTTATTGCTTTTTCTGAAGAATTCATTCTCATCCTCCTGATATTCTTATATTTCAGATGTGCTTTTTATATTTTTTCTCCCTTCTTCATTTTTCATCTGACATTTACAGTATGTAGAAAAATATGAAAAATGGGTCACCTTTTATGATAAAAAAATTAAAAAATTTTTGCTTACTGAAGAATTTCGATCTGAACTGGGTCACCAACCGTGTTAACTCCCAAAATCAGATCTCCAATTTTCTCTGCCGTCTCAACCAAAAGGACTTCCAGCTCCTACATCTTTTCGATCGGCAGATCGTATGGGATGGAAAGCCGGGATGGGACGGCAAGCAGGAAACCAGCAGTATACACCGCCTTTTTCGATGTATTTTCCTCCATCATACCATAAAAAAAGGAATTGTCCATAATTTCCTTTATGCACCCAAAAAAATTCATCACACAACAACGAAAGCAATAGCAAATACAAAAATCATTCCAAGTTACTTCCCATGAAAAGTATGTTTGCTTTATTGTACCATATTTTTTTTTACATACAAATTGCCTCCAATGATCGAAACATTCATTTTTGTATCTTGAGCTGTCAGCGACTGTCTCCCGTGTTCTTCACTTTCGAACGAGGCGTTCAGGCACATAAAAAGGCCGAGATTTTCTCCCGGCCTGGTCTCCCAGATCTGGTCGGTCTGGGACAACTCTGTTACATATATATACCAAAATCGAAAAAATTCTACTCTTTTTTCTTCACGATCAGCTTCACACCGTCAATCCGTTCAATCACAACAACAGAATTTTTTTCAATCGTATCCAGATTTGAATCCGTCCGCGCTGTCCAAGTCACACCATGAATATCCGCAGCTCCGGTGTTTTTCAGATTGTTAATCGTCTCTGTTATAACCGCTTCCTTCCCGATCAAACTGTCCACATTTGTCCTTGTCCGATTCGTGTTCAGATACTTGATAGCCAGTGGTCTGGTAAAAAGTAACAAAGCTACGGATACAACAAGGAAGACTGCGAACTGTATGGGAAATGGGCAGCTAAAGACTGCCAGAAGTCCAGCAACGAGTGACCCTCCGGCGAACCAGATCGTGGTAAGGCCCATGGTCGGCCATTCGATAAGTAAAAACACGACTGTAGCTGCCAGCCAAAATAACATTTGTGGCATAACAATACCTCCTCAAAAATATCTTTCTAATTATAGTATGGAGAATTGCATACGAAAAGGCTTCAGAAATTAATATGAAACCTTTGTTATTTTTCCATATGTTTTCAGGCTCTTTGCAAATCGATCATAATTATCTGATAATCCATCGATAGTAAGCAATTTTTTACCGCTCTGATCATACAAAATAAGTTCTTCTTTTTTACCAACTTCCACACTTCCAATATCTTGTATGGATAACTCTGTTTTTCCCCGAAACATTTTATGAACTTCCATTTCTGATCCATTCACATGAATACTCCATCTGGATGCCCATACCATTACCAGCAATCCTATTCCTGCAAAAATCAATGAGAACCAGAGATGACCCATTGTTACACTTGCATTTCCTTTTGCTTTAAACAGAAGGAAAACAACAAATAAAATGATTCCAAGGATGAACATTGTCATATACACATATTTTAATGCCGATGGAACTCTTACAATATAATGTGTATCATCCTGACTGCTTCCCTTGACGCTATTATTTCTGTTGTTTAAATATTCTATAACTCCATACAAAACACATATTGTGATTGCATACACAACGCACTTAACTATACTACGTCCCATCTTCTTCTCCTTTACCTCTCCGTATTTTACTTAATCAATCGGTGCATAAAGAATCTCACCGTCCGGCGAATCCTTTCGTATTATCTCCAGATAGCCCGAACCACCGAATCCAAGATAGTACACTGTCCCCTCTATATCCGTTGCTTTAAGGATAACGCCCTGTTTTTCTGATACCAACTCTGCTGTTTCTACTCTTTCTGCTCCTACATCATATAAGGTTTCCACTGCACCTTGTGCACTGTCCTGGCTCAAATTTCCTGCATCTTTTATCAATTCGACTCCATCTGTTTCCACCGTCGCATTGTCTGTAACCTGTGACTGAGTTTTGCACCCGCTCAATCCGATTGCAAAGATAAGCAGAATTCCAATCCCTTTTTTTCTCATACGAAGTCCTCCACGCTACATGCTGGTAACATTATATCAGGATCTGCCGTATGTGTCTGCGTTATTTTTTCTGAACCACATAAGAAATAATCGTAGTAAATATCATGGACATCCTTCACTTCTTCTCCGTTTTTGTTTAAAAATACCGGATCTCCCCAGGTTGGATCCACATAATAATATGTGCCATCCAATGATACGATATCCCATGCATGAGGATCACCGCCGGCATCCCCAAACACAGTCACACACGGAATACCGGATTTTTGCATCAGATACTGGAAGGATCTTGCATAACCGGCACAGACAGACTTTTTCGCTGCAAAGACGCTGTAGATTGTTTGGTTATCCGGTGCATCGATATCATAATCCACCAGCTCAATCAAGGAATCATATGCCGTTTTGATCTTATCATACGTATCTGTCTGCTGCGCCACCTTTCCTAAAATAGCATCCGCAGCTGCATCGATCTCTGTTTGCATCGTCTCCGCTTCTTTTGCAGAATACGGATAGGTCATATATACATTACTGTATCCGATAAGGGACCGTTGTGTCTGTACTTCAAATTCCTGTGCATTCACCCAGAATAATTCCGGATGGTCATAAAGGACTTCTTTTGTAATATCGGATACCTTTTGTGTATCGGTATCGGATACTTTGATTGACGGATCATGTCCTTGAATCCCTTCTAAGATCTGGTCATAAGTATCCTGGTCTTTTACGGATAATTGAGAACGGTAGTAATACATCTCATCGTTCTCCTCTGAAACGCCTAGCTTGGAAGTCGTCTCATTCGTCTCCGTCCGGATATTTTCCATGATCATCCAGTATACCTGCTGGCTCTTATCTTTCAATTCTTTTTGCAGATCCGGGCTAATTGCAATTACGCTTACGACTGCAGCTGCACATAATAAAAATTTTTTTTCCATATATTCCTCCTACATAGTTTTCTTTATAATATCCCCTGCTTTTACATTCTGGTACGTATCTTTATCCAGATACCAAACACTGCTGTAACCAGTAGTCGTATCCCTTCCTATTACTGGATAGTAATGGATGGAATCCGGGCCTGTGGTTGCAGAATTCTGGTAATAGGTCTCTATTTCTTTTTTCCGATCCACAACGATCTCCACATACCAACGACCGGCTGCACTTTTTCGATTTAACCAATATAGCGTTTCCGATAGCAATTCTCCTGCTGCAAACAGTATAACAAAAACATAAGAAATGAAGCTATACAGATCGGTATTACAATTTACAGCAACGATCATACTTACAACAAATCCGGCAAGCATCAGGAAACGTTTTGGACGGGACTTTTTTGCATACTTTTTGAGGTTCTGTTGAATCTCTGCATCCGAATAACTATGGATTTCTGTATTCGTTTTGTCTTCCAGTGTATAAAACACTCTCTCATTTTTTCTTTCCATTTTCTTTTTCCTCGCTATTTTTCTTCTTATATATAGTATTGTAAAAATGGGAAAAAAAAGACAGCCATTGGACTGTCTTTTGATTCTTGTCTCGAAACCTAGATTTCGTAATATTTTCGTTCTATCATTAATCCAAAAATCATGTCATATGTACCATTACAAATAACATGATCTTTATATATTCTATATCCTTTTTCTAGCACATATTTTACCGGGAACGGGCATTCATACATATCTAAATCACCGTCTTCTTCAGCTTCTGCTAATAAACATTCAGGAATTGCCATAATAACATGTCCGGTATCGCCATCAGCATAATAATAGTTAAACTCAGCAAGTTCCTTTGGAATCCCTGAATAATTATCTTTTGATACTCCCAAAACTCCCTCATGTGATCTACGCATTTTTTATCTCCTCTACTTTCTTTTTATATTCTTCTTTCTGCTTCAGATATTCTCTGATTTCAGCAGCCTGTTCATCTGTAATCATGACTTTTTCGCTGTCAGGATATATTGAGTAATTACCTTCTTTACCGTATATTTTTTGATTCCATCGATGTCCTCTTAACACATCCGGAGCAACTGGCTTTGGTATCCCGGCAATCTTTAAATGTTTTTCTTCCCATTTTTTGTGCTTCTCCATTGCTATCTGATAGTTTGCTGTCGCAAATAGTCCTTTTTCTGGCATTGTGCATTCAGCTCCAATGGATTTTGCCTTTTCAATTTCATTCGACAGATCATTCAGCTCAATAATCTTATTCCAACATAGTGGTGGTTTCTTTGTTGAAAAGTAGTCCTCTGTGGATTCTCTTCCACTCCAGCTATAGCCGCCTAATGTTTTTATCGCATCCTTGTATGGCTTTGTGTTCCCAGAAAACCATACCGACAAACAAATATTTCCATTTTCCTTATCAATGTAAGGTAAAACCGTCATATGGAAAGTAAAAGGTTCGTTCACCGATTTTTCAGCCATAGTCCTTTTATAACATTCTTTACACAAACTATATGCCTTGAAATATTCAATTTTTCGTTCCCTTTCGGAATTTTTTCCAACGAGGTCAATAGTTTCTTCATGCCCGCAACTCATTAATACCGTATATTTCATCTGCGATATCCCCTCCTACAAGATCATTAAGACCTTTCTTATCTTTCTTAGATTATCTCAAAATATCTTTCAGATCCTGAACAAATGCAAACAGTTCGTTATGCGCTCCCCGTCCATAATCATCCAGATCTTTTTCAGTATTTGTTCCTACATATCCTTCCTATTTACTTACCAAGTTTCCAACATCCTGCATTTCCATCCACCGGTCGGCGATTGTCTCCAGCAAATTTGTGGTCAGTACCATGATCCATGCACCACCTACTTTCTCAATATAGGCATCCGCAATCTTCCGCAATTCTTTTAGTAAGCCTCTAGGCGGTCGATATTTGATTTTTCCCATATTTATGCACCTTCTTTTAGAGTTTATGTTTTTCCACATACTTCCAAGAATATGATTCTTTTTCTTTCCTAGACATTTCAAAAACAGTCACATCTTGATAGCCTTTTACCGAATCTCGGCTGCCCACTTTTGAACATCATCGAAATCATCATTGCTCCAAGATTCATTATATAAAAATCCGCTTCCATCCGGATGACTAATCTTAAATTCGATTTCTTTCCAAGAAGGTCCATTCTGTAATTCTGCTCTTTTTTTTCGTTCACTTCCCCAAGGCAGAAAAGGTAATGAAATATTCAACATTTGTAAAAACTTGCAAAAAGAATAATTGCATCTTTCTGGAAATAAAGAAATATTCTGGACGAATTGATCATTACTTCGAATCTCAATTTGTTTTGAACCACGAAAAGCATAAATTCTATGATCTTTTAAAAAGACAAAATACTCTTCTTTTGTATCATTATCAAATCCTAACAACAAAATTTCATGGTTATAACGTGATTCAAGTGTGGAATTTTGCATTAACTTATCGTAATATTTTTTCTGCATTTCTGTTTCCTTTCTTAACCCTGTACTTTATTTATAGTAGATTTTTCTTCCACTTCACTGTTTAGAAAATCCGTGAAGCCATACAAAGAAATTTCCTCCAATTTACCATTCTCAAAAATCACTTCTTCCGGCTGGTTGATTTTACACCAATAACCGGCATGCCCCTCAATCGCAGACAAATAGGCTACCATTTCTCTGGTATCTGTAATTTCAGCAATATCTTTCTTGATCCTGTCTATTTGTTTCATCAGCGCCATCCTCCTTCATTTCCCATCTTTCATTATACAAATTTTTAAGTCTCCGTCAAATTTTCGGACAATAAAAAATACATCAACTTGTTGAGATATTAGTTGATGTATTAATTGATATATTGTGATGTTAGTTGAGGTATTAGTTGTTATATTGATTTTTTTGTTCCATAATCATTCTATGCGCTCTCATTCGAATCCTTTTTTCGATATTCCGATCGTATATTGGAGCGCCACATTCTTCGCAATATGGCGTTTCCACGTCCAATGTAAAACAATATCCTTCTCCCTCATATTTTCTTGTAGATTTTTTGATTTCCCATTTTCCCGAATCATTCCCGCATTCGAAACATCTACATATACTCATACGAATCATCCTTCATAAAAGTCTCCACTTCCCTGCCCAATTCCCTCCGGAACTTCTTCTTGAACGCCCGTGTATTTTTCTTCTTCATCTTCTGCCAGCCCCTGTGGTTGTTTGCCCAACAAGCGTGTTTCCGGCTGAAATTGGACTGGTAGGATTCTGAAAATTGTCGTCTTATTATTTCTGATCTTTGCATGTTTTTCCCACTCCTATCTTCCCAAACCGTCCCAGATCGTCCTCTAACAATCCAAAATTTTCCACAAGTCCCCCGGCTTTAATAAGCCGTTTTCCGCCAAGATCATATAAATACAGTTCCCCTTTTGATCCGGCAGTCACTTTTCCAATATCTGAAAAACAGATCTTTTTGTGAACAAAGAACATATGCTGAATATCTAGCGTTCCATCCTTAATTCTAGGGTCCGGTATCAATGCCAAGGAATCCTGGCTGTGTCGTGTTGCCTGTTTTATAATTCAATTTGATCGTAAATGGGAGCTTCCGATAAATGGAAACTTTCCCTTCTTTTAGTAATAAACAGACTTTCCTTCCGGATGTTGGCATCTGCGGACTTCCGTCTTTGCCTAACACATAGATATAATTGTAGAGTTCGGAACCGGAGGAATATTCTGAGGGATATTTTGAGGAATAATACGTGGAGAAGCAGTTTCCGCTCTTCCCTGATTATATCCTGCACCCCATGCAGCATCTAACATCTCCTGCAGTTCTTCTTCTGCAATTACAATTTCCCCTGTTTTCTTTTTCTGGTAATTCCAAAATGCTTTAAATTTCGCCATAATCACTCCTCCTTTTACAAATTAGCTGACTTTTTTCATCGTATACCATCAAGCTCCTGACAACATCAGGAGTAGTTGACAAAGTTTCTTCTACTCATAGTATGGTGAAAGAGGTCGAAAAAATTGGGCAGTTTTTCGAAAGGAGTCCATTCCGGAAGAAATGCTATATTGCTGCCATCTGGTCATAGTATGGTAAAAAAAGAAAAATATCGGATTTTTTTGGACGAGATTTTGTCCGGATCAGAAATATATGTAAAGCAATAAAAAATCAATGAATGGTAGAATAATTATTGATTTTTTAGCACAAAAAAAAGAACAGGCGAATCCTGTCCTTTACTCTTCATAATGCCCTTTACAGGCAAAAATAATTAAGTTTTGATGTGTGTCGAAATTGTATACAAGACGGTGTTCATCGTTAATCCGCCTACTACAAGCCTTAATGCGCTTGAGCGGTTCTGGTTTTCCCAACCCATCCAGTAAACCATCCCGCTGGATACTTTTGATCAGCTGATTGATCCGCTTGATCATTTTCTTATCTTCGGTCTGCCAATGGATATATTGTTCCCAGGCAGTTTCAGTAAATACAATGTTCATTCAAAGTCCTCTAATTCTTCCATTGTTTTCATTACAAAGCCACCATTCTTAGCTTCATTCATGGATTTTTCGAGCATAGACAAATATTCTGCATTATTTTTTGCCTTCATGATTTCATTGTATTCTTTCTCAGACATCATCACAATATTTTCATTTTTGGGGCGCGACACGATCAATGTTTCTCCACGAAACACCCTATCGCACAATGATTTAAAATTGTCCCGTAGATCCATACTTTTTACCGCTAACATATTTGCCACCTCACATTTTCCGTATGAAAAATCGTACGTTTTTTCTTTATTATATGATTTCCTATAAAGTTTGTCAATGTTATTTTATAGTATGGAAAATAATGGAATATAAGAAAAATTCCATTAGAAAAGCGGAAGCAAAAAGCTTCCGCTAAATTCTAAATCCAAAAAATTTTACCACATCCAGGTAGGCAGATTGGGTGTGCCCAAAATATTGTACAGTATCCGTTTTCCCACCGTCCCCAACCATTCCCAACCTTCCGGATATTTCCAACACAGAATCACAATTACAACCAAAATGATCCAGATCCATGTGTGGTCATGTCCGTGGCTGCAAAAAACTGTAGGATTTCCATTATAATCCGGATGGATCTTGTAATATCCAGGATCCTTCGGTAAATGTAATCCCATCCTTACCACCTCCTGTCCGGAGGCAGAATTGGATGGATACTGGAATCTGGGGATTCATAAATGCTATTTACTCGTTGTGGGGGTGATTGGTTCTACATCTCTATACGTTACATCCTGAGCCGATGATGTACTATAGGATCCGGTATACGATGTCCTTCCGTAATTTCCACCCAAAACCAGATATAACTCTGCTCCTGTCGCATACATGTATGGCGTTACCCAGAAGACAGCTAAAATTCCGCAGGTACACACTGCCAAAAGTCCCCATCCAATAAAGGACAGGTCCAGAATAAAGGTGTCCATTTTGTTCCCCTGCATCATTTCTTTGCTCTTTTTCAGCGCATCCCTCCAGGACATTTCTGTATGGTCCGCTAATAAATACGGAACCATCCGGTACTCATAAGCCTTTACGATACCAGGAACGATCAACAGACAGGTAAACAAAACAATAAGAAGTGCCTGTACCAACGTACCGATCACCACCTGCGCATAATTGCTTTTTGGCATGATATCCCGTAAAACTCCCTTATACCTGGCATTCTTGATAAAGAAGTTCTGTACTCCTACCAGCAGGGGCTGCAGTACCAGGAACATCAGGGCAAGCCATACAACCCAATACATTGGGGATACATGTGTTACGGTTACACTGGAAGATACTGCATCAATCGGCATGGCGGCATAATCATAATTCACAGAAGGTCCTGTAAACAGGTTCAGGATTACTGAGGTCAGCCAGGTTCCGGCTGCCAATAAGACTGGGGCGATCACACATCCCCAATAGTTTCGTTTTAAGGCAAGTTTCGCCCTTGTTTTTAGATCACTTCGTTCAAACATACTATTTTCCTCTCTTTTCTAGTTTCAATCCACGGTCGGTAATTTCACAGAGTCCGACATGTCGGGAATACCGACGTTGCTTGCCCTCATGTCAGTATGGGATACCGATTTCTCTCTGCCCACTACTGCCGTTTCATTTCTTTTTGATAGTTCCTCCCCTACCTTCATTTACACTTAGAGGTAGGAGATTCCTTATTTATTTGTTAAACTGATCGGTCTTACTTATAGTATGCCGAATTTGGATCTGTTTTGGAACGCAAAAAGGACTGCCGGATGGCAGCCCCTCAGCTAAAGGTAGTGGTAAATAACCAGGAGGCTATGATCCTACAAATAGCCCCCATGAAAATTTCGACTGAGAAAGGAATTTTCCTTCTCAATTATAGTATGTAAAAAAATTCCAAAACTGGACCGGGTAAAACAAAAAAATATCAGACAAAATATCGAATGATTTTTCGGTATTTTGCACAAATATTACTGCACCGTCCGGATTTGTACTGGACCACCTACCGGATTTATCCGCAATGCAATGTCCCCCAGTTTTTCAGCAGTTTCCACCAGAACGGTAGCGATCTCTTCCACGGGAAGATTACGGGAGCATCCG
>JABLTS010024971.1_pt1 | contig 18620 bp, 17 predicted proteins | sample 7160081 | NCBI WGS metagenome assembly JABLTS01 (sample SAMN14651231, study PRJNA627086) | human gut metagenome | isolation source: feces | host: Homo sapiens | reverse complement strand
CTTATCCTTAAAGTTACAGTACATGAATTATTAAAATTTATGACTAAAGATGAATATATAAAGAAGTTCAAAAATATTAAGGAATTTAGTGAATTTATTGAAGCCAAGGAAGCTGAAAACATAAGAATTAGAAAGCAAAATAAATAAATATTGTATCAAAGTAATATTTACATAATATAGTTACTATTATATAATGATTATGTTTTTACTGATGTTTTCAGTTAAGGTAACTGTTAATATGCTTTGAAGTAAAAAGTAGTAATAAACCTAGTAGAACAGTAAAATAATTGGTAAGTGATGATGACGTTCAAGAAGTTTACCACAATGCTGAATTCCCAGAAGGATGGGATGAATAGGACTTTTAAGTAAATTTAGTAGTTCTAGAAATGGGTGAAAACTGAATTGACTATGGAATACATAATGAAAACCATAGTACTTTCGATATTAAATACCTTTTGTTTTTACTGATGTAATAGCAAAAGGTATTTTTATTTCAAATATGAAAATGGAGAAGGAGGTTTATCTCAATTAAAAAAGTATAAACCTTCTTTAGCTTTAAAATAGCATTTAAAAAAAGTATTTTATATAAAAGATATTACCAAATTTCATTAAATTCAGTTGTAAAAATTAATTTTGGATCGTTTGTTTCTACTGTATTTGGTATAGGTTTTCTATTCATTTTCCCAAATCCAATAGGTATATAGAAAGTAAAAGGTAGAGGTTTTATTCCAGATTTTAAGTCATTAAAATAATTTAATAAAGCATTTGTAGAACTGGTGTAATGGCTATTATTTAATACAATATCACAATATTTAAATATTGAACCATATGCTGAGTATTCAGAAATTGTTTCAGTTGTTGTGCCTCCATATATAGTTGACATATTATAAATATATTCAGCCGTTTTAAAGCTTGGCCAATAGCCTTTGCCATATACCATATTATGAAAAAACAGATCATGGTTCAGTTCTTTATTATTACTTAATTTAAATGCTTCATAAAGTTGCATAGTAAGAATTTTCATTTTTAAAAAATCATGTCCGTCAGCATTCCATTTAGAGTTAGAATATTTAAGCCATAATAATGATCTTAGATAGGTTGCTTTTAAGTCAGCATACTTTTCAAAAGCAGAAATATCAGAAGTATTTGATATTACTTCAATAAGTGAATTTTCAAAGCCAGTACCTCTTTCATTATAATCAATTATTCCATCATGATTTTCATCAAATCCAGCAAGTAATTCTTTATATAAATTACTATGGAATAAAGTATCATTAGATTTGGCATAGCTTAGTATAGTTGGTTGTAAGCTATGAAGTATAGAATTAGAATTATAGTAAAGTGTTTTTGTTAATACTTCATTCATATTATTATTACTAAGAGATATAAGGTGACCATGATAAGAGGCAAGTTTAGTATTATTTGTGAGATCTACTCCCTTTATATAATATGAACAGGAACCTATACCTCTTTTTTCAGCATCATTGTAAAGATAGTATCTAAAGAGTGGAGAATCAACCCAAAGTGTAGATACTATTTGTTGTTTTTTAATTTTGGCTATAGGGACATCATGAATGAATTCAGTTGGGAAGTGGTATTCTTTTTTTAGTTTTTTTGACTCCAACATTGGGAGGGTATTGAAACAATAACGAGCGCAAAAAGTATCAAGTGCTACGCAATCTAAAGAGGCCCAAATAAAACCTTCAGGAATAGGTTGTGCCTCAGTAGGAACAGCATGAACAACATTTACTATATTAATATTATCAGAAATATTAACAATTAATATTCCTTGACTTTGCACAGCTTTAATAATATCACATTGTGTTCCAGAGAATCCGGCAGTGCGTTTTATAATATACCTTCCATATTTATCTCGCATAGGGAGATGAGTATTCCCATCTATTTTCATAATTAATGGAGAGTGTGGAACTAAACTTCTATAGCTCGGTATTTTAGTGTTTTGAGATCCATAAAGCCAATTTGTATCAGATGGGTTTTCAGTTACTGCACATTGAAGTGGATAAAGTCCGAGTCCAAGATTTTTAAGTGCATTAGTAATTAAATCTTGAGCATGAAGTTTCATGGTAGGAACATTAATTAAAACACAACAAGGATAAAGTTTTATATCTTCTAAATCTGAACTATTTCCGCCAACAATAACCTTATGCAAAACAATTTCAGAATAATTTTGACCATCAGGAATATCAATAGTTCGCCCTCTACATCTATCTATTTGTAATTGGTTAATATCATAAATCATCATTTTATTAATAGCTTCACCAGGAGAAAGGTAAATACCTTTACAGCTTTCCTCGTAACCATTCATTGGATTATCATCTTCATCACTAGTACAGTGATAAGATAAATATTTACGAGCAAAATAAAATCCCCATCCGCCATAAAAGTTATCATCATCACCATAAAAATCATGAGATCGTCCTTCAAATATTGCTTCATTAGTTATTGTATGCTTAGTATACTTACTATATTGAACACCATAAAGCTCAATGCTGCAGCCACCTTCTGCAATAGCCATATGAGAGTAATGGATATTAGCATAATCGTGGAACCAGCGCATAATGGCAGCAATTATACTCCAATTTGTATTTAAATAAATCATTAAGCCAGCACCGTGAGTAGTAGGATCAATACATATAGGAGAAATTAAATTAGGTTTGAATATTAATAGCTTATTATTAGATATATCTTCTTTAACTTTCAGTATAAAATTTGTTTCTTCATCTAATTTAGCTAGCATTATGGAAACAGCAGAATATATATAATTAATTCTATTTTGAATTTGTTGCCAACTTTCATTATCTTCTTCATTAGAATCTATATATTCTTTTAGTAAATCTGGAATATCTGTATAAGCGTTGTTAACATTTAATCTTATACCAGTGATTGAAGAGCCGTATTTATCCATATCAGCAATGTTTATATTGCCTAGAATTTCTTTATTAATTATATTCATAATAATGTTACCTCATTTTAAAAAATATTAATTCTAATCATTAAAATTTCTATAGGGATATCCCATTTGAGAAGAATCATATCTTCCTAATAAATATTTGTAATATTCGGGACCATATAGTTTTTCAAGAGTGGTAGGTGGATATTCATATGATTCTGAAGTGATTTGATATTGTGCTCCTAGTGGCTCAATTACTTTAAGCTCTGACCAAGGATTGTCAAGTGAAGGGGTTAAATTAATATCAGTAATAATTGCTTTTTCTGTAGAGGCTAAAATTGTTTCTTGTTCATATTCTTGTAGTTAAATGTTATTGAATAGCAACCTATTGCAATTGTACTTGAAATTACAAGTAAGAGTTAAACCTTTTGAAATAGATGGTTGATTAATGCTTGAAGAGTTAGTAGTAAGATTATTAGTATTAATATTACTTGTGACTATTTCTGCTGTAGCATTAAAGAAGTTAATTCCATTACGTTTTACTGATACTGTTACTGTGTCTCCATTACGGTGTAGTGTAATTTTTTCTGCAAGTTTTTTTTGAAAGCCTAAGATTTCGCGACCAATAAGCATAGCCATATCTTGATTATTTGATAAAACTACATCTAACATATAGTTATAAGATTCATTATTATATAATACAGGTATAATAATTCCTGCTTCTGAATAAGGGGTTCCTAAGCTAATATAGGGAATATGACATACATATACAATTACCATTGAAGAAGCTGGTTTAAGTTGTGGTGGTAATATTTTTTCTAATATTTTTATATCTGTGTTCCAAAACAAATTTAAAGTTTCTGTTCCATGAGTAGTTATTTTAGATAAACCTTTATTTATTGCTTTTAAATCATCTGGAGTTTTAATAAAACTACATTTTTTAGACATAAAACTTCACCCCTATTTAATAAATTTTTATTATACATATTATGACTTATGATTACAAAATGTTACATAAGAAATTCTTTATAAATAATAGAGTTAATATTAGTGAATTTTACATAAATTTCATTTATAGTATGTTGGCAATAGTAGATACTTTATAATTTATTGGAGCTGTATGTTTTTAGTTTACAGTTCCAATAAATTATAGTGATAGTTTAAATACTTATTAGTGAAATTTTTACCATATTTCTTTAAAATGAGCTGTAAATATTAGTTTTGGATCATTTGTTTCAATGGTATTAGGAACTTTAATTCCGTTTAGTTTTCCAAAGCCATGAGGGACAAAGAAGGTAAAAGGTAAAGGTTTTTCTCCAGAATTTAAATCCTTGAAGTAATCTGATAGAGCAGTTGAGGGATTTTTGGTATAATTACCAGAATTTTTTACTATATCACAATATTGAAATAAACATCCATATGGTGAAGAAAGGGAAATTGATTTTAAAGATTGGCCTCCATATACATATGTCATATTATATAAATATTCTACGGTTTTAAAGCTTGGCCAATAGCCTTTGCCATATATCATTTTATTATAAAATAAATCTTTTTCTTGATTTTCTTGTTGACTTAGCTTGAAAGCAAGTGAGAATTTTTCAAGAAAAATACTTTTTCTAGAAGGAACTTCCTGAAGCGTATTAATATCATAAATCATTAGTTTATTCTTGGCTTCACCAGGGGCAAGGAGTATGCCGTTGCAGCTTTCTTCGTATCCATTCATTGGATTATCAGATTCATCTTGTGAACAATGTGATGATAAATATTTACGTACATAATAAAATCCCCAACCACCATCAAAAGTTTTAATTTCACCATCAACTAAACCTTCAACTCTGCCTTCTAATATTCCTTCGTTAGTAATTATCTTATTAATTTGTGAACTAAAGGTTTTGTTGCATATTGAAGCAATTAAATCATTACAACCTTCAATTAATCCCATTTGAGAATAATTTATATTACCATTATCATGAAACCAACGCATAATTGCAGCAACCATAGGCCATTTTGTTGCAAGTGAATAGGCTGAACCTGCACCGTGATTATAACCAGATATACAATCAGGAGACATTATATTGGGTTTAAATAGTAAAATTTTATTTTTTTTAACTTCCTCTTGCAGTTTACACATAAAATTTGTTTCTTCATCTAAATAATTTAGCATAATAAAGATACCACTATATATATAATCAATTTTCTTTTCGATTTCTGACCAAACTTCTTCATTTTGAGTATTGATAAATTTTTGTAGTAAATCAGGAAGTTCTGAATAAGCTTTATCTGCATCTATATGAACCCCAGCAATTAATGAACCAGCTTCATCAAGTTTAAAACCTTCATTATCTATAAAAATTGGTTGTGTAAATAGTTCAGGCAAAATAATATCCTCCTTATGGATTTAAAAAATTACATTAACAACTTATTTTATTAGGATAAATATTGTGAAATAAAAGTAAATTTATAAATTAAAGTAAAATATTTTATTATATGTTATATTAAGAATAGTATTAGATAAGGACCTTTTAGTTTTAATGTATAGAACTTTAATCAATGAAAAAGAATTTATATAATAATTGAGATAATAAAGAGGAGAATTGAAAATGGGAAAATATTTATTAGATACTAATATTGTTATTAAGCTTTGGAATGATAATTCAATGCTTTTAGGAAAATTGATAGAGAAAAATAAAGTTGTTATATTAAAAGAAGTATTAGAAGAACTTTCAATTAAAGAGAAAAAGATATATAGAAGGCAAGAAATTTTAAGTGAAAGGTTTTGTAAGCTTTTACCCTGTAGTATTGAAGTTAAAAATAGTTATCTGAGTGGGTTCTTTATGATATATGATTACGAAATAAAAGGAAGATTTGAAAATAATAATTTATCAAAAAATGATTTATTACAAATATGTGCTTGTTATACTGATGAAAGTTTAACTTTAATCACAGAAGATAAGGAATTATTTAATATAGCTAATTACATTTTAGGTGAAAATAGAGTTAAAAGTATTTTAGATATTGAACTGTGATAATAGATATATTATAATTTACAGGTATTTCGTTGAGAAATTTGGGAGATACTGTACAGTTACAGAGCCGAAGGGGAAAGTGCGGCAAACTCTCAGGCAAAAGGACCAAATTTTGAGAAAACTCTGGAAAGTCTAATGTATAAAAGACACCGACGAAGCAATCTTAAATGTAGTAGGAGAATCTTTCAGGTAAAAAGACAGAGGCGCAATTATTTTAATAATTAGTCTATTGTAAAAATAAATGAGGGGGATTTTTTTTGGACTACATAACAATTTTAGAGTATATAGGAGTTTTTGCTTTTGCCGTATCAGGAGCAATAGTAGCAATTGAAGAGGAATTTGACGTTTTTGGAATATATATAATTGCAATAATTACAGCAATGGGTGGAGGCGTACTTAGAGATATTGTTACAAATGTTGGAATACCAGTATTTTTTACAAGTTATATGACAATTCCTTTTATTATTGCTGGAACTTTATTTGCCATACTTTTAAAAGGAAGGCTAAAGCACAAGAATTTATTTGTTTTTATAGATGCTATTGGACTAGCAGCATTTTTCGTATCTGCAGCAGTTAAAGCTATTGGTAGTAATTATAATTATATGTTATTCATATTTGCAGCTAGTATAACTGGAGTTGGTGGTGGTGTTTTAAGAGATATTATAACAAATAGAAAACCACAAATATTCAAACATGATATTTATTGTGTTGCAGGAGTTATAGGAGTAACTTTGCTTTGGTTTATTTATCCACTAATTGGAGTAGATGTAGCACAATTTATTGCGTTAATAGCAATAGTAATTATAAGAATGGTAAGTTATTATAAGACTATTAATTTACCAGTAGTATGCAGAAAAAGTGAATTCTTAGAGAGTTAAGTGAAAGTTTAATTTATAAAAGAATATAAAAAGACTAATATTAAAATAATAAGTAAAGGTATGAGGAAAATCCTCATACCTTTTTTGTATAATATTTATTAAATAACCTTAGAAAATGAAATAGAACGTAAATATAGTATAAATATGTGTTAATTTAATTTAAAGATCAAATATGCTACTATATGGTCTATAAGAGCTCAAAATAAAAAAATAACAATTTGATATAAGTTAATTAATACTATATAATACAATTATAGAAAATGTTTTAAATAATTTTTAGAAATGTATAAAAAGATAAAAAATACATATTTAAATTTTTAGGGGGAGGAAATGGTATTAGCTTTAATTATTATAATAGGATTAGTTTTACTTTGGGTAATAATTTCACCCTGTTTTGAAAAAATAGGAGAATTTATTAGGAGATATTATGAAAAAATATTTAATGAGCAGGGGGACGAAAAAAATGAAAAAAGGTAATAAAATAGTTGGTGGAATAGTAGTTGCTGGAGTAATGGTAGTGGGAGGAGTATTAATAACACTGTCAACACATAAAATAAAACCAGGATATGTTGGAGTTGTATATAATTTAAGAGGTGGTATTCAAGATAACATTTTAACTCAAGGTTTAAGAATTGTTTCACCATTTCAAAAGGTATCACAATATTCAGTAGCAACTGAGCAGGCGTATCTTTCAAGAGATAAAAAGGAAGGTTCTTTAGATGATGATTCATTTATGATACCAACATCAGATGGGAAGACCGTTAATGTCGATTTAGAGTTTAGCTATCATTTTGATTCAGATAGACTTCCAGAAACATTCACTAGATTTAAGGGACAAACAGGTAAAGAGATAGAGGATAATTTTATAAGAGGTAAGATGAAAGCATGGACTTCAGAAGTATCTTCTACTTTTTCAGTAATTGATATATATGGTGAAAAAAGATCAGAGTTAAATTCAAATGTATTAGCTCATGTAAAAGAGAAGTTTTATGAGTATGGAATTATAATTGATTCAGTAAATTTTTCTAGAATTGAATTAGATGATGAAACAGCTAAAGCTATTCAAGAAAGAATAAATAAGCAACAGGAGTTAGAAACTGCTAAAATAGAGGCACAAAAAGCAGAAATAGAAGCTGAAAGAAAAAAAGTTGAAGCACAAGGTGAAGCAGATGCAAAAATTATCAAAGCACAAGGTGAAGCTGAGGCAAATAAGATTTTAACACAAGATCTTAATGATGAAATTTTAAGTAAAATGTATATTGAAAAGTGGGATGGTGTATTACCAAAGGTTACGTCAGGTGATATAAGTCCGCTTTTAGATTTAAATAACATAGAATAATAAATAAAACATAATGGAGGAAAATAAAATGGAATATAATATTTTTGGAGGAAATTTACCTGCTGTAACAATAAGATTGAATCAAGGGGAAAGTATTTACACACAATCTGGTGGAATGACTTGGATGACGGAAAATATAGAAATGAATACGAATATGAAAGGTGGATTATTTAAAGGTTTAGGGCGTATGATGTCTGGGGATTCAATATTTATGGCAACATATACAGCGAAACACTATCCGGGAGAAATAACAATATCTTCATCATTTCCGGGTGAAATAATAGTGCTAGATTTATCTGATGGAAGAGAATATGTATGTCAAAAAAGTGCATTTTTATGTGCAGAGCCAGGTGTTAATCTATCACTTACAACTAATAGAAGTGTAAAAGGAGGATTCTTTGGTGGAGAAGGCTTTATAATGCAAGAAGTAAGAGGAAAAGGTAAAGTATTTCTTGAAATTGATGGTAGTGTAGTTGCAAAAGATTTAGCACCAGGAGAAAAATTAATAGTAGATACAGGAAATATAGCAGCTTATGAAAGAAGTGTTAAATATGATGCTAAAATGGTAAAGGGATTTAAAAATATATTATTTGGGGGAGAAGGATTGTTTTTAACGACTTTAACTGGACCAGGTAGAGTATATCTTCAAACTATGACAATGCCAAGTTTTGCTGAAAGAATAATACCATATTTACCAGCATCAAGAAATAATTAAATATTTATATTGAAAGAGCGGTTAATTTGACAGCTCTTTCTTTTTATATCTTTGAATATAGCTATGAGTGGCTGAAATGTTAAAATGATTGTAGCAGATTGTATTAGAAGTAGTTATTTTAAAAAATATAATAGAAATTAAGGAGAAAAATAAAAATAATATAGGTATAACTAGGTTGTTGGAAAAAATTAAAAATGATACAATTTTGTTATTAAACAATTTATGGAAAATAGAAATATAATATTGGGGGGAGTTTTTATGAATGAAAAAACAAAGGATTTGGTATGGGCCGCATTGTTTCTTGCAATAGGTATAGTTATACCTTATGTTTTTCATGTAACTAGTTTGCCAGGACAAATATTTTTACCTATGCATATTCCAGTTTTATTATGTGGAGTAATATTAGGAAAAAAGTATGGTTTGATTTTAGGAATATTATTACCTTTTGTTAATTCAGTACTTTTAGGAATGCCAGCTATATTCCCAACAGGAGTTTCTATGGCATTTGAGCTTGCAACATATGGAATAGTTACAGGACTATTATATAAAGATAAAAAGTATAATATATTTATATCATTAATTGTAGCTATGGTTGTTGGAAGAATAGTATCTGGAGTGGCAAATTATATTTTATTAACAGTAGGTGGAAATGTTTTTGTATTTACAGCATTTTTGACTACAACTTTTATTAAAGCAATACCAGGAATAATTATTCAGCTCATATTAATACCAGTAGTATTAAAGGCTGTAGAGCATGTGAAAAAAGGAGAAGCTGTGATAAATGAATAATAGAGAATTTTTTAATAGCTTAGCTTATAAATGGGATGAAATGTGTCATCATGATGATAAAAAAATAAGAAAAATACTTCAACTATCGGATATAGAGAAAGGCTCAAAAATTCTTGATATAGGAACAGGAACAGGTATATTAATTAGTTATTTGTTAGAAAAGTCGCCATCAAAATTGGTTGCTGTTGATATCTCAGAAAATATGATAGAAGTAGCAAGAGAAAAATATAAGAAAGAAAATGTTAAGTTTGTAGTATCTGATATTATGAATTTTAATGAAGGTAGATATGATTATATATTTATATATTCAGCATACCCTCATTTTAAAGATAAAGAAAAATTATTTGAACAATTATATAAATAATTAAATGAAAATGGAAAAGTTATAATAGCTCATTCTCAAAGCAGAAATGAAATAAACCATGTGCATTCTAAAAGTGATTTAGTTAAAGAAGATTTACTATTACCTGTAGAAGATAATGTTAGAATAATAAATAAATACTTAAGTACTAGAACTACTATTGATAATTCGGAAATTTATTATATAGAAGCTATAAAAAATAAGTAGACATGTTTTAGCATTTATAAAGTATAAGGAGCTGAATTTATAGCTTCTTATACTTTAAAATATAAAAAAGTCTAGACATTTTGAAGAGTATTATATATACTAATAAATATAAGGCGCCATAGCCAAGTGGTAAGGCAGAGGTCTGCAAAACCTTTATTCCCCAGTTCAAATCTGGGTGGCGCCTCCAAAATAGTTTAAATTAAGGGGTTATACACTAAATATTAGTGTATAACCCCTTTTATTAAATATTGGAATAAAAGGATAGTAAATAAAAATATTTCATTTGTATTGAGAATAAGAAATTAATATTTAGATTTAAAGGAGTTAGAGTAAATAATATGAAAAAGCTAAAAAGATTAATTTCAGGAATGATTTTTTTGTGTATGTTTATAACACTTATATCAAAAAGTACCTTTGCAGATGGGACATTATGTAAAATAATATTTTATGATGGTATTCATTATATTGAAGATCCTAAAAACACTCAAGAAGATATTGTTGTTTATTGTATGAATAATGAACTTAATTGGCCACACATAACAGAAAATGGACAACAGATTCCAGATTATGTATATGGGTACCTTGATTCAAAGGATATTCAAAATTATGATGAAATGATTAAAAATTTGAAAAAGATTCTTTTTATGGGATATCCTTATAATGGAATGAGACTTTACGAAATTATTGAAGATAAAGATGGATATATTCCTTCTGAAGAAGAATTTAATGATATGTTAAAGCCAGATCCTATTCTTGTATAGGCATTCCCAGAATTAGGACATCATAAATTTACTATTGATAACTTTAGTGAGAATAAAGATGTTTTATTAAAATTTATTTATGATGTTTTAATGACGAAAGAAACTAATATAAATAGTAGTTTAACAAAACCAGATATTATGGTTAACCCATTTTATAAAGCAGTAATATGTTTAATTAATTTTGATAACCCATTAGAGGCATTTGCATATATGTATTCAGATTCTTATTATGTTACTGAAGAAGAAGCCTATAATAATACTCAAAGTGCAATTTGGAAATTGATGTATGATTATGGAGTTCCATCTAATAACTTAAATGATATATCGAATTATAAACTTGGTGAAGTCTTCATGCAGTATGCTAATTCTGATTTTATTATTCTTGCAGAAGAACCTTTAAGTAATAAAATTGAAGTTAAAAGTGATTTTAAATTTACTCAAGGAAGCGATGGAAAATGGTATAGTGGGAATTTTAGAATAGAAGAGCCTGATGAATATAATGGAATGTATATATTAGATTTACCAGATGGAATTTCATTAATGAATGGATCAGTAGATAATATTTATGGAAATCAAGATTATGTTTTTGTTTCAGATCATATGCCTGAAAGTGATGAAGAATTCAGAATATGGAGTAATATAATGTGGGCAAAAGAACCAAGTCAGTATTCCCCTTTAAAAGATATTGAATATAAAGGTAAAAAGTATCAAAAAATGACGGGACTTTATACAAATAGAACACATTTGTGGACTGAATTTACATATGGAGATGTTTCAAGTGGAGATTTGAAAGTAACGAATAAAGTATCAGGAAATGCAGCAGATAAAACAAAAGAATTTACATATACAGTAATACTTTCAGATAAAACTATAAATGGAAAGTATGGAGAAATGGAGTTTAAAAATGGAGTTTCAATTTTTAAACTAAGAGATAATGAAAGCAAAGAAGCAATAGGATTACCAGCAAATGTTGAGTATGAAATAATTGAAAGTGATAATGAAGAATACCAAGTAACTTCAAGCAATTCAACTGGAAAAATTGAAGCAAATCAAATAATAACGGTAGAATTTACAAATATAAAAAATTTAAAACCAACACAAATACCAGATTTAGATCCAATGCCAATACCAGATGAGGAAGCAAATATAGTTGATACTAATAAACCAATTAATCCATCAACTATACCTAATAAAGAAGAGATAAACCAAAATACTATTGATAAATTACCTAATACAGGTAGAAGTAATTTTATATTAATAGGAATATTAATGATTTTAAGTGGTGTAGCCATAGTAAAAAATAAAAAATAATTTATGAAAATTTAAGACTGTAAATAATTTTATATAATTTAGTTCTAGAAAAATATTACTGGAAAATTTGATTTCCAGTAATATTTTTTTATATAGATTTATTTTTATGAAATATAAAATAGTTTAAGAAATTTTTAAGAAAACTGTAATGGAAAAGAAAAGATAATTAGTGAAAAATAAGGTAGAATATGATAGGATAATATGCAAAGGTAAAATAATGTAAAAAATGGGGGAAGGATGAATGAAAGTAAAAAATATAAAAATATTTAGTGCCATTTTATTAGTCTTTATCTTTAATTTAATTGCACCAAATATGAAGGTAAATGCAAGTAAAAATGATGATAAGTATGATCTGACTATAAGTTATGGTATAGATGGAAAATATAAGGCTCAAAAATATATGCCAGTTACTGTACAAATAAATAATTTAGAAAAAGATTTTAATGGAGAAATAGAGCTAAGGATAGTATCTGACTATGCAGGAGGATATAACTCATATTCAAAGGAAGTTTACGCAAAAGTTGGAGAAAGTGTAAGTGTAACAATTCCAGTGAAATTTTTAGATGGAAATAATAGTGGAACACTTTGTTTAGTGGAAAATGATAAAGTTTTATATGAAAAAAAATTTCATGTTTCTTCTGGAAGAGTAAGTGAGGGAAATGCACTAACAGGATTATTAACTGATGATGCTACTGCATTAGGGTATTTAGGAGATATAACTTATTTTGATTCTTCTTATTCAAATGTAGGAAGAATGAATTGCGTTAATATAGATGAAAGTTATCTGAGTGAAAACGGATTAAATATAGATGTATTAGATTTAATAGTAATAAATAACTATAATATGGCCAATTTAAATGAAGATCATTATAGTTCCTTAAATAATTGGGTTAATGAAGGTGGAACTTTAATAATTGGTACAGGTGCAAATGAAAGTAAAACAATAACTAACATAAATAAGAACTTCTTAAATATTTCTTCAGAAGGAACTATTGAAAGAAATGTTGCTATTACTAATGAAAATTTAAATTTAATATTATCACAAATAACTTTAGAGGGAGCAACCGTTACAAATAACAGTTATGGAAATAAGTTAGTTTATTCATTAGATAGAGGTGCAGGAACTATTTTAGTAACTACATTTGATTTAGGATTAGAGCCTTTTATATCAAGTAGTGATGCAACTTTAATGTTACAAAATATGTTGATAGAAACGTTTGATAAGATTTATCAACAAGATTATAATGGCAGCTATAATTCATCAAGCTATCAAGCAAGTTATATGTTAAGAAATATTCCAGTTCAAGATGTAGTAAGCCCAGTAACATTAGGAATAATACTTGCAACATATGCAGTTTTAGTTGGAATAGTTTTATATGTTGTTTTAAAGAAGATGAAAAGAAATGAATTAACATGGATACTTATACCTATAACAGCAGTAATATTTACTATATTAATTTATTTATTAGGAAGTAAGATGAAATTTAAGGATGTTGTAGTAAACTCAGTTAATATTATATCAACTGATGAAAACGGAAAAGGGCAAATAAATGGATATATAGGTATTGGAAGTAAAAATAAAGGTAATTTAAAGATAGAAAAAGAAGAAAATTTAAATATGAAGTATATTTCTGATGACTATTATTATTATGGAGATACAAGTAGTGAAACTAAAACTTTAAAAATTAAAACAACATATATAAAAGATAATTCATATTTTACAGTAGCCAATAATGTATCAGAAATGAATAAATTTGAGGTTTCAGGAAAAGAAATAGTATTACCTAAAATAGAAAACTCTTTAAAAATTAAAGATGGAAGTTTAGAAGGAACTATTAAAAATAATTTAGACTATGATATTAAAAAATTAATTATAGTATCTGGGCAGAGTGTATGGGATTTAGGTGAAGTAAGTACAGGAGAACAAATTTCTATTTCAGAAGCAGAAATAAAAAATAGTTATGGAATTCAAGGATATGCAGATAGTATTCAAAATGAATATTATAATGCACAATGGGATGATTCTGTAGATAAGAGAGATCCGAAATTTAAAAATGTAGAAAGATATTCTTCATTATTATATTTACTAAGTAATGGTAATTATATTGGAGCGAAAACAAAAATTATTGCTATTACTGACTTACCGGTTGATTATAGTTTAAAAATAGAAAATAAATCAATTTCAAATTATGATTTAACTGCGGTAGTACAAGATGCAGATATAGATTTTAAGGATGAAGATGGAAATTTAAATTTTCCAGAAGGATATTTTGAGTACAATATTGCTTCTATAGCTGATACAGCAAACTTTGATTATTATGAAGGATATATTTATGGTTATGGTGATGTAATTTTAGAATATGATATTGATACTAACGTAGATGTAAAAGAAATTACTATTAATTCAGGTACTGATAGATGGGGATATCAATATGGAGTTGATGGAGAGTATTATATATACAATTATAATACAAATGAATATGAAAAATTTAGTTTATCATCAGGAAGCTATAAGATATCAAATGATGGAAGCTATACTTTAAATAATAAGATACAAATAAAGATTGTAGCTAGCAATGATGGTAATAATGCAGCTCCAAAATTAATGATAAAAGGGGTGGAGAAATAATGTTAGTTATAAAGAATCTTGAAAAATCATATGGAAGTTTTAAGGCTGTAAATGGATTAAATTTAGAGATTAAAAAAGGTGAGATATTTGGTTTTATAGGGCCAAATGGTGCAGGAAAAAGTACAACGATGAAGATTATTTCAGGACTTTTATCACCAGATAGTGGAGAAGTTTATGTTGATGGAATAGATGCAATAAAAAATAATAAGGCATTAAAAGATAAAATTGGATACATGCCAGATTTCTTTGGAGTTTATGATAATTTAAAAGCAATTGAGTATTTAGAGTTTTATGCTTCAATTTATGGGATTGTTGGAAAAGAAGCAAGAGAATTATCTATGGATTTACTTAGATTAGTTAATTTAGAAGATAAATATGACGCCTATGTTGATGGATTATCAAGAGGGATGAAGCAAAGATTATGTTTAGCAAGGTGTCTTGTTCATAATCCAGATCTTTTAATTTTAGATGAACCTGCTTCAGGAATGGATCCAAGAGCTAGATATGAAATGAAGGGGATATTAAGAAACTTAAAGGAAATGGGTAAAACAATTATAGTTTCTTCTCACATATTACCAGAGCTTGGGGAAGTATGTACTAATATTGGTATAGTTAAAAATGGAGTTGTAGTTTGCCAAGGAACTGTTGATGAAATAATGACAAGAGCAGCAGGGGCTTCACCTATAGTATTTACTGTTTTAGATAAAGAAGAGGATGCAGTTAAAGCTCTTAAAGAATTACCATATGTAGATAGCATTAAGGTTGATGATAAGAAGATTACTGCTAATATAAAAGGTGATGATGAAGTTATAAGCAATCTTTTAAAGTTCTTAGTGTTAAAAGATATTCCAATATTAAATTACAGTAGAGCAGTTGGTAATTTAGAAGATGTATTCATTCAAATTACAGCAGATAGTGATGAGGAGGTATAATTATGAGAGTAAATCCAGTATTAAGAAATGAGAGTAAAATAGCAGTAAGAAGTATTAAATTTACACTTATGATATTTGCATATATAGCTGCCTTATCAATAGCAGTAATGATTTATTATACTTCATTAAATTCAAGAATATTTTCAAGTGGATTAGATTTAGAATCATCGGTTATATTTTATGTTGTAATGGCAATTGGTCAAGCTTTATTGTTACTCTTCATAGTTCCAGCATTAAGTTCAACTGCAATATGTTCAGAAAGGGAAAAACAAACATTAGACATATTGCTATCATCAAAGTTGACACCATTACAAATAATTCTAGGAAAGGTTTCGGCTTCATCGTTAAGAGTTATAGTTCTTATAATTTCAACAATGCCGCTTTATGCAATAGGAGCATTAATTGGTGGTGTTAAGCTTACTAATATATTATGGTTGGTAGTATTTTTTATAATTAACACAATTTTTGTTAGTTCAATAGGAGTTTTTGTTTCTACATATGTAAAAACTTCTAAGGCGGCTACAGCATTAACATATGGATTAGTTTTACTTATTTATATAGGAATTATTGTTATTACCTGGGTAATACTTATTGTGACTGTTTACCAAATGAATATGAGTGGAAATTATACATCTACAGTACCTAAAGCATCTCCTATAGTGTATTTAAGCCCTATAGTGGGATTTGCAAGCTTACTATTAAATCAAGTTGGATCAGGTATGGGCTTTGAGTCTATAATATCTGAATTTGGAATAAGCACATATTCAGAATATATTTCAATAGCAGTGCAATTAGGGCTTTCTATATTATTTATATATTTAGCAGCAATAAAACTTAATCCATTAAAGAAGAAAAGAAAAAGTAAATCTAAAAAAGTAAAGGAGTAGTAAAATGGATTCTTTAGATAAAGCTATTTTAATGTTTTTAAATAAGGCTTCTAAAAGAATTAAAGCAAACTTCTTATTAAATTTAAGCATAGTAGGATTGAAAATTCTGCTATGCTTAATCTTTAGTTTGCTTTTAATATCACTTTTTATAAGCATTCCTTATGTCTTAGAAATTTGTATAGGAATATTAGTAATAGGACTAGTAATTATTTTAATTTTTGGATTTATTAAATCACCGAAAAAGAATCAAATCGCCCTTATGGTGGATTCAAAAGGATTAGATGAAAGGCTTATTACTTCATTAGGACTTATAGAGTGTAATGATAATATGTCAATAGCGCAAAAGCAAGATACAGTAAGTCATATTAAAAACTTTGATATAAAAAAGAATATTAAGATGAATATAGATAAAAAGCAAGTACTATTAGTTTTAGCACTAGTAATTATGTGTATTTTAGTAATGTTTGTGCCTACTACTGCAAGAAAAGAAGCACAAAAAATAAGAGAGTTTGATAAATACCAAAAATCAGTTATTGAAAAAGTTGAAAAAGAAAAGAAGGAAATAGAAAAGTCAGAAGATTTATCAGAGGAAGAAAAAGAAGAAGTTAAAAAGCTTTTAGAAGATGCAGTTAAGGAATTAAAAGAAAGTGAAAAGAAGTCTGAATTAAATAAGACTTTAGAACGTTTAGAAAAAAAGTTAGAAGATAAAAAAGAAAAATTATCTTCAGAAAAAGCTAAAGAAGCATTGGAAGAGGCTAAAAAGAAATTATTAGATGAATTTAATAAAGAAAAAGAAGATACAGCTAAAAAAGATGTAAATAAATTAGTAAATGAGCTTATGAAAAAAGAAGAAAGTAAAGATTTAGCAGAAGCAATGATGAATGGAGATACAGAAGGTATAAATAAAGAATTAGAAGAAATTCAAAAAAAACTAAATAATATGAGTAGTGCAGAGCTAAGTGAACTTTCTGAAGCCTTAAAAAATGCAGCATTAGAAATGAGTGATGAAGAATTAGCAGAAGCTTTGAAAAATGCTTCAAATTCAGTGCTAGATAAAAAACTTGATAGCGAAAGCCTATCTGATGCTATTTCAAAATCAATAAGTAATAGTACTGGACAAAGTAGTAGTTCGCAATCATCAGAATCAGGAGAAAATCAAGGTCAAGGACAAGGATCTAGTAATGGTCAAGGCTCAGGTTCTGGAAGTGGTGAAGGGCAAGGCGGATCAAGTGGAAATGGATCAGGGGCAGGTTCTGGAACGGGATGGAATACTGGTAGTACTGAAGGCAAAGAAAATGATTTAGAAAATTCTAAAGGTGAGCAAATATATATTCCAGGAAGAAATGAAGGTGAAGATGGGAATCTTACTGGTAATAAAAATGAAAATGGAAATTCACAAGGAATAGAAAATCAAACTGGGATGAATATAGGTGGAGAAAAGATAGATTACGATAAGGTAATTGGTGATTATAGTAATAGTGCTTTAGAAGGAGCTAATAATAGCAATTTACCACAAAGCTTAAAAGATATTATAAAAAATTATTTTGAGCAATTAAATTAATCCAAATATTAATAAATTTAACTAGAAAATTTTATGAGGTGGCAAAGCTGGAAATTAATGAAGTATCAATTATAGAAGTTTCAAAGAAGATAAAAAGATGTGAAGAAGAAATAAGTAAAGGAATAATTGGGCAAAAGGATACAATTAGAAATGTATTAATAGCTATATTTGCAGAAGGAAATGTACTTTTAGAAGGTATGCCTGGAATGGGAAAAACTCAATTAGTTAAAACAATTGGAAAGGTGTTAGATTTAAATTTTTCTAGAATACAATTTATAACAAAGGAGGCATAAAGAAAAAATGGCAGATAAAT
>JABLTS010005632.1_pt1 | contig 18746 bp, 6 predicted proteins | sample 7160081 | NCBI WGS metagenome assembly JABLTS01 (sample SAMN14651231, study PRJNA627086) | human gut metagenome | isolation source: feces | host: Homo sapiens | reverse complement strand
AGGAGCCGGTATCTACCGTAATGTATATCTGATTTCCACCGAGAAACTGAATGTTCCGGTGAATGGCGTGCAGATCACTACTCCGTTTGAAAAACTGGAAGCAGAAGGTGGCAAATACGAAGAAATCAAGAATGCCACAAAAGCAGGCGTTGACATCAAGACGGACGTAACAAACGATTCTGATACAGAAGCAACTGGTGTTTCAGTAAAATCGACCGTTTATAATAAGGAAGGCGATGTTGTTTCCACACAGACCGATGACATTACTGTAGCAGCCGGTAAGACAGAGACAATTAGCCAGAGTGTGGATGTAGCAAACCCGAAACTTTGGTCCGTGGATTCACCGAACCTCTACTGGGTAAGAACGGAGATCATCCAGAATGGCAAAGTTGTGGATCGTACCGACAGCCGTTTTGGTATCCGTTATATTGCTACGAATCCGAACAGTGGATTTTATTTAAACGGTGTGCATACAAAACTGAATGGTGTCTGTGAACATTCTGACCTGGGATCTCTTGGTATGGAGACCTATCAGGCAGCTGTTGACAGAAGAATCCGTACACTGAAAAAATACGGTGTCAATGCGATCCGTACCTCCCATAACCCGGTGTCACCGGAGTTTATTGAGGCGTGTGACCGTCTTGGAATGCTGGTATTTGAAGAAGCCTTTGATCAGTGGCTGTATTCAAAAAACAGTGACGATTATCATAACTATTTCAATAAAGCAGCAGATGGAAAAACGGTCGTTTTTGATAAAGCCGGAAATGATAATACCAACAATGACACTTCTTATATAGAAGTAAAACGTGAGGATCTGCAGTCCAATGCAGAACGTGATATCAAAGCGATGGTAGACCGTGACAAGAACGCACCTTGTATTTTTGCATGGAGTACCGGTAACGAAATCTACGATGCACGTTACAAACATGGTGAAAATACACTGGATATGCTGACCGGCTGGATCAAAGAAATCGACACGACAAGACCGGTCGCAGCATGCCCGCCGACCTGGGACAATTACTGGGCAAATAATGCACAGCAGGAAAAGCATCTGGCAAAAGCAGAAATGTCCGGATTTAACTATGCAACCGAACAGTATGACGGTGCCCACTCCAGATATCCGAATATGGTTATTTTTGGATCTGAGACAGTATCCGCTTATTATTACCGTGGTGTTTACTTCCTGGAAGGAGAAGGAAGCGGCGACAGATGTAATGAATATCCGACTTACTGGACATTTTCATCGGCAACCGCTTCTCTGGAAGCACACAGAGACAAAACTTACACAGCCGGTGAATTCGTATGGACCGGACATGACTACTTAGGTGAGCCGACCCCAAGAAGCTGGCCATCCAAGAGTTCCTACTTTGGTATGATCGACACCGCAGGTTTTGCAAAAGATGTTGTTTATATGTACAAGAGTATGTGGACGGATACACCGACCGTACATCTTCTGCCGCAAAAATGGAATTTCAAGGCAGGACAGAAAGTGCCGGTATACATTTACACAAATGCAAAGAGTGTGGAACTGTTCTTAAACGGAAAATCACTTGGCATTAAGAATTATGACAAACAGACTGCTTCCCCGGTATATATCTACTGGACAAAAGGAACCAGCGGACTGGATTACGAAGCAGGCGAACTCAAAGCAGTCGGCTATGACCAGCCGGACGGAAAAGGAAACGTGATCGCAACCGATGTGGTAAATACATCAGGTGATGCAGCACAGGTAGAACTTTCCGCAGACAGAACGTACATCAAAAACGATGGCGATGATATGGTATTTGTAGAAGCTACGATTGAGGACAATACAGGAATCATGGTTCCTGGAGCAGACAACCGTATCACTTTCGACGTAGAAGGCGGCGAAATCGTATCTGTGGACAACGGTGATCCGCGTGACCATGATCCATACAAAAACACAGACAACCGCAAAGCGTTCAGCGGAAAAGCACTGCTGATCGTAAAAGCAGAAGAAGGAAGCACTGATGACATTGTGATCACAGCGACAGCTGAGAGTGACAATGGTATCCTGAAATCCAATACCATTACCGTAGGTTCTAAAAACGAACTTCCGGGTGACGGAACGGATACACCGAAGCTTCAGGATGCATCCGTAGTGATGGGCAAAGGCATTTCTGCAGATTCTGTTCTGCCAAAAACCGTAAAAGTACAGTACAGCAACGGTGTGGTCGATGAGCACCAGGTAACCGGATGGAACCTGGATAACCTGAATGTAAACCAGGCAGGTACTTACAAAGTAACCGGAACGGCAGAAGGCATGGAAGGCACGTTTGAATGTACTGTAACAGTCAAAGATATCAAATCCGCAACGGTAGACAATGTAACAACACTGGTAAATGTAGAACCGTCCCTGCCACAGTTTGCAGCGATCGAGTATGCAGACGGCACAAAAGGTTCTGCCCCGGTAACCTGGGATGAAGTTCCGGAAGAAAATTATGCAAAAGCAGGAAAATTTGAAGTGACCGGAAAGATCGGACCAGAAGTTACTGTAAAAACAGAAGTAAGCGTAAAAGAGATCAAGTCTGTCGAGGAAGTACATGCATCTACCGTAATCGGAACACTTCCGGTTCTGCCGGCAGGTGTGGAAGTAACCTTTACCGACGAAAGTAAAGAAATTGTAGGTACAGACTGGCAGATCAAAGCAGAAGATGTGGCAGCAGCAGGAACCTTAAAAGTAAAGAGCAAGATCCTTGGTTCTGATATGGAAGCTGTTGCGAATGTCGATGTGAAATATGCGGTGGCAACAGGTGATCTGGAATACACATCAACAGGAACAGTAAGCAAAGACAAGACCGTAAACGGTGCAGGTTTGAGCGTACGTATCGATCAGGGCGGAAAGCCGACCGAATATGCAGTAGGTTTAAGTATGCTTGGCGGATCAGAAGCCGTTTATAATGTAGAAGGAAAAGGATATGAAGCATTCCGTGCTTATGTCAGCCTGAGTTTTGATAACGGACAGGATGCAGAAGGAGCCGTTTCTTTCGAAGTTTATGTCGATGATGAAAAGACACCAAGATACCGTTCCGGTGTCATGACACATGCCACCAAGAACCTGGCACTTGATGTGGATATCAAAGGTGCAAAGACCATAAAACTGGTGACAAAAACGGAAGATTCCAGTGTAGATAACAGCAAGAATATCGGTAACTGGTGTGACACGAAATTTGTTTCTTCCAATGTGGCGGTCAAGAGTGCAAAACTGAAAGAAAAAGATTTCTACTATGCAGAAAAAGGGGCACAGCCGTCCCTGCCGCAGACAGCAGAAGTACAGGTAGATGATACCCATACCGGAGCATTCCGTATTGCATGGTCTGAGATTGATACATCAAAAGCAGATGTAGTCGATGTAGAAGGAACAGTTCTTGGGATCGCTGATCCGGAAAATCATAAGGTGAAAGCAAAGGTAATCGTTGATTTTAACAATGTAGTTAAAGTGCCGGCACTGATGAATAAGATCGGTAAATGGGAAGTAAAAGAAGCCTTTGACTATGTTGAGACAACGGGAACAAAGACCAATATCAAAGATATTGAAGATATCACAGCCAAATCGTCCGTTATTTATAAATGGACAAACAATATGCTGATCGAGAATTGCCATAACTATGGTTTTGATTACGGGGTATATCCGGGAACAAACAGTGCAAATCCGGAATATCTGATCGTGCGTGCACCGGCGATCAAAGGTTTTGTTCTTCGAGGAACCGGCTCAACAGATGAAAATGCAAATAAAAACTTTACTTTCTATACTTCGGCAGATGGAGAAAACTGGAAAGAATTCAAAGATTACACAAAAACAACCGATACTTCCGTAAGCGGAAGCTGGCCGAGCAGACTTTATACAGCAACACAGATGCCGGATGACACAAACTATATCAAGATTGCATATCCGACCGGAAATACATGGCAGTTCAATATGAACAAACTGCAGCTGACCGGTGGCGAAGTAATTCCTGAAGGCAAAGCAGTTGTCAGTCTGGATGCAAACGGCGGAAGCCTTCCGGAAGGAACAAGTACAAAACGTACGCTGAACAAAGGCGACCAAGCAGGAGAACTGCCGACACCGACCAGAAACAGACACAACTTTAAGGGCTGGTTTACACAGCCGGAAGGTGGAGAAAAAGTAACAGAAGAAACGGTGGTTTCAGATTCTATAATCCTCTATGCACAGTGGGAAAAATCAACCAAAGCAGAAGACGTACCTGTTTACTTTGTGGACTGTGGTGCAAATGCTTTCTCAGCAGAAGGAAAAGCATATAGAAAGGATTACACAGATACGCTGAAAAACACAGTACCGGATCAGGCATACAGTGAAACAAGCGGATGGGGATTCACAAATCCGGCATCCGAAGTGGAAGCAAACGGAAGCGGGGATGCCTATACGACGATCCGCAACTTTAAAGCAGGAAACAATCAGAAGACCATGACCTACAAATTTGCACTGGATGCAGGAACGTATGAAGTGGTAACTGGATTCTATGATCCATGGGCACAGTGGGCAGGCGATGACCGCCATGCAAAGATTACTGTGGCAGATGAAGCAGGAACCGAACTGGCTGTACACGAAGACCACAAGATCAGCGGCAGCAAAGACAGTGTGACACTGGAAAATATCACACTTTCAGAAGCAGGCAATGTGACTGTGAACTTAAGTCCGCTGAAAAAAGTGGACAGCAACATTGACAGCTGTGATGTGCTGGTAAGCTTTATCGTGATCGTGAAAAAAGCAGCAGAGCAGCCGAATATTCCGAAGACAGATACAAAAGCAGGACTGAAGGCAGCCATTGACCTGGCAAAAACGCTGAAAGCAGATGACTATACAGCAGCATCTTACAAAGCACTTTCTGATACGATCGCAAGTGCGGAGAAAGTATATGCAGAAACAGAACCAAGTGCAGAAGCAGTCCAGACACAGATCAATGCTCTGGCAGAAGCAGTCAGAAATCTGAAATCTGCAGCAGCAGATACGAAAAAAGACCTGACACAGCAGATGAAAGAAAAAGATGCAGAATTAGCAGCAAAAGATACCGAACTGAAAACAGCACAGAAGAATGTGTCAGATCTGGATGATCAGCTTAAAAAAGCAGAAAAAGATCTGGCGGATCTGAAAAACGGAAGCGAAGCAGAAAAAGCAGAACTTCAGAAACAGATCAACAGCTTAAAAGAACAGCTCGATGAAGCAAACGCAAAAGTTACGGTTCTGAAAGCAGAAAAAGAGAGACTGACAGAAGAAAAAACATCCCTGCAGACAGAACTGAAAAAAGCTCAGGAAGATGCAGCGAAGAAAAAAGCAGAGGAAGCAGAAGCACTTCGCAAAGCTCAGGAAGAAGAGCAGAAAGCAAAAGACGAACTGCAGAAACTGAAAGATGCCATGACACTGAAAACAGGTGATACCATTACTGTAAAGGGCGTAACATATCGTGTGACCAATGCAGAAGCAAAGACAGCGGAAGCTTATGGCGTGGTAAACAAAAACCAGAAACACATCGAAGTAGCCGCAACGGTTAAGATCAAAGGAAGTACCTGCAAAGTAACGGCAATCGCAGATCAGGCATTTGCCGGAATGAAAAAAGCAACAAAAGCAGTGATCGGCAAGAATGTGAGCAAGATCGGCAAAAAAGCATTCAACGGCGATGGAAAACTTAAGAGCATCACAGTAAAAAGCAGGAAACTGAAAACGGTCGGTAAACTGGCACTGAAAGGCATCAACAAAAAAGCAGTGATCCGTATACCGAAGTCAAAGAAAAAAGCTTACAGGAAACTTTTCAAAGGCAAAGGACAGAAAAAGAGTGTCATTGTAAAGTAGTAAGTTCATAAATCCAAAACGCATATCACCTTAAAAACAGCAGAAAAACCACAGATAGCGTAAAAACGGTTCTGTGGTTTTTTTGTATCGTACAGAAAAAATTACCAAAAAATAAAAAATATTCCATATGTTTTTGTGAAGAAATTTTGTATAGTTATGGTAAGCAAAATTTTGTTTTTACTAAACACAACAAAGGAAACAAAGAAAAATAAAGGAGGGCAATATGAACTACAAAAAGTATTTAAGTGGTGTTCTGGCAGCAGCGATGGTACTTAATACCGGAGCAGTGAGTGTCCTGGCAGCAGGGACTGATACGTCCGTGCAGGAAGCATCTCAGACACAGACATCATCAACACCGGAAACGGTATACGTCAATTCATATGATGGAAAGGAGCGTTCCGTTTCTTTTAACGATCACTGGAGATTTTATTTGGGAGAATTAAACGGTGCGGAAGCAGTTTCTTATAATGATTCTTCCTGGGATGATGTGACGCTTCCGCATGATTACAGCATCGACCAGGGATTTTCAACAGCAGCACCGGCAGAGCAGGAGAGCGGCTATGTGCTTGGAGGCACCGGATGGTACCGCAAAAGTTTTACACTGGATGAGAGCATGCAGGGAAAGACGGTCAGCATTGATTTTGACGGTGTTTACATGAATGCAACCGTTTATCTGAACGGTGAAAAGCTGGGAACACATCCATATGGTTATACCCCATTTTCTTTTGTGCTTCCGCAGGACAAACTGAAATTTGGATCGGAAGAAAACGTGATCACGGTCAAAGTAGATCATAAACAGCCGTCCAGCCGCTGGTATTCCGGTTCCGGTATTTACCGTGACGTAAAACTTACCGTTGCAGATCCGGTACATGTGGCAAATTACGGAACGACCGTGACAACCCCGGATATTGAAAGCGGAAAAGGAACCGTAAGCGTGGTAACGGAAGTACAGAATGACAGCAGCGAAGCAGCTGATGTTTCTGTAAAACAGACGGTTTATGAAAAAGGCAGTGACGTCCCGGCAGCAGAGGGCGAAAAGACAAAGGTACAGAGTGTTGCAGCGGGCAAAACAGCCAGGATCGAGGCCAGTGTCACCGTTGCAGACCCAAAGCTCTGGGATACGGAAAATCCAAACCTCTATACCGTAAAAACAGAAGTTTATGTTGGAGATACCTTAAAAGACAGCTACCATTCTGACTTTGGCTTCCGCTGGGTAAACTTTACTACAGAGAAAGGTTTTTATTTAAATGGAAAGAACATCAAACTGCACGGAGTGTCCATGCATCATGACCAGGGTTCTCTTGGATCCGAAGCCTGGGAGCGTTCTGTGGAACGTCAGGTACAGGAGTTAAAACAGATGGGAGTCAATGCCATCCGTGTAACACATAACCCGGCATCCCAGGTACTGATTGATGTGTGCAACCGTGAAGGCATCATGCTGGTGGAAGAAGCCTTTGACTGCTGGCTTTCCGGAAAAGCAGGAAATACCGAGGATTATGGTAAATGGTTCTACCAGACCATTGAGAGCGGCAACCAGATCGTAAATGGCAGAGAGGGCGAAAAATGGGCAGAATTTGACCTCAAAGCCATGGTAAGACGAGGAAGAAACAATCCTTCCATTATTATGTGGAGCCTTGGAAATGAAATCTTTCAGCAGCTGATCGACGGGAATGTAACCGGTCAGTATCCGGAAGTGGCAAAAAAACTGATCACCTGGACCGGAGAAGAAGATGCGACCAGATATGTAACCTTTGGTGATAATCAGGTAAAGAGCAATGTCTGGGCAGACAATAATCAGGTAAACACAGCACTTGTTTTTGCAGAAGCAGCAAAATATGGCGTGCCGGGAGGTCTGGTAGGATTTAACTACGGAAGCTCCGGACAGATCAGCAACGGACACAGCAGAGGATGGCTGGTCTATGGTTCTGAGACAGCCTCTTCCGTAAACAGCCGTGGCGTTTACGACAGGAAGAACAGCAACAGTGACAATGGAAGCGGAGACCGCCGACTGACTTCTTATGATAAAAGTGCAGTAGGCTGGGGACATCTGGCAAGTGCAGGGCTGTGGATCACGATGCAGCAAGAATTTAATGCAGGCGAATTTGTCTGGACAGGTTTTGATTATATCGGTGAACCGACACCGTATAACTGGCAGGGAACCGGTGCAAACGGAACCTGGCCGAACATTGCAAAGAACTCTTACTTTGGTATCATTGACACGGCAGGTATCCCAAAAGATTCCTATTATCTGTATCAGAGCCAGTGGAATGACAACGAAAATACCCTTCATGTTCTCCCGGTATGGAATGAAGATGAGATCATGCTTGATAACAGCGGCAAGGCAGAGGTTGTAGTTTACAGTGATGCTCCTGTTGTGAAACTTTATCTGAACGGCAAAGAAATCGGAAGTGCGACAGCGACACACACCGATACACCGACCGGTGGTTATCAGAATTATACAAGCGGAACAGGATGCTTTGACAGCAGCAAGGCGAACGGACATACTTCCCTGTATGCAACATTCCAAGTACCTTATGAGGTGGGAACACTGGAGGCAAAAGCATTTGAAGCAGACGGTGTGACCGAGATCAAAGACACGGACGGACGTAATGTGGCAGAGACGACCGGAAAGGGATCCAAACTTACTGTAAAAGCAGACCGCAGCGAGATCACGGCAGACGGCAAAGATTTAAGTTTTGTTGAGATCGATGTAACGGACAGAGACGGCAGAGAAGTAAACGGTGCAGAGCCGCAGATCCATGTTGCCGTAGAAGGTGACGGCAAGCTCCTTTCACTTGATAACGGTGTTCAGAACGATACCACTTCTTACAGTGAACCGACCAGAAAAGCCGGTAAAGGAAAACTGATCGCGATCGTTCAGTCCACAAAAGATGCCGGAAGCTTTACCGTAAAGGCAACTTCAGACGGATACACTGCAGCACAGACTGTCATTACCACAGTTGCAGACGGCAGCGGAGTAACCGGAGAAAAGACCGTTGTAAGCTATGAGATCGCAAAGAATTATTATGTAAAACAGGGAACGAAACCAGTTCTCCCATCCGAAGTAAAGATCCATTATTCTGACGATACTTCCGAGACAAAGAAAGTAACCTGGGATGCATTTACCGGAGAAGAAGAAACATATTCGGTATCCGGTACGGTAGCAGATCTGAATATGCGTATCACGGTCAATGTCAGCACGATCGGCCAGACAGCAGGTGTCCTGAATTATTCCGCAGCAGTCGGAAAAGATGCAGAAGTCAGCCTTCCTGCAGCCAGACCGGCAGTTCTTGCAGACGGAACAATCCTGGCAGCAGAATTTCCGGTAAAGTGGGATATTCCAAAAGATCTGACAGCGACAATCGGAACAAAGAATGTAAAAGGAACGGCAACCGTATTTGACCAGAACTTTGAAGTGACTGCAGCAGTCAGAGTTACCAATGGAGAATACAAAGACGGTGCAGAAGCCCTTGGCAACGTGCCGGAAATGTATTACAACGGTACATCCAGCAAAGAAGATGCATCTGTTGCAGATGTCCTGGCGAAACTGCAGGATGATAAGACAAGTGCCGATGATGTGGCATGGAGCGGAAAAGGAACCCTCGATTTCCGTCTGGATACAGCGATTGAATTGAAAGGATTCACAATGTATCTGAAAGATACCGCACCGACTTCCGGAACGATCAAAATCTATGCATCCGGCGACAACGGAGTCAACTGGACGCCGGTAGACTGCACGGTAACAAATAAAAAAGAAAAAGGTGTGACGGTTCGTACTTACAATGTAAAAGAAACCGTTTCCGAAACCTATTTCCGTGTAGAATTTACCAAAGATGCCACCCTGGCGGAATTGGAAATGAATACAAGGATCCCGAGCTTTACGGTAGGGTCAGAAGCAGCACTTTCCAGTCTGAAAGTGGGCGGTCACATTGCGGATGAAGCAAGCCTGAAAAAAGGCTGGTTTGGCGTAAATGAAACAGAATTTGATGCGGCAGACCTTACAGCAGAAGGGAAAGACAATGCAAGCGTGACCATTCTTGACAAAGATGCAGACGGTGTGATCCGTATCCTTATTGAATCTGAAGATCATCTGATGCGTGCCATCTATCCGGTTATGCTCGGAAAAGACAATACAGCAAGCGACAGTGCTTCCGATGCATCTATGGATTATGATTATAGGAACATGACACTGCGTGCACCAAGTGAAGAAGGCAGCGGTTCTGTTGCAAAAGCGGCAGATGGAAATACCGGTACCATCTGGCATACAAACTGGGGAAGCGGAAGTGGACCGACAGACCTTCGAAATGATCCGGATAACCGTTACTTGCAGATTGAACTGAAAGAAACAGAAAAGATCAATGCACTGCGTTATCTGCCGAGAAGCAGCGACACAAACGGTATCGTTACAGAGTACAGCATCAAAGTAAGTACAGATGGCGAAAACTGGACGGAAGTTGCAAAATCAGATGCAGACAGCACATGGAGCAAATCCGTAGAATGGAAACTGGCACAGTTTGCACCGGTCGATGCGAAATATATCCGTCTCTATGGTGTGTCAACCGTAGGACAGTCTGCAGCAGAAGTAAATAAATATATGTCTGCAGCAGAAGTAAGGGTACGCTACGCTGCACAGGAAATTTACCGTGACAATACAACCGTAACACTGGAAGATCGCAGCTTTGATTACACCGGAAGTGCACTCACACCGAAACCGGTTGTTACTTACAAAGCATCCGAAGATGCACAGGCAGTGACCCTGACAGAAGGTACAGACTATGAAGTAAGTTATAAAAATAACACAGAACCTGGAACAGCAACGATTGTTGTGACAGGAAAAGGTGCTTACCAGGGTGTTGTAGAAGAAAACTTCGTGATTAATGCAGTAGATATAACTGTAGCGGATTATGAAGCGATCGCAGTTACAACAGCAAAAGGAGTCTGCCCGGCTCTTCCGGGAACCGTCATTGCACATACCAACGTCGGTGATCAGGTACTGGATGTACAATGGGATGAAATCAGTGCAGAACAGTTAAAACAGATCGGAACCTTTAGCACGGGCGGAACCGTGGTTGACACCAATGCACGCATCACAGCAGAAATAACTGTAACTGCCGTAATAGGTGTGCAGCAGGTATCCGTGGCAACAGCAAAAGGGACAACACCTTCCATGCCGGAAACAGTAACTGTATACTACAGCAACGGTGAAAAACAGCAGCAGGAAGTTGTATGGGATCTTGCAGATGCAGATTTCAGGAATCCTGGAATCGTAGAAGTTTACGGAACAGTTGGAAAAGCAGTTACTAGGGAAACTGTACTTCAGGCAAAAGCGTCGGTCCGTGTGGCAGATGTGACAGCAGATGCAAACAATACACCGACCGATACAAACCTGGCACTGAATGCAGACGGTTCCTCTAAAACAAGAGAATGGCCAAGGACTTTCGCATATTTTTCATCTTCCAACGATCTTGTATATAATGCAGTTGATGGAAATAAAAATTTTGACAGCACATCCGGCAAGAAAATCTGGTGTGACTGGGAAAGCGGCAAATATCATACCAACGCAGATGCAGCCGTAGGAGACTCCGATCATCTGCCGTTTGTGATCAGTGCCTTCGGAAAAGAAGATTCCACCGCAGATTCAGATCAGAAGAAATATACCGTAAATAAAGTTTCCATTGGATTTATGGAAGAAGATGGAAGTGCAGCAAACAAAGTCAGACTTCCAAAAGATTACAAGATCGAGTATTACAGTGCGAACGACGGTGTGATCCCGGCAAACAGACTGGGCAACGATTCTGCAAACAGCTGTAGCAATATCAAAGGCTGGGGAGCAGACAACCCTCTGAAAGCACACACCGGCTGGACAGAAGTAGCATATGTCGGCGGCAAACCATCCGTACCGTCTCTTGCAAATTTCAAAGAGATGGTCAATGTAGAATTTGAAGCAGTTGAAACCACAGCGATCCGTATCACCCTGACGCCGCAGGACAACAACTGGACCGGACTGGAAGAATATGAAGTATACTATACCCCGATCGAGAAATATGGAGATTACGAAGTAACTTCTATTAAAGTGGACGGACAGGAAGTACTGGCACAGTTTGATGCAGATACAAAGACCCTAAATCTGGATGCCAGATCAGGTGTGATCACAGCACAGGCAACAAACAATGCATCCGTAACGGTTCTGGATGCCGTAAACGGAACTGCAAAAGTGCTCTTCCGGCCGGAGAACGGCGATGAAAACAAAGCACAGGAATACACCGTAAACTTTAAACAGAGTGAAACACCGGAAGAGGATCACAGCAAAGATGGATTAAAAGCAGTGATTGATCTGGCAGAAAAACTGAATGCAGAAAATTATACGGCAGAAAGCTATGCAAAACTGACCGCAGCACTGGCAGCAGCAAAAGAAGTCTGCGATGCAGAAAATGCAACCGTGGAAGAAATAAGTGCACAGATCAGTGCAATCTCGGATGCAATCAAAGGACTGGAAAGTGCAGACAAGGCGGCAAATGAAGATCTGAAAAAACAGCTGGAAGAAAAGACAAAGCAGCTGGAAGATAAAGAGAGAGAACTGGCAGCAGCAACAGAAAATGTGACAACACTTCAAGATAAAATCAAAGATGCACAGGATCAGCTGGCTGCACTGGAAGGTACGTCAGCCGAAGAAAAAACAGCTCTTGAAAAACAGATCGAAGCACTTCAGGGGAAATTGAATACAGCAAGGGCAGAAGTCCTGACACTGAGCGGCGAAAAAGCTTCTCTGGAAGAAGAAAAAGCAGCTCTGCAGGCAGAACTGAAGAAAGTTCAGGATCAGGCAGCAAAAGACAGTGCAGAAGCTGAGGCAGCAATCAAAAAGGCTCAGGAAGAAGCCCGGAAAGCAAGAGAAGAGATTGAAAAACTGAAAGATTCTCTGACACTGAAAAACGGTGATACCGTTACCGCAGGTGGCGTACAGTACCGTGTAACCGATGCGGCAGCCAAGACAGCAGAAGCATATGGCACTGCAAAGAAGAACATCAAGACCATCAACGTGACAGCAACGGTAACCATCAAAGATGTGACATGCAAAGTGACTGCAATTGCAGATCAGGCATTTGCCGGCCAGAAGAAAGCCACCAAAGCCGTGATCGGTGCAAACGTAACGAAGATCGGCAAGAAAGCATTCTATGGTGACAGCAGACTTAAGAGCATCACTGTGAAGGGCAAAAAGCTGAAAATGGTCGGTAAGCAGGCACTGAAAGGCATCAACAAACATGCAGTGGTTCGCGTACCGAAAGCAAAGAAAAAGGCATACAAAGCACTGTTCAAAGGAAAAGGACAGAAAAAAAGCGTAAAAGTAAAGTAGTAAAGTAATAAAAATGAAATCAGCCATTTGATGTATGCGACAGAAAATGCAGGGTTATCAAAGAAATAAAAGGTGTTGCCGATGATGACCGCCAGATTCTGTCTGGTTAAAATGACCGCCGGACTTTTTAAGAGTCCGGATAAGAACTGTGATTTGTAGTTTGCCGTTCTGACATCTCCGTTTAATTTTTCGAAACGTTCTCTGACTTGTCCCTCTGCTCCGGAAATACGGATCACATCATGACCGGCATACATTTCTTCGATGTAGCCGTTCAGCTCACCCAGGCTTCTCTGTCGGTCGGTGAAGTAGCGCTGGGAGTGTTTCATGATTAGCACCATCAGCACCAGACCGAGCAGTGTGGTCACAACAGTGGTCGTTCCGAGAATCCAGTTGGTGTAGTACATCATGATCAGACAGCCGATAAACTGTGCCACTGCTGATACGATCGCTGCAAGGCTGTTAGAAAATGCCTGACCGATCGTGTCCACATCGTTCGTCACACGGGAGAGCACATCCCCATATGAATGTTCTGAGAAATACTTCAGTGGCAGGCGGTTGATCTTTCCGTCAATATCTTTTCGCATACGCTTGGAAAGTTTCTGTGTCACCGTTGCCATGATAAAGTGCTGTGAGAAACTGCACAGGGCACTGATCAGATACAGTCCGAGAAGAAAAACTGCCACTTTGAAAATGCCGTTCATATCGATGCCGTCATCCTGATGGGCTGCCCGGAACTCATCGCTTAAACGGATGTTGTTCACGATGTTCTGTGCAAGCTCGGAGTTTTTGTCCGTCAGGTCGAGATTCTGAAAATCAATACTTGACGGATCGGTTCCCTCCGGCAGATAGTCCATGATGTTGATCTGTCCGGACTGGATCTGTTTCTGGATGTCTTCCTGGACTGCTTCGGTGGAAATCCCGCCGGTCAGTCCGTTATATATATAATCTGTGATCTTACTGATCTGATTCGGTCCTGCGATCGTCAGAACTGCACCTAATGCCGCCATGATCAGTGCAAATAAAATGATACCTGCTTCTTTTTTGCAGTAAGAGAACAGATTGCTCAATGCGGCTTTCAGATTCTTTGGTTTTTGTCTTTTTTTATGCATGATTCCGCATCTCCTTTACGCAAGTTCCGCTTTTGAAAGCTGAGATAAAGCAATTTCCTGATAAACTTCACAGTTTTTCATCAGTTCTTCATGGGTTCCGATACCTGCCATCTTTCCGTCATCGAGTACGATGATCTTGTCGGCGTGGCGGATCGTTCCAATACGCTGTGCCACGATCACGCAGGTGGTACCTTTAAGGTCGGTGGAAAGTCTTCTTCGCAGTTCTTTATCTGTTTTATAATCCAGGGCTGAAAACGAATCATCAAAAATCAGGATTTCCGGATTTCTGGCGATCGCACGTGCGATCGAAAGTCGCTGTTTCTGACCTCCGGAAACATTGCCGCCGCTCTGTGCGATATGGCTGTAAAGACCTTCTTCCATTTTATCAATAAATTCCTGTGCCTGCGAGATATCGATGGCTTTCTTTACATCCTCTTCGGTGATCGCTTGTGCCGCCTCACCAAACGCAACGTTTCCTTCGATCGTATCGGAGAACAGGACTGCTTTCTGTGTAACATATCCCATCTTGTCATACAGTCCGCGGAAACTGTAATCTTTTACATTTTTGCCATCAATCAGCACTTCGCCCTCGCTGGCATCGTAAAGTCTTGCTGCCAGACCTGCAAGCGTTGATTTTCCGGAACCGGTCGCTCCGATGATGGCAAGTGTCTCGCCCTGGTTTACCTGGAAACTGATGTGTTCCAGACAGTTTTCTGCGGCTCCCGGATAGCGGAAGGACACATCGTTGAATGTGATGCTGCCTTTTTCTTCCGTCTGTCTGCCGTCATCTTTTCCTTCTCTGACTGCGATATCGGAGTTCAGCACTTCATTGATACGGCCTGCAGATACCTGTGCTCTTGGAAGCATGACAAAAATCATAAGCAGCAGCACAAATGCCATAACTACATACAGGGCATAGGAATTAAATGCCACTACATCACCAAGCATATCCGCCCTTGAACCGATGGCCGTGAATATTTCCGTCATTGTTCCGTTTAACGGGATCGAAATGTCATCAACCAGTTTTGCTCCCAGCCAGTAAATACCAAGAGATAATGCACTCTGTACAAAAATCATCACCGGGAACAGAAATGCCATGCCGTGCATGGTGAACATCTGCGTTTTCATCAGATTTTCGTTGACGCTTTCGAATTTGTCTTCCTGATATTTTTCGGCATTGAATGCACGAACCACTTTCAGTCCGGTCAGATTCTCGCGGGTAACACGGTTGACGTCATCGACCTGTTTCTGTACAGTCTTGAATTTCGGAAGCAACACTGCCATCAGGGTTCCGATCACGACCATGATCAGCACGACTGCTGATGCCGTCAGAACGGATAACTGCCAGCTCTTGCCGACAATCTTCACGATCGCCCAGGCTGCCATGATCGGTGCTTTGATCATCACCTGCAGTCCCATGGCTACGAGCATCTGGATCTGCGTGATATCGTTTGTCGTACGTGTGATCAAGCTTGAGGTAGAAAATTTGCTGATCTCGCCCGCCCCAAAATCAAATACCTTATGGAATACTTTTCCTCTGACATTGTGACTGAAATCTGCTGCAATCTTTGCAGCCAGATAACCGACAATTACCGCCAGCAGGGCACTTCCGAGTGCACATGCCAGCATCTTCCCGCCTGATAACAGATAATCTGAGATCGTATTGCTCTCAGAACTGATCAGAACGGTGATTTCTTTTGTATAGTCCGGCAGTTTCAGATCCAGAAACACCTGACCTGCGATCAGAAGAACGGCAAGAAACGCAAGTCCTTTGTCCTTCTTTCGCATATCTTTCAACAAATGCCACATATGATTCACCTTTCTTTCTTCTTTATCTTCCAGATTTTTTCCGGTATTTTTTTATTCTTGCTCTTTTTCATTTTCCGGCTGTTTTTCCACAGACCAGACACTTACCTGATAATCGACCAGCCGCTTTCTCCAGGCCTTGTCATCCAGTGTACTGTGTCCGGTATCGGTAACGCGTTTCATCACATAATGCATCAGAATAGAATTTACGGAAAGGGCTGCCATCTCAAAATCCATCTCTTTGACTTCCCCGGCTTCCATCTTTCTTTTCAGAAGTGTCGGCAGCCACGGAATCCGGTTCTTCCAGATGCTTCTGACCTCTTCTTCTGACAGAAATTCCCTGACACCGTTCTCACGCACCATCATGCGGATAAATTCTAGATGCTCATCGATCACCGTCATAAAATTGATATAGGCTGCATCCAATGCCGCATCCAGCGGCAGTTTTTCGTATACATCCTGCTTTTCCGGCTCCTGAAGCTCCTGAAACATTTCCTGCATATTGCCGGTGATGACTTCTTTGAAAATTTCTTTTTTCCCACCTGGAAAATAATGATACAGAAGTCCGTCCGCCAGATCCACACTGCGGTTGATCATACGGACCGTCGTTCCTTTATAACCATTTTGTGCAAACAGATGTTGTGCCGATGTGAGCAGTTTCTGTCTGGTTGCCGCCGCCTGCTCCTGTCTCTGATTTTTTGTCCCCTGACTGCTCATTTTCACACCTCCTGTAACTTTTCGTTCAACATTTGTTCAACGAGAATATAGCACCATGCCCGGTATCTGTCAACGACTTTATATTTTTTTCATTTTCTTTATCTTTTGTTTGTCGCTTTTTGCTGTGTTTGTCACTCTTTACTGGTAAACAACTGAGATTTCTCCATTTTTTTCTCACTTTTTTATCTTATGATAACGTGGTATTTTCTTATGCTTTGTGTTAAAATATCTGCGGATTCCTAATCCTTTACGGCATCTTCTGCCCGCAGCATCATGAGCAGATTTTCCATGATGTCGGGGGCAACAGATGCCCTGTAAATAGTTTCCGAAATTTATTAATTAATAAGAAATGAGGTCTTTTATTATGAAGAAAAAAATTGCTATGCTACTGTGTGCCACACTGTTCTGTGCGTCTGCACTGACCGGATGCTCAAATCTTGACAACGCCGGTACAACCGCTTCTTCCCGTTCTGCTGCCGATTCAGTCGTTGCAACTGAAAGTGCCGCAGAATCTGAAACTGCTGCGGATACTGCTGACCATTCCGAGACAGCTGCTGAATCTGAGGCTGCTGATACCGAGGCATCTTCTGAAAATGTGACAGCAACCGAAGCTGCCGCTGATATCTCCGATACCACGGTTGCCGGATGGCAGTTCGTTGTCGAAAAACTGGAAAAGAACAAATCTCTGGAAAACGTCAGTGTTGACCTTGGATACACCGGCGTTGAGACAAATGATTATGTGAAGGAAGCTTCTGACGGAAACGTTTATTATCTGATCAAAATGCAGATCAACAAAGATGGCAGCACGGAAGCCATCGACTGGGCTTCCCTGAAACTGACCGACAGCGACGGAAATGAATACACCCGCATTGATGATGAATTCCTGACCAATCTTGGCATGACACGTATGTCAGGAACCAAACTGAACTTTGGTTCCAACGAAGGCTGGATCGCTTTCGAGATCAAGGAAGATGCTTCCGGTCTTACCTTATCTTACCCGTTTGAATCCGAAACTTATTCCTGCGAATTACCGGATCTTCAGTAATTGTTTTTCGGAAGTTCAAGCAAGAACCTGAAACTATGATCTCTATGGCATTTTTGCCTCATATATCATGATATAAGGAGTGTTTTTATGAAAAACAAAGTGCTTTTATCCCGTCTTTGCATCTGTACTCTGGCTGTTTCTCTGCTCGCCGGCTGTTCTTCCGCCGGTTCGACTTCTGAAACAACAAACAACAGTGAAACAGAAAGCATTTCTTCGGAAACAGCTTCCGAAACAGTTTCTGAAAATGAATCTGCAACGACCGCTTCCTTTGCTTCTCTTGAAAAAACGGATCTGTTTGAGCAGCAGAACAGCATTGATGAAGCCCTGCAGCAGGAGGCATCCGCCGGATATTCTTTTGAAGAACCAAATGTGATCGTCAATCCTTACGGCAATTCTCCGCTGACTGCTGTCGCTGCCTTCCACACGGACAAAGAGCTTGGCGGCACGGTCACCGTCAAAGGAAAAGATGAAAAAGATGACATTACCGGAACTTTCGAAGCTGCGACGGATCATCTTGTCCCGATCTACGGGCTGTACAATGGCGATACGACAGAAGTAGTCCTGACACTGGAGGATGGCACTTCCACCACCGTAGAAGTTACCACCGAAAAGACTGAGGTCAATGTCGGCACGATCGAGACAACCATGAGTGATGATTCTGCCTATGATTATTCCAATCTGACATTTGTCTGCTCTTCTGCAGGTATGCTCTACGCACTGGACAGTGCCGGTGACATCCGCTGGTACTTCACAGATGGCGGAATACTTGGCGTTCATCAGCTGAAGAATGGTCATCTGATGATGCCGACTTCTTTTCTTCTGAAGAGTATGTACTACAAAGCAGGCCTTCAGGAAATCTTACCGCTCAGATCGATTTCCTGAAGGCCTGCT
>JABLTS010109414.1_pt1 | contig 18933 bp, 14 predicted proteins | sample 7160081 | NCBI WGS metagenome assembly JABLTS01 (sample SAMN14651231, study PRJNA627086) | human gut metagenome | isolation source: feces | host: Homo sapiens | reverse complement strand
CGACCACTATCACTGGAACGACGAGAATTGGATGGCACAGCGCAACAAGAACTATACGCGTCCCATGAGCATTTATGAGCTGCACGCCGGTTCTTGGCGGCGGGATACCGAGCACATCCCCGCGAATGCTACGCCGGAGGAACAGGAAAACGGCAGAATGCTCACCTATCGGGAGCTTGCCGACCAGCTCATTCCCTATGTCAAGGAGCAGGGCTTCTCTCACATTGAGCTGATGCCGCTGACCGAATACCCTTTTGACGGCTCTTGGGGCTATCAGGCAACCGGTTATTTTTCTGCAACTTCGCGCTACGGCGATCCCTACGGTCTGATGGAGCTGATTGACCGCTGCCATCAGGCGCACATTGGCGTCATTCTCGATGTCGTACCGCTGCATTTTGTGACGGATTTCTTTGGCCTGCATCAGTTTGACGGCGGATTCGTCTATGAATCACAGTATGAAAATCTGCGCTATACCGAGTGGGGCACCGTTCTGTTTGACTACACCAAACCGCACGTCCTGTCCTTCATGAAGTCCTCTCTGGATTTTTGGATTAACTATTATCACATTGACGGTCTGCGCTTTGACGCCGTCTCTCAGCTCATTTTCAAAAACGGAGACCCCAATGCACCGCTCAACGACCCTGGTATCTGGTTCCTCAAAAATACGAACTTTTATTTGCAGCAAACCTATCCAAACGTCATGCTCATGGCGGAGGATTCTTCCAATTACATCAAGGTCACGGCGCCGCCGCAATACGGCGGTCTCGGCTTTGACTACAAATGGGATCTCGGCTGGATGAACGACACCCTACAGTATCTGTCCATGCATCCCAACGACCGCAATTATTCGCGCCACACCCTCATGTTCTCTATGGCGTATTTTTACAACGATATTTTTATTTTGCCGCTGTCTCACGATGAAGTGGTTCACGGCAAACACACCATCATCGACAAGATGTGGGGCAATTACGAGCAAAAGTTCAGCCAGGCTCGCCTGTTATACCTGTATATGTGTGCGCATCCGGGAAAAGTGCTCAATTTCATGGGAAATGAAATCGCAGAGTTCCGCGAGTGGGATGAAAACAAACAACTGGGCTGGAATTTGATGGAGTACCCTATGCACGATTCCTTCAATCGGTACTGTCGGCATCTGCACAAAATCGGCTTGGAATACCGCGCGCTGTATGATACGGAATATGATCCGCGCGCCTTCCGCTGGCTGGATACGCCGAGCGCACCGGCTACCGTATTCGCCTTTGTCCGCCGCTCGGCAGACGAGCAGCAGGCGATTGCATGCGTGATGAACTTTGGTCTGCAGCCTGTCACGGTCTCTATTCCGGGTCTGTCCGGCGAGTGGCGGGAGCTTGTCAATACGGATAACACCTCGTATTCCGGCTCCGGCGTCATCAATTCGGACAGCATCCACGGACAGGTACGCCTTGCCCCGCTGTCCGGCTGCCTGCTGTGCAGAGGCTGACTGTGCAAATATCTGTGTAAAACCAAATAGACAAAAAGAATCTGTGCGCCTATTATACAAGATAGGCAGTTCACAGATTCTTTTTTTATTTTGAAAGGAGGGATTGTATGCCCGATGCAACGATTGCAGCTTGCCATGTCGCATCTCTCGAGCATCCCATCACTGCGCTTGCGGATCGGCCGCCGCTTTCCGCGGAAGATCTCAAAGCGTATTTCGATGCCAATCCGATTCAGCTCATGCACGCACACAATGCGCTGGTACAGACGCTTTCCGGTACGAGCGGCGCGGAAAATATCGGTTTTGCCAACACCGCCGGTGTCTCCGCTTCCAATGTCCAAAGTGCCATCGAACAGGTACAGCAGCAGCTGTCCACGCTCGCCTTGGGTTCGATTCCGGACGGCTCCATCACGGCTGTCAAGCTCGCTGCTTCGCTCCAACAGCAGCTGGACACCATTGCACAGCTGCAAACAACCGTAGAGCAAATGCAGACCGCCGAGCACGCTTCCGGAACCCAGTTCCCGTTTATGATTCTCGCGCTGTCCGCAGACACCGCTGAGACATTGAAGGATGAGCTGGCATCCGCTGCGCTCGGTCTGCACTACACGGACGGTGTGCACGGCCTCGGCAGACAGTTCGGCTGGCTGTGCAGCAGAAAAAGCGCCAAGACGCCATCTGAAGCCTTTCTTGCCAAGCAAACGTATGCAGATATTTTATCCGATGCAGCGACGCGGCAGGAAATTGCCGATCTCGCTCCGGTTCTCGCGCTGATTAAACTGTCCGCCGAGGGTCTGCAGGCGTACCGCACAGCGCTGCAAGGCAATGTATAAGCCCCATGAAACAGCAAAAGTCTCCCGCACGGGAGACTTTTGTTTTGTTATCGAATTTCATCCAAGGTTTTAGAAACTTCATGCTTGATCGGCTTCCACTCTACCTTGCGGAACAGCGCCGCAACGGCAATGGGCAGATACGTCAGCTGAAACAGCGGGAAGGTAAATGTATACAGCACCCGCTTCCATGTCGGACAGTTGCGAATTTTCTTTCGCTCCGTGATCATGGTCACGAGACCCATCAGGAACAGGGAGCCATAGTATCCGAGCAGCCAAAAGCCCAGCGAGCTGAGCATGGTCTGAATCATGTGCGGCATGTACAGCGAACCGAAAACACCCATCAGCAGCATGGCAATGTCCAGTGCGAGAATGCCCATGGTAATCAGCATACCCGGCATAACCGTCATCGTCAGGTCATAGCTGGCGAGTTTTTTGATGTGGTGCTTGGTGACAATGCCGCGGCTCAGCTTGCCGCCGTAATTGGCAACAATCTGATAAAAGCCCTTTGCCCAGCGCATACGCTGGGTCCAAGACTGGCTAAATGTCGTCGGCTGCTCATCATACAGCATCGCATCGCCGCAATAGCCGATCATTTCACCGTGAATGACGGTATCTACAGTAAATTCAATGTCCTCCGTCAGCAGGTGATACGGCCAGCCGCCGCGCTCGCGAATGACCGCACTTGCCACGACAAAGCCGGTGCCCGACACCGCACAGCTGGTACCCAGCATCATGCGGGCATTGTTCAAAAATTTTGCCTCTCGCATGAACCACAGCGAATATCCCGCAGAGATCCAGTTGGTTGCAAAGTTCTTGGAATTTCGATAGGTTGTCATGATGCGGTAACCCTGACAGAATGTCTTGTTGACCGCCTCAAAAAAGTGTTCATCCAGCAGATTATCCGCATCAATGATGACATATGCATCATAGTAATCATCACCGACGCCCTTTTTCAGCTTATCAAACAGATAATCCAGCGCATAGCCCTTGCCGACTTGCTCTTTGTTAAAGCGTTCATAGACAATGGCGCCATGGTCGCGCGCCACCTGCGCGGTATCGTCCGTGCAGTTATCCGCGATAACAATCGCATCCAAAAATTCAGCCGGATACGTCTGCGCCCGAATGGTATCCAGCAGCTGACCAATCACACCGGACTCATTTCGCGCGGAAATAATCGCCGCATACCGATTGGTTTTGACAAGCGGCTCCGCGTGGTTCTTTCTGCGGCGCTTGTGGATGTACTCTCCGATAAACACCACGCCGATATATCCCATCTGATATATATACAGAATGGAAATGATCGTGATGACCAATGTGTTCATATGGATAATGAGATTCACAGCAATCCCCTTTCTCATTTATCACGGGTTCTTTTTCAAAAAGATAACACTTTCTTGTGACGATTGCAAGGAATCCCCGTGTTTTTCACAAAATCTTTGCAAATTTCTACACTGTACACAAAAAGGAGCACCCCAAACGGGTGCTCCCTCAAGCATTTTCGGTTATGCCATGCCATGATTAGCCGGCGGAACCAACAGCGGAGCCGGCAGAACCGGAGCCGTTGGATACGAATGCATCGGCATTGAACGGGAGATAGGTATTGACGTTGTACGCAGTAATCTTATCGTACTCGTCAGTGGTCTCCACCTTCATATCCTCGATGATGCCGTCCAGCTTGTCCTGAACCATCTGCTGACCAATTGCAGACTTGATGGTGCTCTCATCGCCATTGCCGGAGTTTTTCAGATACGCAGAGGTATCGGTCAGTGCGGAATCGTCCAGCTTCAGCTTTTCAATGATGAACCAGCCATAGCCCTTATAATATACCAGCTGATCGTTGATGGCGCCTTCTTCCATCTTAGCAACTGCCTGATAGTACTCGTCTACCATGTCGCCCTCGGTGAAGTAGTATCCGTTCTTGGACTGTGCCGTGTCCGCATTGTTTTCCTTCCACAGATCGTCAAACTTGCTCGGATCTGCCTTGACCTGATCCAGAATAGACTGTGCCTTGTTCTGGGCTGCAGTCAGTGCATCGCCGGTCAGCTCGTTGCCGTTGTCATCTACATCCTTAATCAGAATGGATTTTGCGTGCAGATAGGTGTTCTGGAACTGCTTGGTGATATCGCCCTGATCGTAATACTTATCAATGATATCATACATCAGCTGCATGGTCTCGTTGTTGCTCTCGTACAGCTCTTCGGTGTAGCCATAGCTGTTGAGATAGGTCACAAACGGATCTTCATCGCCCTTGACCTTGTACTTGAGCCAACGGGTAAACGTACCGGTCTGCGAACCGAGCTGCTGTCTGTTGCTGTCCAGATTTTCCTTGAGCTCTTTCTTGGAATCCTTGCTCAGGCTCACACCCTCGTTTTCTGCCAGCTTTTTGATGGCACGATACTGCTTTGCCTGATTCAGGCAGCCTTCCTTGATGCTGCCAAAGATTTCATCGCTTGCCATGGACTTAATATCCATGCCAAAGGAGTTTTCATAGTACATCATATTATAGACAATGTACGCTGCCAGCTCGCTGGAATGTACATCCTCTCCGTCAATGGTTGCCACAACCGGTGTATTATCCTTCGTGCCGCAGCCGGTCATTGTCGCCAGCATGCCGACACAGAGGATACCAGCCATGAGCATGGAAAGTAATCGCTTCATGTTTGATTCTCCTGTTCTTCATTTTTCATCCCGCCGCCACAGGAAAGCAGCGGCTTCCCCCACTTGGCGCGATAGTTTCACTTGACCATTATACCACCGATACCACGGACAAACAATTGCAAAACAGTAAATTTTGTGTGTACATCGTGTGATGAATCAAAAAATGCCGTTTGTCCGCCGATATTCGCGCGGCGAACAGCCGACCTTTTTAATAAATAAGTTGCTCAGGCTGCCGCCGCTTTCATATCCGACTTCATACGCAATATCTATCACGGACATGGTTGTTTGCAGCAGCAGCATTTTTGCCTTTTCCAGCCGCGTATTGATGACGTATTCCATCGGAGAAAAGCCGGTCTGCCGCTTGAATTCATGCGAATAATGGCAGGCACTTAAATGAGCCATATCCGCCAGCTCACGCAGGGTGATGGCGTCGCCCACATGCTCGCGGATATATTCCACCGTCCGGTTGATGGGATTGTCACGCCGCGACAGCTTTCGCGGCGGAAGGGCAAGCCATGTGAGCAGCTGATAAATGCGCATGGAGTCCTCCGCCTCGCTGCCAAGACCCACTTTTTGATAGTCCTGCACCATATCATATAGTCGCTGTCCAATCAGCATATTTTCTTCCCGCTGCACAACCGGACTTTCCGCCGCAATGGCGCGCACCAAATCATGGGCATTGCTGCCGTCAAAATGCAGATATAAAAATTCTGCGCCGCTCTCTGTGCGATAGGTGTGCGGCCGGTCGCAGTCGAGCAGCAAAATGTCTCCCTTCTCTGCATGATAGGTTTCCCCGTCATATTCCAGTGCCATGCTGCCGCTGCGCACAAACAGCAGCAGCGGATTCTCATAGCACGGTCTGCTGACCTGATACTGACCGTCGCAGTAATAATGTCCGCACAGCACAGGATAAAAATACAGCGCCTGTGCACGTGCCGTTGCCGTCAGCGGCACACAGATCGAGTTGGGCAGAATGCCCGCTCCCAGTTCATACATACGCATTCCTCTTTTCCGCAAAATTGATGATGTTTTTCATTATATCCAATATTTACGTTTTGTCAATCCTGCCGTATAATACAGACAACGAAAACGAAAACAACAAAAAACAAATGAAATTTTCGTCTTTCGCAACCACAAAGACAAATGGTATGGAATAAGAAATTCACAAGTCGAATGATGTTTTGAGAACACGAGAAAGGAAGTATTGGTTATGTATTTAGGTGAAAAGCTGATTCAGAGAGAGCCGTTCCGTTGGGGTATCGTAGGCGGAGGCAAGACCTCTCAGGTAGGCTATAAGCATCGTCTGGGCGCGATGCGCGACAACACCTCGTTCCTGCTCACTGCTGCTGCATTTGATGTAGACGCAGAGCGCGGCAGAGAGTTCGGTGTAAGCCTCGGCATGGATGCAGATCGCTGCTATCCGGATTACAAGACGATGTTCGAGGAAGAAGCAAAGCGCGAGGACGGCATCGAAGTCGTTGACGTTGCAACCCCGAATTTCCTGCATTACGAAGTAACCAAGGCAGCTCTGGAAGCTGGCCTGCACGTTATCTGCGAGAAGCCGCTGTTCTTTGAGGCTGAGCAGGGTGAAGAAATCAAGAAGCTGGCAGAGGAAAAGGGCAAGATTGTCGCTGTAACCTACGGCTTCTCCGGTTTCGATATGCTCAAGCAGATGCGCGCGATGGTAACCTCCGGCAAGCTGGGCAAGATCAACATGATCGAGCTGCGCTATGCACACGGCTTCGGCTGCGATCCGGAAGGTGATGTCAAGTGTGAGGGTCAGAAGTGGCGCGTAAATCCAGCCAAGGTAGGCAAGGCATTCGTTCTGGGCGATCTGTCCACCCATACGTACTATATGTCTCAGCTCATCTGCCCGGATCAGAAGCTGAAGGAAGTTCTGTGCGACCGTCAGGCATTTGTCGGCTCCCGCTATCCGCTGGAGGACAACGCATATGTTCTGATGCATTATGAAGACGGTGCCGTTGGCCGCATGTGGTGCTCCTGCGTCAACGCCGGCGACATGTCCTCTCAGCACATCCGCATCGTAGGTTCCAAGGCATCTCTGGAGTGGAACGATGCTCGTCCGGATGTTGTAAAGTATCAGATTCAGGGTCAGCCGGAGCAGCTGCTGTACCGCGGTCTGGATTATCTGGATGCTTCTGCACAGGAAGATGAGCGCATCGGTGCGCTGCACTACACCGGCCTGATCGACTCTTGGTCCAACCTGTACAAGCGTTTCGCAGTCGTCATGGACGCAAAGGATCGCGGCGATGAAGAAACCGTAAAGAATGTGATTTATCCGGATCTGGAGCACGGCATTGACGGCATCAAGTGGATCAACGCCTGCGCAGAGTCCGCAGACAAGGGTGCTGTTTGGGTTCAGGTTTAACATCAATACCAACGAAAATTTTATTTTCTTTCTCCTTTCCCCGCCTTCTCGGCGGGGATTGGTGGTTGTATGCAAAACCCCGTAGTTTCGAAACTACGGGGTTTGTGTTTTCTTTTTAGAGCATGGCTTTGTTTTACGCACAGTCCAAACTTGGCTCTCCCTCTGGGAGAGATGTCGCACAGCGACAGAGAGGGCTAATACCAGCTAGCATGTTCTTGAAGGTTTACCCTGACACGAATTTGTCAGCGTCTTGCCCTCTCAGTCATTTGCTTCGCAAATGCCAGCTCTCCCGAAGGGAGAGCCAAGATAAAGGCTTCTATTCTTATCCATTTTTATTCGCCGGATTCTGGCGATTCTCTCCGCTCGGGCGTCTGCGTCTGCGGCGCGGACGGCGCGAAGTATTTTCCTTTTCTTCCGTCGATTTTTCCACGGTATTTTGCTCTGCACTGGTATCTGCGGCCTTTTTCTGATTGTTCAAGCTGCGTCTGCCGCGATTGCCGCGGCGCGAACGGGATCTTCCTGTCCCGCGGCCCTCGTGCGGCTTTTCCTGCATCGGATACGGGTTGTCCTCACGCACCGGAACCTCTCGGTCAATGGTCTTTTCAATCCGGCGCAGATACGGAACCTCATCCGCCTGACAGAACGTGATGGCAATGCCGCCATGACCTGCTCTGCCGGTTCTGCCGATACGGTGCACATAATTTTCCGGTTCCGTCGGCACGTCATAGTTGATGACATGTGACAGATCGCTGATATCCAGTCCGCGCGCCGCAATATCCGTTGCAACGAGCACGCGAATCTTACCTTCCTTAAAGCGGTTGAGTGCGTTTTGTCTGTCAATCTGCGATTTATCGCCGTGAATCGCACCTGCGCCGACATGGGCGCGGTTCAAATCATGCGCCACTCTATCGCAGCCCGACTTGGTGCGCACAAATACCAGCGCGCGGTGCAGCTCCGGATCACGCAGCGTGTACAGCAGCAGCTTTTTCTTATTTTCCCGATCTACAAAATACACCGACTGATCAATTTTTTCCACGGTTGTGGAGACCGGATTGACTTCTACGCGCGTGAAGTCATCTTTGAGCAGGCGCTTGACCAGCGACTGCACGGATTTCGGCATGGTTGCGGAAAACAGCAGCGTCTGCATGTCATCGTGCTCACCCATACGGCGGATAATGCGTTCCACATCATCGACAAATCCCATGTCCAGCATGCGATCCGCCTCATCGAGCACAAACAGTTCAATGTCCTCCAGATCAATGTATCCCTGACCGCACAAATCGTTGAGTCTGCCCGGCGTTGCCACGAGGACATCGACACCGGCGCTCAGTGCTTCGGTCTGGTTGTACTGTGAAACGCCGCCATATACCAGCGCACAGCGAATATCTGTATATTTCGCATAAGAAACAAGGCTGTCATAGATCTGAATCGCCAGCTCACGGGTCGGCGTGAGAATCAGCGAACGGATCGGCGGAAATCCCGGCAGCCGTTCTTCATTTTTTAACTTTTGTAAAATCGGAATCGCAAACGCACAGGTTTTGCCTGTACCGGTCTGCGCCAGTCCGAGTACATCCTTGCCCGCAACAGCCGCCGGAATCGCCTGCTCCTGTATCGGGGTCGGTACGGTATAACCGGCATCGCTGAGCGCGTGCAGAAGCTCTTCATCAATGCCCAAATCGCGGAATTCCATTTCCAACAATACTCCTTTTTCTTTCGTCAATCATGTTTGTGTTATTTCCAGTATAACACACCCGGATATGTCTACCAAGTGGCAAACTGCCGATTTTTTGCAAAAAACCGAAAATCTGTGCAGATATTCCACAGATTTTCGGTTTGATTCGTTATGGATGCTTTGGCAGTGTCAGATAAAACGCAACGCCCTGCTCCACATTGCGTACACCGCATCCGCCGTTGTGCGCGTGCATAATCGCACGAACAATGGAAAGCCCAATGCCGGAGCCGCCGCCGCTGACGCGCGTGCGCGATTTATCCAGCTTATAGAACTTATCCCAAATTTTATCCATTTCTTCCTGTGCCAGCTGACTGCCTTCATTTTCCACCGTCAGCACAATATGCTTGGCATCTTCGGCTGTCTGAATTCGGATATGTCCGCCTGTCGGCGTATGGTCGATGGCGTTTGTCATGTAATTCATCACAGCGCGTTCCAGCATATCATAATCCGCATACAGCATTTCATTGCCAACGCCGGAAACGTCTACATGCAGCTGCTTTTCCTGCCACATGACCTGTGTTTTTTCCACCACTGCTTCCGCCAGTTCATAGGCATCAAACTCGGTTTTATTCGGCACGGTATTGCCCAATTCAATTTTGGACAAATCCAGCAGCTGCCGCACAAGATGGTTCATGCGCTTGGCTTCATCAATGATAATATCACAGTACTCATTTTTTGCTTCTTCTGAATCGCTGATGCCGACGCGCAGGCCCTCGGCATATCCCTGAATCAAGGCGATCGGTGTCTTGAGATCATGCGAAATATTGATGATAAACTCTTTTCTCATGTCATCAATGCGCTGTTTTTCCTCAATTTCCCGCTGCAGCTGTTCATTCATCTGCTGCAGCTCATGAATTGACGATTCCAGATCCTTGGACATCTTATTCAGGCTGTCTCCCAGCTCGCCCAATTCATCATGGTATGTGCCGGTGTATTTTTTAGAAAAATCCAGACGTGTAATGGCACGTGCGAGCTGCGTCATTTCGGTAATCGGCCGCGTAAATTTTCCGCCGATAAAAAATCCCGCAATCAGACACGCAAACAGCGCCGCAAATCCGGAGATAATCAGAAATGCCAAATTGACCGACCGTTCTTCTTTGAGCGCGGTTGTCGGTATGCGCAGCAGCACCGTATCCTCATTTTGCAGCTTGCCCAGCAGCGCGATATACGCCACCTGCCCGTCCGAGTCCTGTAAACTGGAAAAGGTGTAGCCTTTCTTTTCCAATTCCTCGCTGTTATAGACATAAATCGTCTGTCTGAGCGGGTCTTCCATCACAAAATTGCGTCCGTTGCGGTCATGCTGATAAATGGTGTCATAAAGCGTCTGATCATACTGATTCAGGATACTGATTCGGATATTATTGTTTTTCTCCAAATGCTTCAGCTCATCCTCCAGCACCGTCACATCTCCGGTATAGCAGGCATTGATGTGCTGATAAACCTTGGTCAAATTTTGCTTTTTCTCCACCAGATAATACCGCTGAAAAAATAGCAGGTTGAGCAGAATAATCACAACAATATAAATCGCCGCCGTCAATGCCACACAGCTGAAAAATCGAAATTTTAACGTGTGTATACCGCGGTATCGCTTTCCGTTTTCCTCCTGCTGCGGACGGAACGCATGTGTTTTCACTGCTGTTCTCCCTCAAACCGGTAGCCAAAGCCGCGCACGGTCTCGATCATCTTGCCGCAGTCGCCCAGCTTGGCGCGCAGCTTTTTGACATGGGTATCTACCGTGCGCAAATCGCCAAAATAATCATATCCCCACACGGCATTCAGGATATTTTCACGGGAAACCGCAATGTTTTGATTGTTTTTGAAGTAAATGAGCAATTCATATTCCTTCGGCGTCAAATCGACCGTCTGTCCGGCGACACACACCTCACGGCGAATTTCATTGACAGACAGCTCGCCCGCCTGATACACGCCCTCGCTGCGCTGATGGCAGCGCTTTTCAATGGCGCGCACCCGCGCAGACAGCACAATCGGAGAAAACGGCTTGGTGATATAATCATCTGCACCGAGGTCAAAGCCGAACACCTCGTCATTTTCCTCCGTGCGTGCCGTCAGCATCATAACCGGTACCTCCGTGTTTTTGCTGCGGATATGGCGCAGAACACTCCAGCCATCGTACACCGGCATCATCACGTCCAATATAATCAGGTCAATGGAACCCAGCTTCTGGTCAATCAGCTCCATAGCCTGCCCGCCGTCCGCCGCCTGCAGGACAGTATATCCATCGCGGCGCAAAAAATCAGAAACCAAACGACGGATTCGTTCTTCATCATCTGCTATCAAAATTGTGAACATATGGCATGCTCCTCTCTGAATACCCAAGTTATATTTTTATATTACGTTAGTTGTGTGAACACAGTGTGACGATACTTGAAATTCCGCCGCTTTTTACAAAAAGTTCATAAAAAAATGCTTCTCTTTGTCGTGCGCAAAGAGAAGCATTCTGTTCATCGTTTCTTCTTGGTATCCGGAAGCTCCGGAAAGCATTCCTGTGTGATGGCGGAGGCGAGTGAGGTCAGCGTATTGTTCAAATCCGCGATAGTCAGCAGCACAGACATCGCAGCCGCTGGTGTGCCGAGCTTCATATCATTGTCGTGCACAATGGCGTCAATGGAGTCCATCAGCTGTGCGTTGATGTTGGCTCTCCGCTCCAGCTGGGTGTGAAAGCAATTTTCCAAGCCCTTTTCTCCCGCGCCGCTCTGCTCTACGCCGTTCAAAATACGCTTAATCTGCGAAATGCTCAACAGATTCTTGAGCGAATACACTGCCAGCATCTGCAAAATCTGTTCCCGCGAATATTTTTTGCCTTTAATGGGAGAAATCACGCCCGCCTTGCTGTAATTGTGAATCATGGTACGCGTCAGCGGTTCTTTTTCTCCATCTTCGCCCAAATGTTCGCTCATCAGCGCAATCACCTGATCCATATACAAATCCAGGGACGGAATGTCTTCCGGATGCAGCTGCTTCTGCTTTACGCTTTCCTGAATCAGTTTTCTAAAATCCTTACTCATGTCTGCCCCCTTATCATTCGCAATCTTTGGTAGTATCATAAACTATTTTGCAATAGAAATCAAGTTATTTCGTATTTTTCGCACGTGTTTCTTTGTTTCAAACACTATATCTTGTTCGAAACAAGAATGAAAAGTTTTTGTAAAAAGGGTTGCAAAGCAAAGACCATCGTAGTATGCTTTTAAAAAATTAGCAACTTTTTAACGAGGTGATGTATATGCAGAACAAAAACTATCCAAAGGAAATTTTGTCCATCATCCGCAGCAACTCCGCACCGGCAGAGCTGAGGGAAAAGCTGTTAAACTATCACGAAAATGATCTGGCAGATGCACTGACCGCCCTGACGCCGGAGGAGCGTCAAAAGCTGTACCCCGTACTTGGCATAGAGTATGTTGCCGAGATTTTTTCCTATTTTGACGATGCGGAACCGTATTTGAAGGAGCTGCCCAGCAAAGAAGCTGCAAAGGTCATCTCCAACATGGATTCCGACGATGCCGTCGACGCCTTGGACGATTTGGAGGAAGAAGACAAACGCAAAATCGTCAGCCATCTGGATGAAGATTCCGCCGAGGATGTCAGAATGCTGCTCTCGTACGATGAGGATGAAATCGGCAGCAGCATGACGACCAATTACATCTGCATTCGAAAGGGCATGACGATTCGGCAGGCCATGAAGGAACTCGTCAGGCAGGCGGGAGAAAACGACAATATTTCCATCTTATATGTTGTAGATGAGAGCGGCCGGTTGTACGGCGCCATCGACTTGAAGGATTTGATTATCGCTCGTTCTGAAGATTCACTGGAAAAACTCATTGTTCGTTCCTATCCGTATGTGACCGATCACGAGAAAATTTCAGCCTGTATTGACCAGATCGTGGATTATGCTGAACGTTCTCTCCCTGTGCTGAACAGCGACAAAGAACTGATTGGTATTATCACTGCATCGGATGTTGTAGAATTGGTTGACAACGAACTCGGCGATGACTACGCAAAATTGGGCGGCTTGACCAGCGAAGAAGATCTCAACGAAGGCGTTTGGGACAGCGTTCGAAAGCGGTTTCCCTGGCTCATTGCGCTGCTGTTTCTCGGCATGCTGGTGTCATCCGTTGTCGGCATGTTTGAGTCGGTCGTCGCTGTGCTGCCAATTGTAATTTGCTTCCAGTCGTTGGTTCTGGACATGGCGGGCAATGTCGGCACCCAGTCTCTGGCGGTCACCATTCGCGTGCTGATGGACGAAAATCTGACCGGCACCAAAAAGCTCCGTCTGCTGTTCAAGGAAATGCGTGTAGGTCTCATCAACGGCGCACTGCTGGCTGTGCTGACGCTGGTATCACTCGGCATCTATATTCACTTCTTTAAAGGATACGATTGGGGACAAGCCTTTCTGCTGTCCGGCTGTGTCGGCATTTCGCTCATTGTAGCGATGATTATTTCCAGCCTTGTGGGTACGGTAATTCCCATGTTTTTCCATAAAATTCACATTGATCCGGCTGTGGCTTCCGGCCCGCTCATCACAACCGTCAACGATCTCGTTGCCGTGGTGACGTACTATGGACTCGCCATGATTTTCTTGATTGATGTCTTTCATCTGGCTTAGCGCTGCGGGCGCAACAAAAAAAGAAACGGCACACGCGCCGTTTCTTTTTTTAATATGTCTGCAATTTTTTCAGCTGTCGGCGTGCTGTTTCTCTCAGCTCGTCATCGCTGTCCTGTGTCGACAAACGGTAATATCTGCATGCCAGCCCAATGTTTTGCGTCACGCCAATCCCATAGGCGTAGCAGTCCGCCATGTAGTGCTGTGCCGTCGTGCAGCCGCCCTGTGCTGCCAAATGCAGAAATCCAATCCCCTTTTCCAAACTCGCCGGAAGGCCGCTGTTTCCATAGATGTACGCCAAGCTCATGTATTCCATCGCATCGACGTCCTGTTCCTGCTGTATTTTCTCCCAGATCGTTTTCAGACGTTTGTTTCCTGATTTTTCGACATCATCCTCTACCGCATCCATCGGTATGCGGAATTGTTCGCCCGGACTTATATGCTTCATATGTTCGATCCCCCGCAACACATTTCTGATTTATCTTTTTCCGTGCTTCTTTCCGTGCTTTTATGCACTTTTCATATGATAGAATGCCTTTTCCTTTTTGTCAAGTTATTCTTTATCTTTTTCTTGTTATAAATCGCAATATTCCTCATTTTCTCCATATTTATCGCATATATCTCTTGTTTTTTATTTCATTCTATCTAATATATACAATCCGCTTTCTCACATTGTTTATTTTTTATCATACATATTGACATATATTCCAAAGAATACAGCAAAAAAGCAGCCCTGTTTTCACAGGACTGCATTTTTAACAATATACGACATTATTTTTCCTGCATCCATGTGCAGATTTTCCGATTACTCCGACACAACGGATACCGGTGTGACTGTCAATTCGCCATTCTGGTAATCAACAACCAGCTTTGTGCCCTCAGACAGGTCGCCCGCAATAATCGTTCTGCCGAGCAGTGTCTCGACATTGCGCTGCAGGAATCTCTTGAGCGGACGAGCGCCGTAAACCGGATCGTAGCCGTTATCAATGACATACTGCTTTGCGGCATCGGTCAGTTCTACCGACAGCTGCTTGTCTTCCAGACGCTTGCTCAGAGCCTGAATCAGCAGGTCAATGATACCCGTAATATTCTCCTTGGTCAGCGGCTTGTAGAATACAATCTCATCCAGACGGTTGAGGAATTCCGGACGGAACGAACGGCGCAGCAGCTCATGTACCTGCTGTTTTGCATCCTCACGGATTTCACCGTCTGCGCCGATGCCATCGAGCAGGACAGACGAACCCAGATTAGAAGTCAGAATGATAATGGTGTTCTTGAAGTCCACGGTACGGCCCTGCGAGTCGGTGATACGGCCGTCATCCAGTACCTGCAGCAGAACGTTGAATACATCCGGATGTGCCTTTTCGATTTCATCGAACAGAACAACCGAGTACGGCTTTCTGCGAACCGCTTCGGTCAGCTGGCCGCCTTCTTCGTATCCGACATATCCCGGAGGTGCGCCAATCAGACGAGAGACGGAGTATTTTTCCATATACTCAGACATATCAATGCGAACCAGATTCTTTTCATCGTCAAACAGCGTAGCTGCCAGCGTCTTTGCCAGCTCGGTCTTGCCGACACCGGTTGGACCAAGGAACAGGAACGAACCAATCGGACGATTCGGGTCCTGAATGCCTGCGCGGGAACGCAGAATCGCTTCAGATACACGCTTCACCGCTTCATCCTGACCAATGACACGCTTGTGCAGGGTGTCTTCCAAATGCAGCAGCTTCTCGCGCTCACCCTCCATCAGACGGGCAACCGGAATGCCGGTCCAACGCTCGATAATACGGGCAATTTCTTCATCGGTGACCTTGTCACGCAACAGGGTGTGCTTGCCCTCTGCCTGCTCGGCCTTTGCTTCTTCCTCTTCCAGCTGCTTTTTCAGTTCCGGCAGTCGGCCGTATTTGAGTTCCGCAGCCTTGTTGAGGTCATATCGTTCTTCTGCGCGTTCGATATCTGCATTTAACTGCTCAATATCTGCACGCAGCTTCTGTACCTTGCCAATGGCATTCTTTTCGTTGTCCCAGCGCGCCTTCATCGAATTGAACTGCTCGCGCATCTCTGCCAATTCCTTCTGAATTTCTGCCAAATGCTCCTTGGACAGCTTGTCATCCTCTTTCTTGAGGGCTGCTTCTTCGATTTCGTGCTGAATGATTTTGCGCTGAATAACATCCAGCTCGGTCGGCATGGAGTCAATTTCCGTGCGAATCATTGCACACGCTTCATCGACCAGATCAATCGCCTTATCCGGCAGGAATCTGTCGGTAATATACCGATTGGACAGTGTAGCGGCTGCAATCAGCGCAGAATCCTGAATCTTTACGCCGTGATAGACTTCATAGCGTTCCTTCAGACCACGCAGAATCGCAATGGTATCTTCCACTGTCGGCTCACCGACCATAACGGTCTGGAAACGACGTTCCAGAGCCGGATCCTTTTCGATATACTGGCGATACTCGTTCAGTGTCGTTGCACCGATGCAGTGCAGCTCACCGCGCGCCAGCATCGGCTTTAACAGGTTGCCCGCGTCCATGGCGCCGTCTGTCTTGCCTGCGCCGACAATGGTATGCAGCTCATCAATGAACAGAATGATATGGCCTTCGCTCTTTTTGACTTCGTTCAGAACCGCCTTCAGACGTTCCTCAAATTCGCCGCGGTACTTCGCACCGGCGACCAACGAGCCCATATCCAGCGATAAAATGGTCTTGTCTTTCAGCGTACCCGGCACGTCACCGCGCACAATACGCTGTGCCAGACCCTCTGCAATGGCGGTCTTGCCGACGCCCGGTTCACCGATCAGAACCGGATTGTTCTTGGTTTTACGAGACAAAATCCGAATGACATTACGAATCTCATCATCTCGGCCGATGACCGGATCCATCTTTTTCTGGCGAGCCTGCTCGACCAAATCCGTGCCGTATTTCTTCAGCGCATCATAGGTGTCCTCCGGAGAATCCGTTGTCACGCGCTGATTGCCGCGCACAGAGGACAAAGCCTGCAAGAAATTATTTTTCTGGATGCCAAACGTGCGGAACAGATCACGAACAGAACCGGAAGCCGTGTCGATCAGCGCAAGGAACAAATGCTCAACCGAAACAAAATCGTCCTTCATCTGCTCTGCGGCATGTTCTGCCTCATTCAAGGTCTTTTGCAAATCCGAGGTGACGTACATGCGGCTGGCATCGCGTCCGCCGGATACACGCGGCAGCTTTTCCACTGCCTGACGCGTCTGTCTTTCGAGATTATTCGGGTCAATGCCCATTTTTGTCATAAGCTGGGCAATCAATCCGCCGTCCTGATGCAGCAGGGCGAGCAGCAAATGCTCCTGTCCCATCTCTGCATTGCCGTACTCATTGTACAGCGCGTTTGCATCTTGGATTGCTTCCAGAGATTTTTGCGTAAATTTTTGTGCATTCATGGTGTTACCTCCCTTGGCCGGACTGTGTATCATATGTGACACATCGTCTTTAGATTTCCTAACACCTGCATTATAGTTCCGTCTAAAAGGAAATGCAATAGCATAGTTGTTACAAGTTTGTTAATTTTAGCACTCAGCACACGAGAGTGCTAATTTCTGATAAAGCAGCTCTGATTCGTCAGGCGCGCAGTTCGCACCTGCTTCTCGGCTCTCCCTTTGGGAGAGCTGGCATTTGCGCAACAAATGACCAAGAGGGCAAGACATATGAGAGTTTGTCTGATTCGTCATGGATATCGTGTTACTCCCTCAGTCTTGCCGCGAAGCGGCAAGACAGCTCCCTCAAAGAAGGAGCCTGTCCTCTCTGTCGCTGCGCGACATCTCTCCCAGAGGGAGAGACGAGTTAGATTGTGCGAAAAATAACCGTGCCAGCTTCGTTTATCACGAAGCCGACACGGTTTGTATACTAATAGTATAATATTTATTACTTTATATTATTTGTTTTCTTGCATTTTTTCTCCGAGCTGCGTATACAGCATGACAAGCTCCTGCGCCATCTCAAGCGGACGTTCCTTTGGATTCAGGCGCAGCGACAGATATGGTTCTTCGCCTGCGTTGAGCAGCAAACGGCCTTTGTACTTCTGCATGCCGCACAGTGCCGCCATGCGGCGCAGATCCGTGCCGTCTTTCGCCCAAGTCAGATAGATTCTGCCGTCCTTCTGACGAATATCCATGATGTCCTGCACGGCAGCGCGGGCGCGCAGCAGCGCAATATCACACAGCGCAACTGCCGATGCCGGCGGCTCGCCAAAGCGGTCAATCATCTCATCCAGCAAATCGGCGCGTTCTTCTTCCGTATGAATCGCAGCAATGCGGCGGTACAAGTCCACGCGCTGACCGGAATCCTCAACATATTTCTCCGGCAAATTGTACCGGCTTTCCGTTGCAAATGATGTGAAGCATATCAGCCGCCTCCTACAAAGCATACGATTTCCACTGCGTCTGCGTCGTGCAGTGCAAAGGTGTCGTACTGTGCTTTCGGGACAATGGCGCCGTTTACTTCAACCGCAATACGGGTGAGCGGGTAGCCTTCTTGTTCCAGAAGGGTGCGAACTGTCATACCCTCGGTCGCAGAAACCGTGTTGCCGTTTACTTTCATGGTGTTATTCCTCCTTTTGCTGCAAGATAGACATGAAAAAAGACCATCGACTTTGGAAGTCGTGGTCTTACAGGTGCTGATCTTGTTCAAAACTAGTAAATAACCTCGAAACTCCCTACGTCGGTACTAACCGGACAGGTTCAATGAGTAAGGAGGCAATATCTCCACTCTCAACCGCTTTGCGCGGGTCCCCAGTTCGAACAAAGTTTTCAATTGTCTTTTCGTGAGCATTATACGACAGAGAAACCAACTTGTCAATCATTTTTTTCACAGCGGTTCACAAAGACATCTGGGCATCGGTTGACGAATATGCGCAAAAATGTTAAACTGAACCTAGGAAAATGGGTATTTTTTGTGGAAAAGGAGAAACTATGACGTACACGATTGAGAATGAAAAATTTTCCGTCAGCATCGACAGCAAGGGCGCCGAGCTGAGCTCGATGCGTTCGAAAAAGACCGGCATAGAATATGTCTGGCAGGCAGACCCGCATGTTTGGGCGCGGCACGCGCCGGTGCTGTTTCCGATTGTCGGCCGTCTCAAAGACAAAACGTACACAGTCGGCGGAAAAGAATATCACATCACCCAGCACGGCTTTGGCAGAGATTTGGAATTTGCCTGCACCGAGCAGACAGATACCACGCTGGCATTTACGCT
>JABLTS010018956.1_pt1 | contig 18969 bp, 22 predicted proteins | sample 7160081 | NCBI WGS metagenome assembly JABLTS01 (sample SAMN14651231, study PRJNA627086) | human gut metagenome | isolation source: feces | host: Homo sapiens | reverse complement strand
GGTCCACCCGTTCCCATCCCGAACACGGAAGTTAAGCTCGCTTCTGCCCACAATACTTGGCTGGAGACGGCCCGGAAAGATAGGTAGCGCCAACACAAGAGAAGGCACCCAATAGGGTGTCTTTTCTTATATACGAATCACTGGTGTCTCCGCAAGAGGAGCATGGAACAATGTCATCTTGCGTTTTTGCCAGATGTTGAAAATGGTTGCTGATGCTTTCACTTAGAAGATCATTTGTTGCTTCTTCGATGGTCATACCGGGTTTCCCATGCCCGCAGGCATCCTTCCGGCAGGTTCGGCCTCTGTTGCTTTTGCATCACTTGCCAATTTTCTTCTTGACATTCACCAACTTCTTTATTTTTCCTTTGTCGCGACGCAGGCAGCATGATATTATAGCTGCAACCCCCTTCACCATGCCGCCTGCGCCGTCGCTGTTACAGCTGTTACAGCTGACTCAGCACCTCACCAATAGGCGCACGGATGGTGAGATCGGCCCGGACGCCGGCGCCCACCTCTCCCTTGTTGATGACCACCAGCTTGTGGCCCCGGTAGTACTGCACCAGTCCTGCCGCCGGATACACAACCAGAGACGTGCCGCCGATGATGAGCATATCCGCCCGGCTGATATACTCCAGCGCCTGCTCCATCATCTGCATATCCAGACTCTCCTCATACAGCACCACATCTGGCTTGATATCGCCGCCGCAGCTGCACTTGGGGACGCCGGTGCTGTGGAGGATAGCGTCCACGCCGTAGAATTTCCCGCATCGTTCGCAGTAGTTCCGCAGGACGCTGCCGTGGAGCTCCAGCACCTTATGGCTCCCGGCCATCTGGTGCAGCCCGTCGATGTTCTGGGTGATGACAGCCTTCAGTTTCCCATCCCGTTCCCATTGGGCCAGCTTCACATGGGCGGCATTGGGCCGGGCCTCCGGAGCAATGAGCTTCTGTCGATAGAAGTCAAAAAACTCCTCCTTATGGCGCTCATAAAACGTATGGCTCAGTATGGTCTCCGGCGGATACCGGAACTTCTGGTGGTACAGGCCGTCCACACTGCGGAAGTCCGGGATACCGGACTCCGTGGACACTCCTGCCCCACCGAAAAATACGATGTTATCCGATGAAGCTACCATTTCCTTCAGCTGCATCACAGCAGGCTCCATTGTATATCCCTACCTTTCAACTTTACAGGAGGTTTCTTATGAACATTCAGATCTTCGGGCTGCGGAAGTCCTTCGACACCAAAAAGGCCGAGCGCTGGTTCAAGGAGCGCCGCATCAAGTACCAATACATCGATCTGGCCAACAAGGGCCTCTCCGCCGGAGAGTACCGCAGCGTCCGGGCCGCCGTAGGCTACGATGCGCTGGTGGACCGGGACTGTATCGACTATCGGGAACTGGGCATCGACTACCTGCTGCCCCAGGCCGCCGAGGAGAAGCTGCTGGAATACCAGCTTTTCCGGGTGCCTATCGTCCGCAACGGCAAGCAGGCCACCGTGGGCTACTGCCCCGACGTGTGGCAGACTTGGGAATAACGCCCTGCCGGCACCGTCATGGTGCTGGCTTTTTCTTACACATAGGGATTCTCCACCGTCACCACGGCGTAGTACTCTCCCCCATCCATCTGCCGCACCCGCTCCCTGATCTGCTGGGCGGCCTCCGTCTCCGTGATATGCTCCCCGAAGGGCAGCACCGCATCGAAAATGAGATTGGTGTGGCTGGGTCCCGGCACCACCCGGAAATCGTGGATGGTCATGCCGCTGTCCACCTGCCGCACCAGCTCCGCCACCCGTCGGCGCAGCTGCACGATCTGTGCATCATCGGTGATGATGGGGTCCATGTGGATCACGGCGTTGCAGTGCAGGGTGCGCTTGAGCTCCATTTCGGCAGTGTCAATGACGTCATGCAGCTCCAGAATATCTCCGTGAGCCGGCACCTCCGCATGGAGGGACACCATCATCCGACCGGGGCCGTAGTCGTGGACCACCAGATCATGGATGCCGCAGATAGGCGGGTGGGACAGAACCATCTGCCGAATCCTCTCCACCAGCTCCTGCTCCGGCGGCTGGCCCAGCAGCGGTCCCAGCGTCTCCTTGGCCGCCTGATACCCGGAAAAGAGGATGAAGCACGCCACCACAAGGCCCACCCAACCGTCGATCATCAAGGCGGTGAACCGTCCCACCAGCATAGCCGCCAGCACCGCCGTGGTGGCGATGGCATCGGACAGGCTGTCGGTGGCCGTGGCCTCCATGGCGGCGGAAGATATCCGCCTGCTGATACGGCGGTTATACAGGTACATATACAGCTTCACGGCGATGGATGCCACCAGAATCCCCACCGCCAGCAGACTGAAGTCCACCGCCTCCGGGTGCAGGATCTTCTCCACGGAGGACTTCCCCAGCTCCACACCCATCAGCAGGATCAGTCCCGACACTACAAGACCCGATATGTACTCGATGCGCCCGTGGCCGAAGGGGTGCTGGGGGTCCGGCTTCTTTCCCGCCAGCTGAAAGCCCAGCAGCGTCACCACCGACGAGCCTGCATCCGACAGGTTGTTGAAGGCATCTGCCGTCACGGCCACCGAGCCGCTGACAGTCCCGGCGAACAGCTTTCCGCCGAACAGCAGCAGGTTCAGACCGATCCCTACCAGCCCGCACAGGCGGCCGTAGGCCAGCCGTACCGCCGGATCTCCGGTATTTTCCCGGTTCCGGATCAACCAATGAGACAGTAATTCGATCATACGCCGTCCTTTCGCCCGGGGATCTCCAGCGTCATACGACAGCACAGCCGGTCCAGATCCTCGTCCGTAGCTGCCGGGAGCCGCAGCTTTCCGCCGCAGGCCCGGCAGGTCAGGTCCACGGCATCCCGGTGGATGCGAATACCGTAATCCCGGCTGCCGCAGGCACACCTTACACCGCCCCGGCCGGCCATGTCCTTCAACTCCGACAGCACCTCATACATGATGACGTTGTCGGTGAACGCCTCTCGCTGCTCCGAGCGCTCCTTGTCCACTCGGATGGCCAGCTCCTCCGTCCGGGCCATCACCTGGTTCTCCTCCCCGGCGTAGCAGCACAGCTGCTTCGTCTCCGGGCAGGCCAGAGCGATGCCACGGCCCTCCAGCAGCTCCTGAGCGCTGCACTCCGCCTGATGCACCCCGCCGCACAGGCCGCAGGGTACCCACAGCCGAAAGCGCACGCCGTCGGTCTGTACCTCCAGCGCCGACTCCCCGCACTTGGGGCATTCCATCCGCACCGCCGCCGCCGACAGGGCGAACTTGCTGCGCCGGGCCACCACGGCCTTGCCGCACTTGGGGCAGACGTATCCAAAGCTTCTCGTTTCCTCCATAAAAAGCACCTCGCTTTCCCTCTTTCAAGTCATATGATCTCAGTATACGCCATCTTGCCGCATTTTTCCAGTCCTTGTGTTCTTTTGGGCATAAAATCTGGCACATTTTCCCATTGTCAATCGCTGCTCTCTCCGCTATAATCCATCTATCTGTCTCATTTCGACTATTCTTGCACCGGAAGTGATATTTTATGCAGTCCTCCCCCTCCTCCTGGCGGTCAGCCCTGCGGGCCGCCTTCCCCCATACCATCCCTATTTTTGCAGGCTTTCTGGTGCTGGGCGTCACCTATGGGATGCTGATGCAGGCCATCGGCTACGGCCCCCTGTGGTCCGGCCTGTTCAGCGCCATTGCCTTCGGCGGCAGCACGCAGTATGCTGCCGTTCCTCTGCTGGCGGCGGGCTTCGATCCGTTGGAGGTGTTCCTGCTGAGTCTCACCATCAGCGCCCGGCACCTGTTTTACAGCGTGTCCATGCTGAAAAAATACGACGATCTGGGCTGGAAGCGCTGGGCGTTGTACTATACCCTCTGCGACGAGACTTTCTCCGTTGTCTCCACCGTGGAGCCGCCGGAGGGCGTGGATGCCGGAAAATTCTATCTCTTCGTCTCCCTGCTGGACTGGAGCTACTGGGTCACGGCCTCCATGCTGGGTGGCCTATTGGGCGGCGTGCTGCCCTTCGACATTTCCGGCATGGATTTCGCCCTGACGGCTCTGTTCGTGGTGCTGTTTCTGGAGCAGCTGCGGCAGAAGCAGCGCCGCCTGCCGGGAGCCATCGGCATCGCCTGTGCCGTTGTGGCCCTGCTGGTCTGCGGCCCGGATAACCTGGTGATCCCCTCTATGGTGCTGATCTTCGCCAGTCTGCTGATAGGGAGGAAAAAGCTATGCGCCTGAACGCCATCCAAACACTCATCATCCTGCTGGCCATCACCGTGGGTACCGTCATCACCCGGTTCCTGCCGCCCATCCTGTTCCCCCACGGCAAGCCGCTGCCCAAGTTCCTGCAGGAGCTGTGTACCCTGCTGCCTCCGGCCATGATGGGCCTGCTGCTGGTGTACAGTCTGCGGAACGTCTCCTTCGCCTCCGCCGGTCAGTGGCTGCCGGAGTGCATTGCCATTGCCGTCACCGCCGGACTGCACCTGTGGCGGCGCAATTCCCTCCTGTCCATCGCCGGCGGCACCATTATCTATATGCTGCTGGTGCAGGTGGTATTTGCCTGACGGGCCGGGGTATGCTTGTTGTTGTAGTACGGCCCTGTTTTTATCACATCGCCATCTGCGATGACGATTCCCGGCTGGCGGCGGAGCCAAACGGGGTGGTCATTATCTCCGGCGGCGAGGCCCGGAAGCTGATGATGGCCCGTGCGCTGTACAAAACGCCCCCTTCATGTTGCGGGACGAACCCGCCGGCGGCGCTGGATCCGGTGTCGGAGTACGAGGTGTACCGCCGCTTCAGTCACATCTCCGGCGGACGCACCTCTGTCTAAATCAGTCACCGGCTGGCCTCCTGCCGCTTCTGCGACGAGATTCTGGTGTTCGCTGCATCGTCCAGCGGGGCAGCCATCGGCAGCTGCTGGCGGAGGAGGCAGTATGCCCGGCTGTGGCACGCTCAGGCGCAGCATGATACCGATGCCCTGTGACGCCTTATCATTTCAAGTCTATCAAGTAATTTCCCATGACGGAAGATATCCCCCGGAGACAATACCTCCGGGGGATATCTTCTGTCACTTTCTTCAGGCGGACTGTTTTTCCCGCCGCTTGCACTGAATGAAGTGTACGATCATACACACCAAGAATACCACACTGAGATAACCGAACACCGGGAAAATAACGCTGATCAGATCCCCGAAGCCTGCCAGACTACCGATCCACGACAGCACCGCCGCCGCTGCCAGCGTCAGCTTTTTGTGTTTGCGGAATACCACCTGCTTCTGCTCCATGTAGGTCAGCATGGCCACCAGCGACGCCAGTGCGTTGCAGAACATACTCAGCAGCAGCACGATGCCGTAAACCGTCCCCAGCGTGGGGCTGATGGCCGTGGCTACCGCCACCATGGGCAGCTCCGCCTCGATGGCCGCCGGATACACCGCCATGCTGAACAGGATGCTGGCCGCCACCACCGTCAGCATTACTCCCGCCAGGGTGATGCCCCAGTAGATCACCGAGCGCTTCTTCACCAGCTTGCCGATGGGCGCCATGATGCCGATGCCCCCCAGCAGGTTATAGGCCACAAAGGTCAGGGATGCCACCAGCCATGTGGGCATCAGGGGATTGGTGTTGACGTTCTCCAACCGGAAGATATTCCCCGTGCCGAACTTTATGCAGGCCGCTGCGGCAAAGGCCAGTGTGGCCAGCACCAGCACCGGGATCAGCGCCGAAAAGGCGCTGACCATCCCCGTCACACCCAGCAGAGCCACCAGCGCCACCGCCAGCATGAACAGGGCGTTGCCGATCCATGCAGGCAGGCCCGTCATCTGCTCTAATAGCGCTCCGGATCCCGCCGCCATAATGACCACCACGCCGAACAGGAAGGCCGCCGCCACAATGCCGGAGGCTGCCCGCAGCCACGGGATATTCCAAGGCACCAGCAGCCGATCCATTTCGTCGGTGTGGGCCACCTGCGTCAGCCGCACCAGCAAAATACCGAACAGGGTAAACAGCACCGCCGCCAGCAAAAAACCCACATAGCCCCAGTTGCCGAAGGCCCCGAAGAACTGCCACAGCTCCGGGCCGGACACGAAGCCTGCCCCCAGAAATACCCCCACATAGGTGAAGGCCAGCGGCAGCGTTTTCATCTCTTTCATCTTTTCCACTCCTACTCCACTGTTCTTTCAGCGCCGCACCCGCAGCGCTGCTTTGTGTACCATCGATCGTATCAGCATCAATGGCATAATTTCGTTCATATGGATATAGTGTATCGTCTCCCCCCGGTCCTCGTCAACCCCCATTCGCCATATTTTTACTGAATCATTCAACCATTTTCGTTGACGTTCCCGTCCGTAGGATGTATAATGGGCATAAGGTCTGTCTTTGCGGCGCCCGATTTCCCCTGCCTGCCGCCGATTTGCACCGATTTATCTGTTAGGTAGTATCGCTTTACGCATATTGATATCAGTCAAAATTCAGGAAAAGGAGCTGAAACCATGGTCAATCCGACGTATGAGAAGCTGGGCAGCACCCCCTCCATGATCCGTGAGCTGTTCGCCTACGGTCTGCGCCGTTCGGCGGAAGTAGGCCCGGAGCACGTATATGACTATTCCCTGGGTAATCCCAGCATCCCCGCTCCGCAGCCGGTGCAGCAGGCCCTGCTGGATGTGCTGCACGACACCGATCCCATTCAGGTCCACGGCTACTCCATGGCCGGCGGCTTCGACGGCACCCGCCGGGCCGTGGCGGAGGATCTGACCCACCGCTTCGGAATGACCATCCGCCCGGAGGAGCTGTTCTTCACCTGCGGCGCTGCCGCCGCTCTGATCTCCGTCATCCGGGCGCTGACCGTATCGCCGGACAGTGAATTTGTGGCCATCGCCCCCTATTTTCCGGAGTACCTCCCCTTTGTGGAATCCAACGGCGGCAAGCTGGTGTCCGTCCCCGCCGATCTGGACACCTTCCAGATCTCTCTGGACATTTTAGAGGCCCATTTAACGTCCCATACACAGGCAGTTTTGGTCAACTCCCCCAACAATCCCACCGGCGTGGTGTACAGCCGCCAGACGCTGGAGGGGCTGGCGGAGCTTCTTCGCCGCAAGAGTACCCAGTTCGGCCACCCCATCTACCTGATAGCCGACGAGCCCTACCGAGAACTGGTCTACGACGGCGTGGAGGTCCCCTTCCTGCCCACCATCTATCCCAATACGCTGGTGTGCTACTCCTACTCCAAATCCCTGTCCCTGCCCGGTGAGCGCATCGGTTACGTCTGCGTCCCCTCCTGTGTGGAAGGTCAGGCCGACGTGCTCCACGCCGTGGCCGGGGCCGCCCGCAGCTCCGGCCATGTCTGCCCGCCGACGCTGGTGCAGCTGGCTCTCCAGCGGTGCGCCGATGCCCGGCCGGACTTGGCGGCCTATGATGCCAACCGCCGCTTGCTCTATCGGGAGCTGACCCAGATGGGCTACGAGTGCATCCCGCCGCAGGGCGCCTTCTATCTCTTCGTCCGGGTCCCTGACGGCGACGATGTGGCCTTCTCCCAGCGGGCCAAGCTGGAGCATGACCTGTTGGTGGTCCCCAGCACCGCCTTCCACTGCCCAGGCTTCCTGCGGCTGAGCTACTGCGTCTCCCACGACATGATCCTGCGCAGTCTCCCCGCCTTCCGGGCCATACGGGAGAAGTACCAATAAGACACGCCCCCGTCGTCAAGCGGGAAAGGTATTAAGAAAATAAGAAGCTCCCTGTCAGCAGACAGGAGTAGTTTCAAAAAAGCAAAAAAATCCCGGCAATAAGCGGAAGGTGTATCCATACGACAGGAAACTCCGTCGGCGGAGGACATTTTGCGAATCGTCAGACGGTGCCATCCTTCGCTTGCTGATATGCTCTGCTTACCCGTTTTCTCCGCACCTGTGACAAGGCGCATCCCTGTGCAGCTTGCTGCCCAGCGGTGCGCCTTGTTTTATATGGCTCTGTGTATGTGCCGCACGCTTTTCTGGAGGCTCTTGTCCTAAGCGCTTTCAGTTTTTTCCTCCGATATTTCAATTTTTTCTTGTATTTTTCGGCAAATGCTCCTATAATAGCTGTATATTTTTTCAAAAAAGAGAGGTGCTTACGCAATGAGCAAGGTCTGTATCCCACAGGGCTACAAAACCCCGTTGTCTGTCTATGAAATGCAGCGGGCCATCGAGTTTATCAAGAGCAATTTTCAGGTGAATCTCGGCAACGCCCTGAATCTGCGGCGGGTCTCCGCCCCGCTGTTCGTGGAAGAAAATTCGGGTCTGAACGACAACCTCAACGGCGTGGAGCGCCCTGTCTCCTTCGATATCCCCGACGTACACGCCAACGGGCAGGTGGTCCACTCGCTGGCCAAGTGGAAGCGGCTGGCTCTGAAGCGCTACCAGTTCCACCCCGGTAAGGGCCTTTTCACCGACATGAACGCCATCCGGCGGGACGAGGTGGTGGACAACCTCCACTCCATCTATGTGGATCAGTGGGACTGGGAAAAGGTCATCCTGCGGGAGGACCGGACGGAGAGCTATCTGCGCCAGACGGTGCGGGCCATTATGGGAGCCGTCTGCGAGACCAATGATGCGCTGGACATTGCCTTTCCCAGCCTGCACACCTGCATCGACCGGGACGTGTATTTCATCTCCACCCAAGAACTGGAGGATCGGTTCCCGGACCTGACCCCCAAGCAGCGGGAGGATGCCATCTGCCGGGAGCACCACACGGTATTTCTCATGCAGATCGGCGGAAACCTGAAGCGCTCCGGCCAGCCCCACGACGGCCGTGCGCCGGACTACGACGACTGGCGGCTCAACGGCGACATCCTGCTGTGGAACCCGGTGCTGGAGCGGAGCTTCGAGATCTCCTCCATGGGCATTCGAGTGGACGAGGCGGCGCTGGATCGCCAGCTCACCGCCAGCGGCTGCGACGATCGGCGCACTCTCCCATTCCACCGGATGCTGCTGGCGGGGGAGTTGCCTCTGACCATCGGCGGCGGCATCGGTCAGAGCCGCCTGTGCATGATGATGATCGGCACCTGTCATATCGGGGAGGTGCAGGCCAGCCTCTGGGACCCGGAGACGGTGCAGACCTGCGAAAGCGCTCGTATCATGCTGCTGTAAAGGAAAAATACTGCACAGAGATTTTGGTAAAAAGCGACCCTGTCCGGCTTTGGACAGGGTCGCTTTCTACGCTTACAGAGTTCAGAACTGGATGACGCCCAAATGCTCCAGCAGAATTTTCAGGCCCATGAGGATCAGGATGGCACCGCCCACCATCTCCGCCTTGCTCTTATACTTCAGGCCAAAGACGTTGCCCACCTTCAGGCCCACAGCGGAGAGAATGAAGGTGATGCAGCCGATGAACAGCACCGCCGCCGCGATATTCACCCCCGGCAGTAGGGCGAGGGTGATACCCACCGCCAGTGCATCGATGCTGGTGGCCACCGCCAGCAGCAGCATGGCCTTGGGGGCAAAGGAGGCGTCGGCGGTCTCCTCGTCCTTGGAGAAGGCCTCCTTCAACATATTGCCGCCGATGACGGACAGCAGGATGAAGGCCACCCAGTGATCTACCGAGGTGATATACTGCTCGAAGGTGGAGCCAAGCAGATAGCCCAGGGTGGGCATCAGCGCCTGAAAGCCTCCGAACCACGCACCCACGATGAGATAGTGCCGCCTTTGCAGCGTCTGCGTGGACAGGCCCTTGCAGACAGAGACGGCGAAGGCGTCCATAGACAGCCCCACCGCAATGAGAAACAATTCTAACAGTCCTATGATGGTTCCCTCCAAAAAAAGAAAATCAGGCACGGTATGCCTGACCAAAACGCCCAAGCACGACCCTCGCCATACTTGAGTCTCGTTGTTTAAGACAAGCCAGATGGAGTCCCATCAGTCTGTTGACTTGCCACTCGCTGCCGAGCCATCTACTCCCTCAGTATAAGCTTTAGTGTACCATATCCGGCAGAAATGTCAACCTTTTGACGCAAATTCTCCCTGCCATGCCTGAAAAAGTTTTTGTTGACAAATCAACATTTGCGTGGTATGATACGTCACACTTGTTGATTTATCAACATTCGAGGAGGAGCCACCATGCAGCAGCGCTTCGAGACCTTTACCGTGCTGATTGCCAAAATCAGCCGCAGCATCCGCCGCATCAAGGCGGAGGAGATGTCCGAATTTCATTTGAAGGGGCCTCACGTCTCGTGTCTTTATTATCTGACGCAGCTGGGGCCGCTAACCGCCGGACAGCTGTGCGACCGGTGCGAAGAGGATAAGGCCGCCGTGTCCCGGTCGTTGGAATATCTGGAGCAGAACGGCTACGTCACCCGGCCGGACAAGCGATACCGCAGTCCCCTGACGCTGACGGAGAAGGGGCAGGAGACGGGCCGGGCCATTGCAGGGAAGATCGACCGGCTGGTGGAGGCCGCCAGCGAGGGCTTGACACCGGAGCAGCGGCAGGTCATGTACGACGCCCTAACCTGCATCAGCGGCCATCTGGAGCGCTTGGCAGCCCCCCGAAAATCACAGAACGGAGAAACAGACTTATGACCAGAATCATCATAGATTCCACCATCGACCTGCCGGAGCAATACCGCAGGCAGGTACACATCGTACCCCTGACCATCCACTTCGGGACGGAGGAGCTGCTGGACGGCGTGGACATCGACCGCCAGCGCTTTTATGAGCGGCTGGTGGAGTCGGACGTGCTGCCCACCACCAGCCAGCCCTCCCCTGACGCTTTCGCCCAGCTGTTCGATCAGGTGGAGGCCGCCGGGGACAGCGCCGTGGTGCTGACCATCTCCCACAAGCTGTCCGGCACCTATCAGAGCGCCTGTATCGCCGCTGAGGGGCGGGAGCGCATCTTCGTGGTGGACACCATGTCCGCCTCCATCGGCTCCGGTATCCTGGCCCGGTACGCCATTGACAACGCCCATCTGCACGCCGGAGAGCTGGCGGCGTTGCTGGAGCGGCGGCGGCAGGACGTGTGCATCATCGGGCTGGTGGACACGCTGGAGTATCTGAAAAAGGGCGGGCGCATCTCCAAGACCGCTGCCTTTGCCGGGGGACTGCTGAACATCCACCCGGTGCTGACCCTGACGGACGGCGAGGTGACCATCATCGGCAAGGCCCGTGGCTCCCGGCAGGGCAACAATCTGCTGGTGCAGAAGATCCACGAGAGCGGCGGCATCGACTTCTCCATGCCCCTGCTGCTGGGCTATTCCGGGCTCAGCGACGCCCTGCTGCAAAAGTATGTGGCCGACAGCGCCCCTCTGTGGGAAAACGGCACGGAGGCGCTGGAGTCCGTGTGCATCGGCAGCGTCATCGGCACCCACGCCGGTCCAGGCGCCGTGGTGGCGGCCTTCTTCCGGCGGGGAGGAAAATAATAGGAAAGCCCCGCCCTCCCCATTAGGGAGGGCGGGGCTATGTTTTGGCAGTCAAAACAAAAATCAGGCGGAGAAGCAGCTACTCCTCCGCCTGATTTTTCTATTCCGCCCCCTCGGTGGCCCGCTGCACCACATGACGGGTGATGCGGGCGGTGAGCCCCCACAGGGGGTAGGGCAGCCCATCATACACCGGTACCTCCGCCTGCCCCGGTGTCCACCGGTAGTCCGGCGGCGCCTGCACCCGGGCATAGGGGAATTGCTCTGTTCCCACCGGCAGCAGGGGATACCGGTATACCTCCGGCGGATGGGCCGCCAACCAGTCCAGCGACACCAGAAACGTCTGCCGCACCTCGGCGGGGTTCAGCCGCAGCCGCTCCAGCGCCGCCGGGGCCACCTGTCCCAGCACCGGGTGCATCAGGGCCTCGGAGCGCAGGTGCAGGAAGTCCGCCCGGCCCAGCAGCCGGATGTCCTCCGGGGGGATGCCCAGCTCCTCCCACGTTTCCCGCAGGGCGCACTGCTCCGGCGTCTCCCCCGGCTCCATGCGCCCACCGGGGAAGCAGACCTCCCCGCTGTGGTGGTGCAGGGCAGGGGAGCGCACCTCATACAGCAGGCTCAGACCCTCCGCCGTCTCCGCCACCGGCACCAGCACGGCATAGGTGGCGGTGGCCCCCAGCAGGCCCGGCACATGGCCGGAAAAGGCCGCCTGCAATTGTTTCAGCTCTATGGAACATCCCTTCTTTCATGCCGGCATCAATGCTACCTATTATAATAGAGTCTGCCCGGTGCCGTCAACCGCTTTGATGCTGCGGCATGTGCTGTATTGGGGCTGCGGCCCCACCGACTATCGAACAGGAGTGGATGTCATGGCAAGCTTTACCAACTTCGCCACCTTGATCTATAACGGCGGCACCTCCAATTCCAACACCGTCACCGGTGAGCTGCTGGAGACGCTGACCCTCACCAAGACGGCGGCCAGCAGCCGCTACACCGCCAGAGACAACGTCACCTACGTGCTGTCGCTGGTGAACGGCGGCACAGCGCCCCTGACGGAACTGGCGCTGACGGACAATCTGGGTGGCTACGCCTTCGGCACGGACACCGTGTACCCGCTGACCTACAACGAGGGGACGCTGCGGGTATATGTCAACGGTGTCCTGCAAACGACCCCCACGGTGACGGCAGGGCCTCCCCTGACCGTCACCGGTCTCACCGTCCCCGCCGGAGGCAATGCGCTGCTGGTGTACGAGGCCGCTGTTACCCGCTATGCGCCGCTGGATCAGGAGGCCGCCATCACCAACACGGCCACCGTCACCGGCGGCGGTTTGGCAGCGCCCCTGACGGCGCAGGCCACACTGGCGGCGGCCCAGCGGGCGGACCTCACCGTCAGCAAGGCCATCTGCCCCGCCACCGTCACGGAGAGCGGACAGCTGACCTATACCTTCGTCCTCCAGAACTTCGGCAATACCGCCGCCACGGCAGGGGACAACGTGATCCTGACGGATACCTTCGACCCGGCCCTCACCGGTCTGACGGTGACGTATAACGGCGATACGTGGAAGGAAGGAGACAACTACACCTACGATGCTGCCACCGGCACCTTTGCCACCATTGCCGGGCAGATCGCCGTCCCGGCGGCCACCTATACCCAGGAGACGGATGGCACCTATACCGTCACCCCCGGCACCACCACAGTGACCGTCACCGGCACCGTGTAACGCTGCAACGGAAAAAGCAGGGCGCTTGTCCTGCTTTTTCTGCATTGGCAACCAAAGACAACCCCCGGCTTTGCCGGGGGTAAAAATAGCCTATGGCGAGGGGCAAAGTAGACATGAAAAAGTCTCCAAGTTAGAGTAAAGAAAAGGTTTGCCGACCAAAGCTTACAAGAACAAGGAGAGTAATTCATGAAAGAAGTAGATGTAAGTAGTTTAGAACATACCAGCTGGTGTTGCCAATACCATGTGGTGTTTGCGCTGAAATATAGGCGGATGGAGGTTTACGGAAAGATAAAAGAGGACATAGGGATCATACTGCGGAAGTTGTGCCAGCAAGTGGATACGGTAGGCCACAACAAGAAAGCAATCAAGGCGTACATAGAACCAGTTGGAGGAGGACAAAATATCCGACCAAATTAGCATAAAGGAATTTATAGACCCGTTTACGGGTAGTAAGAATCCCAAGGCATAAATAAAACCCCATAAGGGCTTCGTCCGTAATAGGCCCTTATAGGGCCTCGTCAACCCTCCGGCTTAGCCGGAGATTTTGATTTTTATCCCTTTTACCTTTTGTGTTGATATAAGCCTATCCGCCAAATCCTTCGTCGATTTAACGGAACTCTAAGCACATGAAAAGGAGCAAGGTATATTTCAACCTTGCTCCTCCTATGGGATATATACTATTCAGTTCGACAAATTGAAATTGGCTGATCTATTACTCAACATTGTTATAGACTTCAATGCCAAGGATTTTTACTATCATTCCCTCAAGGTAATCATTTTCGGACGTGGCTTCTGGGTCTATTCTATGCACATTCTCAACTTGATACAGGATAGCATGATATACAACTGTGCCGCCGTCTTTCAGACGCATAGGAATGGGTATCAAAAGAACGATAGCCAACAAGATGCAAATACCTGTAACTACTTTTTTTCTCATATTATCACACTCCTTTGTCAAATTTGAATTTATCTATTCAATCCTCTATAAACCCTGTATTTTCAAGGCATATCGCCTATTAAATGTTCAAACCTTATGTATTTTCCCTTGTTTTTGCCCTTATGAGCCGAAACAAGGGAAATTTTTATTCTCCGCCGATTACCTTATCCAGCAGTCTTGCGGAAGTACGCTTCGCTTCCCTTGTAGCGTGAGCGTAAATGTTCATTGTGGTACTGACATCAGCGTGTCCGAGAAGTTCCTGCACATCTTTAGGTGCTGCACCGTTTGAAAGCAGATTGCTTGTATAAGTGTGTCTGAGCATATGGAAGTGGAAGTCCTCCAATCCCTCCACTTTTTTTCTCGCTGTCCTGCACATAATCCCCACCGTACTCGGTGCTTCAAATGCCCCATCAGGTCTAAGGCAGACAAAGGATAATTCCTTGTACCCCTCTGGGACTTCCTCCGACCTCGGCAGACTGTAAACCTCATAATAGGTGCGGTCTTTTTCTTTGACCTCCAAATAGTAATTAAGGCTGTACAGTTCCCCGTATCGAAAACGGTTTTTGTGCTGTTCTGTTTTCGCAGTTTTCAGGATTGCGGCAAGCGTATCGCAAAAGTCCACGGTGCGGATTTTTTTACGCTTTGTTGCCCCTATTTCTGTTTTGTGCCTTGCCCCGTTGTAACGCATACTGCGGCGTACTGTCAGATATTGTTCTTCAAGGTTAATGTCCTGCCAAGTCAGACCACAGACCTCTCCAATACGCAAACCTGTATAATAGGCTATCTGTATAGGAAGAAGTGCAGGATTGTTTTTCTTTTTCAGGAAGTCCTCTAATCTCTGATACTGTTCGTAGCTGAGCGTTGGTGTGGAGGCAGTTTCTCCGTCCTCGTCCGAGAACAGTTCGCATTCTTCTTTCTTTCCTCGCCATACCACATACTGCATCGGGTTAAAGGTTATCAGTCTTTTCGGGAATACCGCAAAACGGAACGCCCCTTGTAAAACAGCCGAAAACAATCGGAGATACCCTTTGCTGAGTGCCTTTGCGGTTGTACCGTCAGGATTTGTACCGCCAAAGCTGAGAAAGTCTATATACGCCTGTAAATGGTCGGCGGTTACGGTTTTCAGCTTTCGGTTTCCTATCGGGTGCTGTTTGATACGGTTGACCGTTCCCTGATAGGACATTACCGTACCATTGCTGAGATTGCCGGGTTTCAGTTCTTCCTCCACCCACAGATCGAGCAGCATACCAACTGTGATGTTTTCAGACTTCGCAACGAATTTCTTTTCCTCATAGTCAGCGATTGCTTTTCTGAGCAGGGCTTCTGTTTCAGACTTGCTTTCTGTTCCCACAAACTCTTTCTGTACTTTTCTGCCGCTTTCATCTTCGATATAGAAGCGTGCGTACCACTTTTTACCTTTTTTTCTTACAGAACCTTTTGCCATAGATAAATTTCTCCTTTCTATCCGTGGCAATCGGGACTGTGACATATGGTGTGCGTAAAGTAATAGTGTCACTTATGCCGATGAATGTCAATCGGCATTTTCACTTGTCAAAGTGCCACGGAATTTTTCTTTTTCAGCAACCCTTTCTTCGGCTGCTGTCACTATCCCGAACAGGTCGCCCATCTTTACAGCGGTGCGTCCCTCATCGTAGATATGTAAAATCCCATCTAAAAACTGCTTCATATTCTCGATAGGAAGTTCCATTTCTTTACGGTAAACCCTTTCCATAATCGCCCCTGACTCAATCGCATAGCGGCGTAAGGACTGCTTTAAGCCCTCGTCCTCCGCTACACGGTCAACCTCAGCCATTGCGTCTGCAAAGTGATAAGTCATAACCGTATAGAGGTCAATCATCTTTCCGAGGAATGTGGTAAGCAGTTGTTGGTGCGGTTCTCCCTTTACCACAGAAGAAACCGTATCAAGATATTTTTTGATATGTTCCTCCATATCCCTTGCACATAAAGTGCGGCTGTCATATTCCTTATCTTCGGAAAGTCCTGTCAGCCATTCGGGAGTGGTCAGGAGTGCTTCTGCCAGCCCGTTGATAATCATTGTACGCTTCGGGTCTACTCCGTCCGCTTCATATCTTTGAATGGTAGATTTGTTTACCCCGACACGCTTACCAAGTTCGGGCATTGTTAAGTTTAATTCTGTTCGGCGTTCTTTCACTCGTTCACCGACCTGTTTTGCGGTGAATGTAATTTCTTTTTTCAAGGCTTTCACCTCCTATTGCTGATAGTATAGCACAGAAAAACCTATTTTGCAACCATAAATTTAATAATAGACAAAAATATTTCTTAATAAGTTGCAAAACGAGTTGACAAGAGGTATCAAAATAAGTATAATTACAGATACATAGTTGCAAAATGCGTGTTTTGAAAGGAGGTTGATAAAATGGGCAACATCAAAATGGGTTTAACCATAGAAGAAGCAGCAGAATGTACGGGTATCGGAAGAAATACAATGCGTAAGTTGGTAGACTGGGGCAAACTTCCCGTCCTCAAGGTCGGAAGAAAAGCGATTATCCGCAGGGATACTTTAGAGCGATTTATGAGCGTCAATCAGGGAAGAAACCTGCTGAATGAAAACGATGTCCGCAAAGTAGAATAACCATTCTCCAAGCCCTCGGCGTTTGAGAGCGAAATACACCCCTCGCACAAATCTTCGATTTGTACTCTGGGTATTTCGCCCTTGCAGGGGGCACTGTACCATCGCTTCGGGCAATGCACCGCCGCTATGATACAGAAGAAAACAGCCCGCTGTTTTCTTCGCTGTCCGTCTGCTTACGCCGCCGAAACAGCGGCAACCGATTTCTCGGTTGCAAAAAGAGTATGCCCGTCACGGGAGGAAGGAGTATATGGCAAGACATTCATTTATACAGATGTCGAAGCTATCCAATGTCAAGGGAAGAATATCCTATATCACAAGCCACGCAAAACAGGAAAACCTTTATGCCACCTACCGCACCGCCGACAATGAATTTTGGAGTAACCTTGCAAGGGAAAGCCAGCAGGAATTTAAGCGAAGCGGTACGGAGGGCAAATGTATTGAAGCAAGGGAATTGATTATCGCCCTGCCCGAAATTTATACAAGATACGAGCCGCAGGAAGTCCTTGAAGATTTTACGGAGGAGTTCCGCAAGAGATATGGTGTGGAGTGCGTGTCAGCCCTCCACCACAACAAACGCAAGACAAACTATCATATCCACCTTATCTTCAGCGAAAGAAAACGGCTTCCTGAACCTGACATCAAGATAGCCACACGCAGCGTGTTCTATGATGAAACGGGCAAAAGGGTACGCACCAAGAAAGAAATCACAGGGGAGGACGGGCAGATACGCAAAGGCTGTACCGTCATTAAAAAGGGCGAGGTTTACGAAAGCCACCTCTTTACCGTGAAAGATGATAAATTCAAAAGCGAGCCTTTTCTTCGGGAGATAAAAGAGATTTACACCGACCTTATCAATCGGCATATCTCCGATCCCGAACAGCAGTTAAAGGTATTTGATAAGAACAGCGTTTATCTTCCCACCAAGAAAATCGGCAAGAACAATCCCAAAGCCGCCGAGATTGAAGCGGACAATACCGCAAGGCAGGAATGGAACAGGACAGCGGATATGGCGTTGTTATCGGGTATTTCCGAAGCAAAGATTTTAGAAGTCAAGCAGACCGAGATACACGAAAAAGCAAGCCAGTCAATTAAAAGCAAAGGCTGGCTTCCTAATCTGTTCCGTGGGATTGTGGCAAAGGCAAAAGATTTTCTGCAAAACCTTATTCGGGAAAAGGATATGCCACCCAAGCCTACACTTGATATTGATATGGCAGAGTTCCGTCATATGCGAAATCTGATGATAAAAGTACAGGATAAGGCAAAGGAAATTAAAAACTTGCAGGACAAAGTTCTGCCGCACTTGAAACAGCAGCTTGCTGATACAAAGGGGCTTTTCAAAGGTAAAGAACGAAAAGCGTTGGAGGTAAAAATCAAAGAAACCGAAGTGGAAATTGCCGACAGGCTGGATAAAATCCCCGATACACTCAAAGCGGACGGTTATCCTGATGTGCAGGTATTTATGCGTACTTTCCGAGAAATGGAAAGCGTTGTAGAGCAGTACAACCGTGACCTTGCCGAGTGGGAATACCAAGTCAGCAGGAAGCCGACAGCTGCCACTAAAGAACAGCACAGACCGCCCGAAAGGCAGAGCGTGTTAAAACATCTGCGTGAGATACAGGAACGCAACAAGCAGCAACCACCGCAAAGACAGTATAAAAAATCCATTGACAGAGATAGCAGGTAGCATTGAAAAACCGCCGTTACGGTTTTACCCATAGCGGCGGCGTACATAACATTATCGTAGAAAAAGAAGGGATTAGTTTAATCTATCCAAAAGTACAGTTTACAAGGGACTACACAGGGTAGGTATCTGACGGGAGGGGTTCCACCCGTCAGATTTTCCATGTGATATTCAAGCTGTCGCTTGTGGCGGCTACGGTGGTAATCATCAAATCCACCACACGCCGCTTGTCGTCAAAAGATACATTCTCCCAAGTGTCGAGGTAGCCGGAAATCTGGCTGACCTGTTCCGGGCTAATGGCTTCCACCGTTAGTTCCGCTATCCTCGCCAGAAGGTCCTGCTTGCGCCCGTCCAGTTCTGCTATCTTCACATTCACATAGGAGAGCAGGACATTGTTTGCACCCGTCAGACTGTCCACCAGCTTTTCAATCTCGCTGTCCACATGGAGAAGTTCCACTTGCAGGGCGGCAATTTTCGGGTTTGCCTTTGCCGCTTTCTTTCTGCCTGTCAGCGTCTTGTAGCTTGCCAGTTTCTTTATCATCTGCTGATAAACAACCGTTTCCAGCTCCGAAGTGATGATTTTCCCGCACCCGGCACAGCTTTTATTGTCCAGCCGCTTTGTGCAGCGGAGATATTGCTTTCCCACAGGATTGT
>JABLTS010029728.1_pt1 | contig 19117 bp, 21 predicted proteins | sample 7160081 | NCBI WGS metagenome assembly JABLTS01 (sample SAMN14651231, study PRJNA627086) | human gut metagenome | isolation source: feces | host: Homo sapiens | reverse complement strand
TACATTGGGCTACTTGACGCCGAAGCAGTACCGAGAACGCCATATTTCTAAATGCTGAACTTATTCAAGTTGTAGTTGGCATAAAGTGTCTGGCGATTCCCGAGACGATGTTGGAAGATTCACTGTATCTTGTACAAGTATTCAATTTTTATGCCTAATTTTTTTAGTTTCGTGTCCAATTTTTGTTGACAAGTGCAATGAGGAATGAATGCGGCGAAGCCGCCACCCTCATTCCTCATTTTCTTGAACCCCTTCACCTTATTTCAGCAGATTTCCATCCTCGAAATAATTGATCCGCATCGCGCGGCGGACTTCGCTGAGGGTCTTGGCTGCGGTGTTCTCCGCTTTTTCGCAGCCAGCCTTCAGGATATCCTGGACATCCTCCAGATGGGCTTCCCAATATTCACGGCGTTCGCGGATGGGGCGGAGGGTCTCCTGCATGACGTTATTGAGGAAGCGCTTCACCTTCACGTCGCCGAGGCCGCCTCTCGTGTAGTGATCCTTCATTTCCTGAAGGCAGCTGTACTCGGGGCAGAAGGCTGCGAAGTGTTCATCGCTGCTGAATGCATCGAGGTAGGTGAAGACGGGATTTCCTTCCACATGCCCCGGGTCGTCGCGGCGCAGGTGGGTCGGGTCGGTGAACATGGACATGATCTTCGTCTCGATATCCTTCGGCGAATCAGCGAGGTAGATGCAGTTGCCGATGGACTTGCTCATCTTCGCTTTGCCGTCGGTGCCGGGCAGGCGCAGGCAGGCTTTGTTTGTGGAAAGGACGATGTCTGGTTCGACAAGGACTTCGCCGTAGATGTCATTGAATTTGCGGACGATCTCGCGTGTCTGCTCGAGCATCGGCTCCTGGTCTTCGCCGGTCGGGACATGGGTGGCCTTGAAGGCCGTGATGTCGCTCGCCTGGCTGACAGGGTAGCAGAGGAAGCCGGCTGGGATGCTGGCTTCGAAATTCTTCTGCTGGATCTCCGCTTTGACAGTCGGATTTCTCTGGAGACGAGAAACGGTGACGAGGTTCATGTAGTACATGGTGAGTTCGGTGAGCTCAGGCACCATGGACTGGATGAAGATGCAGGACTTTGCGGGATCGATGCCGACAGCGAGGTAGTCGAGAGCGACCTCGCGCACATTTCTTCTGACCTTCTCCGGATTGTCCGCATTGTCCGTGAGCGCCTGCGCGTCAGCGATCATGATGTAGATGTCGTCGAATTTGCCGGAGTTCTGCAGTTCGACACGCTCACGCAGGGAGCCGACGTAGTGGCCGACATGAAGGCGGCCGGTCGGGCGGTCGCCGGTAAGAATGATTTTTCTCATATGATTTCTCCTATCATAAATGGAAGATGTATAGTTATCCTTTTCATTATACTCCATATGAGAGGAAATCGGTAGGCGTGGGAGAAAGCGGCCTTTCCTATCGCTCCGGCATGACCTCGCTCAATCGCTGCTTTCGGTGCAAAGAGGCTCGTCAGAGAGATATACCACACTTTCGCCATCCGCCGGCATATCGTAATTGACGATGCCGCGAGAAGCCAGACGGCCGCGCATCGTATACCGAGTCAGGGCTGCGTGTGCCACGTTATCCATATGCGTGATATAAAGCCTGGCATGAGGAGCGGCAAGCGACACATTCCAGACATCTTCATCATTCATGATGAGACGGCCATTCTCAAGAGTCTCAGCCGCACAGGCATTAAGGGCGATCACTTCCGGCTGGTATTTCTTAATGGTCGCAGCCACTTTCTCATACCAGATGGTATCGCCGGCCAGATAGAATGTCTTTTCGTCTTTGGCTTCAAAGAGGACGCCCATGGCGTTTCCGCAGGGGATATATGTGCCATGGAGAGCCGGGACCTGACGAATGGTGGCATCTCCTATCTGAATTCCTTCCTTAGGAAGGATGGTGATATCCTGAAATCCGGATCTTTTCAGCACAGCCGCATCCTCCTCATTTTGGCAGAAAATGGGGACTCTCTTATTCAGCGGGGTGCCGACCGTACCGTCTGTGACGGACATGTCGATGTGATCGGGATGGAGATGCGTGACGATGATATAGTCGACATCCTGCAAGACCTCGCTGACAGAGATGGGAAGGTCATAGAATGGCATCGGCAGGTGCTCCTTCATCGGGTCGGGAATATGGTAGGGGCGGCCGGGAATGTCGATGAAGCTGAAGGCATGCCGGGGGGCAAGCCATGGATCGATGAGAAATGTTTTGCCGGCGTATACCAGGCGATTGGTTGCACTGCGGATCTGTGTGATTTTCATAGAATGTGAAACCTCCTTTTCTAGGCGTTATTATACGTGAGACATGTCACCGGAAAAAGAAAAAATGAGATGATTGAAGCAACCATATGGTTGCACTATAATGAAAACAGGAGGTGCTCTATGAATCAAAAACAGCTGCAATACTTCGTGACCGTCTATCAGACACAGAATATAAAAACAGCGGCAGACACCCTCTATGTCTCGCGGCAAGGCGTCAGCAAGGTGATCCGTCTGCTTGAGGAAGAGCTTGGTCAGCCGCTTTTTATCCGCAGCATAAAAGGAGTCATTCCCACGGACTATGCAACGACTCTTTTGCCACATGCCAAAAGCCTTCTGGAGGAATACGATGCCATCCGCAGCCTCCGTACACTTGCAGCTAAGTCCCAGAGCGTAGTCACCATTTATGCACTCGATCATGTACTCGCCTATCTCGGAGCCTCCCTGATCGAAGACTTCCACGAGGCCTATCCTTCTATCATTTTAAGTGTAGTAGATACGACAGATGCCCATGCTATAGCTGCATTGGCATCACAGCAGTGCAGCTTTGCCATCACGGCGGGACCACTGGATGAGACGCGCTTCGAAGGAGACCCTCTTTTTTTCAGCCATTACAGTGTACGGATGCACAGATCGCATCCGCTGGCGAAACTACCTGCCTTGACCTATGACGATCTGGACGGGCAGACCATCATCAGCAAAGGCCGTGCCTACGATTGCTTCCGTCACCATATTGACAAGTACTTCCTTGCGCCCGGAAGGGAGATCCACATTCTTGCGGAAACAACGGATGAAAGTATCATCCGCACACTTCTCCTTCACAACAAAGCCATCAACATTGGCTATGACTATGCCGATCCCCTGTACCCGCATCCCGACATCGTGAGCCGGACACTGAAGGAAGAGATCAGCGGGCAGATGATCTACCTTGTAAGCAATCCGCAGGTTCGCAAGACAAAGGCAGCCTGTCTTTTCCGTGATTATCTGCTGGAATGGATGAAGAAAAAAGCGGCCATAGGGTAGTGCCATGGACAGGCAGCGGATGGGCGGCAGCGAAACAGACTCCCTTATAGCGTTTTAGCCCGTATTCTGAACGGAGAGATTTCAATAAGTGAAACAGGCAGAGCTGCTTCGAGTAGCAGAAGCCTAATCCTGTTGATATAGAATATTTATTCGCCGACGAATTTACCAATATTGCCGGAAAAACATGAGAAAATACGGGAAGATCTAAGAAGATAGCATGGAAACACAGAAACAGGAAAATTCCGAAAAAGCCTGCCATATTTGGCATTTGAAAAGAAATACCAAGCAAAAACGGAGTTATAAGCATATGATAAAAATACTCTTCGTCTGCCACGGCAGGATAAACGTGTAGATTGTATACCTCCGCAACGAGGGACGGTATCAGGGCAAATCACGGCATATAAAAAGGCACGATACTACGATATTGCTGCGAATGAGGGTTTAGAGCCGAAAATATAAAAAATTGTGTGTAATCACTTCGTTTCTGGATTTTGAGACGGAGTGATTTTTTGCATAGATTTCTTTCTCTAAGTAATACAACTGGCAGAAGTGTGTTCGCTAAGGAGTAGACTATGGCTAATCTGTTTTAGTGATTTTGGATTACTTCTGAGGCAAATTTGTTGAATTTGAATCTGCATTGAGTTATGCTTAAGTAAGTAAACTTACATACTTATTTTTGGAGTGAATGCCATGAATGATAAAATTTTTGGCGAATATTTACGGTCATTACGGAAGAGCCAGAATCCACCCATGACACAAGAACAACTTGCTAAGGCAATCGGCCGCAGCAAGATGACCGTTAGCCAGTTTGAAAAAGGAAAGAATGCTCCGCCGCAGGGAGAACTTTTGGAAAAAATCATTTCTACTTTGACTCTTACGACAGAACAAGAGAATAGACTGCGTTTTTTGTCTTCGGAATCGAGAAGAACCATTCCATGTGATATTGAAGATTACTTCTTTGAGAACCCCTCCATCTGTAAGGCAATAAGGGCCGCACAGGCATCTTCCGCAAATGATGCATTTTGGGATGAACTATCGGGACGGTTGGAAAAAAACAATGATCAAGAAGACTAAGGAACAAATCAGTTACAACATGCGACAGGTAAAAAACAAGGACTCAGAGATTGAACTGATGCTTCGACGAGAACTATGGAAGAGGAACATCAGGTACAGAAAGAATGTAACTCGGATTTTTGGAAAACCAGATATCGCCTTTATTAGGAAGAAAATTGCCGTATTCGTTGACAGTGAGTTCTGGCATGGCTTTAACTGGGAAGTCAAGAAAAATGAAGTTAAGAGCAATCGAGATTTCTGGATTGCTAAAATAGAAAGAAACATGGAAAGAGATGCGGAAGTCAATCAGTATCTTCAGAATGAAGGGTGGTTAGTCCTTCGATTCTGGGGAAATGAGATAAAAAAAGATGTGGTCACATGTGCAGATAAAATTGAATCCGCTCTGAAGGAGAGATAAGCGTATGCCTTTTACAACAATTGATTTGTGCGCTGGAATAGGTGGCATGAGAAAGGGGTTTGAATTGACAGGGTATTTTCATAATGTCCTGGCCGCGGAAATTGACAAGTATGCGTGCATGACTTACCAACACCTTTATGGTGACGATGCAAACCACGATTTAACCAGCGAAGAGTTCAAAGCTGAATTAGACACAATACAATATGATGTTCTTCTCGCGGGATTTCCCTGTCAGACCTTTAGTAAGGCAGGATTGGAAGAAGGATTTAATGATACAGAAAAAGGAATTATTTTTAATCATATAGCAGAGATTATCCGCAGAACGCGACCTAGAGCGGTTTTTCTTGAGAATGTTGATAATCTTGTGCGTCATGATAAAGGAAACACTTTTAGGGTAATCATCAACACATTGGAGAAGACTCTTAACTATAAGGTGATAGGTGTCACATATGATATGTTAGGGGAACCGACATACAACGGAAAGGATTTTATCCGAAATTCCAGAAACTTTGGTATTCCACAGAATCGTCCACGTACATATATAATGGCATTTGATAGACAGAGATACGGAGCTGATGCACTTGCAGGTATTGAAAACTGTCTTCCGATTGAGAATGATCTGTATTTGTATGATGATTTGAATGAGCTGCTGGAGTTTCAAGCAGAGGCAAAGTATTATATGGCATCTGGTTACCTTGATACGCTGATTCGACACAGAGAAAGGGAACATGGGAAAGGTAACGGGTTTGGATATCGTATTGTCAATGAACCTGGAATCGAGCATCCTGTTGCAAACACCATAATGGCAACTGGGGGGTCTGGCAAGGAAAGAAATCTTGTGTTTGATCCTCAAGATAATATCGCGGGTATGATTTTGTCAACTAAAAAGACACCGTTAAATGACAAGGGGATTCGGGTCATGACTCCAAGAGAATGGGGTAAACTGCAGGGATTTATTAACTATGCTTTCTTGGATGAGGAAGGTATCGATCACTTTTCTTTCCCTAAGGAGGTGGCACCCACTCAACAATATAAACAGTTTGGAAATTCAGTAACCATTCCAGTTATAGAAACGATGGCGGAGTTCATGCTTAATTGCTTCAGAGTGCTGGGCGATATACCAAATGAATGATGAAATGCAGTGGTTGGATTCCACTGCATTTTTTATTGAAATTCAATTTTAGAAGATATATTATGAAATACATTTTTGAAATATATGATTTATGCGCAATATGTATTGACAAAGTAACATGCAGAATGTAATATGTAATCATATAAGATGTAAATAAAATTTCAAAAATCAAATACATTTGACAAATATAAACTATATTTTCGACGGAGGTAGAATTATGGCAACAAAAGAAACTAAACGTGAACGCTTTGTTCGTCTCGCGGAAGCTCGCACTAATAAGATTATTGATATGATAAAACTTCTTGGAAACTGTTCCAGTACTGCGAACTATGAGTATACCGAGGAGGATGTTAAAAAGATTTTTAGTGCTATTGAGCACGAACTGAAGAATACAAAGGCAAAATTCAATGGAACGGATAGTCCAAAAGAAGAGAGATTTACTTTAGAGTGAGGTGATTACTAATGACACAGGTTGGATGGAGATTTCCGCCTCTTTCCGGAGGAACCCGTCAAGGTTATACCAATAATGATATTGAGGTATTCAAAGGGCAGGAACTAATTGATAATCTGGCTCGTGAAATTTGTCAGAATTCTCTGGATGCCCGTATTGAAGGGTCAGATACTCCTGTCAGAGTTGTCTTTGAACTTCGCCAAATTTCCAGATCAGGATATGATGTGTTTCCTCAATATAGCAGGTGCCTTAAAGGATGTCGAAAGTATTGGGGAACAGAAATGGATGCAAAGTTATGCCGTTTTGTGGAGGGAGCCGAGGCCACTCTTGCAGAAGATAATATACCGGTCCTGATAGCAAGTGACTATAATACCAAGGGATTGAGCGGAAGTCACAATGGTAAATTGTCTTCGTCCTGGGAAGCTCTTACTGGATCTGATGGAGTTTCTGTTAAAAGCGATGAGAACAGTGCAGGATCATATGGTATTGGTAAGAACGCTCCATTTGCATGCTCTTCCCTGAGTATGGTATTTTATAATACTGTAGCAGAGAATAACGAGTCCGCATTTATCGGGGTTGCCCGGCTTGCCACACTTTTGAATAAAGATGGAAAGCCTACACAGAGAGTTGGAAAGTATCAAAACAATGATGAAGAGAATGAAAAATGGTTTCCTATTTATGATACAGACGAAAATGACTTCCGCGATTGTTTCCACCGGATTGAGCGAGGTACGGATGTTATTATCGTAGGTTTCACTCAGACTACTAATTGGTTAACTAATGTAACAAAGGCCGTACTCAAGAATTTCTTTGTCGCAATAAGCGAAGGTCGTTTGGTCGTAGAATTGAAAAATGGAAATGATATTCGTATCATTGATGAATCTACGCTCTCTCAGTTGTTCGCTGATTTCTCTGATGATACAGAGATGTTGGCAGCATCACAGTTGTACAAGGCGTTTACGTCTCCGGATTGCAAAAAGACCATGGAAGTTCTCGAAGCGGATGACGTTGAGGTTTATATAAAATCCGATAGCAGCTATAAGAGGACTATCGCAAATTTCAGAGCAACGGGAATGCTTGTAGGTACATACTATAAACGAATTTTCCAACATTATGCTGCCGTTGTGATTGTACGAGGCCCCATGTTGGGTGAATTGCTTAAAGACACAGAGCCTCCACGTCATAATAGGTGGGACTACAAACAGATTGAATCGTCTGATCGCAAGAAAAGAAAACTTGCACGGGAGTCTATTCAAAAAATCGATGATTTTGTACTGAATTTGCTGAAATCTCAGTTTGAGGTGGTTACTGAGGATACAGTTGATGCCGCTGGAGTCGGTGAATATATTCCAGATGATATTGACGGTCTTGGCGGTCAGGCTGAAGGTGATAATATCCTTAAGGTTAAGATTAAAATTGGCAAGATCAAGACCAACCATGTTCATCAGGGATATACAACTGAGGTTGCTGTGCAGGAGGAAGGAACTGAGGCTGAAGGGGACGTTCATAATCACGAGCACAATCCCAATCCTAGGCCTCCGAGACCTCACCCTCCAAAGCCCGTTATTCCAGATCCCGATGACCCAGATCCTCAACATGGTGCAACTCCCGGTAAAGGAGTTAAAACCGTTAATACCCCGAATCTATCTGCACAGAGGGCCTTCCCGGTTAGTTCGTCACAAGGTCTTTACAAAATTGTTATCAAGCCAGCAGAAACATACGAAAATCTTTATGTTGAATGTTTTGCGGTTGGTGAAGACAGCAAGACAGATTCACTTGACATGGAGTCATTTACCTTTAATAGTAAGAATATTAAAATCAGCAACGGGAAAGCTGGTCCCATAAAAGTGGAGGCTGATACCCCGGCGGTATTTTTTGTAAAATTTTTACGGAAAGAGAAAATGAAGTTGCGCTTAAGTCTGACGGAGGTTGTTAAGAAATGAAATCGGTAAAAAATGAATTTCCCAACCCGGTATTGGCAGTAGGGCGTGATGATTATATCGAATCCTGCCGTTTTTACACTACCTTTAACAAAGAAGAGATAGTGGTTGATACAGAAAATATTGTTTTTCCAATAAAATATGTTCTGGTATGTAAGGGGCTATCGACAATGGTTCAGGCGGGGCAAGCTGTCGCTGTTGTTACGGTTAAGAGCAGTGCCGCTTCTTATAGCAAGCTGTTTAAATTTCCGGCGGACAGTAAGGAGCTGGCCATATCTGTACCTAAATTCGCAGTAGTTAACAAGATGGATATTGCGGGCAGCATTATAGCTGCCCGCAATATCGACCGCTTTTGCTGTGAAGGAGAATTTAATGACCTTTATTTCGGCGGTTCAACTTTTGAAATCCGTAAAGGTGATATCCTAGCCACAGAAGAAATCCGTTCTATTTTTGTAGATGATTCCGAACTGGAAAAACCAATTTCCTCTATCTTCGACATCAGCAGAAATGACGAGCAGGATTCCGAGGTTGTTCCGAATTTCTATGGAGAAAAGATAGAGATTTTCCTGAAGAGCGAACTTTATAATCTATATTATAAATTCAAAGACTTTAACAATGGATCCTTAAGACGTTATGCGGCAGGAATTATTGTGTATCCCGTTTTAGTTGAGGCTATAGGGTATGTGATTGGGTATTATCAGAATGACGGGGGTGTAGGTGATGGGACAAACTTCAGTGAAAAACGATGGTTTAGAGCTATTGACCATAAAGCAAATGTAAAAGGAATTGATTTGCATAGCTACGATGGTTGCCCTACAACTCTCGCAAATGACATTCTTGGTGATATTGCTCTTGATGCATTGAAGCGCTTCAAGGATACCCTAGACAGCGAGATAAACAGCGGCGAAACACAGATGATAGGAGGTGTTGACTGATGCTTTTGGGTTATTTTACAGAAGAAGCCTATGACAAACTTCTCCATGATATCAAACATAATACTGAGAATTATTCATCTCCAGACGAGTGGCTTTCTACATATTTCGGAAACAATGACTATTTTAAAATGTCATCAGTGGATGTAAGTGTTTTTGTTCCAGATTATACTCCGGGGAAAAAAGACGATGCGCAAAAGTCCCAGGAAGACCTTGTTAATACGCGTTTGATTTACGATGCTTTTAAAAGCTTGACACCACTTCAGGCATCTAATAAGTATCTCTGGACTTATCTGTGCCATGCCGAGCCAGCGTACAGTGCTTATATAAGGGATCGTTGGCTACGGGAAGAACGTGAGAATACCATTAGGAGTAGATTTTTTGTGACCACACCGGGTAGTCTGTTGAATGATAATGCTCTTTCAAGGCTTTGGTGGTATGGATATCTCACCTATGATAGAAAGAACAGCAACCATTATTGGCTTACGGAAATTCTGTTTACTAATCAGACAATCTGTACAGATGTTATGGATACCTTTAATCGAATGAACTTTGATCGCATGAGAGGAGTTCTCATGGCAATCAGGGATTTTAAAAACGAGATTGAAGATAACGAAGGTATCACGGAGTATTTCCGTGAATGTAAAAAGTACCTCAACCACTATGCTGCAGTTACTACACTTGAGTTTCTTGACAGTGACGAGATTTGCGATTTAGCATTTAATTATATGATGAAACTACGCGAGCAAAAACAAAACGGAAGCGGAGGTATTGGTCCAAAGAGCAGAAAGAAGGGAAAAAAATAATCCGATTCAAACCACAGTGTCATCGTTCCACTGTGGTTTTTCTGTGGTAGGGGTATCCAAATCTCTACGACTTTTCTTCTTGAAGGCCAATAGCCCCCTTCGTGCGAATTTTCGCAGAATTAAACAGGGGAACACCCACCACGGTTTATGTGAAAATATCCGCTGAATATCATCACTAAAGTCAATTTTGTTTTTCCGGATAGTACCGAAATACGCAGAAAAAACGTGTAAAAAGCAGCATAAAAATCACAGTTTTTCTGCGTACATTTTGGCAGAAATATAATCCGAATTATCTTACTATTCTGTGCCGTCAGAGTGATATATGTACTGCCGAAAAAAGAAAGGCGGGTACATATTATGAAAAATGAAATTAGATTCACACTGGAATTGAAGCAGAGAGCGAAGCTGGCACTGGAGATTGGAAACATACTCGGAACAGTACCGCATTATGAACGGGTACCAAGCTGTGCATATGATATTGCAGGATACCGACTGGACAAAGAGGGTATATTGCATATCCCGGAGGGAGCAGAGGAAGAAACGGTGGAAGACCTGATTCGGCAGTTACGGGAGCGGGGGGGGCAAGACGATGCAGAAGTAACTGAAGAAGTGCCAGTGCAACAGGATAAGCTGACAATAGCAATTCCCAAAGAAAGCCTTACGGATACGGCATTGAAAAATTTGCAGAAGATCATAGCAAATAAGCAGACACTTTTTCAACGTGTATTTTGGACGGATAGCACAGAAATTGAGATTACTGAGGGAAAAATAAACTTTACATGGTTTCCATACACAACGGATAGCGATGAAGTTGCAGCCTACACACAATTTATCTCAAGGCTGTGTGATATGGCAAGAGATGCAAAAAGGGTATCATGAAAGCACTCATCCGCAAAGCCGGATGCGAGAAGGCGATCACCGTGGACTCTGTCGCAGCGACCACGGAAGAGATCGGAAATGATATGTACCCGCCCGCCAAGCGTATGCTCACGAAGAAGGGCATCCCTTTCTCGCCCCGCCGCGCCCGTCTCATCACGGCGTCGGACTATGCCCGTGCGGACTACATCGTCTGCATGGACGATGTGAGACGATGTATATCTGGGGAAAGCAGTACTTCCTTGTCTTTAAGCCAGACAATCAGAAGAACAGCTTCGAAATTCAGAACCAGAATATCGTTTTTTCCATGAGTGCTAAAAGCACGGTAAAACAGCGGGATGCCTATATCAAAGAGGAATATCGAAAGATTCTGAAAGAAGAAATAGAAAAACGCCTGCCAAAGTGGGAAGCACAGACAGGTCTTAAATGCGATTCTTGGCAAACAAAGTATATGGTCACAAAATGGGGTGCCTGCAGCACGGATAAAAAGAAACTATGGTTTAATCTGAAGCTCGCGCAAAAGCCCTATGCGTGCCTCGATTATATTATTTTGCATGAACTGACGCACTTGTTTACAAGAAAACATGACGCCACATTCATCGCGCACATGGACAGGCATATGCCAAACTGAAAGTTGGGAGGGATTCTATTTGAAAAAGAAAAAAGACGAAGTAACCATCCGTTTCAGCGCAGCGGAGTACCTGACCTATGTTGCCTCTGTGGGTGATCAGCAGGACGGCATTGAGATGCGCTATGAGGATGAGAATATATGGCTGACACAGAAAATGATGGCCACCTTGTATGATGTGGATGTTCGTACAATCAATGAGCATATCAAGAAGATTTATGCTGATTCAGAGCTTGCGGAAGAGTCAACTATCCGGAATTTCCGGATAGTTCAAACTGAAGGAACACGTCAGGTCACACGCGATACCAAGCACTATAGCCTTCAAATGATCATTGCCGTAGGCTTCAATGGAAGAAGGCGTCAATGCCGTCCTCCAAGCTGAACTGGCAGGATTTCTCGGCTGCGAGAAGCACCGTTCCGCCGGATGGCATACAGGCAATAGCCGCAATGGTTTCTATCAGCGCACCATCGTGACCTCATATGGCAAAATCACGGCGGATGTGCCGCGCGAGCGCAGCAGCGAATTTCAATCGCCATGACTTCCAGCGAGAAATACCTCATTGAGAACAACAACAAGGGATTTCATCACAGGGCAAAGCGCAAGGAGCAATTCCCCAATGAGGATTCGCCTGCATGGTCTGCTGCGATTGCAGCAGGCGGTTCTCCGGAAAAGCTCATCGCGGATTTTAGGAAGTCTATTCGGAATGGTTGGAGATGTTCGTGGATTGATTTTTTCGGTCTGCACTATAAAAAGTTTACACAATAGAATTGACACTACCAAGTTTTTCATTCTTAACGGCTATAGATACTGCTACCAATCCTTTATCCGAAAATAATTTAATAAAAGATACCATCAGATGCCAAAATGGATCGAGTTTAATATGCTTTCTTGCCAACAATATGAATAATGGCGCAAATGATTGAAGTACAAGGCTTCTTTTCAAAATCAAATTTTCAGCATTCCTTCTAATTCGCCAATCCATAACATCTATTTCACTGCCAAGTCTGTCTCTTAGTATCGAGTGGCTTACACTGCGGTCGGCTTTGACAACAATTCCAGTGCTACAACCTATGACATCTAATCCAGCGACTAAACCCGTCTGCATTTTTCTGACTATCCACTTTTTCTCCGATCAGACCGAAAAGCAGATCTATTTCACTATAAGAAAACAGGGCTTTTCATAAGGCTTCTCTGATGATGATCACCTCACAAAAAGCCCGGACATACACCGACTTTCGGTACTTATTTTTCTTTTCTTGTCAGCAGAGCCACGGTCTCGACGTGCATGGTCTGCGGGAACATGTCGACGGGCGTGACTTCCTTCACTTCATAGCCAAGTTCGGCGAGGATCTTCGCATCGCGGGCGAAGGTCGCCACGTTGCAGGAGACGTAGACGATGCGTGAGGGCTGCATGCCTGCCGCAGCGGATAGGACGGTCTCGCTGCAGCCGGCGCGGACGGGGTCCATGACGATGACGTCGGGGCGAAGGCCTTCTTGGTAGAGCTTTGGCATGAATTCTCCGGCATCCGCGGCGTAGAATTCGGCGTTTTCGATGTGGTTGAAGGCGGCGTTTTTCTTCGCGTCTTCGATGGCTTCTTTCACGATCTCAATGCCGATGACGCGTCCGGCTTTTTGGGCGAGGCAGAGGGAGATGGTGCCTGTCCCGCAGTAGGCGTCGATCACGGTCTCTCCGCCGTGGAGGTCGGCATAGGCGAGGGCTTTTTCATAGAGGAGCTCGGCCTGCGGCTTGTGTACCTGAAAGAAGGAGAAGGGGGAGACTTCGAAGGCGAGGCCGCAAAGGGAAGAGGTCAGGGTCTTTTTGCCCCAGAGGTGATGGATCTCTTTTCCGAGGATAGCATTGCCTTTGTGGCTTTGGACATTGTGATAGATGGAGACGACTTCGGGGAGGAGTTTTCTCATTTCGGAGACCCAGAGGTCGGCGAGCGGGAGTTTTCCCGAAGCAGTCACGATGACGGCCATGACTTCGCCATGATCGCCGACGCGTCCCATGATGTGGCGGACGCTGCCGCGGCCTGTTTTTTCGTTGTAGCCGGTGAGCTGATGGCGTGTCATGAAGCCCTGTGCAAAGCGCAGCAGACGGTTGTTCTCTTCTTCCTGAATGGCGCAGCTCGCGATCGGGATGACCTGATGGCTGCCCTGCCGGTAGTAGCCAAGGACGGGGCCGCTCGTCACCTGACTGACGGGGACGGCCATTTTATTGCGGTAGTTCCATGGGCGGGAGGCGCCGGCGATGGGGCGGACAAGGCTCTCTTCGCAGCCGCCGATGCGCACCATCACGTCTTTCACGCGCCGCTCTTTCACGGCAAGCTGGCCTTCATAGGTGAGGTGGGAGATCTGACAGCCGCCGCAGGCGTGGCAGACCGGGCAGGCGGGCGTGGTGCGATGCGCGGAAGGGGCCTCGATGGAGATGAGGCGCCCTGTGGCGTAGGATTTCTTCGCGGTCACGATCATGGCCTGTATGGTCTCGCCAGGGAGAGCACCGGGGACGAAGACGGTGAAGTCATCGACAGCTCCGATGCCTTCGCCGTGGATGCCAAGGTCGCGGATGGTGAGGGTGTATGTTTCGTTTGGTTTGACGGGAATGTTTTTCTTAGACATAGAATGCTCCGAGGGGGTTCAGGGTTCAGGGTTCAAGGAAAATGAGGAATGAGGAATGAAGGTGGCGGCTTCGCCGCGAATATTTATGAGGCGATGCCCGAAAGTGGTATTCAAGTCACCAGTCACTAGCCACTAGTCACTAGTCACCAGTTTTTGATCACGTCGTCGGGGATCTCGAAGTGCTGGTAGTCTTTGCGGTCTTCCCAGCTGCCGCCCCATTCGAAGCCGTACTTGGCAAAGATGATGCAGGCGAGGTCCTTTTCATCGATCTTCATGGGGAAGTCACGGCTGCGGTCTATATAGGGGGCTCCGGCGGCGGGCTCAATGGAGAGCTTGCCGTCCACCATTTTGACATAGGGGTTGTAGAGCGGATTGATGTCGATCGCCGCGCCCATGCCATGCTTGGAGATCTTGGTCGTGTGGGAGATGAAGCGGAAATTGAAGGAGGAGCTGTTGTTGTCTGCCGTCGAGCGTTCATCATCGGCATCGTAGTAGTCCACGAGGCGGATCTTCTCGATGGGATATTTGGCGGCGTAGAGCTCTTGGAAGATGGAAAGGACAGTTTCTGCGATGCGGCGGTTGACCACCATTTCGCCGTCCTGCGTTTTTCCTTGGAGGTCCACATAGCGGACGCGGAGAAAGGCGAGGTCTTCGCGGGGGACGGTGCAGTCGTCTTTGAATGATTTGCCTTTCATGATTTCGAAAATGGAGTCCGGAATGGGCTCAGCAGAAAAACCTTCTGTATATGGTGTCATGATGAGAGGCCTCCTAGGAAAATAAAAAATGATGGCATGGTGCAAGACCATAGGAAAACGCCGTGAGCTTTGCATGGATACATCTGTATCATACATCGCAAAGCCTCGCGGCGCTATAGCATTTGTGATAAAACTGACGGTCGTTTTCCTCGGGGGTGCCGGGGGCTTTCTTGGGAGAGGCTTTCTGATCGGATCCTTCTGACGTCGATGGCCCGGGCGCTTGTCTCCTCCCTTACTTTTCCACGTATGGGCCGAGGAGATTTTCGATGTCGATCTTCAGGTAGTTTTCGGAGTCCTTGGCGAGGTTGAAGGAGGCATTCAGCATGCACCAGACGGTGATGACGCCGATGAAGTGGCTGACCAGGATGCGGCAGAGGATGGTCTTGGGGACATCGCTGCGGAGCTCCCCTTTGCCTTCGCCCTGATGGGTGGAGAGGATCTTCTCGAGGGCGAGATAGAGGTCGTAGAGGGCTTCTGTATTCTGCTCGGGGTGCGCGTGCTTGTTTTCCACACTGTCACGGAGCCATTGACGGACGAGACGGACGCCGCTCCACATGCAGTCCTTGTAGATCTCGCCAAAATAGAAGCAGCAGCGCTCGATCACATCGCCTTCGTGGGCGATGGCGCGCTCGATGGTCGCCATGGCTGTTTTGCGGGAGAGCTCGCGGACAACGTCTTCCTTGCATTCGAAGTAGTGATAGAAGGTGCCTTTGGCCACGCCGGAGTCCTTCGTGATGTCTTCCACTGATACATTGTCGAAGCCATGTGCGCTGATCAGGCGCTGGGCAGAATCCAGAAGTTTTGCTTTTGTCCGTTCCGCTTTCTTTGTGAGTGCCATGAATCCTCCTGTAAGGAAATACTGATTTTGCGTGCAAACCAACATTTTTTTAATTTATTTTATAGTATACAGGAAATCGAAGGGGTTCGCAATGACCAGTGGTCAAAAGGGACGGGCGGCGTCTCTGGCCGTCTCATAGCCTTCGGCGGTTCCCGTTTCCTTCCGGTCTCGCCGTATTTGACACGCACTCTTCTTTTGCGTAAAATAGGACAAGGGATACGTAAAATGTATCTGGCCCCCATGCGGGGCTTTTTTTATGCCTGCATGAGAGTGACTGGCAGATGGGTGATCTGTGACCGAAGCCGTATTCAGGGGCTGCGGCGTCGTTTGGCGCTGCACGGCCCCTGTCACCGGCAGCACCTGTCACTAGCCATGAACGCAAGCATCCATGGGTGCATTGCGAGAAACGGGGGTTTCTTATGCCAAACGATTTCGATCTCATCATCATCGGTGCCGGCCCGGCGGGGATATTCACGGCGCTCGAGCTGGCCGATACCGGGATGTCCATTCTGATCCTGGAGAAGGGGCTGGATATTCGTGAGCGTATCGCGCTCAATAAGAACAGGCAGGCGAAGGCGGCCGACCGCTATGCGAATATCGTATCCGGCTGGGGCGGCGCGGGGGCCTTCTCTGACGGGAAGCTGACGCTCACGACGGACTATGGCGGAAATCTGGATGATTATATGAATAAAGGGGAGCTCGCCCGTCTGATCTCCTATGTGGACGGCGTGTACTGCCGCTACGGCGGGGCCGATCGCAAGGTCTACGGGGATGAGTACAAGGAGGAGCTGCACGAATTGAAGCGGCGGGCGGCAGCCGCAGACTTGTCCTTCATCCCAGCGCGCATCCGCCATCTGGGGACGGATGTGAATGGAGAGATCCTCTCTCGTATGCGTGACAGCTTGCCGGCCAATGTGACGGTGAAATCAAAGTGTCCAGTGGATACGATCCTCGTGAGCGATGGCGTGATACAGGGCGTCATTGCAGGCGGCGAGACGTACCGCTCAAAGTACCTCGTGGCCGCACCGGGGCGTGACGGCGCGGAGTGGTTTACCGGAGAAGCGAAGCGGATCGGCCTTCCGACCGAGTCGAATGCGGTCGACATCGGTGTCCGCGTGGAGTCGCCGGCCGAAGTCTTCGAGCCGATCACGAACATCTGCTATGAGTCGAAGCTGGTGTATTTCTCCAGATCCTTCGATGACCGTGTACGCACGTTCTGCATGAATCCGTATGGCTTCGTCGTGACGGAGAACAACAACGGACTCATGACGGTGAATGGGCATTCGTATGCACACAAAAAAAGTGAGAATACCAATTTCGCCATTCTGGTATCGAAGCAGTTCACCGAGCCCTTCCATGAGCCGATCGAGTACGGGAAATACATCGCGACACTGGCAAACATGCTGGGCGGCGGGCCCATCGTGCAGCGCCTTGGCGACCTGCGCGACGGCCGTCGTTCGACGGCAGAGCGCATACGAAGAGGGCTGATCCATCCCACCATGCCCTCGGCAACGCCGGGAGATCTATCTTTGGTCTTGCCATATCGCTTCTTAAAGGATATTATGGAGATGTTTGAAGCGCTGGATGAAGCATGCCCGGGAGCGAACTCGCGCCACACCCTTCTGTATGGCGTGGAAGTGAAGTTCTACTCCTCCCGCATCGCACTGTCTTCCCAGCTGGAAACGAAGATTCCCAATTTCTTCGCTATTGGTGATGGAGCCGGCATCACCAGGGGCCTGGTACAGGCTTCCGCCGCCGGTGTAGTCGTCGGGCGCGAGATCGCGGCCCGCATTGGTCAACCGAAGGGAGAACTCTGATGATACCGAGGTACACACGTCCAGTCATGGAAAAGATCTGGAATGAAAGAAATGAATGGCAGACAATGCTTGATGTAGAGATCGCAGCCTGCGAAGCAAATGCAGAGCTGGGCCGCATTCCGAAGGAAGCTGTCGAAGTGATCAAAGCGAAGGCAGACTTTGATGTAGAGCGTATCCATGAGATCGATCGTGAGATCAATCACGACATCATCGCTTTCCTCACGAATGTCGGGGAATATGTAGGCGATGATGCCAAGTACATCCACATGGGCCTTACCTCCACCGACGTGAAGGATACCGGCCTCAATGTACAGATCAAACAGGCCTCTGCTGTCCTTCTCGAAGATCTGGAAAAGCTGGCAGAAGTCTTGAAGAGAAGAGCTGTCGAATTCAAATACACTCCGACCATCGGCCGTACCCACGGTGTCCATGCAGAACCGACCACCTTCGGTCTGAAGCTGCTCCTTTGGTACTCCGAGACGCTCAGAAACATTGACCGCATGAAGAGAGCCGCAGAAGAAATGGCTGTCGGCAAGCTGTCCGGTGCGGTAGGCACCTATGCAGACATCGATCCATACGTCGAAGAATACGTCTGCAAGAAGATGGGCCTTGCCAAAGAAGTCGTAGCGACTCAGGTCGTACAGCGTGACCACCATGCTGAATACATCACGACCTTAGGCGTCATCGCCGGCACCCTCGCCCAGATGGCTCTCGAAGTCCGCCACCTGCAGAGGACCGAAGTGAGAGAAGCAGAAGAATACTTCAGCCCGAAGCAGAAGGGCTCCTCTGCGATGCCGCATAAGAGAAATCCGGTCAAGTCCGAAAGGATCTGCGGCATGGCACGCCTCATCCAGGGCTACAGCCTCCCTGCCTTCGAAGACATCCCGCTCTGGCATGAAAGAGATATTTCCCACTCCTCCGTCGAACGCGTCATGTTCCCAGATGCGACCATCGCTCTGGACTACATCCTCGCACAGACCACCGACCTCATCGACAAGCTCCTCGTCTATCCGGACAAGATGCTCGCTGATCTGAACCTCACCGGCGGCCTCATTTACAGCCCGCGCGTCCTCCTCGCTCTCGTAGCGAAAGGCGCTTACCGCGACACCGCATATCGCTGGGTACAGAGAAATGCGATGAAGCGCTGGCTGCAGGGCGAAGATTTCTACGAAAATCTTTGCAAGGATGAAGATGTCAGAAAGTATCTGAACGAAAAAGAGATCAAAGCCTGCTTCGACTACAAGCCGATGCTCGTTCATGTCGATGAGATCTTCGCTCGTTTCGGACTGTAATTCACTCATCAAAAAAGCCTCGACCCGTAAGGGCGAGGCTTTTTGCGTGAAGGGGGATGGCGGAGTTCTTATCCGCGCGGCTATGAACGGACATCATTTTATGGTATGATACAAGCGGTGCCATCGTAAACGATTAAATAAAGACCCTAAAAGGGTAATGCTATTAAGCTAAGCGGCAGAACGTTCTTGGCTCCCCATCGGGGGAGCTGCCCGAAGGGCTGAGGGGGCTACGTAGCGGTATTGCATGAAAGTGTTGGAATATCGATAG
>JABLTS010050156.1_pt1 | contig 19218 bp, 18 predicted proteins | sample 7160081 | NCBI WGS metagenome assembly JABLTS01 (sample SAMN14651231, study PRJNA627086) | human gut metagenome | isolation source: feces | host: Homo sapiens | reverse complement strand
TCGGCGGCATCATCCTGATGAGCGCACGGGCGCTCGCGACGACGACGCGTGGCCTGCCGCATGCAAGCGAGAAGGCGGCCTCCATACGGCGGGCGACCTTGCGGGCATCGGGCGTCTTCGGGGAGAAGGGGGTATCAGCGCGCTCGGGGAACAGCAGCACGCGGTCTTCCCCCAAATACGCTGCCATATTGCGAGCGAAGGCAATAGCGGCATCCTCACCTGCGACGACGACGAGCGTCGGGCGTGGCGAGCGAGAGAACTGAGCGCTCGCGAGGAAGGGACGTGCAGATGACGCGACTCCGAGCGTCGCATCGGTTCCCGCGTCGAGCTTTCCCCAAAAGTCATCTAACGCACCCGATTTCTCGAGCACGAACGTCAGCGAATCGATGAGCATGCGCGTCCTTCCAAGCATCTGCGGGGCGAAACAGCCCGCAGGCAGCACAAAGAGCCGCATCGCACACCTTTATGACGGGAAACGCGAATACGGCTTCAGTTTTGATATTGTTCCCAACAGGGAGTTTTCCAAGAGCAAGTGTATCACAGCGGGCCTTCGCACCCCAACCGCCCATGCCCGCATCTCCCAAACCATCACGATGATTCAAAAAAGTACACGCTTCGTGCCAGAATTCGGGTTCTGGCGTGCACTCATTCCCTCGAACCCCGAAGAAGCCGCTATACTTTCAGCAGAGAGGAAAGGATGAGCCATGCCCCGTGAGACCGTCGCCGCGAAACGCGAGCGAGCCATCGAGATCGCCCGCCGAATGAATGAGCGCTACCCCAAGGCGGAATGCGCTCTGCATTACGATGGCGAACCATTTCGACTGGTCATCGCCGTGTTACTTTCCGCGCAAACGACCGACAAAGGCGTGAACAAAGTGACGCCCGCGCTCTGGAAGCGCTACCCCACCCCTGCCGACCTTGCGTCGGCCGACGTCACCGACGTCGAAGAGATCATCCGCGCCATCGGCTTCTATCGCACGAAAGCCGCGAATTGTGTAAAGTGCGCCCAACTGGTGGTCTCAGAGTACGGTGGAGAAATCCCGCGGGATATCGACGAGCTGCAAAAGCTTCCCGGCGTGGGAAGGAAAACCGCGAACGTCGTGCTCAACGAGGCATTCGGAATCGTCGAAGGCATCGCGGTGGACACGCACGTCTTTCGGATCGCGCACAAGCTGAAGCTCGTACGCCCCTCGGCCGACACTCCCGCGAAAACGGAAACCGCCCTGCTCAAGCTCTACCCGCGCGACTTATGGGGGCCGATCAACCATCAATGGGTGCTCTTCGGGCGTGAAACGTGCATCGCGCGGCGGCCAAAATGCGAGGAGTGCTTCCTTGCCGACCTGTGCCCGAGCTGCGGCAAGAAATAACGCTTAAGGAAGGCACTCCCGCAAGCGAAGGTTCCTTCACTCGCCGCCTTCGCCCGATTGAGCACCGTCGTCACAACTGCCGGTGTTTCATCGACCCCCATCAGGGCCGACAGCGCGTGAACCACCCGAACGCTGCCGGCAAGGCTGCCCAAGCACTGGCGCCGCGTCTGCCCCCTCCTTGCCGCGTGATGCATGCTCGCGGTAGAGCTGCCGTGCCAAAACAGCGAGCGCCGCGAGCGCAAAGAGAATGAGCAGGGCTGTGACCAGCATCTTTGCACCACCAGTGAGCATACCGCCCACATAGGAGTACACAATCGTCGCCGGAAGCTGCCCAATACCCGTCGCAATCATGAAGCCCTTGAAAGGCATCGAAGTCAAACCCGCAAAGTAGCTCACGAAATCGAACGAGACGAACGGGAGCAGGCGCGCGATGAGCACGCTTTGGTCTCCATGCCGCTCGAAATACCGCTCGATGGTTGCAAGTCCCGTTTTCGAGCACAGCTTCTCGACCGCTTCGCGCCCAAGCGGTCGAGCAATCCAAAAGCAGGCCGCCACGACGACGACCGCGATGGCGATTCGCGATACCCAAGCGTTGCGCTTGGAAGCCATGTATTTCTACCTGGAGAAACTAGGCTTCAGTTGCGCCGGTCCAAGCCTTCATGCCGCCTTCGAGGGTGAACACGTCGTCCATGTTCGCGCCGATGACGGAAAGCACATTGGTTCCAGCCTGGGCATAGGTCTTGCCGGAGTAGCAGATGAGCACAAGCTTCTTGTCCGCGCCGCTCTCGGAACCGGCAGCGTCCTTAAGGGCCGTCTTCATCGTGTCGACGCCGTTCTGGAAGTCGCCGCCCTTGCAAGCGTCCATGTCGGCCGCGATAGCGCCCTTGATGTGGCCCGCCTTGTAGTCATCGGCCTTGCGCAGGTCGACGAACACGTAATCGGATGAATCAAGATTAGCCTCGGCATCTGCCAGAGTACTATTTTGTACGAGATTGTCAGCCTTCAAGACGACGCAGAATCGCCATGACGTAAAGCCTACCCTTGTTCTGGACACCGCGCGCAAGGCAGAAAGGCGCGAATAGCTTACCCGATAATACCCGTTGCAGAATGGGCATTCGGTTGGTAAGGCCGTGGGAAATGATATCATGCGGCACTCAAATAACGCAAATCCAACCTGCGCTATTCGGAAGCAAGCGGCCTCTTTTTCAGGTAAAAGCCGCGGCGATGCAACTCGGCAACGAGCGTTTCCACCAAAAGGGGGAGCGCCAAGCGCACAGGCTCGGTCAAATCCATCGCATACTCAGAAGGGGACATGTTGGCAACCTGCATCCCCAGGCAATAGCCTTCGGCCTCGTACCCAAGAAGCGACGCAGCGTCAAAAAGGTCGACGAGCTTCAAATCGTGCAGCGAGGCCATCGCCCCGGAATGCCTGGCCATGGCGTCGGGCGAAAAGCGGTACACCGTACCCGGGGCATCGCCCGTGCCATCAACCGCATCGACCGTGATGATCACGTCGTAGCTGTCCACGTAGGGAAGCATGTCCAGACTCATGCAACCGACATCGAAAAGTCGCACATTACTAGGGACCTCGTAATCGCGCAGCACGGCATCGTACACGGCAGGTCCCACTCCCTCGTCGAGCATAAGTCGGTTCCCCACGCAGAAAACGGCGGCTCTCTTCTCCCCCATACGTTTACGCCCCCAATCCCGGACGGATGACAAGATTGTAGTAGGTCGCAGCGGCAATCATAACGCAGCCGACGATGACGGAAACGACAGCCCAGATCCGCTGGCGCGAGAGATACTTCGCGCGAGAGACACCGCGCTCTGCCGCACGATGCGCCGCAAACGGTTGGCTCACGATGGAGAAGACCACCGTAGCTGCCGTCAGAAGCAGGAACACGATCACCGCGAACACAATGGAAAGCTCGCTTGGGGTCGCAAAAGCCGCGTAGAAGGTGTTGTCGGCGAAAAGCCAGATGGGGTAAAACAAAATGGCAGCCCACATACCGTGCGCCGGCCCCCAGATGGGCGGCAAGAAAAGCGCGCCAATGTTCACGCGCGGAACGCCCTTTAGGAACTTCTTTTCGCGGGCAATTTCCTCATCAGTGAGCTCACGTGCCATGACGACGCGCACCTCTCTCTACTCCGTCGGTTTCGAAACAATGGGATTGCGATGTGCAGCATATGCCTCGGTGCACGCGCTTTCGAAAAGTGCGCGCATCGCCTGCAAGCTGCGAAGATAAAAGGAGCCCGCTTTTGACGGCGGGCTCCCTCACGTTGCAAACGCCTAGTGCTTCTCGGACTCGCCGAGGTCGTCCTCGCCCACGATGGTGTGGGTATCGGGGTCGTACACCAGTCCGCCATGCTCTTTCCAGAAGAACATGAGCTTGGTCGGGGCAATGCCTTCGATGTTCGCCAGGTAAACATGGATGAACATGAAGATGATGAAGATGTACATCATGAAGTAGTGGATGATGCGCATCGACATAAGACCGCCGACGAGGTTCGTACCGGCAGCAAAGAACGGAAGGTTCATCGTCGGCACCCACAGGCACATGCCAGTGTAGAACATCACGATGATGAGCACCGGAATGAACAGGTAGGAAATCTTCTGAGGAACGCCAAGCTTTGCTCCCAGTGGATGGTCCTTCTTCAGGAACAGGTAGTACTTGATCCAGATAAGGCCCTGATGGCGGTTATCCTTCTGCGGCAGCCAGGTCTTGTAGTCGGTGACCTGCTTGCGCGTGCCGCCCGTCGGCGCCGTCTTCACGAAGAACGCGGCGATGATGCGGAACACGCAGTTCAGGAAAATCACGAAGCCGAAGAACACGTGCATGCCGCGCGCCAGGCTCTCGAAATAGGGCCAGAACGGGAAATGGATGCAGAAACCGGTGACGATCAGGACGATCATCGCAATAAGGTTGATCCAGTGGGTGATGACGAAAACGAGAGGATGCGCCTCACGGTAGTGTGCAAGATGTGCCATCCTACTTCACCCCCCAAGGGCTCGTAACGGTTTCAAAATGCTTGCCCGTGGCAGGCTCGGTCACATGCACGGCGCAAGCGGTGCAGGGATCGAAGCTGTGAACGGTGCGCAGCGCGTTGATAGGTTTCTTGATGTCGCCGACCGGCACGCCGATGAGCGCCTGCTCGAGCGGGCCGTACTCGCCCTTCTCGTTGTGAGGAGCGAGGTTCCACGTGGACGGAATGATAATCTGATAGCCCTGGATGCGGCCGTTTTCAACCTTCTCAGCATGGTAGAGTGCGCCGCGCGGTGCCTCCCAGAGACCCTCGCCCTCGCCGGAGATGCGGGCGGGCTCGCGGAAGTACTCGCTGTCACCGCTCTTCACGGCCTCGATGAGCTCATCCACCCATTCCTTCATGAGGCTTGCGATGTAGAGCGTCTCGACCTGGCGGATGCCGGTACGACCGAGCGTGGAGCCGAGCGCATTCAGGTTGCCCGGCGCGCCGAGCGCCTCGAGCACCGCGTCGACGTGCTTCACGATGAAGGGCACGTTGCGCTTGTATGCAACGAGGATACGGGAAAGCGAGCCCGCCTCCATCGGTTTGCCATCGTAACCCGGGCACTTGACCCAGGAGTAGCGGTCGTTGACCGTATCCGAGCCGTCCTTGTAGTACTCGGTGTACTCGGGCTCGGTGGTGTAGTCAGGGGCCTGACGGGTTTCTTCGCCCTTGTACCAGGAATGGCCCACGTACTCGGCAATCTTCGAGGTGTCGACGTCCTCGAGCTTGAGGCCGTCCTGCAGGACGCCTGCCGGCATGTATCGCTCGTTCAAGAGCATGCTCTTGTTCTCGAACACACCCCAAGCGATATAGCGACCGCAGCCCTTGCCCCAGTTGAGAGCGTCCGTGTAGTACGGCGCGAGGGCGAGCACGTCGGGAAGCATGGTCGCTTCAACCCAGTTGTACAGCTCGTCGACGAGGTACTTCAAGTCATCGAGCTTGCTCGAAGTGGGAACGAACGCGGTGCCGCCCGGAACGATGGTCATGACGTGGGGCATCTTGCCGCCGAGCAGAGCCGCGATCTCGGAAGCCTTCGCCTGCATCTTGAGAGCCTCAAGATAGTGCGCGGTAAGGATGAGGTCGAGCTCCGCAGGAAGCTTGTAGCCCGTGCCGTCCTCGGCATCGAACCAGTTGCCCGAGAAGATGGACAGCTGACCGTTGTCGGCGAACTTGGAGAGACGCTCCTTTAAGGCGTACATATCGCTCGCGGTAGCGCATCCCTTGGCAGCCGCCAGGTCGTACGCGTCGCCGACGTTCGCCTTCAGGGCGTTCAGCGGGTTCACGTAGTCAAGGCCGGCCAGGTTGTAGAACCACAGGATGTGGCTGTGCAGGAACTGGGCGCCCTCGATCAGGTTGCGGATGATACGCGCGTTATTGGAGATCTCGATGCCGTAAGCCTTCTCAGCGGCGATCGAGGAGGCGTGAGCATGGGAAACCGGGCAAACACCGCAGATGCGCTCGACGATCTGAGCCGCATCCTCGGGAGTGCGGTCCTTCACAACGAGCTCCATGCCGCGGAAGCAGCCGCCCGAGACCCACGCATCGGAGACCTTGCCGTTCTCGACTTCCATCTCGACGCGGAGATGGCCTTCGATACGGGTAATCGGGTCAATGATAGAACGGGTCATTTACTCCTGACCTCCTTCCGTATCGTTTTTCTTCATGTCGGGACGAACGCCGATGGTGTCGTAGAGCCGCTCTTTCTGGGTAAGATTGCCGGAATTCTCCTTGCAAGCCTGCGCCTTCTCCTCGTCGGTAAGGTCGTAGGTGCCGATGGAGTTCTCGGGATGGTCCTTATCCCACTTGCGAATGGTCTCGAAGTCCGCGCCGCCGTCCATGCGTCCGGTGGCCTTCATGCCGAAGCCATGCACGACGAGTGCTGCGGCGACGAGGCCGGTGAGCGTGAGAGCGATCGTGCCGGGCTGAACCATCCAGTCGCCGATGCGCAGGTCGCGATGGCGCTTGTAGAACGGGGTGTTCACCTCGACCCAGTTGTCGCCCGGGTCGTTGGGGTTCGCCTCGCAACAACCGATGCAGGGAGAACCAGCCTGCACGCACCAGCTGCGGCGATTGTTCCACATCGTGATGCCGCACGTGGACTTCGTCTGCGGACCGCGGCAGCCGAGCGGGTAGAGGCAGTAACCCTTTGCCTCTTCCTCGGAGCCGAACTTGTAGACGAACTCGCCGTTCTCGAAGTGACCGCGGCGCTCGCAGTTGTCGTGGATGGTCTGGCCGAAGATGCCCTCGGGCTTGTTGTCGCTCGTGAGCTTGAGCTGCTTGCTGTCGGGCATGATCACGTCGACGAGCACCGAAACGAGCCACTCGGGGTTCGCCGGGCAGCCGGGGATGTTCACGACGGGAACCTCGATACCGGACTTCTTCAGGAACTGCTCGACGCCGAGCGCATCGGAAGAGTTCGGGTGAGCGCCCATCCAGCCGCCGTTCACGGCGCAAGAGCCGAGCGCGACAACCGTCTTCGCGTTCTTGGCAGCCTCGATCAGATGCTCGGTGCCGGGCTTATCGGCGACGCGAAGCGCCTGGCCGCCCCAGCCCTCGAGCACAGCGCCCTCGTACACGAGAACGTAGTTGCCGGATTCGATCGTCTGCTCCTTGGCTTCCTCCATCGACCAACCTGCCGCCGCAGAAAGCGTCTCGGAGTAGTTGAGTGACAGAAGTTCAAGCACAACCTCTGCCGGATCGGGAGTCTCAACCTGAGCGAAGGACTCCGTGCAGCCTGTGCACGATGCGCCCTCGATCCAGATGACAGGATACAGGTTACCCTTAGTTGCACCGATAACGGAGTTTTCCAATGCAGAAGCAACGCGCGGAGCCGCGAGCTCGGAAAGTCCTGCTGCGACCGCGATCGTACCGCAAAGCTTCATGAAGCTGCGTCGCGTAACCCCCCGCGCTTCGAGCATACCGGAAAACTCGGAAGCAGTAGCTTCGTTTACCATGTGCACACCTCCTCTTTCTCTCTCAAAATTCGATTACGGAGTGCCCGCGCATACCGATCCGTGCATGCGCGAACGTTCCTTGTATAAAACCTAGCCATTGTATGCGCATTATGTTACGGAATAAACGCAGAGGGATGAAAAAATAGGTGCTTGTACCGAAAATGTTACGCCAATATCGCTATGTAACACCGATTATGCCTGCTCAAGCATTGTATTGCGTATCGAATGTTTAACCGAGAATCAGCAAACGAAATAACACGGCCCAAAGATTGCGCAACGGGAAGACTCCCCGTTCAAAGACTTTTTCAGGGAATATCGCCCTCTATCGAATGCGACCGCTACAATGTTTGCGCACGTGAAAACCGCTTCCAAGGAGTTGCCTACCCATGAAATCGCCCGACAACACCATCGCATTCCTCGGCCCAACCGGCACGTACTCTCACGAAGCGACGCTCGCCTTCGCGAAGCGCCTCGGCATCGAGAGCCCCGACTTTATCGAGTGCACCTCCTTCGACGAGGTCTTCGATTGCGTCGACCGCGGCCGCTGCGAGTTCGGTGTTGTCGCGAAGGAGAACTCCATCGAGGGACCGGTTACCGCCACGCTCGACGGTTTCGCGCTGAAAAGCACCTCCGTTATCTTGGGGGAAGAAGTCGTCGATATCCACCACTGCCTCGTCGTGAACCCCGACGCCAAGCTCGAGGACATCACCACCGTGGCGTCTCATGCGCAGGGGCTCGCCCAATGTCGCCGCTTCATGTCGGAGAAGCTCCCCAGCCGCACGACCGTGACCACATCGTCCACCGCCGAGAGCGCGCGCCTCGCGGCAGCTGATATCCATACGGCGGGCATCGCGAACGCCTTCGCCGCGGAAATCCACGGCGCGAAGGTTTACGCCCACGACATCGAGGACCACTTCGGCAACCAGACAGTCTTCGCGCTCATCGGTCGACAAGGACATGCGCCCGTGTTCACGGGGACGAAATTCAAGACGTCGGTCGCGCTTTTCCTGAACATGGACCGCGCGGGCACGCTGAACATGATTCTGTCCGAGTTCGCCTATGCGGGCGTCAACCTCTCGCTCATCCAGTCACGCCCGACCAAGCAGGCTCTCGGCGACTACATGTTCTTTATCGAGTTCGAGGGCAACGCCAACGAGCCCAACATCCAGACCGCGCTGAACTGCCTGCGTCTGAAGCTACGCGAAGTGAAGGTGCTCGGAAGCTACCCCATCGGGTAGTAAGCAGGCGTTTTTCCCGATTTCCGCCTATCGCGGACAAATAATAGCGATATGTGAGTCGGTATAGCTCCCCGAACGCTTTCCTTAATTGCTTTGCCTGAGAAAGCCCAGGTCGTAAATCGACGGGTATGCAAGATGGACGACGCTTCACCTGGGCTGACTCACATATCGACCAGTTTTGTCCACGGCGAGCCGTTTTTCAAGAAAAAGGCCATGTGGGCTGTGGCGGGGGCTACAGCGCCGAAGGACGCGGGTACGGTACGTAGCTCACAGCGCTCTGCCAGCAAGCTGTGGCACCTGAGAACTAGAGCGCCACAATTCCCAAGTGCTCGAGAAGAATCTTGCAGCCTATCAAGATGAGAACGATGCCACCCGCGATTGTCGCACCCTTCTCGTAGCGCGCGCCGAAAACATGCCCCACGGCGACGCCAACCACGGAGAGGACGAACGTCGTCACGCCGATGATCGCTATCGCGACCACGATGTTCACGCCCAAAAACGCGAAGGTGATGCCCACGGCAAGCGCGTCGATGCTCGTCGCAATGGCCAGCATGAGCAGCTCTTTTAAGTCGAGCCTCGTATCCTTTGGCTCGCCCGCCTCCTCCTCGTCGCCTTCACGAAAGGCGTCGAAGAGCATCTTCCCGCCGATAAGCGCAAGCAGGATGAAAGCAATCCAGTGATCGATCGGCGTAATGAAATCGGCGAGCTGCGTGCCGAGCGCCCAGCCGATAAGGGGCATAAGCGCCTGAAAGCCTCCGAAGAAAAGCCCGATCACGAGCGCCTGCTCCATGTTGAGGCGTTTCATCCCCAGCCCTTTGCAGATGGAAACAGCGAAGGCGTCCATCGACAGCCCAACGCCGATCAAGAACAGCTCGACGAAACCCACAGCCTCATTCCTCCCGTCTTAGCGCCCCCCGACTAGGCGCGCGCAATGCCGTCTTCAACGACGAAAAAACCCTCTCGCTCGAGATCGGACGTAATCGATGCGAACAACTTGTCGTCGACGCCATCGCGCCCATGGTCGCGCTCGAAGCTGTTGAGAAGCGAATGTGCTTCCTCAAGCGAAATCGCCCCCTCGGCCGCAAGCACGATGCGCACCACTTCCGCTCGCTTCTGACGACGCGACCCCTCGAACGCGCTTTGCCGCGTGTAGTGCGCGCTGCGACGGGAGGCGTTGCCGAACGTAGCCTTCAAATGCGCGCCATAATCGAGAAGCGCATAATACCACGACCGGGGGTTATCCGCAGGGCACGTCGCACGAACGAGCGGCTCGAGCTGTTTGTCCCGAATGCCCTCTTCATCGGGAAAAAGCTCATGCAGAAACACTGTACGGACGTTGGTCTCCAGATACATTGCGGGACGGTTGCACGCGAACGCGACAACACCTGCCGCCGTTGCGGGACCGATGCCTGGAAGAGCCTTCAGCTCGTCGACCGTTTCGGGCAGCTTCCCCCCGAAATCTTGCGAGCAGATCTCGCATGCGCGCTTGAGAGCGAGTGCGCGGCGGTTGTAGCCAAGCCCCTGCCATTCGCCCACGACGTCCGACGTGCTCGCGCTCGCCAAGGCATCGGGCGTGGGGAACTTCGCCAAGAAGCGCTCCCAGCGGCCGAGCACACGCTTCACCTGCGTTTGCTGGAGCATCACCTCGGAGACCAGCACCGCATAGGCGTCGTCGATATTCCGCCAGGGCAGATCGCGGTAGAACCGCGCACCCTCGCGGCTCACCAAAGCAACGAACGCCTCCGGGGAGGGGGCGTCCGCAGGCCACGCGCAGAAAGGCAGCTCCATGCTAGTTGGATGCCTTCCCATGACAGGATTCAGTCAGGGCGAGGTTGATGCGGCCCGCGCAGGCGTCGCAGCCGCCTTCGCAATCGCCGAGCGCCTCGCGCACTTTCGGATGATCTCCGCCCATCTCGAAGAGGTCCTTCAGCGTGATGGACCCCAGGTAGTCGCTTAAGATGCGATCAGCACCGCGCCAGACTTTGTTGTAAGCGCAGGTGTCACTTTGGCCGCACGGCGCGCTTCCTGCGCCACATTCAGAGACGCTTACCGGCCCCTGCACAGCCTCGACCACATCGCGAACGGTCACAGTAGCAGGGTCGCACCCAAGGCGCAGACCGCCGCGGGCACCGCGCGTCGTGTTGACGAAGCCGCACTTCGTGAGATCATGCTGGATGCTGCGCGCAAACGCATAGGGAATTCCCTCGCGCTCAGCGAGCTCCGCAACGGACATACGCTCATCACCATTACGGTATGCGGCGCGCAGGATTCTGCACGCATAGTCGCAGCGTCGTGTGATATCCATCGTTGAGCTCTCCCCCCTATTGGCCCGAAAGCAGGTCTTCGATGTTTTCCAAGTCAGAGCGGAAATCACGCACTACCTGATCTTCCAGCTCGCGGTACTCCTTGGAATCGAGCGGCTGGTAGGCGGCAAGCTTATCGAAGAGGTTGTCACGCGTGACCGGAACGTAGCGGCGAGCGAAGAGGCTTTCCCTGTAGGCCTCCTCGATAGCCTCGCGCGCTGCCATGTAGATGTCGAAACGGGGCATGTTCACCGAATAACGCACCAGGTCGGCAACTCGAATGCTGCGAATCGAAGGGTGATCGCGGGCGATTTCCATCCAGATTTCGACGCGCTCCTCGGCCGTCGGGCATTCGATGTCGATAAGCGACAGCGGCTCAAGAAGCTCCAGGAAGAACGGGTCGATATCGGCGTTCTTCGAGGCCGAGGCCAAGACGTAGACGTCAGGGTTGTCCACCGCTGAGCGAATAAGCTCGATTGCCTCGCGGGCGCCGCGCGAGAGCGAGGCATACACGAAACCCTCGAAGTCGTCGCCCCCGTCCGCCTGGGGAGCACTCCACAGATCGATGTCCTCGAGCACGAGAACGCCGCGCCCCGAGAAGACGCTGTCCGCGCGCACCGCCCGCGTCGCGTTGCCCGAAGGCCCCATCACGCAAAGAATCGGCATGCCCGAGAGGTTCTCCTCCATGCGCATGCGCATCGCCGGGAGCTTAAGCTCCCCGATCGTCGCCTGCACGAAGCGACCAGCATCTTCGCGCGCCGGCGAGCGGAACACGAAGGTGTCGGTCACTGGAAGGCGGTCAAGCCCATGGCGCGCGTTCAGCATGGTGACGAGCGACTTGAAGTCGGGGTCATCCTGCATGCCGATGCCGAAATCGCGCATCGTAGCAACTGCCGCGTCATATCCCGCAAGGTCGTCGTAGGTGAGCTTTTCCTTTTGATCGCCCGGGGACTTGACACCGGCGTCGACCGCAAGCTTCGAAAGCACAGTCATGCCATCGCGCTCCGCGCGATCGGATGCGCGGGAGGCATCGCCGTCAGAAGAGGGTTCCCCTTCCGCCTCGGCCTTGCCCTTCCCCGTCAAAAGAGACGACAGGTCCCCCGACGGGAAATCGCCGAGGGGTTCCACTTTGAACAGCTTGGCATCAAACCCGAGGAGATCCCTCGAGATCGCCTCCGCCACATCTTGAAGATCTCCCCTGGAAAGCCCGAACTCCTCGAGCTTGTCGAGGGCGAGCTGCTGAAGCCGCTCAGAGCACTCCGAGGACTCCCCCGCGCTCAGGAACGGGTCGAGCTTGCCGAAAATGTACTCAGCGAGAGAGCGCTCCTTAAGATCGCACGCCAAATCCCACGCCTTCTTCAGCGCATCAACAGCCTCGGGGCTCGGATCGCCGGCAGCTCCCGCTGCCTTTTCGAAGGCGGTCAAATACAGATGCATGCCGAGCACGGCGTCGCCTTGCGCGCACGCGTCCTTGGCGCGAAGCAGATAATCGACATCGCTCCCGTCAGCACCTTCACCACAGCTTTGCTTGTCAGCGTTCTCCAGCATGGACCCACCTCCATTCGTAAAAAGCGGATGCGCACGCGCATCGCATTCTCTATGTTTAACCTCTTATATTAGACTACGGGAGGCAAATGTGGCCCCAAGTGACGGTATTCCCACGATTCTTTACACGGACGAAAGAAAACGGGAAGACAGCTCCGCGACATGCCAGGGAAGCTACCACTCCGCGATGCACCATCCTTCGCTTTTCGCCGTTCTCGCAAGGGGACGATCGGGAGTCACGGCAACAGGATTTCTCGCAGCCCCGAGAAGCGTGCGGTCCGAATGGTGATCGCCATAAGCGGCATCGAGAACCCAGCGGCCCGCGCCGAAGCGCTCATCGGCGAACTCGCGCAGGCGCACGATCTTCTGGTCGCCTTCCACGGGAAGCCCCTCGACCTCGCAGGTGTAGGTGCCGTCCTTTGCCGCACGCATGCGCGTCGATATCTGAAAGTCAATCGGATGGAACTCCATCGCGCGGGAGACGATGGGTTCGAAGGTCGCCGACACGAGTATGACAACGCGGCCCTGCTCCTTTTGGCTTAGCAGTTCCGCCGTGGCCCGCTCGCGGAACAGCGACGCCACGTCCGAGTCGTAGAAATCCCGCAGGAACGCATCGACGTGCGAGACCGGCTTGCCCGCGAATGCGCGGAAGACGAGCCCGCGTACCCAGCTCTCGTTCTGGGGAAGGCGCAGCTTGTAAGCAATCCCCCACAACATGATGCGCGCAAGGACGCTTTTTTCCAGCATGCCGAGCTTCATGAGCCGACGGACCAGAAGCACCGGCGAGTTACCCGAGATGCAGGTCCCATCGAAATCGAATGCGGCGATATGGACCAGCCCGTCTTCCTGCACGAAGGGCGACGGGTCGTCAGATGAGTCGGCAGGCGATGCGACCGACCCGTCGGCCTCCGACATAACTTGAGAATTATCAGCGCTTTCTTCCACGAACACTCCACTGAGAATCTAGTAGCGAGCAAACAAGGGCGCCCCAGGAGGCGCCCTTGCAAAGCATACCTACTCTTCGCCCTCGTCGAACTGCGAATTGTACAGTTCCGCATAAAAGCCACCGCGAGCGAGCAGCTCGTCATGAGTGCCCTGCTCGACGATATCGCCGTGCTGCATGACCAAGATCAAGTCCGCCGAGCGGATCGTCGAGAGGCGATGCGCGATTACGAACGACGTACGGCCCTCCATAAGGTTATCCATGGCCCGTTGGATGCGCTCCTCCGTGCGCGTATCGACCGAGCTCGTCGCCTCATCGAGAATGAGCATGCGCCGGTTCGCCAGGATCGCACGCGCAATCGTGAGAAGCTGGCGCTGGCCTTGGCTGATGTTGGTCGCGTCCTCGTTGATCACGAAATCGTAGCCGCCGGGCAGGGTGGTGATGAAGTGGTGCGCGCAGCCCGCGCGCGCCGCAGCCTCCACCTCCTCGTCGGTCGCGTCGAGCTTGCCATAGCGGATGTTCTCGCGAATCGTGCCGCTGAACAGCCACGTGTCCTGCAGCACCATCCCGAACATCGAGCGGACGTCGGAGCGCGAGAAGTCGCGCACATCGACGCCGCCGATACGGATAGCGCCTCCGTCGACATCGTAGAAGCGCATGAGCAGCTTCACCATGGTCGTCTTGCCGGCGCCCGTCGGACCCACGATGGCGACCGTCTGGCCCTCGGAGACCTTCGCCGAGAAGTCGTTGATGACAGGCTTGTCGGGCGAGTACCCGAAGCGCACATGGTCGAACTCCACGTTGCACGGGACCTGCGAGGTTTGCGCCTTCGGCTCCTCGGGTGCAACCTCCTTCTCTTCCAAGAAGGCGAAAATGCGCTCGGCTGCGGCCGCCATCTGCTGGAGCACGTTGCTCACCTGGGTCAACTGAGTGATCGGCTGCGTGAAGTTCGACACGTACTGGATGAACGCCTGGATATCGCCCACCGTGATGGCGCCCTGCACCGCGAACACGCTGCCCGCGAGCGCCACCGCTACGTAGCCGAGGTTGCCGACGAAGTTCATGACCGGCTGCATGAGGCCCGAGAGGAACTGCGATTTCCACGCGCTCTCGTAGAGCTTGTCGTTCGTCTCCTCGAAGCGCTCCTCGCACGCCTGTTCCTGGTTGAACGCGCGCACGATCGCATGGCCGGAGAACGTCTCCTCGACTTGTCCGTTGATTTCCCCGAGCTTATCCTGCTGAGCGCGAAAGTGCTTCTGCGAGAGCTTCACCACGACCATGATGAGCACAAGCGAGACCGGGAGCATGACAAGCGTGATCCCCGTCATCACCAGGTTGATCGAGACCATCATCGCGACGACGCCGATGAGCGTGGTGACCGACGTGATCATCTGCGTGACGCCCTGGTTCAGGCTCTGCCCGAGGGTGTCGACGTCGTTGGTGATGCGCGAGAGCGTGTCGCCGATCGAGTTGCGCTCGAAGTAACCGACGGGAACGCGGTCGATCTTCTCGGCGATGGCGCGGCGAAGCCCATAACAGGTGCGCTGCGATACGCTCGACATCATCCATCCCTGCAGGAAGCTGCAAGCCGCGCTGACAAGGTAGAGAGCGAGCGTCGCGCCGATGATGCCCGCGATGGCGTCGAAGTTGATGCCGCCCGTGCCGCCGATCTTCGCGACGATGCCGTTGAACAGCTCGGTCGTCGCCTGCGAGAGCACCTTCGGACCCACGATGCTGAAGGCCGCAGAGAAGATGGCGAACACGATGGCGACGGCAAGCGAAACCTTGAATTTGCCCATGAAACGCACAAGCTTCGCGATGGTTCCCTTGAAATCTTTCGCCTTCTCGCCGGGCATCATCCGCGCGCCCGGTCCGTGCGGAGGACGACGGCGCTGCGTCACTTTCTTCAAATCCTGAGCGTTCTCGCTCATCGCGCACCACCTCCCGCAAGCTCCTCTTCCGATAACTGGGACATGGCGATCTCGCGATACTCCTCGCAGCTATCCATCAACTCCGCGTGCGTGCCCTTGCCAACGACGCGCCCCTCGTCGAGCACGACGATCTGGTCGGCGGAAAGGACGGTCGAGATGCGCTGGGCGACGATGATCACGGTCTTGCCGCCCAACCGGGCACCAAGCTCATGGCGAAGCGCGGCGTCGGTCTTGTAGTCGAGCGCGCTGAAACTGTCGTCGAAGAGGAAGACGCGCGCGTCGGTCGCAAGCGCACGCGCGATAGCGAGGCGCTGCCGTTGGCCGCCAGAGACGTTCGTGCCGCCCTGGGCAATGGGACCTTCAAACCCTTCGGGCTTCTCGCCGATGAACTCGCTTGCCTGAGCGATGTCGGCCGCGCGGCGAATCCGCTCGTCGTCGGCGCCTTCTGCCCCGTAGGCAATATTGCTCGAAATCGTGCCGCTGAACAAAAACGCCTTCTGGGGAACGTAGCCGAGCTGCCTGCGCAACGCGTGCTGGCTCACGTCGCGAACGTCGACGCCGTCGATGGTGACGCTTCCCTGGCTGACGTCGTAGAACCGAAGCACCAGCTTCACGATGGTCGATTTCCCGCTGCCCGTGCTGCCAATGATGGCTGTGGTCTTTCCGGGCTTGCACGTGAAATCAACGTGGTCGAGGACGTTCTCGGCGGAATCGGAGTAGCGGAAGCACACGTCGTGGAATGCGACCTCGGCACCGGGCACGCAAGAGGCCGAAAGCTCAGCATCCTTGGAATCGGCAGGGGCGGGATCGCAGATCGAGGGCTCGCATTCGAGTACTTCCTCGATACGCTGGGCTGCGACGTCGGCGCGCGGGAGCATGATCGAGAGCATGCCGATCATGAGGAATCCCATGATGATGACCATCGAGTAGGTGATGAACGCGATGAGGTCGCCTGTCTGGAGCGTGCCCGCGTCGATGGCGTGGCCGCCGAACCACACGATGCCAACCGACACGAGATTCATGATGAGCATCATGAGCGGCATCATGAACGTCATGACGCGGTTCGTGAAAAGCTGCGTTTTCATCAGGCGCGTGCTCGCCTCGTCGAAACGCTCCTCCTCATGCTGCTCGCGGTTGAACGCCCTCACGACCGAAAGGCCCATGAGCATCTCGCGCGATACGAGGTTCACGCGGTCGATCAGCTTCTGCATGATCTTGAACTTCGGCATGGCGACCTTGATGAGCACCGCGAGGATGAGCGCGATTGCGAGCACGGCGACGATGACGATCCAGCCCATCGAGAGGTTGGTGCGCGCGATCATGATGACGCCGCCTATTGCGAGGATGGGCGCATAGAGAACCATGCGCAGCAGCATCACGGTAACCATTTGCACCTGCTGGACATCGTTGGTCCCGCGCGTGATCAGCGACGCCGCGCTAAACGATTGAATCTCGGCGTCGGAGAAGGTGACGACCTTGTCGAAAAGCCGCCCGCGCAGAGATCGACCGACCTTTGCCGCGGTTCGCGACGCGAGGAAGCCGATTGCGATTGCCACGACCATGCCGAGCGCGGAGAGCATGAGCATCTTGGCGCCCGTGAAGAAGAGATAGTCCATCTGCATGGCGTCCATGTCGACACCCAGCTGCTCGTATTCCGCCCGAGCTGCGGCGATGCCTTGCTGCGCGATAAGCGTATCCGCCATATCACCCAATGACTCACGAGACTCATCGAGCATGGACATCACGTCGTCTTTGCTCACAAGCCCGGCATCGAACGCTGCTTTCACCTGGTCAAGGTCGAGATCGGGAATCTGGTCGGCATAGTGGACGACGGAGAGCGGAAGCGCCATCGCCTCGTCAAGGTCCTCTCGCTGATCATAGCCCACCTCGGTGAGGGTATAGTCTCCGCCTGCGGTCTCGTCGTACGCCTCGGCGAAGAGCTGCTCGTCAGATTCGGGCAGCATCATCTCCACGAGGTCATGGGTGCGTGCGGACAGCTGCGACGCGGACGCATGCTCCACACCCGATTGTTGGATTCCCACGTCAACGATGTCGGAGGTGTACCTCGGAAGCGACAAGTCGCAGAAAGCCTGCACGGCCAGAAGCACAACGATAAGCAGCACCGCGATTTTATGGTGAGCAAGGTTTTTGGCTATTCGCATCGCTCGCCGCCTTCCCCCGAACCGCTTCCTGCGAAAGCCTCTTGCGAAGGCTCCTTCCGCGTGGGATCGCCCTTAAGCTCGCGAGGCCCCTCGACATAGGCGCTCCAAGGGTGGGTGCTCTCGAAGTCGGACAAGCGCTCGGCGATGCGAGCGAACTCACGCGCGTCGTCTGCCCCGAGGAACTCGAGAAGGTCCTCGAGGCGGCGATCGTGCATACGCCTGTTCATCTGCTCGTATTTCCAGCCGAGCTCCGTCAGCCGCACCGTGACGCCGCGGCTGTCGCCCTCGTCGCGATGCCTTGTGATGAAGCCCTTCTCCTCAAGCGACCTCAATGCCTGCGACGTCGCACTCGGAGTGTTGTGGCCACGCTTGGCGATATCGCCCGACCGGACGCGCTTTCCGTCAGACATAAGCTGCGAAATCGACATCAAAACGAAGCCCTCGGCCGGTGTGATGCCCTCAGGCAAAGGCCGGTGCGATCGGCTTTTGCGCACGCGCCTCGTGGCCTCAAAGAGCCGCTGCTTCAATTCCTCAATGGATTGTTCCACGCAGCAAACCCCTTTCTTCCTCATCTTTTCCATTCTAAATATTTTAGCTGCGAAAATATATCACAGCTAAAACACTCTGCAAGGAATAAATGGTTCAATGCATCTTTTCATCAAACATGTGCTACCCTTCCGAAACAACCACCAAGGAGAGAGCCATGTCGAAGCAAAAGGAAACGAAAACGAACGCCATGAGGGAAATCGAGGCCGCAGGAGTGCCCTTCGAGAGCCATCTTTTCCCATGCGAGAAGGCACTTTCAGGCGTCGAGGTGGCGAAACTCCTCCAGCAGGACCCAGATCAAACCTTCAAGACGCTTGTCACCGTCGCGAAATCGGGCGAGCACTACGTGTTCATGGTGCCCGTCGCCGAAGAGCTCGACCTGAAGAAGGCGGCAGCAGCTGTCGGCGAGAAGGCCGTGAGTATGCTAAAGTCGAAGGAGCTCTTGCCTCTGACCGGCTACGTGCACGGAGGATGCTCCCCCGTCGGGATGAAGAAGCTGTTCACGACTACCATCGACGAAACGGCACAACTCTTCGACACGATCATGTTCTCGGGCGGGCGCATCGGGTGCCAGGTCGAGCTTGCCCCGAGCGACCTCGAAAAGGTCATCCCGCTTCACTACGCCGACATCACGGTAAGCTAGCCGCATCGCGCTGGCAAAACCCGCAGCAAACGAAAAGATCCTGCCCGCGCATCGACCGAACTGCGCAGGCAGGCTCTCTTTTTCTTACCAGTGCGACACCACGACGTCGCCTACAGAGCAAAGCCCGTGCAACTCGGCAGCCTTGCTCGTCGGAAGGTTCACACACCCATGCGACCCCGCACCGTCCCGATATCGCGTTCCGCCGAACGCGTATTGCCAGCTGGCATCATGCAGGCCGATCAAATTCCCGACGAATGGCATCCAGTAGGTGACGGGCGTCTTGTACTTCGATCCGTCATCGTTGGTGCCCTCGAGCGTCGAGCCGCCCGAATTTGAGTTGATGACGTACACGCCCGTGGGAGTAAGACTTCCCGAACCGCCGCGCGGCTTGCCGCTCACAATGTCAGATTCCCAGATAACCTCGCCGCTCTCATCGAAGAGGCACGCATGTTGCGCCGACAGGTCAATATCGATGTAGCGAGCGCCCCAATCGCGACCGCCGACCCCGTTCCACGCGTTCGCGGTCTGGCTGCAAGGCAAGTCAGCCTCGCCCGTCTGG
>JABLTS010037741.1_pt1 | contig 19549 bp, 16 predicted proteins | sample 7160081 | NCBI WGS metagenome assembly JABLTS01 (sample SAMN14651231, study PRJNA627086) | human gut metagenome | isolation source: feces | host: Homo sapiens | reverse complement strand
GTACCGCTGGTGTGCGTCAGGCGGTAAACGTATTCCGTCTTGTCGATATAGAGCTTGTTTTCCTTGCGGATTCGCTCGAAAGTCTGTATGCCTAATGGATATAACTTAAGTGCCATAATCTTCGATGTTTATATTTCCGCCGCAAATGTACAATTAATATTTGATATATGCAAATAATCAAGCGCTTTTATATTCTTTGAAAGCTGTTTTTTATACAATCCCAAGAGGCTCGTGAGGATATCTTCAAGGCAGATTAATATGCCCCTAAAACCTTCCAGTCGTCTATGAGTTTGAATAGTCGGGGCATGGCTGGCTTGTAGCTGTCGGGATAGGTGAGGGAATAGACGAAGAGTATTCTGCCACTCTTGATGAATTTATCGTAATGACTATAGCCATCTACTCTTACTCCGTTTTCATAGACAGGACCGGAGAGGATGAATGCCTTATTCGATGCCTGCATCGTCCGCTCCGAATGAAGCTTCTGGGCTAGAGAATCGGCACAAGCCTGGAGGGTGTTGCTATAGTTGGGGGTAACGTAACTCTCCAGGATGATGTTGGCATGATTGGTGAATGAGAAGCGGGCATAGCCCTGGTATCCCGATACCGATGTATCCTCCTGCTGGAAGAAGCAAGGATATTTGACAACGTAGCCGAAGTCCGGATCATTGTATTCCTTCATAGGTGCCATCTCTACCTTGGTTTTGAAATCCGCCATCGGTGTATGCTGCTCTTTCGTAACCTCATGATGATAGTTGATGATGAAGTTTATCATCATCAGCAAGACAACTGCTATCAAAAAAATCTTCTTCATATCTTTGCCACTTTTATATTTTAGCTGCAAAGGTATGAAGAAGATGGGAAAAAAACAAATAACAAGTATGACATTTGGCTGACATTTCTGAACTTATCTGATAATCAGTCGATAAGACTTGCCTCTTTCCGATTCAATCATGAGGTTGCTATTCTGCTCAATCACCGGTTTGATACGGCGAATCAAGGTATAGAGCGTTTCGCTGGCATCCGGTTTCTTGGGCCAAAGAGTATTACAAATCTCCTGTTTGGAGAGTTGATGATGCGTATTGTTGAAGAAGAGTTGCATCAGTTGGTGCTGCATCGGAGTAAACTTGATGGCTTGTCCGTTTTCCTGATTGTAGAAGGAATCCTCGTCTTGAGAATAGCACATGGTGCCGAACATATCAGCCTCATGATTCCAGGGTTGTTTTCTGCGATGATAGTATAGCGATGCAATTGCCCAAATCATAGCCATGAGGGTAAGCGTCAAAGATGTCCGCTGGTTGCTCATACTCAAAACATCTGCCATCGAACAGTTAGCATAACTTTGGATAGAATGCTCGTTGAGGAGCATCTGTTTGCTGCTGAGCAGGTTGGCGCTATTTACCAACTGGGAATTGTTCTTGCCTCTTCTTCTGTCTTCCATCACATAGCAGAGATTACTGGTCGATTTCAGCAGGTCGATGCTGAGATGTGAGCGGTAGCTCTGGATGGTATCAGGCGTAATCCATTGATATTTATTTTCCTGAAGAGTCAGAGCCAAAGCTTTGTTCATATCTTGTACAATGGCATACTGTGCCTTGCGGTAGTTGCTTACGCTGGAGAATGCCGCAGACATCACAAGGATGGCGAAGATGAGGATGGAATGATATGCTTTCAGTTTCATATTATCTATTCTGTTTAAATGATATACTGTTTAAAGATTCAAATGCAAAAGTACAGAAATTCTATGAAAGATGGTATAAAACTCGATATAATATTCGTTAATTGATAAATGTCAGACTCATGTCAGCCATATTTTTCGCTTTTAGGAAAGTTGGCTTTGCTTTCTATATGGGTTGCATGGGCAACAGCCGGAATTTATTTCTTCCCTTTATTGATGATATAAATTCCGGCAGTAGCCAATGCGCCTGCTATCATATACTTCCAGTAGAAGGTTTCGCCCAGACAGAGGCAGGAGGTGATGGCTCCTACTACGGGGATAAGCGAATTGTATATCGCTACCTTTCCTACGGGATTGCAGCTCAATAGTTTGTTGTAGAGAGCGAAACTGATGGTTGAGATGGCAATGAGCAGCAGAAGGATGGTGATGCCCCAGAGGCTGATGACTGGCAGATAACCACCCATTAACAAAGCAGGAATCACCAGCAAGGCTCCACCGATGCTCAGCGAATAACCGGTTCCTACGAAAACATCCACTCTCTTGCTCAATCCTCGGGTCAGCAGGGAAGCACTGGCTCCACACAGGGCATTGAGGATAATCATACCATCGCCCAGGAAGGTGAAACTTCCGCTTTCCTTTCCACCAAGGTTCAAGGCAAGGATGCCCAGGAATCCGATGATGCAGCCTAAAGCCTTTCGCCACGTCATCCTGTCGCTCTTGAAGAAGATGCAGGCAAGGATAACCACCGTGAAGACGCTCATAGAATTGAGTATCGCCGAACGTGCTCCTGCATTATGCGAGAGTCCGAAATAGAAGAAGGCATAATGAAGGGTGGTGTTGAGGAGTGCATAGAGGAGAAGGAACCAGACATTCTCTTGAACAGCTTTCTTCTTGAATCCGAATTCACGATGCGAGCTTTTGGCGATGGTCAGGATGATGATGCCGGAGATGAAGAAGCGGATGCCAGCGAAAAGCATCTTGCTTCCGGTCATGTCTGCTGTAATCTGATATTCCTCCATTCCCATTTTGATCAATGGGTAAGCCCATCCCCACGAGATAGCAGCCGTAAGGGCGAACAGGCTTACCCATACCGGGCGCTGAAATATACTGAGTGTATTTGTTTCTTTCTTTTCCATTATAACTTAATTGATATTCCCTTGCTTCTGTGTTTGCTAAATGGCAATCTACAAGTCCCCCAGATGTCTTTCTATAGGAATTCCTCGGTTCTTGTCCTTGTCATCCTTGTTGATGTCTATCCAGTTGCGCAGGGTATCCATGGCGATGCGGGTGGCATGGCGAAGATGATCGCCATCCTTCAGTCTGCCCACGATGATGCTGGAGAAGATGTCGCCGGTGCCCGGGAACTGAACGGGGATTTCTTCGTAGGGCAGGAGGAAATACTCTTCTGTAAGATGATTGAAACCTACCACGGCATGCTGACCCTCTACGATGCACGAGGTGATGAGCACGGAGTGGGAACCGATGGCTCTCAGTTTATCTATCAGTTCATAGGCTTCCTTCTCCGAGATTCCCTCTTCCTTGTATTCCGAATCCGTCAGCAGACAAGCCTCGGTATAGTTGGGAAAACAGAGATGCGATACGCTCAGCATCTCCTTCATGCATCTCACGGTACTCTCACTGGCTCCACCATAGAGCTTGCCGTAATCGCCCATCACGGGATCCACATAGATGTCGGTGCCCAGCGCAGCCTGTTCTCTGCAATAACGTGCCACCAGCTTAGCCTGACGCTCCGAAGCCATGAAACCCGTGGTGATGGCATCGAAGTGAATGCCCAGTTCGTTCCACTTCTGCAAGGCTTCCTCGATATACGAAGTGCATTCCAGAATGGCATACTTGCCGTATGGGAAGGTGTTGCTGATGAGCATGGTGGGTAGATTGAACACATCGAGTCCCATATAAGAGAGGATAGGCATCTGAACTGCGGCAGATACCTTTCCGTAGCCACACATGTCGCTGATAATAAGGATATTACTTTTCGCTTTCATTCTTTCTTTTTTCTACTTGCTTTTCTTTCTTATCCTGATTATCTCTTAATAGCTGGCTGTACACTTGATGCCCAGAGCCTCTACACGCTCCTTGATGGCATCGAGAACTTCCTTTGGCGCCTTTTCCAGCAACTTGTCTGGTGTTTCGCGGGCGATGGTATAAACCATTACCTGCTGAGGCTGGATGTCTTTCACAGCCTCCAGCCAAGGAGCCACGAAGTGTTCGCTGGTATTGTCCAATCCGTCACCTCTCAGGAACATGGTCTGGATGATGACGTGCCCCTTGAACATCTTCAGATATTTGATCACATCCTTCACGTCGTAGTTAGGCTGCTGAGGGCGGTCCAGCTTCTTGATGTAATCCATATCCACGGTATCCAGTTTCAGGATGTTGTTATCCACGAGCATCAGCGCCTCTCTCACTTCCTCCTTATATATATAGGTGGCGTTGCTGAGTACGGATACTTGTGCTTCAGGGAAATATTTCTTGCAGAGTTCCATCGTATCTTCCACGATTCCCTTGAAGTCAGGGTGCCCCGTTGGTTCACCGTTTCCTGCGAAGGTGATGTCATCCAGAGGCTGGTTGTTGTCGTGGCGCTCTTTCAGAACCTTCTCCAATCCTTCTCTTACCTCCTCGCGGGTAGGGCGCTTTTTCTTAGGACGGAAGTCGGCGTTGAATCCGCATTCGCAATAAACGCAGTCGAATGAGCAGACCTTGCCATCAGATGGCATGAGGTTGATGCCCAGTGAAACTCCCAGACGGCGGGAGTTTACCGGACCGAATATCGGTGATGGATAAATAATCGTTGACATAATCTTATTCTCCTTTATCTAATCTATTCTTTATTTTATCTTGGTAATACCTATTTTTATACCAATCTTATTTACTTGTTCGTAATTTGGTGGGCAAAAGTACTAAAAAATGTTGGAATGAACAAATAAATCAACAGAAAATCGATTTATCCTTACCATTTGTCTTCTATCTCCGATAGATTGTGTACTTTTGCATTCCAATCCGGGGAGAATCTTGGAGATTTCGATTCGGATTTAAAGAAAAAAACAAAAAAGTTGATGTTTTGCTTAGTTTTTCGCTTGGCTCAACTGTATAGATAGTATATGAACAGAAAAAAGGACATAGAACAGTTATTCCGTCAGCATTACGCGAAGATGTACAATCTGGCCAGATGCATTCTTTCGGATGATGACGAGAGCAAGGATGTGGTGAGCGAATTATTCGCCCAGATTCTTGCCGATGATGTGGTTCTGGTGCCTGGGAGTGAGGATGGTTACTTGATGCGGAGCGTACGCAACCGCTGTCTCAACCTGATAGCTCATAAGAGCGTGAAGGAAAGGGTGGCGAAGCTGCTGCTGGATGATGCCGACGTGATTCTCTCAGAAGAGACCGATGAACGGCTCGACCGGCTGATGCTTCTCATCGAAGATCTGGAACCACCTATCCGGCAACTCATTTTCCGTCTGCGCTATCTTCAGGAGAAATCTTATCAGGAGGTGGCTGATGAAGTGGGAGTGAGCAAGGTGACGGTATTCAACCATCTCTCGAAGGCGATGGACTGGATTAAGAAACAATTTAAATGAGCAAGACAATGACAAACATGAGTAAAGAAGAAAAGCGGATGATGCTCTTTGATATGCAGGAGCATCCCGAGAAATATACCGACGAGCAGGTGGAGCACCTGCTTGCCGATGAGGAAGTGAAGGAGTTCTTCCATGAACTGGCGATGGCGAGAATGGCTGGCAAGAAAGCCAATCCGAAGGAGGTGGATGTGGATGGGGCTTGGAAGGAGTTTGTTCAGGCACATCACGAGGATAAGTTGGCGATAGATGCCGGCAAATCCAAGGGCGCTTATCGCAACCGGATGAAGATTGCCGCATCCATCGTTGGCATCATCTTCCTTTCGGGGGTAGCCTTGGCTGCGATTCACAATGGCTGGTTGGGATTCCCGGTTTCTAATCAGACAGCGGATAATAAGGCTGCGACAGAACAGCTGGCAACAACCCGGGCGCTGCCGAATGACAGTCTTCGTGCTGCAACAGTAGAGAACAAGGATTCTCTTGATATGAAACCCGTGGTGTTTGATGATGCTGAATTGGGAACCATTCTGGCTCAGTTATCCGGTTTCTATCATGTCAAGGTGGAGTATGTGGATGCCGGTGCCCAGCACATCCGTCTCTTCTTCAACTGGAACAAGACGAAGACTTTGGAGCAGAACCTGGAGATTTTGAATGCTTTCGACCGCATACAGATAGAGTATATTGACGGAACATTGATGGTGAAATAAGATAGGAGGATATATTTATGAGAGATTTTTGGAAACCAATGCCCGTTAGCGGCAAGCTTATCAGAGAGCTTCTTCTTCTCTTCCTGCTGTTTGGGGTTCAGCAGTCTTATGCCCAGCGCATCACCCGACAATATAATAATGTGTCGTTCTCTGCGGCGTTGAAGGATTTGAACGCCCGCCAGCATAAGTACACCATCAACTTTGTGTATGATGAACTGGAGGATTTCAGGGTGACCAAGAGCATCAGAAACCAGAGCGTTCCCGATGCCATCATGCAGCTGATAGGATTCTATCCCATCAGAATGATGCAGGTGGAGGATAATATCATGGTGGAGTGTACGCAGAAGACAACCCTTCGTTATAAGGGACGTATTATAGATGAGAGTGGCAATGCTGCCGAATATGCAAATATAACCTTGTTGTCGCCCATAGATTCCACAATAGTAGGACATGGTGTGAGCAATGAGAATGGAAGTTTTGTCATTCCTTGTAATTCCCGGAAAGTCTTAGCCCGTATCACATACGTTGGTTATAAGACAATCAGCCGTATATACAGCAATCCGGAAATGGGAATCATCAAATTGCAGCCCGAAACGATGATTATCAAGGGAGTTGTAGTGAAGGGTGAAAGGCCTCAGTATAAAATGTCGCCTGGAGGAGTGGAGGTTGCCGTAGAGCATACCTTGCTTTCTAAGATGGCAAACACTTTTGATGTCCTGAATCTGTTGCCCCGTGTCTCTGTTGATGGACAAAAGATATCCGTGTTTGGTAAAGGCACACCGATTGTTTATATCAACAACAAGCGTGTGAATGACAATAATGAGATTGTAAACATCACTCCCGACAACATTAAGTCGATTTCGGTGATAACAAGTCCTGGAGCAGAATATGATGCCGAGGTAGAATCGGTAATTCGTATCCGCACCAAAGAGCGGCGTGCCAATGGGTTCAGCTTGCGTGCGGATGCTTACGGTAAATACAATAAATGGATGTCGGATTACGAGCTTATCAGCACCCGGTATCAGACCAAGAAATTTGAGATAGCCAATAGCTTATGGACGCAGGGCTATCATATTGGCGAGGATAATCACCTGAACACAGATATCAATTTGCCCGACAAGCATTATCACAACGACCAGCATTTTAATTCGGATACCAAACACCGCTTCTTGTCGGAATATCTCTCGGCCGACTATTCACTCAACGACAGCAATTCTATTGGTGGCTCTTATCGCTACTATGGCATGTTGAATGGCAGGACGAATAGTGCAAGCCAACAGGATGTGTTTCTGAACGGTGTGGCACAGGGAAGCATTGGGCAGAATGAGGTTGCAAAGCCTCACCTTGGTTCACATGAGGCAGAAATCTATTATGTGGGAAAGATAGGACAGGTAGGCATCGATTTCAACGCCACATACTATACGGTCAATAACAGACGTAGTGACGAGAGTATTGAAAGCAGCAAGGAGTTGGGCAATCAGGAGGTACACTCAAGCAATCGTCAGAATAGCGATATGTGGGCAGGTAAGTTGGTTGTGAATATTCCTCTGTGGAAAGGAAATATGTCTGTAGGAACAGAGCTGTCGAAGACCGACTCTCATGGAACGTTCCTGAATGAAGAGCAGTTGGTGCCATCCACAGAGACGGATATCCATGAAAGAAATGTTGCTGGCTTTGTGCAATATGGACTGTCCCTCAGCAAGTGGAACATTGGTTTGGGTGTGCGTTACGAGAATATCATTCGCGACTATTTCTCTGGTGGAGTCAAGCAGGATGATGTAAGTAGAAGATACAGCAACTTCTTTCCTAACCTCAGCATTTCATGGAACAAAGGTAACTGGAATTGGCAGTTGAATGTCAACGAGAAAATAAGTCGTCCAAGTTATCGACAGTTAGGCAACTTCATGCAGTTTGATAACCGTTTCCTTTATGAAGGCGGAAATCCTACCTTGCAACCGGAGAAGGTGTTCAATGTTGAGGCAATGATGACATATAAGTGGCTGAATGTTTCCGCAGGTTATAAATATCTGAAGGATGTGATAGAGTGGACCAAGTATATCTATCCTGGAAAGGAATTTGCTTATAGTACGTCGTTGAATTTCGACCATAAGCAGCTGCTTTATGATTCTGTCAATGTTTCGCCAAAGCTTGGCATCTTCCGTCCTACGTGGGGATTCAATTATAACCAGCAGTTCTTCGATACCAGGAAGTATGGTGCCAGCAAGGCATTAAGCAGACCTTTGCTGTTGTGCTCGCTCGACAATAATTTCGCTCTTTCGGAAACCATAAATGCGGCAATCAGCCTGAATGCAGCAACATCCAATGCTGATGGATTTCTTATGATGAAGAGTGGTTACAGTGTCAATCTGCAGTTTGACAAGTCGTTTGCCAACCGCACATGGATTATTTATCTTTCCGCAAATGACATCTTCAAGACGGCAAAGGAGCGTTGGACGATGTATGGACTAGGGTCGGGTACCACAAAAGACTGCTACAACTACACTCGTAGCATCTCCTTGCAGGTTACGTATAATTTCAATGCCAAGCGCAGTAAGTATAAGGGTACAGGTGCTGGTAATGCAGAAAAGAGCCGCTTGTAGTTTTTGTTAGGAAGAAACTCTCTTAATAAACAATGAATATATGACAATCGGTCAAGCTCATGTTATTGCGAAGTCGGACAATATCTACAGGCTTACCAAAGAGCTCTTGCAGTTCTTCCTTGATGTGTACCATTGTAAATAAGTCTGGCTTTTTCATTTATTTGCGCCCACAAATGTTAAATCTCAGTTAACGTAACAAAATAGTTACCGAAATGTTTGGCGGTAAATAACTTTATTGTTACCTTTGCATCGTCCAATGAGGACAAAGTGTTCTTTAAACGTACTAAGATTATGAAATACAGCGAGCTGTATCGGAAGTTAAAGAAAGCGGGGTGCTTTCTACTTCGTCATGGAGGCCGACACGACATCTGGTCCAACCCTGCCAATGGGAAGAGCGCAGTCGTTCCTCGGCATGGAACTGGAGAGGTGCCGCAAGGCACTCTCAAATCTATCTATCAAGAACTTGGGCTTTAGCCCAGGTTCTTCTTCCATGAGAATCTTGGTATGCGAGAAGAACACTTTTGGATATGAACTTATAATAATATGAAGATATGGCAAGGAAAGTTACCGTTGTTGTGGAGTCTGGCAAGGATTTATATTCTTGCTTTATGACTGGGACCGATGACCTGACGTTTGGTCTCATCGGTGATGGCAAGACCGCAAAGGCTGCCATGGAGGATTTTCTTATAGCAGATAAGGAGATCAGGGAGTTCTACGAGGAGGAGGGCAAGGAATATCCAGACTTGGAGTTTCACTTCGTCTTCGATGTAGGGGCATTCTTCAACTACTATCCGCTCAGCATCTCGGCGTTTGCCAAATATATCGGCATGAACGCTTCTCTTTTGCGACAGTATGCGGCTGGCATCAAGTCGCCGCAAGGCAAGAGTCTGGAGAAAATTCGCCAAGGCATTGCAAAGATCAAGGAAGATATAGACACTGGACTCTTGATAGATAAGCCAGTTCTACAGTACGTTTAAAGAGCAGTCTCTTTCTAGCAAAGATGATTGTTTCATTTTTATTGTAAAAAGAGCTCGAAGCCCTGGTGCGTGACGCATCGGGGCTTTTTCGTAGCCAATATCTTCTTTTTATTACCTTTGCATAGGTTTTTCGAAAATAATCTATGTTTTGCTTAGTTTTTCGCTTGGCTCAACTGTATAGATAATAAGTAACAGAAAAAAGAAAGACTGATGTATATGAAAAAATGGATTATGATTTGTGCTTGTGTGGCTGTTTTTCAAACCGCATTAGCCCAGCGCATCACCCGACAATATAATAATGTGTCGTTCTCTGCAGCGTTGAAGGATTTGAATGCCCGCCAGCATAAGTACACCATCAACTTCGTGTATGATGAACTGGAGGATTTCAGGGTAACCAAGAGCATCAGAAACCAGAGTGTTCCCGATGCCATCATGCAGCTGATAGGATTCTATCCCATCAGGATGACGCAGGTGGAGGATAATATCATGGTGGAGTGTACGCAGAAAACTCCCACCAAGATGATAGGTCGCATCATCGACAATAAGAATCGCCCTATAGATTTCGCCAATGTAGCCCTGCTGAATGTTAGTGATTCTTCATTGATAAATGGCGGCGTGACGAATGAGAACGGCCAGTTCGTGATTCCCTGCGAGGCGAGAAAGGCGATAGTAAGAGTAAGTTGCGTGGGCTATATTACGGCAAGCAATACCTTTAATATAGGTAAGATAGGGACAATAACTCTGAAGGAGGCAACAATGAACCTGCAGAAAATTGTAGTGAAGGGACATCGCCAGCCTTTCAGAATGACTTCTGAAGGATTGGTGGCTCAGGTAGAAGGTACATCCTTGGAGAAAATGGGCTCGGCAGAAGATGTATTGAAACATCTTCCGAGAGTGATGCAGAAGAACGGTGATATAGAAGTCTTGGGAAAAGGTAAACCTTTGATTTATATCGATAACAAGAAAATCAAGGGAACCATTGATCTCGATAGATTGAGTTCTTCTGACATCAAACATGTAGAGGTGATAACCGAGCCGGGTGCAGAATACGATGCAACCTATCAGTCTGTCATCAGAATCAAGACGACAAGAAAGAAGGGAGAAGGACTGGGATTGACATATCGGCAAGTCTATCAGCGCAATCATCAGGACAATCATCGTGAAGTACTCGATTTGAATTATCGCTATCGGGGATTGGATATCTTCTCCAATTTGTATGGCGGTTTGTCTCAGGGCTATCAGGATCAGCATAATGATAACAGACTCTACGGCAAGACGCTCATGAGCATCGACGAAGACTTGATTATCAAAAACAAAAGTTACTATACCAGTGGAAGTCTTGGTTTTAATTATGTTTTCAATGATAGGCATTCCGTGGGTGCCACTTACGAGGTGAACATCAATCCTTATAGTCGGGGTGGATGGAATTCGCTGATGGATGTCTGGAAGAATGGTTCCAAGACAGAAAGCTATACAAATGATATGTATTGTCGTTTCAAAAGCCGACCTACGCAGGATATTACGGCTTATTATGCCGGACAGATAGGAAAGGTGAGCATAGAATGGAATGGGGAAATATATCTTCGTAAAACAGGACAGACTCAATATTCTGAAGAAACAGGAATTGAGGGCGGAGATTCTCGTACTATAGAATCTGATTTCACGGCTGATAGTTGGATGCATGCATCTAAGCTGGTACTGAGCTTTCCGGTATGGAAAGGTACCCTGAAGATAGGTAATGAGTTTACCGAAAGTTGCCGTGCCAATCTTTATACTATAGATGAACAGGGAACTGACTTGCCAGGCAAGACTGACGACCAGGTGAAGGAAAGTAATCTTGCAGCCTTTGTTTCTTATGGATTGAGACTAAACAAGGTAGAACTGAATGCTGGTCTCAGATACGAACATGTTTCTTCCAATTACTATAATACTGGTGGTGATTATTGGAGCGAGGAAAATAAGGATTATTTCGTACCCGACCAGAGTCGTAAGTACGACCATTTCTTTCCGAATGTGTCCTTGACCTTTCCTATCGGGAATGTGAAAATGAATATGGTTTATAAGGTGACGGTGAGTCGTCCTTCCTATAGTCAGTTAAGTAGTAATGTGCAATATAATAGTCGCTATTATTATCAGGGTGGAAATCCATTGCTCACGTCAACCTTCGAACATGGCATAGGGATTAATCTGGGATATAAATGGTTCCAGTTTTTTGCCAACTGGCGTTATCTTGTAGATCCTTGCTTTCAGGTGATAGAACCGTATCATGACAATGAGTTAATCAGTATGTACACCTTTCGTAATTTGAATCATACTCAGGTTTGTTACGTGGGACTGACGGCATCGCCGACGATAGGATGGTGGCATCCTACGTTGGACGCTGGTATGAGAAAGCAGTTCCTGACCATTGGTGGTAAGGCATACAGCAAACCGATATTCATGGGCTCTTTTAATAATGCCTTTTCGCTACCATGCGGTTGGACGCTTAATCTTGATATGAGTTGGAACACGCAGGGCCATTCTGCGCTTCCGCTTTATATGGCACAAGGAGGAGTGGACGTCTCTTTGCGTAGAAGTTTTCTTCATGACCGCCTGAATGTCATTTTGGCTGGCAATGACCTTTTTGCGACGATGCGCAATTCCACAAGATTGGTATATGGTACCAGCGATATCTATACCAGAAAATATACGGATACCCGAATGTTCATGTGCTCATTCAGCTATAAGTTTAATGTTAGTAGAAGCAAGTATAAGGGTACGGGTGCCGGTAATACTGAAAAGAGCCGCTTGTAGTTCTTGTTAGGAAGAAACTCTCTTAATAACAACAATGAATATATGACAATCGGTCAAGCGAAGGCAAAACCATGTTGGTTTGCTCTTTGCTTGACCGATAAAAAAATCACACACATATTTCTAAATCCTGATGAACTACATTTAATATCGGAGCTTGGAGAGCATCCTCAATAGATACAAGAGTGTCTATTGTAAAATTATGTGTTCCTCGCATCCATTTGCTTATTTCCGCTTCCCGTTTTCCGAGTAGAAGGGCTAGGTCTTTCTGCTTCATCCCTTTAGAAACCAGAATGTCATGTATCCTATCTACGATTTGGAAAGACAAATCTACAGACTTGCGAATCTCAGGATCAACATGTTTGCGGCGTTCTTCTAAAATCTTACTTCTTCTTCTGAGCATGTGCTCTAAGCGGTTTTTATCTCTACTTCGTTCTCTCATATACTAAGATTTTATCACGTTCTCTATAATGGCTCGTTTACCCATATTGTAATGATGTTGTTTCTTAACTGCAAAGGTACACTTTTTATTCGAAAGAGCAAGCTTTTTTCTAGTTTTTTATTACCTTTGCATCGGTTTTTCGAAAAAAGTAGAAGATTTCTTCATTTTAGGGGTAATTGATTTCAGGAAAGCTTGTATATAAGAGTAGAAATAAGAAGAAAATGACGTGATGACAGAAGAAAATGAACAGCGGATGGAACGGCTGTTCCACGACCATTACGAGCAGATGTATCGCTTCGCCTTTGCCTTGCTCCATGATAATGAGGAGGCGAGGGATGTGGTGAGTGATGTGTTCTCCAGATTGTGGGATAAACAGCTGGTTCCAGACCGGGCTTACCTGATGCGGAGCGTGAAGAATGCCTGCATCAATCTTATAGTCAGAAAGAAGAGAGATGAAAGACTGAAACGGCTTCTCCCTCTCTCGGAAGAGAAATTGACGGAGGAAGAACCTTCTCGTCTGGAAGAGCGATGGCAGGCTGCCGTGGATTGCATCGACCACGACCTGACCGACCAGACTGCTTCCGTCATCCGATTGTGCTATCGGGAAGGAATGTCGTATAAGGATACGGCGGAGGAGCTGGGCATCAGCGTCTCGGCAGTGAACAAGCATATCGTGAAAGGTTTGCGAACGCTCAGAGAAAAATTGAAAGGAAAATAATCCGCCAGGCGTTCAGACAAGATAGTCTTTGCCGTAAGAAAATCCTCCGCCAGGCGTTCCGACGGATTTGCAATCCGTCGTTAAAAAAGGTTCAACCTCTTTATTTTGCGGATTTGCAATCCGCTTATACAATAACTCTAAAATGAAGAAAGGAAAAGAAAATGAAACATGAATTATCTGACATAAATCCTCAGAAGATGGATTCTCAGAAATGGGATTTGCTCCTCGATCTCCTGGAGCATCCCGAAAAGTATTCCGAAACCCAGAAGGATGAACTTCTGGGCGATGAGGAAGTGAACGAACTCTATCAGCAGCTGATAGAGACCCGACAGTCTCTGGATTTCGCCAAGTCGAAGGAAGAGATGAAGATGCCTTCGATTGATGCAGAATGGGAGAAGCTGAAAGACGAGATGAAGCTGAAAGACGAGATGAAGCTGAAAGACGAGATGAAGCTGAAAGATGAGATGAAGCTGAAAGAAGAAAAGCAGCAGAAAGAAGAGATGAGTCAGAATGCAGAAACCCAGCAAACCGCCAAGTCGTTTCCTCTCTGGAGCCCGATGAGAAAGGTGGCTGCCGTTGCTGCCGTCCTTGTCGTCTCCGGCATCACCTTTGCTGCTATTCATCTGGTAACCCGTTCTCATCAGGCATCTGATAAGAACAATACCGAACTCGTGTCATCCCGAAAGGATTCTATCCAGCAGGTTTCTGCTCCTCAGAAATCCAACATAGAAGAAAAGACAGATTCTGCAAGTCTTGCCCAGCTCCCATTGGTTTACGAAAACGCTGAGCTTCAGAATATCCTGACTCCTATTGCCGGGCATTTCCATCTCCAGGTAACTTATCAGAACGAGTCGGCTCGCCATATCCGTCTCTTCCTGCAACTGGAGAAGAACATGAGTCTGGATGATATCATCGAACTGATGAATCATTTTGAGAAAGTGAATATTCGTCATGAAGGTCAAACTTTAATCGTGGAATAAGATGAAAAGATTAAGATATATCATGCTGCTGGCAGGTCTGATGAGCCTTTCTCTTCAGACCATCTATGCTCAACGCATCACCCGCAGCTTCCGTAACACTTCTATGTCAGAAGCACTCACCATCCTTGCCAAGAGCACCAAGGATTACCATATCAACTTTATGTATGATGAACTGGAGGATTTCACGGTTACCACAAGTATCGTGAAGCGAACAGCTCCGGATGCCATCCGCCAGATTATGGGCTTCTATCCGATGAAGATGACGATAGATGGCGAAAACATCTTTGTGGAGTGTACGCAGAAGACTCCCACCAAGATGATAGGTCGCATCATAGACAATAAGAAACGCCCTGTAGATTTCGCCAATGTAGCCTTGCTGAATGTTCGTGATTCTTCATTGATAAATGGCGGTGTGACGAATGAGAACGGCCAGTTCGTGATTCCCTGCGGAGCCAGAAAGGCGATAGTAAGAGTTAGTTGCGTGGGCTATCATACCGCTGTTGATACTTATAATACAGGTAAGATTGGTTCAATTACTCTGAAGGAGGCAACAATGAACCTGCAGAAGGTGATTGTGAAGGCGGTTCGCCCCAAGACAAAACTGACTCGCGAGGGATTCCAGACCCAGGTGCAGGGTACAATACTGAGTGATGCAGGTATGGTTGCCGACTTGTTGAAGCAGGTTCCAAGAGTGCGTGTGGATAAGGATGGAAACTGTTCGGTGTTTGGAAAAGGCACACCGGAGATTTATGTCAATGGCAGAAAGCTGACCGACAAAAATGAATTGCAAACCATATCTTCAAAGGATGTGAAGAATGTGACGGTTATCACGACTCCTGGTGCGCAGTATGATGCCCAGGTCAATTCGGTGATTCGTATTACTACGGTCAAGAAGCAAGGTTATGGATGGAGTGGTAATTTCCAGGCAAAATATGGTTTTGCCATGAAGAATGCCTGGCAAGAGCAGGCTAATCTCAATTACCGTGTGGGTGGACTGGATGTATTCGGTGGATTGATGTGGTCAGATTCGTATTCCTATGATAAGTTGGGATTGGATGAATATATCAATGGAAATCAGCATCAGATATATCAAAAATCAGTAGGGCGCATTGATGGAAGAATATATGGACCTGATGCCAATCTGGGTTTCAATTATGAATTCAATGAAAATCATACCATCGGTCTGAAGTATAAGTTTGGTTCTGGCAAAACTAAGTATTTTACTGTTAGGCAGAACTATTCCATCTTTCAGGATGGAGTTCACCAGGGAAATGTGAATTATTTCAACGATGAGTCCTTGCAGACGCCTATTCATCAGGCAGACTTTTATTATGATGGTAAGATAGGCAAGTGGAGTATAGACCTGAATGCATCAGCGTTGTGGAGGACGAAAGACCAGATACAGAAAGCCACCGAAACCAGTTCTGAGTTGGGCGACCAGATTGTATGTTCAGATAGTCATACCAAAGGAAAGTTGCTTGCTGGTAAATTGGTTGTTTCTTATCCTTTGACCGACCAGTTGAACATAGACTTTGGTTCGGAATACACAAATTCTGATAGTCATACCAACAACCAGAACGAGGGTGGTGTGGCAGCATCCAATGATTCCAGAATCAAGGAACAGAACATAGCTGCTTTTGCTGAGGCTGCATGGTCGTTGGGAGATTATTCCCTGAATGCTGGTGTGAGATATGAGCATGTAAAATCAGACTATTATGCCGAGGGAGTGCTCAATCCGGATATGAGCAGAAAGTATGATAATGTATTTCCTAATGTATCCTTGGGATATGACAAGGGCAAGTGGCATTCTTCATTGAGTTTCACGGCGAAGACCTATCGACCAAGTTACTTCCGTCTTTCCGGTTATACCCGATATACGAGTCGTCATTCCTATGAAAGCGGTAATCCGAACTTGCGACCAAAGGATGCCTATCATCTGGAATGGGATGCGCAATATTCCTGGTTGAGTTTCTCTGCTGAATATATTTACAACAAGAATGCCTCGGTATATATGATGAAGCCATTCCAGGGCAATAAGGATATAGCCCTGTCATATTACGAGAATGTAGATAAGATTCAGAACCTGAAGTTCTATCTTGAGGCTACTCCGGTGATAGGCTTATGGCATCTTGACTATATGGTAGGTCTGATCAATCAGTTCTTTGATGCCAGCAAATACGTCAGCGACTATAATGCCAACCGTCCTTCTCTCTATCTGGATTTGGAGAATACCTGGGTATTGCCACATCATTGGAAGGCTAGATTGGAATACGCTTACCAGTCGCGTAATTATAGCGAATTGGGTGTCAACTATGCATGGAATTCCCTGGATGCGTCTATTTCCAAGTCGTTCCTGAATAACCGACTGGTTGTGAGACTGGAAGCAGAGGATTTGCTTCATGGACAGAACGAGAGTTGGCAATATCATAATTCGTATGCGCACTTCACTAGAACCGGTATAGATAATACCCGCATGTTCTTGGTCAATGTAACTTATAACTTCAATGCCACCAAGAGCAAGTATAAGGGTACGGGTGCTGGTAATGCAGAAAAGAGCAGATTATAGCTATTTTTTAAAACACGGACAAATTCAATTTGTCCGTGTTATTTTTTTCTATGCTTCAGGCTAGGAGGGATGAAGAACTGGATGGAATTGGTAATTTGATGCAGTTATACAAATTTAACGGAAGAGATGTAATGTCTTTGGATAATAATGTGTACTTTTGTACTAGATAATGATGAAATAAAAACATATTGTAAGAATGAAGACGTTTTTTTGCTCTTTTGGACTGCTGATGGCTGCTGTGCCTGTGTTCGCTCAGAACACCGGGAAGGACTCTATTGTCTCTACTAAAGCTTTGGATGATGTGGTGGTATCAGCCTCCAATATCAGTCGTGTGGGTGATCATCTCGTCATCTATCCCAACAGCCAGCAACGAAAACATGCGGTCAATGGATTCGGGGTGTTGGAAAACCTGAATATCCCAGGACTCATCATCGACGCGAAGTCGAATCAGGTGGATGTGATGGGACTGCAAGCCACCTTGTATCTGAATGGGCAGGAATGCGACATCCGGGAAATACAGATGCTCCGTCCTCGTGACATCGAGAAGATAGAATATCATGATGCTCCATCGGGAAAATACGCCAAGGATAAGCTTGTCGTCAACTTCATCACCAAACAATACCGATATGGAGGATATGTGCAGGCTGACGGACTGCAGACGATAGGATATGACCATGGCGACTATAACGTTGCCACCAATTATGTAAAAGGTAACAATTCCTATACTGTGTTTGCTGGTGCAAACTATAGTCATGTGGATGGTACTGAGACCTGGAACAATGAGAACTATCAGTTTACGCAATCCCTATTTGATAGGGAGAGCTATAGTAAGAATTCTTACCGGAATCATCAGGAATATATGCAGTTCCGCTATCAGAACCAGAAGGGAAAGAGATATTGGGTGGGCAAGTTTACGCTCGTCAATCTCTCTACTCCAAGAAATGCATCTTCTGGCTTTGCGAGGGAAAGCACAGAGACGGACATCTTCTCAAATATCCGGAAGAAGAGTCTGTCTCCTAAGATTGACCTGAACGCCAACTTACCATTAAGCAAGAATCAGACGCTTACTTTGGGAGTACATGGCAAGTATTCTGCCAACTCCTATCATCGTCTTTACCAGGAACAGCCTTTCGAGACAATGACCGATGAAGACGAGAAAGCGCTGTCGTTCCAGCTGTCTGCCATCTATAATTATTTCTCTCAAAAGCATTCCTTATCCGTGGAACTGTTTCATTACCACGATGTCTGGAATGCCGATTATTCCGGCAATTGCGAACTTTGGCAGCATCTGTGGAAAGGGGAGTCGTTGGCTTTCTTCTCCTATAATTTCCAGGCTAGCAGGCGCTTGAGCCTGAAAACCCGCATCGGATTGGATTGGCTTCAATATCATCTGCATGGAGACAACAGTTTTAGCCAGCTGTCTCCTCGCATCAATACGAATGTGCAATACCAGCTGAATAAGGGAATGCTCTTGTGGTCATTCAACTTTGTGAACTCCAATCATGGTATGGATGTCATCAACCGGGCTATGATTCAGGTCAATTCCCACATGATGGAAAAGGGAATGCCCGAACTGAAGAAATCACATGACATCAACACCTATTTATATTATATGGGGCGTTTCAACAGGTTGAGTGTTTCTGCCATCGGACAATTCCGTTACAATCATCATCCTGTAACTGATGATTATTACCTGGATGAGGCAAACGGGAAAATAGTGAAGACTTACTCGAACGGTGGAAATGCTCAATATTATTCTGCTATCCTCGCTTTGCAGTACAAACTGTGTAAGTTTGCCAATTTGTCGGGAGATATCAGATATAACCATGCGGAGGTGAAGACTACCTGGTCGAAGCATAACAACAATTTGACGGGTAATCTTGGGTTGAATATGTTCATGGGTGATTTTGCCTTGAAGCCTTACCTGCATTTTGGCAAGAAGTCTTTAGATGAAGCTGCTTTGGTGATAAGCAAGACTCCTATCGACTATGGAATGTCGTGTTCTTACAGCAGGGGCAACCTCTATGTAGAACTTCAGGCAGTATCGCCTTTCAAAAAGCAGGAGAAGCAATATTGGTTGGATTTGCCTATCTACAGTTACAGTAAGAGCATCAAAGACCAGACGGCTTCGCAATATGCCAGCATCAAGGTTGCTTACTCCTTCGACTTTGGCAGGAAAACCCAAAAAGTAGAGAAGGATGTTAATAAGAACATAAACAGCTCTTTGTTAAGAGTGGAATAGAGTTTTATAAAACAAAAGATATAGGAACGGATGAAAATGTTAGATTTTAAGGTAAAAAGATTTGTTGGTATTATATTTCATTTGATTTTAGCTCAAATCTGTTTGGCACAGACTGGTATCGCTAACCAAAATTTTGGAAAGGATACTCTGCAATTAAAGGAGGTTGTTGTTAGAGCAACCCGCCCTTTGGCAAAGTTGAACAGCGAAGGCTTTGTGACAGAAGTCAAAGGTACCGTTTTGGAAAAACTTGGTT
>JABLTS010047448.1_pt1 | contig 19590 bp, 16 predicted proteins | sample 7160081 | NCBI WGS metagenome assembly JABLTS01 (sample SAMN14651231, study PRJNA627086) | human gut metagenome | isolation source: feces | host: Homo sapiens | reverse complement strand
TCGTCAGCCTTCCCCTCGAGGGGAAGGTGCCCCGAAGGGGCGGATAGGGCACAGGCGGCATGAAAGAGAGTGGGAAGGAGCGTCTCAAGTCGACGATTTACGAAAGCACCCGAGCGCCGCTCCGCGGTCCCCCTTCCCCGATGGGGAAGGCTAAGAGGTGCGACGCTTCGCGTCGATTTTTTATAAAGGGCGATGCCCGAAAGTCATATACGAATCACTCGAGGTTCCTAATCCCTAGCCACTCATCCCGAATCCCTGCGTTCAACCCGTTGCACCCCGAACCCTGCCCCCTATATTTTTCCCAAGGAGCCTTCTATGAGATCTAGTGAATGGTCGATTTCCTTTCTCCGTCAGCTCTTCTCGCTGACGAGCCGCTACTGGAGATCCGAAGAAAAGAAGAGTGCCTATGCCTATCTTTTGGGCATCGTGACCCTTACGATCGCAGCGGTCTACATGACCCTGCTCCTGAACGACTGGTTCAATGAATTTTACAGCGCGCTGCAGAATTACGATGCGGATGCGGTCTATCACGGGCTCATCCGCTTCACCGGGCTCGCCTTTGCACACATCGCCTTTGCGGTCTATGCGTACTACCTGCAGCAGCAGCTCGCGCTCCGGTGGCGGCGCTGGCTGACGGAGGAATACCTTGCCCGATGGACGGAGCGGGAGATGTACTACCGCATGGACATGTTCTCCAAGGAAGCGGACAATCCGGATCAGCGTATCTCAGAGGACATCAATCTTTTCACGGCGCGTACACTTTCCTTCATGGCGGGGCTCCTGAAGGCCGTCACCACCATCGTCTGTTTCATTTTCGTCCTGTGGCAGCTCTCAGAGCCGCTGCCCTTCACTGTGGGCGGCGAGACGTACCATATCTACGGCTATCTCGTGTGGGCAGCACTCATCTACTCCCTCATCGGCACATGGATCACGCACCGGGTCGGGCATCGGCTCGTGGGGCTGAATTTCGTGCAGCAGAAGCTGGAAGCAGACTTCCGCTATGCCATGGTGCGCCTTCGGGAGACGGCGGAAAGCGTCGCCTTCTATGACGGTGCGGCGCGCGAGCGGGGGATCCTTTCTACCCGTTTTGGGAAGCTCATCGAAAATACGATCTACATCATCAAGAAGCAGAAGCAGCTTTCCTGGCTCACCAATTCCTATGGGCAGATCGCGATCATTTTCCCCTTCGTCGTCGCGGCGCCCCGCTATCTTTCGAAGCATATTTCCTTAGGCGGCCTCATGCAGGTGGCGAACTGCTTCGGCAAGGTGCAGGAGTCGATGTCCTACTTCGTCGACGTGTACAGCTCGCTGGCGGAGTGGCAGTCCTGCGTGGACAGGCTCATTAGCTTCGATGCACACATGGCGGCCATCCGAAAAGAGACAGAGCGCGCGGGAGAGGCAAAGCGGCGAGAGGGGAAGGAGCTCCGTCTCTCGGATGTGGAGATCGCTGTCCCCGGAGGAAGGGTGCTCTGCCGTCATCTGGATGCGGTCATTCATGCGGGGGAGAAGGTCATCATCAAGGGACCCTCCGGCTCTGGGAAATCGACGCTCCTTCGTGTGCTTGCCGGTTTCTGGCCCTATGCGAAGGGCGAGATGATCCTGCCTCTCAAAAAGGAGACCATGTTTATCCCGCAGAAGCCCTACATGCCGATGGGAACGCTCGCCGAAGCCGCTTCGTATCCGGATATCGGGCTTTCGCGGAAGGAGTGGGAAGCGCTCTTTGCGTTCTCCGGACTGTCCCACCTGATCCCGCTGCTGGACAGCGAAGGCGACTGGAGCCATATCCTCTCTCTGGGTGAGCAGCAGAAGCTCGCTTTTGCGCGCGTTTTCGCGAAACGTCCCCGCTGGGTCTTCCTCGATGAAGCGACATCCGCGATGGACGAGGAGACCGAGAGCCGCCTCTACGGGCATCTCGCTGCCCTCCCCGGCATCACCGTCGTCAGCGTGGGCCATCGCTCCACGCTGGACAAGTGGCATGGGAGGGTGTGGCCGCTCAAGACAGAAAAGCACTGAGCGTCGGGGCGGCGGGCAGGGGAGCTATTGTAAACCGCGCGGTATTGTTAATCTTGACAAACGCCGGTCAACCTCTTTACACTATGATATATGTGCCGAAGCGAAGGCCTCGGCTTTTTTTCTGGCCAGATAGTCAACTTAAAGAAATGGGAATGTTTACAAATAGCGAGGCCAGTCGAATTCTTTCACAAAGGAGTGACACCATTGTTGTACAGTGTAAAGATGCGTTCGAGCCTGGGCGGCTCACATGGCGTGGGGGGACGTCATATTTCCGGAGCCGAAAGGATCGTACCCGAGGATGGACTCGAGGAGCAGGTGATCGCCATGCTGCGCCGGGCGAGGACGCATGAGCGCGGGCGAGCCGATTTCATTCAGGTGAAGGTGGAGGAGATCAAAGAGAAGGACATCATGACCTGCCCTCTGATACCGATGTACCAGATGGATACCAGAACGAAGAGCGAGGGGCGCAAGGCTGCGAAGAAGGAGCTGCTCCGCATCGGCGTCAGCAAGGCCGCGGTAGAGAGTGCCTTCCGCGAGCTGGAGTCTTTGACCGACAGCATGCGCGGAGCGATCGTGATGGATGCGGTGACGGGCGAGCGTCTCGATGACCGCGCCGAGCGAGGTGTGCGCTGCAGCAACATGGACTGCGAGGATACGGCGCTCTATGAAGCGCGCATGGCAGAAAAAGGGCTCGGCGGAGATCATCCGCGCGAAGCCCTCGTCCTCGCCTCGAAGGTGGCCTATGGCCCCGGCACGGTCGCCGAGCTCTGCTGGTCGGATGATCCGGACTATGTGACAGGCTATGTGGGTTCCCAAAAATTCGGCTATGGACGTATCACTGTCATGAAGGACATGGGTGATCCCGTAGGCGGCCGCGTCTTCTTCGTCGAGCACGGCACCGATGTGGCACGGTATGACGACTATATGCAGAATCAGGTGGTGCTTGTGCGGATGGAGGAGTAGGGAGCGGTGTCTAAGAGACTAAGAGACTGGGAGACATCAGACTTGCGTATCGTCATTTCGAGCGTAAGCGAGAAATCTTCCTTGCAGACCGATAAACGAAGGATGTGTGAAAGTAGAAATACGTAGCACCAAGGCGTCGTTTCCCTGCAGTGCCTATGTGATACTGTCGCAGTGCAAGAAAGACCATCGGCTGCGCTCGGTATGACGACGGCGCGAAGCGCTATCAAAATTTCGCGGCGTTTCCATATGATTATGCGCCGTACCACCATTTCGCATTCCTAATTTCTAATTTCTCATTCAAGAGCGACTTTCATCCACGATCAAGGGGCAGCCCCTCTCATAGGCGGGCGCTGCACCCATTTTCTTAAGCGAGGTATACCCATGAAACTGCAAGACATTCCATCAGCACTGTCCGCCATTGCGGACGAAGGCCGTTTCCGGAGGGTCGAAGACCTGCGAATGGTGACGGCATCCCGCGGAATAAGGCGGGACGGGAAGGAATACATCGTATTCAACTCCAATGATTACCTGGGCATGACCCATGAAGGCGAAGTCATGGCTGCCGCGCGGCGTGCGGTGATCTATGGCACCGGCTCGGGCGGTGCGCGGCTGACTTCGGGTGCTGTTTTCGAGCTGTCCGAGCTGGAGAAGGCGCTCGCAGCCTTCAAGCATGCAGAAGATGCGGTGATCTTCAATACAGGCTATATGACGAACCTCGGCGTCCTTTATGCGCTCGCCGGCAAGGGTGACGTGATCTTTTCCGATGCGCTGAATCATGCGAGCATCGTGGATGGCTGCCGGATCTCAAGAGCAAGGGTCGTCATCTATGCGCACTCCGATATGGAGGATCTGGCCCGACTTCTGGCCGAGACGCCCTGCGAAGGCCAGCGCTTCATCGTGACCGATGGCGTTTTCTCCATGGATGGAGACATCTGCCCGCTGCCTTCCCTTCTTTCTTTGAAAAAGAAATACGAGGCCTGCCTCATCGTCGATGATGCACACGGCGTGGGCGTCATCGGAGACACCGGACGCGGCACGGCAGAGTACTATCACGAGAGCGGCATCGACATCCAGGTGGGGACGCTCTCCAAGTCGCTCGGCGCCGAGGGCGGCTACGCGGCGGCTTCGAAGGAGATCACGGACTATCTCAGAAATGTTTCCCGTCCCTTCATCTTCTCCACCTCGATCTCTGCCGTGACAGGAGCGAGTGCGCTGGCGGCGCTCCGGCTGCTGGAAGGCAATCCTTCCCTCTATATGGGGCGGCTCCGCTTCAATACCGCTTACATGAAGGCGAAGCTCTCAGAGGTCGGCATTCCCGTCCTTCCGGGGGATACCTCCATCCTTCCGATCGTCATCGGTGATGAGAAGCAGACGCTCGCTTATGCCAAGGCCTGCCGCGAAGACGGCATCCTTCTCTCTGCCATCCGTCCGCCGACGGTACCTGCCGGTACGAGCCGCATCCGCCTGACCGTCACTGCCGCGCACACGAAGGATGAACTCGACCGCGCAGCGGAAGTGATGAAGAGGCATTGGAGGTAGAAAGGGTTCAGGGTTCAGGGTTCGGGGCTAGCCCCGGGGCGTGCCGCCCCTTGATTGGGGATGAAAGCTTTGCTCTCTAGTTAGAAGTTAGGAGTTAGGAGTTAGGAGTTAGGAGTTAGGAGTGGTGGTGCGGCGCATAAAAATCAGAAGCGCCGCAAAGTATAAATAGGGCGATGCCCGAAAGTGGTATTCAAGTCACTAGTCACTCGAGGCTCCTAATCCCTAGCCACTCATCCCTAGCTACTAACCATCCCTGTTTTCAAACTTAGCCCCAGAGGCTCACCTTGAACCCGCTATCCCCGTACACCCATTTTCACAAAGGAGACAAACATGCAAAATGAAAAGGCCATCTGTGCCACCGGAGAAAGAAAACTCATCATTGACTGCTGCGAGACGGCGCTCCTCGCAGTCCTGATCGCCGTATCCGGCACCTTCCGCATCCCGGGCATCGTGCCGGGGACGGAGTTCCAGCTCTCTGCGCCGATCGCCGTCGCGATCTGCGGTGTCTTCGGCTTTAAGAAATATATCACGGCGGGGATCCTCGCTTCGCTCATCGGGCTTTCGCTCGGAACGGCGACGCTCCTCAATGTGGCGATCCAGATGTCCTTCCGTTTGGGCGTCGGTGCGATTTGGCTTCTGATCGGGTCAAACAAACTCTTCTACATCATCTCGGGGCCGATCGGTACAGCGCTCGCACGCGTGGTGATGTACTTCCTCCTTGGAAAAGGCCTCACCTTGATGCTCATCGCCGCAGCGCCCGGCATGGCTTTCACCGCCGCGACCGCATGGATCTTTGCGAAGGTATTCAAGCGCTGCCGGATCAGCGGGTGAATGAGAGCAGAGATCAGTGACTGGTGACTAGCAGCTGGTGACTAGGGATCAAGGAAACTTCCGAATCAAGTAAGGTACGGCGCATCAGGTGAGGAAGCGCCGCGGAGTTTTGATACCGCTTAGCGCCGTCGTCATTTCGAGCGTAGTCGAGAAATCTCTATTGCAGAGTACTCATTGCCTGATGTGAGGCAGCACCAAGACATCGTTTCCCTTTAGTGCATACACGCTGATTTCCGCAGTGCAGTAGAGATCCCTCGGCTGCGCTCGGGATGACGAGGTCGGAGAATCCCAGTCCCCAGTCCCCCGTCCCTAGTCACTATATTCCCCTCATAAATTTCCTTGACAAGCCCGTTCTTATAGGGTATTCTTTTGGTCGTAGAGAAAGGGCGGAGCAGTATCCCTGTGAGCTGTATCCGAAAAAGCCCTGACGCCGCACAACAATGATCGCTTGGATTGTCACTGACCGAGACGAATGCACAAGAGCTGCATCCTTTGGGGATGCCTTTTTTATGGCTGCACGCAAAGAGCCGCATTCCTTTTGGAGTGCGGCTCTTCTTTAGTGAGGAGTGAGGAGTGAGGAGTGATGGAAGGGGCGCAGCCTATTTATAAAGCGCCCCAATACCCCACCCTCTTTTATACTCCTCACTCCTCACTTAGACTATTTTTATGAAAATCAGTGACACTTTCCGGAAAGGATTTCCCTCATCTATGTCTTACCTTGAAAGCGCTGCACCGGTGAAGAGCCAGGCAGCAGCCAGCGGACTCAAAACGAGCCGCCTCACCTTCTGTGAAGCGGCGATGATGATCGTCGGATCCACCATCGGATCCGGTGTCTTAGGACTTGCGTATGCTTCGCGGAGGGCGGGCTGGCCGGTGCTCGTCATCTGGCTCGCCGTGGCGGCTTTGATCTCTGCGGTTTCCATGCTCTATGTCGCGGAGGCTTCTCTTAGGACGCGCCTGCCCCTGCAGCTCTCGGGGCTTGCCGAGAAATATATCGGCAAAGCCGGATCATGGCTCCTCTTCTTCGCGGTGGGGGCGACGAGCTTCTGCAGCCTCATCGCCTATACGAATGGCTGCGGGAAGATCCTTTCAGACCTTCTGGGGATCTCCTTCGAGGCGGGGAGCCTGCTCTTCATCCTGCCCGCCGTCGGCGTCATCTGGTTCGGCCTCAAGGCGACGGGCGTTGCGGAGAAATTCATCAGCAGCGGTATGATCGCGATGCTCCTCGTGCTGGCCGGTGCCTCCTTCCTCTCTTCACGTGTGCCGGTGGGGGATATCCTCTACACGGACTGGACGTATGCGATGCCGATCTTCAATATCACGGTCTTCTGCTATGCGGTGCAGTACATGGTGCCGGAAGTCGCACGCGGCTTTTCGCACCAGCCGGGGAAGCTGGTACCCTCGATCCTCGCAGGCTTTGCGATCTCCTTCGTGATTCTTGCGATCGTCCCGCTCTCCGTCTTTCTGATGCTGCCGCTTTCGGAAATCACGGAGGTCGCGTCCCTCTCCTGGGGGCGGGCGCTCTCACATCCGATCTTCTACCTGCTGGTGAATGTATTCGCCTTCTGTGCGATGCTGACATCCTTCTGGGTCATTTCAGAAAGCTTTCTGACGAATATGGTCGACCAGTTCAAGCTGAAGGATGAATTCCACGTCCCGACCCGGATCGCGATGCTCGCCTTCATCGTCCTCCCGCCATTTCTGCTCGCCTTCTTCGGTGCCGTGAGCTTCGTGAATGCCATCTTCTTTGCAGGAACGTTCGGCGGCATCATCATGTCCATCCTTCCCGTCTTCATGCTGCGGGGAGCCAGAAGGTCGGGAGATATGGATCCCGTCTGGACCTGCGGCCGGATCGCAGATCGTCCGATCCAGATCCTCCTCATCGTCATTTTCTCCGCGGCCGGTCTTTACGCACTGGCCAGCATGGCCGGGATGCTTCCGGCGGGATGGTGAGACGATCAGAAATGAAAAATGGCGGCATCGCCGCCATTTTTTTGTTGCGCACCTTCTGCTGTACCTATAGAGCCTCATGCCCTAAGGCAGACCGTGCTCTCTCTGTCACATCACACGGGCTGCCGCAAGCCCGATCTCCAGCGCAGCGTTTCTACTGCGATAGCCCCAGCCGCGCGGATCATGGGAGAGAGAGGAAAGCGTATCTGCGGTGAAGAGGATCTGTGCGAATTCCTTCCCGCGGAAGCGGGCGCACGCAGCGAGTGCTGCGGCTTCCATATCGACGACATTACAGCCTGCCCTGCGGCGGGCTTTTATTTTTTCCTTCGTCTCGCGGAAGAAGCCGTCGCTTGTCCATGTGACAGCAGGCGTGAAGGGGATGCCCTTCTCCTTCATCCATGCCTCGATGCGAAGGCGCGGGGCTTCATCGAAGAAGATCCAGTCGCCAGCCTCCTGATAGTGGAAGGATGTCCCTTCCTCGCGGAAGGCTTTCACTACAGGGAGAAAGGCATTCTCCGGAAGGCCGGTGAGTGCGCCGCAGCAGCCGATGGCGAGGATCTTTTCTGCGCCGTAGGCATAGAGACGCTCCTCCATCAGCACGGCCGCAGGCGCACCGACGGGGGCCTGCATGAGTGCGATGGGGCCGTCTGGCGTTTGGAGCTCATAGATGGGGAAGCTTTTCGTGATCGAGGCGAAGCGTCCGAGGGGCGTTCCGCCTTTTTCCCTGGCAAAGCGCTCGATGCGCGCTTCGCTCAGGAAGGCGAAGAGGCAGCGGGCGGGCAGATGAAGAGAAAGCTGTTCGAAGTCCGGAGCGATGAGCCCGGGCGCGGGATCGAATGGAGTCATGATGGCGGCCTTTCTGACGATGACTGGTGACTAGGGACTAGGGACTAGGGATTAGGGATTAGGGACTAGGGACTAGGGACTAGGGACTAGGGATTAGGGATTAGGGATTAGGGACTAGGGACTAGGGACTAGGGACTAGGGATTAGGGACTAGGGATTAGAGATTAGGAAATGAGAAGTCAGCTCCTCGATCTGATCTCTCCAATTATCCGTATCGTACTCGATCTGCTCCGACCAGCGGGAGACGGCACGGAAGGGATCGCCTGTGCGCACGGCCTCGAGGTAGATGAAGAGCGTGCTTTCCGCAGCAAACCGGGCGAGTACGGAGACGGGAACGGCAGGCTGATCCCCGTCCTCGGGGCTCGCAAGGTCCAGCTGGCGATAGATGATGTACTGGTAGATGGCATCCCAGAATCCTGCGGGGACTTTGGGCGGGTGCGCCTTGGCCTTGTTCACCAAGTCTTCGGCGCATGCCTGCATCCAGGAGAGGTCCTTCGTCCATGCGGCATCGATGGGCTCCGTGTCTGCCATCGCATCCAGCATGGCGGACACGGCTTTGGGGGAAAGGTCGAGGGTGAAATGGCATTCTTCCTCGGAGAGGGGAAGAAGCAGTTCATCCATGAGCTGGGAAAATGTCACGGTCATGGGTTTCTGTTCGGCTGCTTCCGGATCCATAAGCTCAAATGTGAGGGGCAGATGCCCGGCGATCTCTTCCACCGTGCGCTCGCAGCACAGACCCGTGCCGGATAGCTCGGCGCCGCATGGGTATTTGTAAAAACGCGGGTGCTCGCGGCAGATGTCGCAGAGCGCATCCTCGCCGAGCTCCAGTACCAGACGGCAGAGCCCGGCTTTGTTCAGGAAATGGCAGTAGCCCTTCTCATTCAGCCTAAAACAGGTAGAGCCATCCTCCGACGTTCCCATCCATTGCCGGAGCTCCTGACACAGCGGGCTCTTGAGCGTTTGGTAATAGTCCTTCGTGTCTTCGTCGATGTCGATCTCCCACGTCTGGCAGCAGGTGTGCCGGCAAGCGCCCGCCTTGCAGCGGAAATCAGGGAAGAATGTGGGGAAAATGGTCAGGGACATGGGGATGCCTTCTTTCAAAAAATAAGGAATGAGTGGCTAGGGATTAGGGATTGGGGATTAGGAGTGACTAGTGACTGGGGTTCTTCGGTATCGTCATCCCGAGCGCAGCCGAGGGATCTCTATTGCCCTGCAGGAATCAGCGTGTATGCGCTGAGGGGAAACGTTGTCTTGGTGCTGCCTCACATCAGGCAATGAGCGTTCTGCAATATAGATTTCTCGGCTACGCTCGAAATGACGACAGCACGAAGCGCTATCAAAACTCCGCGGCGCTTCATTATTATTTGCGCCGCACCAACCCCTTTGAACCCGTAGAACCTATAGAACCCGCTCCCCTCTTTCGCATGCAATCAAAGACGGCGCGCCTCAGGGGCTAAATTAACTTTCCTTCCAGATGATCCATCTCGTGCTGGATGACTTCTGCGACGAAGCCTTTGAATCTCTTTTTCTTCATGCGGAAAAGCTGGTCGCGATACTTGATCTCGATCTCCTCATAGCGCGTGGTCTTCCGCTGGCCGGAAAGGGAGAGGCATCCCTCCTCGGCTTCGTAGGGGCGGGCGGCGGAAAGGCGCTCGGGATTGTACATGATGACGATATCCTTCCCCTGACGGAAGGCGATGATGGCTTTGGCAAAACCGATCATGTTCGCGGCGAGCCCCGCGCAGGTGTCTCTATGGGCGGCGAGGGTGTCTTTCAGGTCTTCGGCGATGGCCTTGTCCTCGAAAGTGGCGGGCGCAGCCTTCTGCTGAAGAAATATGATGTCTTTCACAATGTCTCGTTTCATGGGATGTCCTTTCTGTGGGAGGGGGAACGTGGTAAAATGGGGGAAAGGGGCCGCCGGCCTGTTTTGAGAGTCCTTTTGAACCGGCAGCACCCATTGAATCTGCTTTTTTCTATTATACGAAAGAAGGAATCATTATGGCAAAGGTTATTGTAATTTCCGGTCATCCGCATTTGGAACGCTCGATCATGAACAAGACCATTCTGGAAGAGCTGAAAAAGGCTGCCGAAGGCGGTGCATCGATCGCGATCGATGATATCGCAGAGAAGGGCTGCTGCCATCTGGATGTGGCAGCGGAGCAGGCTCTCCTGAAAGAGGCCGATACCATTGTATTCCAGTTCCCTGTCTACTGGTTCAATGCACCGGCCATGCTGAAGCACTGGTACGAAGAAGTCTTCACCCCGGGCTTTGCACATGGCGAAGGGGCGAGCGGGCTCAAGGGCAAGAAGCTCATCATTTCTGCGACGGCCGGCGCTCCGGACGGCGCGTACAGCACTGCCGGCATGGGTCATACGCTCGATGAATTCTTCGATAACTTCTATGTCATGGCGGCTATGACCGGTATGGAAATGGCCAAGCCGATCCTGACCTATGGCGCGATGTTCATCCCGGGCGTTTCCACCGAGGCTGACAAAGAGAAGCTCGTATCGCTCGCAAAGGAGCATGCGAAGAAACTGCTTGAGGAAATCGGGGACTAGTGACTGGTGACTAGGGACTGGGGATTAGGATTACTTTTTCTGTTCTTACACGGATTTCCCAACCCAAAAGTCCCGCTGCTTCGTAAGAAGCGGCGGGACTTTTTGGTCTGAAGTCTGAAGTCTGAAGTCTGAAGTCTGAAGTCTGAAGTCTCAAAGTCTGAAGTCTCAAAGTCTTGGTGTCCAGAAATCCTAATCCCCAGCTACTAATCCCCAGCTACTAATCCCTAGCTACTAATCCCTAGCCACCAGTCACTAGTCCCCAGTCCCTCTCACAGCGAGAATCCGTCTGTGGCATCGCCCGGTTTATCGAGACGGCGGGCGACGTCTTCGTAGCATTCACCCAGATGGAAAACGAGGACATTCAGCGTGTCGCGGACGGTCTCGGGGTCGAAGTGTTCGCTTGTGGAGGTCACGCAGACATCGAGGAAGACGTTGTCATCGCTGCCGATCGTGTATTTCACGATGGCATGCTCCCCATTCAGCTTGTTCAGGAAAGGGACGAAGGTCTTTCTGGCCGGGCCCTTCGGCGCGGTGCCGAGGTGGACGCGGATCAGGGTGTACATGCTGTTATCCGTGATGACGGCGCAGACCAGGCGGTGCTTGCCCGCAGGCAGTGCGGTCATGAAGACGACGGTGTCGTAGGAGTCATGTGCATCCTGACGGCGGAAGAAATTCAGCCCTTCCTTCTTGAGGTAGGACTCGAATGCATCTGCCTTGAGATTTTTATTGAAATTGCCTTTTGTCGGGAATGGGATCGTATTGTCAGCCATGAGAGAGCCTTTCTGCACCATGTGCGGAGAAAATTTTAATGTGACTTTATTATAGCGGTTCGAGGGGCAGGGGGCAAGGCTTTGGGGCTTTCCGCGGGGCGGATAGGGCGGCTGTGATAGGAAAGATGAATGACCGAGAGAGCCCTCCGGTCCCTGGCCACACTGCGCCTCGATAAATCTTCTTGACAATCGACAGGGCGCTGGCTATACTTGGTATAACTTCGAACGAAAGGAAGAACCACCATGAGACAGATCTCTGATACCATGAGAACTGCATATGCGTATGACTTTACCGTCAGCTATTATTATGGCTGCGGCTATTTGGTGTACACAAATTCTCATGAGCGGATCACCCCTTCCAGATAAGCAGGATAGGAATCGAGGACAGGCCCACGAGAGCCTGTCCTTTTTTGTTAGGGGGATGGGTGATGGTAAACGGTGATCGGGCGCAGCGTCTGATCGAGAGGCCGTTTCTTTTGCGTCGAAGCCATTACGCAGCATAGAAGCATTGCCTGAAGGCAAAGAGGAGGAATTCGTATGATTATCGTTATGAAACAAAATGCACCGCTGACAGAGATCGAAAGACTTGAGGATGAGCTTCGGGAGAAGGGCTTCCAGGTCGACAGAAGCCGCGGCTCGAGCAAGGTCGTACTGGGACTTGTCGGAGATACGACGAGCCTCGATGAGCGCGATTTCCTGAGCAATGAATGGGTCGACAAGGTCATGCGTGTGCAGGAACCATACAAGCGGGCGAGCCGTGCCTTCCATCCGCAGGACTCGGTCATCGATGTCGCTGGCGTGAAGGTCGGCGGGAAGAAGCTCGTCGTCATGGCAGGGCCGTGCTCCATCGAGACACCGGCGCAGATCGGCGCCATTGCATCGGCGGTGAAGGCATCCGGCGCATCGATGCTGCGCGGCGGCGCGTTCAAGCCGAGAACGTCCCCCTACTCTTTCCAAGGGCTTGGCGAGAAGGGGCTCGATATGCTGATCTCCGCAGCCAGAGAAGAGAAGCTCCCCGTCGTGACGGAGCTCATGAGTGCAGACAAGATCGGCATGTTCCTGGAGAAGAAGGTCGACCTCATCCAGATCGGCGCGAGAAATATGCAGAACTTCGATCTTCTGAAAGCGGTCGGCCGTCTCCATGTGCCGGTGCTTCTGAAGCGTGGGATGTCTGCGACGATCGAGGAATGGCTGATGAGTGCGGAATACATCATGTCGGAGGGAAATCACAATGTCATCCTCTGCGAGCGCGGCATTCGTACCTTTGAGAAGGCGACGAGAAATACGCTCGACCTTTCGGCGGTGGCAGCGGTGAAGCGCATGAGCCACCTGCCGATCATCGTCGATCCGAGCCACGCGACCGGCCGCCGCTGGATGGTAGAGTCCATGGCCATGGCAGCGATCGCTGCCGGTGCAGATGGCATCATGTGCGAGGTACATAATGATCCCGAGCATGCATGGTGCGATGGCGCAGAGTCCATCACGCCGGAGACCTTCGAGCATATGATGGGGGATCTTCGAAAGCTCGCCCCGATCGTAGGAAGAGAAATATAGGGGGATGGTGACTGGTGACTGGTGACTGGTGACTAGTGACTGGGAGATGGCAGACTCTCGTATCGTCATTTCGAGCGTAAGCGAGAAATCTTTGTCATTCGCGGTCAGAAGTACAATGTCAGAAAATTCCAAACGGGAAACCTGTTATTCGCAGACCTTCGGGCATCGCCCCATATATACTCGCGGCGAAGCCGCCACCTTCCCCCTTTGAACCTGATGAACCCTTTTGAAACTGCTCCCCCTCTTTCACAAATAATCAAGGGACAGCACGCTCTATGGGCTAACTCCAAACCTTGAACCCTCTCCCTCTCATATATTACAATGACCATAGCAACACGATTTCAACAGAAAAGAGCACATACATGGACAGCAATCACGACTTTAGCCACTTTACGATCGCCGTCATCGGCCTTGGACTGATGGGCGGCTCCTTTGCCAAACGCTTCAAGGCCATCGGCAGCCGTGTCATCGGGATCAACCGCACGGCAAGTGTCGCGCAGGAAGCGCTTCGGATGGGGATCGTGGATTCGATCTCCGAAGAGGATCTGAAAGACGCAGACATCGTCATTTTCTGCACACCGGAAAAGGGGACGATGGCATTCATTGAAAAGAAGATCGGACTTCTGAAGAAGGATGCCGTGCTGACAGACATCGCCGGCGTGAAGAATGATTTCGCCGAAAAACTTCAGGCAAAGCTGCCGGAGGGGATGGATTTCATCAGCGGACATCCGATGTGCGGACATGAAGGCGCGGGACTCTCGCAGTCGGACGCAGAGATTTTCCTCGGTGCAAACTACGTCATCATCCCGCAGGCGGGGAACAGCGCCGCGCACATCACGCTCATCGAGGAGATGGCGCGCGCTCTCGGCTGCCGGCATGTGCCGAAGGTGACAGCCGATGCGCATGACCGTGCGATCGCTTACACGAGTGACCTCACGCATGTCATCGCGACGGCGCTCATCCAAAGCAAGTCCTATAATAAAGAGACGAAGTATTTCATGGGCGGCTCTTTCCGTGATGAGACGCGCGTGGCGGATATCAACGGTCGTCTGTGGACATCGCTTTTCCTGTCGAACCGCGAGAAGCTGCTGGATGAGATCGACCGCTTCAGCGAGAAGCTGCAGGTGCTCAGGGATGCGATCGAGAGAGAGGACAGCGAGGAAATGGAGGCTTTTCTGAATGAGGCAGGCAGACGAAGGAGGGAACTCATGCATGAAGACAGTGAAGGTTGATCTGGGAAGTGATTCGTATCGGATCGAGATCGGGCGCGGTCTTCTTTCGAGCGTCGGTGAAAAGCTGAGGCAGCTGACGAAGGCGGAGAAGATCGCTGTCGTGACGGATGATCATGTGCGCCGCATCTATGGAGAAAGGATCCGAGAGATCCTAAAGGGCGCCGGCTTTGACGTGAAGGTGATCGCCATACCGGCAGGGGAAGCCAGCAAGAATCTTCGTGTCTTCGGTGACGTGCTGGAGGCGCTTGCCGGCTTTGATATGTCAAGAAGCGATGCGCTCGTGACACTCTCCGGCGGCGTTCCGGGGGATCTCGGGGGATTTGCCGCTGCCTCCTACATGAGAGGCATTGATTTCTTCCAGATCCCGACCACCATTCTGGCGCAGATCGACAGCTCTGTCGGCGGCAAGGTCGCTGTCGACCTTCGAAGCGGAAAGAATCTGGCGGGCGCTTTTTATCAGCCCAAGGGCGTATTCATCGATCCGGACCTGCTCTCCACCCTGCCGACCCGCTACGTGCATGATGGCCTGGCCGAAGCGGTGAAGTATGGATGCATCGGTGACCGTGAGCTTTTCGAGCTCTTTGAGTCCATCGAGACAAAGGAGGATCTGGAGAAGAATATCGAGGAGATCATCCTGCGGAGCGTCCTGCAAAAGACGAAATTCGTAGAGGAAGACCAGTACGACAATGGCAGCCGGCAGATGCTGAATTTCGGCCATACCATCGGTCATGCCATCGAGCGCTATTTCCATTACAGCACCTACACCCACGGCGAAGGCGTCGCGATCGGCATGAGTCTCCTTTCCGCGCAGAGTGAAAAGCTCGGCTATACGGAGAGCGGATGCACTGACCGCCTGCGCGCTGTCCTGAAGAAGCTCGCGCTTCCGACCGCCATCGGCGTCCCGGCGGAGGAGCTCATTCCGCATGCACTGCACGATAAGAAGCGCCGCGGCAAGGAGATCACGCTGGTCGTCATGAAAGAAATCGGCCGGGCAGAGCTTGTGAAAGTCCCGACAGAAGCGCTCGCTGACTGGATCGTGACGGAATAGAAGAAGGGGTTTAGGGTTCAGGTTGATGGGTTCAGGGCTCTCGTGGCGGCTTCGCTGCAAATATAAATTCGGCGCTTTGCGCCGCACCACTTAGCCTTCCCCTCGAGGGGAAGGCTGACGATACGAGGGAAACCTGCGATCAAGAGACCTTCGGGCACCACCCCCGTTGAACCCTCAGAACCTATAGAACCTGCTGAACCTCTTTCACTCGCGATCAAGGGGCGAGTCGCCCCAGGGCTAACCCTGAAGTTTGAAAGCAGGGATGATTAGTAGCTAGGGATTAGTGACTAGGGATTAGGAGCCTCGAGTGACTAGTAACTAGTGACTTGAATACCACTTTCGGGCATCGCCCTATTTATACTTTGCGGCGCTTCTGATTTTTATGCGCCGCACCACCACTCCTAACTCCTCACTTCTAACTAGAGAGCAAAGCTTTCATCCCCAATCAAGGGGCTAGCCCCGAACCCTGAACCCTGAACCCTTTCCCCCAAGGAGTACCACTATGCATATCACCATCACCCCCGCGCCGCTTTCCGGCGTGCTCCGCGTGCCGGCCTCGAAAAGCATGACGCATCGCGAGCTGATCGCCGCTGCGCTTGCCAAGGGGGAAACGACGCTCTCCGGCGTGACCCCATCACAGGACATCGAAGCCACCGTCCGCATCCTTTCGCTGATGGGCGCGCATTTTACAGAAGAGGCTGCCGAAGACGGCCTCACCTTCCATATTTCCGGCGGCCTTTCCCCGCAGGAAGGACGGCTCGAAGCCGATGCAGGAGAGTCCGGCTCGACACTGCGTTTCCTCATCCCGCTCGGTCTTATTTCAGGGAATGTTATCCGCTATGTGGGGCATGGCCGCCTCTCGGAGCGCCCGCTGACACCGTACTACGGGATCTTTGATGAGAAGGGCATTTCCTTCGACAACCGGGAGGGGCTTCCTCTCACGGTCAAAGGGCAGCTTCCCGGCGGGCGCTATGCGCTTCCCGGAGATGTCAGCTCGCAGTTCTTCACCGGCCTCCTCTTTGCTCTGCCGCTCGCCGGGGATGACTCCGTACTTATCAGCACGACCACGCTCGAGTCGAAGAGCTATGTCGATATGACGCTGGATACGCTTGCCCGTCATGGCATCACCATCCATGAGAAAAGCCCCGAGCATTACGAGATCCCGGGCGGGCAGTCCTACAAGGCGGGCGCATTTGCCGTGGAAGGGGACTACTCGCAGGCCGCCTTCTGGCTAGTCAGCGGTCTCACGGGAGCGGGCATCACGCTGCAGGGACTTTTCCCTGACTCAAAGCAGGGGGACAAAGCGATCCTTACCATCCTTAGCAAGATGGGCGGAGACATCCGCGAAGAGGACGGCATGATCGCTGCCAAGCCATCGAAGACACGGGGGACCGTGATCGATGCCGAAGACTGCCCTGACCTCGTGCCGGCGCTCGCCGCCCTTGCCGCTGTCAGTGAAGGCACGACAGAGATCATTCATGCCTCTCGCGTGCGCCTGAAAGAATGTGACCGTCTCCATGCCATGGCTGTCGAGCTTACGAAGATCGGCGCGGACATCGAAGAAAAGCCCGACGGCCTCTTGATCCGCGGCCAAGACCACCTCACCGGCGGGCTCGTTTCCTCGTGGAACGACCACCGCATCGCCATGGCTCTTGCTGCGGTCTCTGCCAAATGCAGTGCGCCTCTGACCATCGAAGGCGCGGAAAGCGTTCGGAAATCGTACCCGACATTCTGGGAGGATTTCAAGCGGGTCGGGGGACGGCTTGTGACTGGATGACTTCAGCGCCTCTCTCTGCATACCGCTTGTGCCCTATCCGCCCCTTCGGGGCACCTTCCCCGCAAGGGGAAGGCTGACGATACGGAAATCCCATCATCTAACATAGCGGCGAAGCCGTCACCACAAGTTTGAAAGCAGGGATTCGGGATGAGTGGCTGGGGATTGGGAGTCCCCAAGAAGTGGAGCAGCCCCTTGGAGAAGGGGCGCGCCAAAGGCGCAGGATGGATGTGCCGCATAGCGGCACCCTTTTAACTGGCGGATCATGCCATCTGGTCCAGACGTTTCACCGTCTATTCACCCCTCTTGAACCCTGAACCTTGAACCCTGAACCCATCAAAGGACATATTCTATGAGCAATACATTCGGACAAAAACTGAAAGTCACCATTTTTGGGGAATCCCATGGCACTGCCATCGGTTGCATCATCGACGGACTTCCCGCAGGGATCTCCATCGACTGGGACGCCGTGCGCCGGGATATGGCGCGCCGCGCTCCGGGCAGCAGCGCACTGGCGACCCCGCGCAGAGAGAAGGACGCTTTTGAGATCCTCTCCGGCTATTTCAATGACCGCACGACCGGGACACCGCTCGCGATGGAGATCAGAAATGGCGATCAGCATTCGAAGGACTATGGCATTCTGAAAGACTGTATGCGCCCCGGACATGCCGACTACACCGGACATGTGAAGTATGGCGGATACAATGACTACCGCGGCGGCGGCCATTTCTCCGGCCGCATCACCGCGCCCCTGACCTTTGCGGGCTCCATTGCCCGGCAGGTACTCTCTGCCAAAGGCATCCATATCGGCGCGCATGTCACCCGCATCGCGGAGATCGAGGACCGCCGCTTCGATCCTTTGGGAGAGAGCGAGGCGACCTTCGCGTTTCTTCGTGAAGAGACGCTCCCCGTCCTCACCAAGGACATCGGCGAGAAGATGGAAGCCGCCATCCTTGATGCCAAGGCGGAGGGGGACTCCGTCGGCGGCATCGTCGAATGTATGGTGACCGGCCTTCCCGTAGGGCTTGGCGATCCCTTCTTTGATTCGCTGGAGAGCGAGCTGTCCCACATGATGTTCTCCATCCCCGCTGTGAAGGGCATCGAATTTGGAGACGGCTTCGGCCTTGCGGCGATGAAAGGCTCGGCGGCGAATGATGGCATGCACTGGGCGGAGGGGAAGGTGGAAACAAAGACCAACCACAATGGCGGTATCTTGGGCGGTATCTCCGGCGGCAATCCTGTGATCTTCCGCCTCGCCATCAAGCCGACCGCCTCGATCGGAAAACCTCAGCTCACCGTGAACATCGCCGAAAGGAAGGACACCCTCCTCACCATCGGCGGCCGTCACGACCCCTGCATCATCCCTCGCGCGATCCCTGTCATCGAGACCGCCGCGGCACTTGTCATCCTGGACGAGATGATGCTTGCTGGAAACTTGTGACTTGAATACTGCTTTCGGGCATCGCTCATCATAAAAAGGCGGCGAAGCCCGCGCTGCGACCCTGAAGCCTGCACCTTTTTTTCGGAGACATCCTATGACACATACACTCAAAGTCGGCTGCTATGGCGCGAAAGGCTCCTACACCTACGAGGCCATGGAGCAGCAATTCGGCAGCAAGGAACGGGAAGAATCCTATTTCCCTTTATTTGAAGACGTCGTGAAAGCCGTGAAAGACGGCACCATCGACTACGGGGTCCTCCCCATCGAGAATTCCTCGACCGGCGGCATCACCGAAGTCTACGACCTCATCCAGAAATACGACTGTGCCGTCGTCGGAGAGCAGCTGGTGAAGATCGAGCACAACCTTCTTGGCATTCCCGGCGCGACTTTGGACGACATCGACACCGTCTATTCCCATCCGCAGGGCTTCCGTCAGTGCCGCCCCTTCTTCAATGAGCACAGAGACTGGACGCTCGAGCCGTATTTCTCCACGTCTCGGAGCGCAGAGCGCGTTGCCGAAGACGGCAGGAAGAATCAGGCCGCAGTCGCCAGCCGCACCGCAGCCCGCCTCTACGGGCTCTCCGTCCTCGCGGAAAATATTTATTTCAATCAGAGCAACTACACCCGCTTCTTCATCATCGCCCCGAAGATGGAGATCACCGAAGACGCGGACAAGATCACCCTCGTCATCTCCGTCAAGCATGAGCCGGGCGCGCTCTACCACGTCCTGGGCTACTTCTTCTACGGCGGCATGAATATGACGCACCTCGAGTCCCGTCCCATGGAAGGCCATCCCTTCGAGTACTTTTTCCACATCGACGTCAAAGGCCGCATCCACGACCCATCCAACGCACAGACCCTCCACGGTCTCGCCTCCATGTGTACCTACTTCAAGATCCTGGGGAACTATCCGTCCTGCAAGAAATAGCGACGGGCGGCACATCCTATACTCCCTTTCCTAGGGCGTCCCCCTGCGGAGTAATGCTATTAAGTTAAGCGGCAGAACGTTCTTGGCTCCCCATCGGGGGAGCTCCCCGAAGGGGTGAGGGGGCTACGTAGCGGTATTGCATG